>Ga0187880_1002568_pt1 | contig 14099 bp, 10 predicted proteins | sample June2016WEW_19_4_FD_132998 | JGI IMG/M metagenome (GOLD analysis project Ga0187880, IMG submission 132998) | Peatland microbial communities from SPRUCE experiment site at the Marcell Experimental Forest, Minnesota, USA - June2016WEW_19_40 | ecosystem: Environmental > Terrestrial > Soil >...
CCTCACCGTATCCTCACCGTAGCCTCACCGTAGATAACAATGTTATCTACGGTGAGGCTACGGTGAGGATACGGTGAGGGGCCGGGGCAGTGCCGGGGCGGGTGGGGTGTGCCAGCGTCGTGGGGGGTAGAATGTTGCGAGTCTGGGGCGCCGAAAGGGGCGGAGCGGTTCCAGAGTGGGCATGAGGCGCTGGGCCGGGGGAGGCTGCCCCAGGACTGGAACTCGATGCCTATCTGCACGTGACTACCGCTGAGCGTTTTACGCCTTATCTAAGCGCCATTCGGGTCAGTGGTCCTGTAGTCCTGTGGTCCTGTAGTCTTGTGGTCAGTGGTCAATGGACCTACGGTAGCGGATCGTGGCGGAGGTATTTGGCGATGGCCTGGGAGCGGGAACGGACGTGGAGCTTCTGGTAAATGTGCCGGATATGCCATTGCACGGTGTCGAAGGCGATGTGGAGACGGTCCGCAATTTCCTTGTAGAGGTAGCCCTGGGCCAGGAGTTCGAGGATTTCCTGCTCGCGCGGGGAAAGCCTGACTTCTGGGGGCGGCGCCGCCGTGCCTTTTTGGTTGAAGTATTCCACCACCCGCGCGGCGATGTCACTGGACATCGGCGCGCCGCCACACTGGACCTCCTGGATGGCTTTGAGCAGGTCGGCCGGGGCAGTGCGTTTGGAGAGGTAACCGCTGGCGCCGGCCAGCAGCGCCTGGAAGATGTGCTCCCGATCGGCGAACACAGTCAGCATCACGATGCGCGTGTCGGGCAGCTTTTCCTTCAACTGCCGGACGCACTCGATGCCGGACATGTGGGGAAGGTGGATGTCCATCAGCACCACGTCCGGCTCGAGTCCAGGGATTTCCTTGAGTCCCTCCTCGGCGTTGCCAACAGCGCCGACACAACTGAACCCAGCCGTGCTCTGGATCAACGTGCATAGGCTCTCGCGAAAGCCGGCGTTGTCTTCCACGAGGGCGACACGGATCGGCCCAGGGTCCTGGGTCTTGGCATTGGATTGGCTCGACATGACGGCTTCTGTCACTGCCGTTACATCATGGTGGCCAAGTGCCGCCGCCGCAACCCACTAAAATTGGGGGGGGTGTGGAAGTCCGAAGGCCGAAGTCCGAAGGCCGAAGGCAGAGGGCGGAGGGCGGAGGGCGGGGGAAGGGGAAATCCGAAATCCGAAACCCGAAGACACAGGGAGGAGGACAGAGGTCGGGGGGGCAGTAGTCAACCTAAAATCAGCAGTTAACGCAAAGACGCAAAGAGGCAAGGACGCAAGGGACAGGGGGATGGCGAGGAAAAGAGATGTGCAAATGGTTCACCCAGTGGGTGATGGTGCCGAGCAACTGAAAGTCCTAGCGTCTCTGCACCTTTGCGCCTTTGCGTTGGTTCAACTGCGTTTTTCAGGTTCAAAGTGGCGCGGATAATGCAATCCGGGTTCCTTGACCGGGAACGCTTTCCACGGTGAGCTGGCCGCCGAGCTGGGTCATACGTTCACGCATGTTGACGAGGCCGTTACCCAGCGTTGGAGGTTGAGGGCTGAGGGCTGAGGGTTGAGGGCAGACAAAGCCGCAGCCGTTGTCTTCAATCACGAGTGACAGCATCTTGTCTTTTACGCTTAGGCGCAGCCAGACTTCGGTGGCCCGGGCGTGTTTCACGATATTGTTCAAGGCTTCTTTCACCACCAGGAACAGGTGATGGCGCATTTCCGAGTCGAGGGGGGCCTCCGGCGCCGGACTGGGGAAATCGAGGCGGCAATGGATGCCGGCCGGTGACAGGAACTCGGGGCCAAATTCGCGCAGGTAATTCACCAGTCCGGCCACGGAGTCCTGCTTCGGGTTGACGGCCCACACGATTTCGTCCAGCGCCTGAAAGACTTCACCGGTCGTGCGCCGGAGCTTTTCCAAGTGAGGGCGAGCCTGGGACGGCGACTCCAGGCTGCGGGTGGTCAATTCGCTCAGCACGGAGAGCTGCGAGAGGCGGGAGCCGAGGTCGTCGTGGATGTCCTGGGAGATGCGGGCGCGTTCGTTGTCCAAGGCAAGCAGGTGTTCAAGCCTGAGGATGCGTCGCTGGAGGTGCAAGCGCCAGGCCTGAATGACACCACCGCTCACCGCCACGAACGCCAGGCAAAGGCCGTAGAAGAGCCAGGTTTCGTAAAAATGCGGCTCGACCACAAAGGCAAAGGCGGCACCCGTTTCATTCCACAGACCATGATTGTTACAGGCCTTCACGTGAAAGCGGTATTGCCCGGGTCGCAGGTCGGTGTAGAAGGCGACGCGACGATTGGCGTCGTCGTGCTGCCAGTTCAGGTCGTGACCTTCGAGCCGGTAGGCGAACCGCACTTTCTCCGGCGCCGTAAAGTGCATGGCCGTGTACTGAATTTCGAGGACACGAGCGCTGCCGGGGGGGGAGGTGGTGGGTGGGAGTTGAGGGTTGAGAGTTGAGAGTTGAGGGCTGGTAGTCTGTGGTCCGTGGTCTGTGGTCCGTGGTCTGTAGTCTGTCGCCTGGAGCTTGCAGCCGATGTCCGGTGGCCCACGGCCCGCGCTCGGTGATCTCGCCCAGCGCATCGCCGAAGACGACGGCATCGTTTGCCCGCACTTGCTCGATCGTCACCGGCGGCGGCACCGGGTTGTCGAGAGCGGTCCTGGGATCAATAACTACCACGCCTTTGAGAGTGACAAACCAGAGGCGTCCATCCGGGCTCTTGCCGCCGAGCGGCTGGCCGGGGCCGCTGACCTCGGCGGTGGGCATGCCCTCAGCCTCGCCATAGGTCACCGCGCGGACGGCGGGCTGGCGTCCGTCAGCCACCGCGTTCAACTCGGCACGGCTTACCCGAAAGATGCCGCGCGGGCCGCCGCACCAAAGCTGGCCCAGATCGTCTTCGAGGATTTGGTTGATGACCGGTTCGGGCAGACCCTCAGTCAGGCTGACGCGGGCAAAGTGACCGTCCTTGAGCCGCGCCAAGCCGGAGTCGGTGCCGATCCAGAGCGCGCCTTCCGAATCCCCGAGCAATGAGCTGACGACATCGCTGCCCAAACCGCCAGCCGCCGTGAATGAAGTGAGGTTTCCATCCTGCCAGCGCAGCAAGCCAGATCCCTGTGTGCCGAGCCATACGGCACCCGCGCGGTCTTGCATGATGACCCGGATCGGAGCATTGCCCACGTGATTGGTGCGCAAGTCCCCTCGGAAAACCTTCCAGAGTGAGGGATCGGCAGGCCCCCAGTCCAACCTTGTCGCACCGCCTCCTTGACCAACCCAAAGGGCATCATCGCGATCCGCGTAGAGACAACTGACGGGAGTGTGGTCGTCCAGCGTCGGAAGATAAAAGTCGAGCCGTGTTTTCAAGCCGGGCGCTTCGTAGAGTTCGAGCGACTGTTGCCGCTTCCAGAGCCAGAGCCAGCCGAAGTGGGTTTCGGCAAAGCCCAGAGTGATGAGCTTGCCGCAATCCTCGCAAAGATTCGAGACGACCTGGCTATCCTTGATGGCGCTCAGGCCGGCTGCGGTCGCCACATAGACCGTGCCGTCGCGCGCGGCGCAAAGACAGTTCACGCTGTCGCTGGGCAGGCCCTCCCCGGTGGTGAATGCAGCCACCGGCCGCCGTTGCAAGCGATACAGGCCATCGTGGCGGGTGCCGAGCCAGAGATTGCCCTCGACGTCCTCGAGCGCGCTGATCAGTTCACTGTCAATGCCCAGGGCTGCCAGGCCAATCGCCGCCATCTGGCCGTCCTTGAACCGGCCGAATCCGCGCCGGCCCCGCACCTCCTGCCGCTCGTCGTTGACGACCAGCAAGCCGCCATCGTCGCCCGGCAGCAAACGTCGAACGACCTCGCCGGAAAGCCCATCGGCAATATGGAAGTCACGAGTGACGCCGTTGGCGAAGCGGTGCAACCCGGCATTGTTCCCCCACCAGACCGCGCCGTCCTTGTCTTCGAGGAAACAATGGATCATGAACGGCAGGTTCGTTCCCTGGCCTGGCACGGTCTCGAAGTGGTTTGCGCCGGGTTCAAGCCGCTGGAGTCCGCCAAAATATTGGTTGATTTCAGTGCCGACCCATACCGCGCCCTGGACGTCCTCCAACACGGCGCGGATATTGTTCGCTTGAAGGCCGTTGGCGGTCGTGTAGTGCGTGAACTGGCCGGCGCGGAAGAGGTCCAGCCCGTTCGCGGTGCCGATCCAGACGTTGCCGTTGGAGCTGGCGTGCAGCGCGCGGACTTGGTTGTGCGCCAGGGTGAGCGAAGAATTCGTCCGGCCAGCCTGCCAGGCAGTGAACTGGTGGTTTTGCCAGCGCAGCAGACCGCCTCGCTCCGTGCCGATCCACACCGCGCCGTCAGCCCCTTCCGCCAGTGCCACACAGTTGTCGTCCAGCAGCGCTGGGGTGTTGCCGATCCTGAAAATGTGGAAGTGCCAGCCGTCGAAGCGGACCAAACCGGCCCCGGTGCCAATCCACAGGTAGCCGTCGCGAGTTTGGAGCAAGCAGCGGACGGAGTTTTGGGGGAGGCCGTTGTCGGATGTCCAGCGAGTGATTCGATAGGGTTGCAGCCCGGGGCTCACCGCCAAGGCCGGCTCGATCCACAGCGCCAAGAGCGTGCCAATGGAGGCCAGACACGCAAAAAGCGCTCGCTTGAATAGCCGGTTGAATCTGATGATGTCATTGTTACCGAAACCCGCCCTCAAGGGAACTCCGATCCCACGAAATCTTCATGGTGACAGGGCTGCATCACGCTCGGTCTGAGCGATGCGACAACCAGCCAAAGCACGGACGTTTCGGCGAAACGTCCCCACTTGGCTTGCCCCGACAGCCAATCAGAATCGGGCCAGCGGCTGTCGTTATTGTCACAACCTTGTAACGGCGCGGGGGTGGCCCGCTCGTTTGGGTTTCGCCAGCCTGGGATTTGGGCTGTTGGCGCCATTGCAATGCCCGCTCCAGGCCTTCCTGGGTCAGTGCTCTACCCCGCTGCAACGCCAGTAACTTGACGAGCTTGACCGGTTAGCGGATGTCGCCGCCGCCTCACCCTGTGCGCGCGACGCCTGCGGCGGGCACAGATTGATCTCAAATCCGCGAAGTCGATGCGACCGTCTATTGCTTGCCGCAGACGCTTGCCGCAGACCACGGGCTGGGGCTCGACCTTCGATAGTCGTCCGACAGCGCTATGGTTTCTCCCGAACCCGCTGATCCTAATCGACGGCCCAGCTTTGGCGTGCAACCCAACGGGTTCGGCTTCATCATCTCCTGGGAAACGAACATCCCCGTCGTGGTGGAAGCCTGCACCAATCTCGCCAATCCAACCTAGTCTCCGGTGAGCACCAACACCCTTACCGGGGGCTCGTCCTATTTCAGCGACCCGCAGTGGACGAATTATCCGAAGCGTCTTTACCGCCTCCGTTCACCGCGAGGCGCGCGCGTGTCAAAACCATGAGCAGAGAAACCTCCGTTGCAAGAGCGACTTGCGCGGCGGCGTGTTGGACCAGGAGGGAGCCGGGCCGTCAGCTCCGTAACGCCTTTCCCGTTTCAATATCACGCTCCCGCCGCGGCGCAACTTCCTGTGCGCAGCTTCCCGTTGACCGGAGACAGACCGGGAAATACGCTCGCCCCATGACGCATTTAAGGGCGCCCAATATGACGCCCACTACTTGCTGTCCGAACATCTGGCTGTTGTGGCCGGAGTATCGGGGCATCACTCAAATTGATTCAGGCATCAATATTTTCGATTCACGGTGTGAAGCGAGGAAAGCGTAAGGTTCTGGCGTGCTCGAGATTCGAGAATATGAACAAACCAACTGAACAAACAGGAGTGGCCAATGAATGACTGGATTGAAAACAGGAATACGGAACAGGCGGTGTGGAGCGCATGGAAGAAGGTCGTTTTCGAAGTGCTTCTCAGCGTCGTTTTCGGCTTGGGGTGGGCATCGGCGCAGCAAACCCTCCCGCAGCCCCGCGTTTCGCCGGAACAGCAAAAGAGAATTGAGCTGATGAAATCCAAAGGGGCCGAAGCATCGCTGACGATTCTCCCCGTGCGACTCGGCGGGCGGCCCTTCGACCGGGTGTCCGAAGCCGTGGGAATGCTGCTGGAACAGCAGGGGCTAAAGAACATCGAACTGGGTAAAACGGTGTTCGACCCAGGCAAAGAAACCGACATGACGCATTTGGCCGGTTCCCTCGGTGACTTTATCGGAGAGAACCCAATCGCGACGGAATATGCCTTGTACGCAGAATTCAACGGCAGTCGCGAAGCGGGCCTCAACGAGATTCGCGCGGTGGTGCTTGATAAAACCGGGGCGGTGGTTTGGACGGACCATCTGACCGGGCAGAGCACGGAGGTCAAGAATCTGCAAGCGCGCGAGCCGATGACATTCTCGACCTTGCTGGTGGAGCGGTTGAGTCCAGAGCTCGGCCTCAATGAAACAACGGCGAAGACCGCCAAGCCGGGCAAGATGGCAGCGATCATGGCCGAGCGGAGCGGGCTGCCGCCAGAAAGCGAAAGGGCGCCCCTGCCTGAACGCCAAAAGAAAATGAAGGAAACCGGTCAAAAGGCGACTTTGCTGGTGTATCCCGCCCGGGTTGGGGGTGACGCAGTGAACGCGGCCAGCGCGACGGAACTGGCGAAAATGATCAACGCCGCCCAATTGTGCAAGGCGCTGCCAGCCAAGAACTCCATGCTGCTTAAGGCCTCGCAGGCAGACCCCAACGAACTGAAAACACTGTGGGGCCTGGCGCGCGAGTTCCGGGATTATGCCAAGAAAAACCCAGTGGACGCTGACTATGTTCTTTATGCGGACCTGGTCTTCACCCCGGGAAACTGGGAACAGGGATTCGTGCATTTCATAGTGTGCGACCGCAGGGGTGAGTGGGTGATCGTGGACTTCCAGAACTCGCATCACGACGATTACCGGAGCATCAAGCCGACCTCGAAGGAAGGCTGCGAGCAGATTCTGCTCAAACGCCTGGAGGGTTACCTGCGCTAGGATTGGACAGCGGTGGCGTGCTGATGCTATGAACTCGTCGTGCGCAACGGTGACGCTTGATGCAGCAGTCGAGACAATGATGATAAACATACAGGTGGCATGGGTCGGGTTGCTCCTGGGTTGCCTTGGGGGTGCAATTCCCGGCCTGTTTTTCCACCGCAGTGACTGGCTCGGTGGTTACGCCTCGTGGCAACGGCGAATGATCCGGCTGGCGCATATCGCTTTCTTCGGCATTGGCTTCATCAATCTCTCGTTCGCCCTGACTTCAAGAATGCTGGGCCTTTACGCCGGATTGCAGAGCACTTCCATCCTGCTGATCGTGGGGGCGGTCACCATGCCTGCGGTCTGCTACTTGTCTGCGTGGAAGCCAGCCTTCCGCAACCTGTTTTTCATTCCGGCCATGTCGCTCACCGTCGGCATCGCCCTGTTTGTCTGGAGGATCATCCATCTATGAACATCGGTCTGTTTTCCATGAGCGGGATACGAGCCTGTGACGCAGAACTACTTCGGCTAGGTCTTACGCTGCCGGGGTTTGTGGAGAGAAGCAAGACCATCGCGTCCTTGCCAAGCCTCGGTCTGCTGACCCTGGCGGGGATGACCCCGGCCCGACATAGCGTGCAGTATGTCGAGGTGCCGGACGTGAACCTCCTCGCTTCTCTGCCGGGCGGTCTTGACTTGGCGGCCATCTCCTCCTACAGCGCACAGATTGACGAGGCATACGCGCTGGCCCAACGGTTTAAGGCGATTGGGGTTCCGACCGTCATTGGCGGACCGCACGTTACCGCCCTCCCTGAGGAAGCGGCCCAATACTGCGGTGCGGTTGTCATCGGTGAAGGAGAACCACTGTGGCTGCAGGTGCTGGAAGATGCCGAACGCGGCCACTTGCAGCAATACTACCGCGCGGACGCCAACGGGTACGATCTGGCTGCCGCACCCATGCCCGCATTTGAATTACTCGACATCTCGAAATACAACCGACTGACGGTTCAAACCAGCCGAGGTTGTCCTCATCATTGTGAGTTCTGTGCCAGTTCGGTTATGCTCACGCACAAGTACAAGCAAAAGCCTGTGGCCAAAGTGCTGGAAGAAATCGGGCGAATACTCACGATCTGGCCCCGCCCTTTCATCGAGTTTGCCGACGACAACAGTTTCGTCAATCACTCGTACGGCAAGGAGCTTTTGAAGCCGCTCAAGGGGAAAGGTCTCAAATGGTTCGCAGAAACGGACCTCTCCGTCGCCGACGATGAAGAACTGCTCGACCTCATGCGAGAGACCGGATGCGCGCAGGTGTTGATCGGGTTGGAGAGTCCGACCGAATCAGGTCTGCATGGACTTGAACTGCGTAACGACTGGAAGTTCAAGAAGTTCCCACACTACAAAGAAGCGATTCGCACGATACAATCCCGTGGCATTACAGTGAACGGGTGTTTTATAATCGGTCTCGACGGGCATACCGCCGACATCTTCGAGCAGGTGTTTGCTTTTGTGAGGGAGGCCGAACTGTACGAGGTTCAAGTCACGCTCATGACGCCTTTCCCGGGCACGCCGCTCTACGCGCGCTTGGAGCGGGAGAACCGATTGCTCGAACCGCGGAACTGGAAGAAATGCACATTGTTCGATATCAACTTCAAGCCCGCTAACATGTCGGGGCAGGAACTGCACGGCGGGTTCAAGAAGCTGGCCGTCGAGTTGTACAGCGAGGAGTTCACAAACTGGCGCAGAAGCCGCTTCAAACGCGCCATCAGGGATCAGCGGCACAGGAAAAGACCACCGACATGAGCACAAAGCGGGCGATTACAGCGTTATTCATCGTTTCGGCCATATACGACGGGTTACTTGGGGCCGCTTTTCTATTTGGAAGCGGTGCCCTGTTCCGGTGGTTTGGCGTAACTCCACCGAATCACCCGGGCTACGTGCAGTTTCCGGCCGCCTTATTGATAGTGTTTGCGGTTATGTTCATGGCCATCGCCGTGAATCCTGTCAAGAATCGGAACCTCATATCTTACGGCATCCTCTTAAAGCTGTCATACTGTGGGGTGGTCTTGTTCCACTGGTTTACTGCCGGACTCCCGGGCATGTGGAAGCCATTTTGCGTGGCCGATCTCATCTTTCTGCTCCTCTTCGCTTGGGCGTGGACAGTGCTCGGGAAAGAAACACGCCAGAACGGATGAGGCGCTACCCCGATCACTTCACTCGACGCCGGGATGACGCCCCTGTTCCACGTCGGAAGTCATTGGCCACTGCGTGAGTGAATTTCATCGTTGAATCAGATAACAAACAAGGCTCACTGGCGCAAATGCCCTAACCTGGACCTTGAAGCTGCCGTTCCTGGCGGACCGAGGCGCAGTGATTCCCGCCCCATTTCAAAGGCTCAGCTTGAAGCGGGGCAACTTCTGTGTCAGAACTTCCCGTGTCAAAACTCCCGTTGACGGCAGACAAACCGAAAAATACGCTCGCCCCATGTTCCGCGACATACCACCGGCGATGTTGGTTCGGATGCGCGAGCTGGAGCAGATTGACTCCTGCGACCGCACCGACAGGACGCCTCGAATGAAGCGGCTTCGCCAGATTCCACCCGAAGCGGGCAAATTCATCGCTATCATGGCAGCAGCGGCACCTGCTGGCCACTGGATCGAGATTGGAACAAGCGCGGGATACTCCACGCTCTGGCTTGCTCTGGCTTGCCGAGCAGCCGACAGGAAGATTACGACTTACGAGATATTGGATGAGAAGGCTGAGCTTGCACGGCAGACCTTCGACGCGGCTGGTGTCAGTGATGTTGTCGAGTTTGTTCACGGGGATGCTCTGGATCACCTGCCGGGCTGCAAAGACATCGCCTTCTGCTTTCTCGACGCCGAGAAGGAAATCTATGGTCGTTGCTATGAGGCGCTCGTGCCGGCCATGGTCCAGGGCGGCATTCTGGTTGCAGACAACGCGATCAATCATCAGGCGACATTGCGCCCCATGCTCGATCGCGCGTTGCAGGACGAGAGGGTTGACGCTCTGATCGTTCCGATTGGCAAAGGAGAGTTGGTTTGCAGGAGAAGGTGAAATGCTCTCTGACCAGCAGGGTGCAGCGAACGGGAGGCAGCCGTTACGCTCAGCATGCATTCGTGCGTCAGCGGCGGCTGCCTCCCGCCACTCACGCTTGGCGTTCAGCCCTCAGGACATGCCCCACGAATTCGATGGCAGGAAGTACGAGAAAGCCTTGGCCCACCAGATGGAATGAACGACGAAGCTCATTGCGGAACTCGACCTGCAAGGAGCCGAGCGCCACACCCGCCAGCCCTTGACCAATAACTTGACTCATGCTTGACCCATTGTTAATCTTCCTCCCGTGAGCTATCAGCCTCAATTCACTATCACGCCGGCGCTCCTCGCCCGCGTCGAGCAAATCGCCGCATTGCGCGAGCGAATTCTCGCCGCCACGGTTCAGGTCCAATGGATTCCGGCTTTGCAGAAGGACACCCGCACCCGCAACACCCACTCCTCAACCGCCATCGAAGGCAATCCCCTCACACTCGAACAGGTTCGCGCCGTCGAGGAAGGCCGCGAGCTCCCCGCCGTCGCGCCCCGCGCCAGGCGCGAGATCATCAACTATTTTGCCGGGCTCCGGTTCGTGGAGAAGAACGCCGCTAAAAATCCCCTTACCCACGAAGACTTGCTGACCCTCCACCGCATCATCGCCACCGAGGTCATGGACCAGGGCACGGCTGGCCGCTACCGCACCATCCACGTGCGCGTCGGCCACTACACTCCGCCCCCGCCCGAAGAAGTCTCCGGCCTCATGTTCGAACTCCTGACCTGGTGGAACAAAGAATCCACCACCCTGTCTCCGATTCTCAGCTCGGCCGTCATTCACTACCGCTTCGAGGCTATCCACCCATTCGCGGATGGCAACGGGCGCGCCGGCCGCGCCCTGGCACTCTGGGAGCTATATCGGCGCGGCTTCGACACCCACCACATCTTTTCCGTGGACGAGTTTTACTGGGAGGACCGCCCCCGCTACTACGCCGCCTTGCAGTCCGTGCGCCAGCAGGGTGAGGACCTGACCGCCTGGCTCGATTACTGCGCAGAAGGACTCCTGCTCACCATGGAGCGCGTCTGGACCCGGGTGCAGAAATTCTCCGCGAAAACGAGACAGAAGAAGCTGGTTCTGCGCCCGAAACAGGAACAAGTCCTTCAACTGCTCCGCGACCACAAAAGCCTCGCCCCGCGCGAAATCTGGGATGCGTTGGCCGTCTCCAAGCAGGGCGCGCTCGACCTCCTGCGCCCGCTCATGCACGCCGGCTTGGTCAAACGCATCGGCACCCAAAAGACCGGCCGCTACATCCTGACATGAAACGCACTGAGAACCGAGTGAATTCTCGAACTGTGAATTCTCGAACTGCGATGCGGAGATGGGGTGCTCTCCGCACAGATTGCCGGTCTTGTGCCCAAAGGGGAGGTGGTCGGCATCGACCCTTCACGCGGTATGGTTGAGGCGGCGCGCTCGGAGGGGCGCAGAAATCTGCGGTTTCTCCTCATGGACATCAGTGTGTGGCGAGCGCTACATTCGGGATCATGAAGACGCGATACTTAATCCCCCTCGCACTGGCGCTGCTGGGATGCAGCCGCGCCACACCGCGCACCACCCCGTTGACGGCTGGTCAAGCCGGAGCCCTGGCCCAGCAATTGGCGAACGAGAAGGCGCAAGCGCTTTTCCACTGCCAGCCATTTCACGACGGCCCGCCCGCGCAGTTCGTTCAAGGACACTGGACCTGGCACGACCAGCGAGGCCAAGGAAGCGGTGATGTCGAGGCCACCGTCGAATTTGAAGCCAATGGTGCCAAGCCGAAAATAAGTGTCGTGCCGTTGGAGAGTCGCGCGAGACTTCTCTGACGCGATTGGCCGCCAAACCCGCACGCTTGGGACATCACCCCCTCTCGCGGCGCGGCGAGGACACCGCATCCTGCCGCCCTCCGGCATGAACGGCGAGGTGATCTGGCGGAAGATCCTTGGCTGGAGATGGTTAGAGTGGTTTCTATCCATCTGAGCCCAGGACGGACGAGTTTCTTGACCAGACGGGGTCTTCACACGCCTCTTTAGCGCGCTTCAATTCCGGGCATTCCTGTCGAGCGCAGCAGCAAACGCTGTAGGAGGTTGCGTAATTGTACGGATAAGAATTTATGTTGCAAGGTCTGCAAGGACGCTTATAATAAGTGAGACTCCCAAGCGCACGGCGCCCTCCGATGCGGGACTTGTGCGCCGGGAAAACAACTTATCAATAGAAAGATTAACGTAGTTTGCCGATGCGAGAGTTCAATACCAGATTGAGCTTGGCACCGGCCGCATTGAAGCAACTTATGAGAAACAACAGTCTTTGGGCACGTCACCTGCGGTTCGCAACCATCCCATTGTTTTTGGGGGCACTCCTCTCTGCGGGCGCCGCCACGATCCCCTGGATCACCTGGACCAACGCTGCCGGAGGTAATTGGGGGACCGCCGCCAATTGGGATCCCAACCAGGTGCCCGGCGCCTCCGATACCGCGCTCATCACGTCCAACGGCAATTACACTGTGACCTTGGACAGCGATGTGACCCTCGCCAGTCTGACGCTGGGCGGAACCAGCGGAACGCAAACGCTCGACAACCCTAGCTACAATTTGGCGTTGAATGGCGCCAGCGTGGTCGGGACCAATGGCCTCCTGAGCCAGGAAGGCGGAGTGTTCGCGGGCAGTGGGTTGCTCATCGTCAACGGCAAGTTCAATTGGGCCGGCGGGCGCATCGGCGCTGGGAGCACTTTGGCGGTAGCGGCCAATGGCGTGCTCGTAGCGGCGGGGAATGGCAATCTGGATTTCTCGGGGGTAATGACTAACGCCGGAACCATCAGGCTGACGAGCGGGACTTTCCGCTGCATTGATTATTCGGCCTATGGAGGCGGGTATGGTTTGCTGGTAAATTCGCCGGGAGGGTTGATTGACTTCCAGGCGGATGTTGCTCTGGATTCGTACAACGACGGCACGGGTGCAGGCACGCCGGCATTAATCAACCAGGGGACTGTGCGAAAGTCCGTGGGGAGCGGCACGAGCAACATCAATACTCCCTTCCACAACTCAGGCACGCTGGATGTGCAAACCGGCACGGTGGCGGTCAACGGCGGCGGCAGCGGCAGCGGGGTCTTCCAAGCCGAGGCCGGGGCAACGCTGGCTTATCCCGCCGACTATGAGGTGGACGGCGTGATGACGGGTCCGGGGACTAACCTGTTGAACGGTGGAGTTCTCGCGTTCAAAGGAAGCATTGCCGGACAGTTTGTCTGGGTCTCCGGCCGCATAGGAACCAATAGCAGCGGCACCGTGGCGACGAACGGCGTGCTGGTGGCGGCGGGGAGCGGCGATCTGGAGTTTTCGGGGGTAATGACCAACGCCGGAACCATCCGGCTGACGAGCGGGACTTTCCGCTGCATTGATTTTTCGGCCTATGGCGGCGGTTATGGTTTGCTGGTAAATGCGCCGGGAGGGTTGATTGACTTCCAGGCGGGCGTAACTCTCGATTCTTTCACCGACGGCACTGGCATCGGCGCCCCTACCGTCATCAATCAGGGAACCGTGCGCAAGTCGGCCGGGAGCGGCAGTAGTGCCCTGAATCCATTGTTTTATAATTCGGGCACGCTGGACGTGCAGACGGGCACCTTGAGCGTGGCTGGTGGTGGCAGCGGTAATGGGATCTTCCGCGCCGCAGCCGGGGCCACATTGGATTTCTCCCATAGCTATCAGGTGGACAGCGCGCTGACAGGCGAGGGGACGAATTCCATCAGCGGAGGCAGTTTCGCGTTGAACGGGAGCTTGAACACCTCCAACGCAGTGCTTACGGCCGGGGTGCTGGGGGGGACCAATGGTGTGATTGCAGATGTGCTGACATGGACGGGCGGGACTATTGGTGCGGGGAGCACCCTGACGGTGGCGAGCCACGGCGTGCTGCTGGCGGCGGGGAGTGGAGACTTGGATTTTTCGGGGGTAATGACCAACACCGGCACCATCCGGCTGACGAGCGGGACTTTCCGCTGCATTGATTGGTCGGCCTATGGAGGCGGGTATGGCTTGCTGGTAAATTCGCCGGGAGGGTTGATTGACTTCCAGGCGGATGTTGCTCTGGATTCGTAC
>Ga0187880_1002586_pt1 | contig 14058 bp, 12 predicted proteins | sample June2016WEW_19_4_FD_132998 | JGI IMG/M metagenome (GOLD analysis project Ga0187880, IMG submission 132998) | Peatland microbial communities from SPRUCE experiment site at the Marcell Experimental Forest, Minnesota, USA - June2016WEW_19_40 | ecosystem: Environmental > Terrestrial > Soil >...
TCCCGCCCACCATTCGGGAACTCTGATCTTCTGAAAAAGATACCAGGTAGTGCCACAGCGTATTAGCGCAGTCGTATGTCACTGAAATTACATTATTATTTTTGTGGCACTGTTAAACTTCAGCTTGACCGAAATCGACTCGTTTGGCATGATATTGACATCTCACTTTGGAGGGTTGTGTGATGCCTTGGATAAGTATGTCTCTGGCGGTTCTTGCGGTCTTCATCACGGTCTTCGGGAAATCCATGAATGCCACTTCGAAATGGTATAAGCCGGTAATTATCTTATGTGGTTCTATTATGCTTTGCCTAATCATTTTTCAAGCAATTACCACGCAGGAACAGGAAATTGTCGCCAACCGGGAGAAACAAGAGCAGAAGAATAAGACTGATGATTTGACGAAATCTTTGGCAAACGTGCAAGGTCAATTGGTGACAATGAGTCAATTTATTGCTGCACAAACACCGAATCCTTCTCAGCGGGTTCCTCAATTATCTAAAGAACTCCAACAGTATATTAGGACATTTTCTAACTACCAATTATGGACTATAGTATGGGAGTTCACTGGAGATATGAATGACTTTGAAGACAAGTTTGAGAAAGAGGAACGGCAACGACTGTCTCTTTTGATTCCTCAATCAATGGGCGGACCCTTTAAAATGACAATTGAAGACAATGAGAAAGAATGGCATCAAGAACTAATCACTTCTGCACAGCGATATATCGAATTCAACAACGAGTTCCGCAGGCGTTTTTTAACGAATGCACTCACTTATAGGAATGAACTATTAAGACGACTCAATACAGTCCCGCCAGAACAGGAAAAAGGAGTAATCGCTCTTCAAGGGTACTTGGCAGGCAGCAAGCCTATTTTACAATTAAGTAATTACCTCAATGGATTAGCGTTGAGCCTTCCAAAAGATATGACCCCACTACCCCCGTTGAGGGTTCCCAAATAGATATCCCCCCTAACGACCCAACCCCCCAACGCTCCACGATGCCCCACAATCGATCAAACCGACCCATGCCATACCCGAACACGGGCAAAATCGATTGTGGGGATTCCAAAATGATGGACAATGTCACACACCAGCCGAAAAAAAATTTCCCAGAGACCGAAGGTCCCAGAGACGAGCTGAGGCGATAGCCCAAAATATGGATAATCTCATTTTCAACCCATCATCCAACCATCAGGCCACCATCATCTCAAAACCATTCCCAATTCTCATCTCAGACCCTATCCAAACTCATCTCCAAATCAACCCACAACCATCTTCACATTTCTCTTTCAGGTCAGGTCTGTCTACTCGATCCAAGATCACCTCACCATCATATCACGATCATATCATCGGCATGACCCGGTTATGGCTGATTATTGGATAATCATTCTCGTCTGCTTTAGGTCAGGGTACCTCTCTGTTACTAACCCCCCTGTATTTACAGGTGTAGCAGGGTCTCGGGTCACACTTTGGGTTACGGGCTCGTAACCCTGCGAAGGGACCGACCCGCAAACCAGAAGGGTGATTTATTGCATTTGCATTGTATTTTCAATGGAATCGGGTCTTCGGACACGCGATTTGGGATCTGCGGATCTCAGATTGCGGGTCTCCAGCCTGCGAGTCCTGGGTTTTGATTCGCTAACCCAGATTCAGGTACGCACTTGCCGAAAGACCGAGATCATGCTCTTCGGAAATAATAATTACATCTTGGCATCAGTGGCAAAACGCTTAGCAGTGCAAAGGGGCGTTTGATGATTATCTATCTTAACGTAAAGAGTGAGTTTTATCCCGTTGGTAGTGGATCACACTGTGATAACGACATCTCAATTGAGGAGAAAAACCATGGCAAATCCGTTTGTACACGTTGAGTTGCATACCCAAGACCCGGAGAGGGCAAAGAAATTCTACACGGCATTGTTTGACTGGAAGCTCGATAATGTGCCGGACATGGACTATACCATCATCAATGTCGGAGAAGGGACGGGGGGAGGCATGATGAAGAGCCCCATGCCGGATGCTCTGCCTCAATGGGTGCCCTACGTCCTGGTGGACAACATTGCAGCCTCCACTGAGAAGGCCAAATCCCTCGGTGCCAGGGTCCTGGCCGATGTCACGGAAATTCCCGGCATGGGACTGTACAGCATGCTCGTCGATCCGACCGGCGCGGCCTTTGCCCTCTGGCAGCCGAAAATGCCCGCATAGACGAAAGCCAGGAATCTGGCAGGGAGAGCTAACCTTTTAATGAATAGTTATGGCATAAAGGCATTCCTGTTGCTCTGCGGCCTGCTTCTTGGTACGCACGTTTATGCGGCGCCTCCTGACTACCACGTGATCGACAGGTTCCGACTGGGCGGCGAAGGCGGTTGGGACTATCTGACGGTGGATAACGAGGCCCGGCGGCTCTACATTTCCCGCTCCACCCACGTCATGGTGGTAGATATCGAAACCGGCAAGCCGGTTGGAGATATTCCGGACACTCCTGGTGTTCACGGAATTGCCGTGGCCCCGGAGCTCAATCGAGGCTTTACCAGCAACGGACGAGCAGATACAGCCACCATTTTCGATTTGAAAACCCTCAAAGTCATCGGTCAGGTGAAAACCGGTGCAAATCCCGATGCTATCCTGTACGATCCTTTCTCCAAACTGGTATTTACGTTCAATGGCCGCAGTCATGATGCAACCCTTTTCAATGCCGCGTCCGGGGAAGTTGTCGCAACCATTGCGCTCGACGGTGAGCCCGAGTTTGCAACGGCGGACGGCAAAGGCAAAGTTTACGTAAATATCGAAAACACGAGCGAGGTCGCCGAAATAGACAGTCAAAAGCTCTTGGTGACGAAGCGCTTTTCGCTTAAACCAGGCGAAGAACCCACGGGAATGGCTATCGACAGAAAACACCACAGGGTCTTTTCCGGGTGCCACAACAAGCTCATGACCGTTCTCGACGTAGAATCGGGCAAAGTGATCGCAAAGGTTCCCATCGGTGAGCGTGTCGACGGAAACGGGTTCGATGCTGAACCGGGTCTGGCTTTCAGTGCCAATGGGGATGGCACGCTGACAATTGTGCGGGAGTCTTCTCCGGGGAAGTTCGAGGTGGCCGAAACCGTCACCACACAGGCCGGGGCCCGCACGTTGGCGATCGATCCCAAGACTCACAACATCTACCTGCCCACGGCACAGTTTGCTCCGACTACGGACCCGAAAACACGGCCAACGATAGTCGATGGCAGCTTCGTTGTCCTGGTGGTTGGACGATGACGATCGGGATGTCCATCGGCGGGTCCAACCATAGTTGGGCCTTTATTGGAAGGACCTGACTCCGCTGGTCTATTCTTTAAGCAACGATTCCAACCTGAATCAACTGGTCACCCACAAGGGTATCAGTGTGCTCACTGCTCACTTCTCACTGCATCTGATACTCGTTTGATCAGTTCTTCCTGGTCCCATACCCACGTCTCATATGTATGTGTCAGCCCGAGGCGCACAATTACAAGGTTCCGGGAAGGAATAATGGTAACGAATTGACCATCGTATCCAACTGCGTGATAGGTGTCGCAGCTAATGTCGACACATGGTGCCTTCCCGCTTCTGAACTCGCGGGGAACATACAGCCAAAAGCCTGCCCCGTATTCTTTGTGAATGCAAACAGGGGCGGGCGTTGTGCAGTATTTGATCCAGCCTTCGGGAAGAATCCGTTCTTTCCCCCACATGCCGTCCCTGAGACAGAGAAGGCCGAACCGGGCCCAGTCCCTGGCGGTTGCGAACATGAAAGACGAAGCCACCAGTGTCCCCGAAGCATCCGGTTCCACCACCGCGCTCTTCATCCCGATACGGTCAAACAACGCCCGGCGGGGAAATTCGAGATACTCCGCCTGCGCGTTGCCGAAAGTATTGCGTATGAGCTTTGAAAGGATGATCGTGTTGCCGGTCGAATAGTGCCATTTGGCAGCCGGAGCTGCTGCCAGGGGCTTGTCCGAGGCAAATGAAGCCATATCGCCGGTCCCAAAAAGCATTACCACCACGTCGGTGAGCGGGGAAGAATAAGCTTCATGGAAAGCCAGGCCGCTGCTCATGCGGAGAAGATTTTCAAGTGTGATGGCCCTTCGGGGATCTTGCCCGTCACGCCACTGAGGCAAAAGGCCGTTGGATTTTAGAGAGATCTTTCCCTCATCTGCGAGGATGCCTGTCAGCGCGGCGAAAACAGACTTGGTCATTGACCAGCCCGGCAACGGCGTATCGGCGTTATAACCGGCAGCATATCGTTCGGCCACTATTTTGCCGTCGTATACGACCACCACCGCCCTGGTTCTGCGAAGATGGTCGGGGTCGGATTCCCGGAAGGCCCATTCAAGCGCCTCGTTCAGCTTTTTGCCGTCAACGGCGGGCGGCAGCTTTTCGGTATCTGCCATCTCGCCGTCCGGCCAGATTCCGTTTCCATCCCCGTGAGTATCTCTAGTGGATACAGGGATAGTCTCAGATCTAAGTTTGTCCTCCGTGGTTCCTATCACCAGGCTACATCCGAGTCCATCCCTGAAGATCGCCTTCCGTTCGGCAAAACCCCAGAAGGAAGCTGTGACCGTCCGTCTCGTATAGTCGATTTTGGCATCGTCAAACCGCAGGGGATATAGCGCCCCGACCGGCTCCAAGTCCTCGGTCAGCACCGTCGCCGGGTCCCGCCGGGACACGAAGACATCCGAGCACAGACACTTGGCCTTGAAGCCGGATACAACTAGCGCGGCCTTCCAGAGGTAAAAGCCAAAGACCACGGTGCAAAGGGCAATGACAACTCCCAGAGCCGAAAGGATTCGTTTTGTGGACGTCCGCATTTGACAGATCTCTTCTATCACTGATGATGAGGTTGCAAGACAGGTCCATTCGGCGATCTCACCGGTCGCAGGAGCGCCAAGTTCTTAGAAAATGCTGATGGCTTTCACGTCAGTAGTGTTGAGCCCAAATTTAGCGGCCACCGCACTTTGGAACAAAAAAACTATTAGCACATCTTGCCACTCCCGTCCATCGGGCGGTTATCAAGGGACACGGCGAACCACAACGTAATCGACGAAATCACCTTGTTAGCATTTTAGGTAATTTAACCCGGCCATGGGAGACACCCCAGGGTATAGCGGGCAGTCGACCGGGAACTACGGCAAGGGGCATTTTATTCCGCAGCGCACTGGCGTTGGGTTAGCCTTTTTTTGACCTGAATTCTTCCTTGATGCGTTCTGCCAGGAAGACTCTCAGCAACGACTGGTACGGGATGTCTTTTTTGTTTGCCAGCATCTTCAGATCATCGAGCATCGATTCGGGAAGCCTGACGGAGATTGTCCTGGTGGATGGCTTCAAGTTGGGAAATGAAAACCGCTTTGCCTTTCCCCAGTCGATATACTCAGCCGAATCCCGGTTTGACCAAAAATCCCGCTCCTGATCTTCACTCTCGAATTTCGGAATTTTCTTTTTCATCGTATATCCTTCTCTCTGCCCGATGCATGTTTCGGGCTGAGATTACACGGATCAGACTGTCCCGGATCGTGAACACTATGAACAGCTTCCTTCCCTTATCGGTCTGGCCCAGGGCGTAGTGGCGAGGTACGTCATGTGAGTGCTTTTGATCATCTGCAACTACGAATGGGAGATTGAAAAAAACCTGCTCACACTCCGAGCGCGTTGCGCCGTGCTTGAACCAATTCTTCTCAGAATTCCCTTCGACCCACTCAAAACCACTGCTTGCAGATAACCGCTCCAGATGCACACTGTCTCCATCTACTTGGTTGGACAACCTATTTTTGTATATAATCATAACATACAAAATTGGATGGTGCGAACCGAAATCGATGGCGGCTGCAAATTGGACGGGCACGTCCAATCCTCGACGGAAAACCTTTTCGACCTCTCGTGTATTACGATGCTCCGCTGCTTTTTCTCCTCCAGGTGGCAGAGTTTCGCCCCCTTGATCACTCGCGTATTCTCTCTTATCGGGACCTGTCTTACTGCATCCCGGGAGGCGATTTAAAGCTGCTATTGATCGGGCCATCGCATGAGGTTCATAGCTGCAGTAACCCCTGTTATTTCGTGTCAATCTCAGCTAATATGCATGAGCGCTGTTGTCCGTGTGCAGAGCATAAGAGGTGAGCGATAATTCATCCGTTATCAAAATCTACCTGGTCGATAGCACTTACCGCAGCCTTCTGCCCTGACGGCTCGGGGTAAACAAGTTATCCGGGCCACCCGCGCGAATTCGTTCTGGAGAATCCCACTCATGTCAAGAGAAGGAGGAAAAGATGGAATATGATTTTCTTGTAGACACTTATGAGACAGAACGGCTAAAAACACTTGGCGTCTGGAGCACGTTCATGGACGATGATCTTCCAATTCGTCCTCATCCGTTGGACGAAAGAGACAGAAATGCCCTTGAACACATGGTGCACCAGTGTTTGAGTGAAAACAAGTGGTTTTGCAATATGTTCGGCATTGATGTTGGAGCGCCTCCCTTGCCTGATTCGGAAACACGTCTTGAGTTTATCAAACGGTATGCTGAAGATAGTGGAAAGCGGCTTGTCGCTCTTAAGAAAAAAGATAAAGCCTGGTGGGAAATCGAGGTTCCCTTTTTTGATGTTAAAAGAACAAGAGCATGGATTATGCTCAGAAGGATAGCACACACTGCGCATCATCGGGCAGAGCAGGGTGTCTTGCTTAGAATGCTGGGAAGAGAAGTCTACAGCGTGTATGGGTCGTCGATCGATTCAGGATGTTTGCCTGAACACGGAGCAGTTACCATATATCCATATCCTGACGTTGAATCTCTTATTAAAGGAGAATCAGCGGGTGGGCGCAAAGCAAAGTTACCGGGACCTGGAGATAAGCCATTCACAGAAAGGCCGGATTGTTGAGGGAAGCATACAAAATTTACTATTATAAACTGGGTGGTCACAAGGTAAACACAAAGGAGCCGCTTCCCCACCAGGTAATTCCCTTTGGTGGGGAAGATTTGCAGGAATTCTGATTTCCGCTTTTGGCTTCTTGTTATACATGACGCGGTGCCTTGACAGCATTGTACATACATTGCCAAAATAGAAGCCCGGGTTATTGCTTCAAAAGTGGCCCGCTCCCAGCTCCCTGCTGTTAATCCTGTCCAAAAATTTCTGCTCCCCGCTTCTCGCTTCCCGCTCCCTTATTGCCCATCCTTTTACTGTCGCTTCAAAATATCGATGATTTTCTCGGTGCTCGCGGCCTGTGCGTAAACGGAACCGAGAGCCGCCATAAACGCGGCATGGACTTTCTTTGCAGGCACATCGACGCCGTCGAAGTTCAGGTCCCTTGTAGCGCAGGCGTCGTGTGCGAGCAGACACTTATACCCCGCATCGGAGGCGGCCCTGACCGAGGCATCTACGCACATGTGAGACATCATTCCACCTGCGACGATCCTGTCGATCCCCTCCCGTTCGAGGAAAGCAGCAAGCCCCGTTTCCCTGAAGCTGTTCGGGTAGTGCTTCTCGATGACGGTTTCATCGGGCAGCGGCTTCACGTTTTCGTTGAAATCGATCCCGTCGGTGTTCGGCAAAAAGAACCCGGTACCCACGTCAACCGATAAGTGCCGGATGTGAACGAGGGGCAGGTTTTCAGCCCTGAAGAATGCCAGCAGACGACCTGCATTCCGGCTTGCCTCGAGCGGTCCCACCAGTTCCATGCGCCCGCCCGGGAAATAATCCTTCTGGATATCGATCAAAATCAATGCGGTCTTCATCTTTAGGTTCTCCTGTCCTGTCTGGTTGTCTGGTGTTGGAATCTTTGCTTGTCTATACTCATCCCGGAAATCTCTGTTCAGGAGATAAGTAGCATTCTTGCGCTCTGTCAGAAATGACAAAGAACCCACGATTTCTGCCACAATTGCATTGCAGAACCTGGAGCGATTTTGTTATTCTCTTTGCCTTACAGGCTCAGAGCCTGTGCCCGCTTGATCCTTAGCAAGCATAGGAGAATTTTTGATCCACCGATTGCCCCTTCCGACCGCACAAGAGAAACCCGCTCACAGCACGCGCAAAGTGGTCCTGCTGGCGGCGCCGCCCGCGATGGAGCTCGATATCGCCGGCCCCATGGCCGTTTTTGCCGCCGCCAATCAACTCGTGGGTCGGTGCGGAACGGAATATGAGGTCGAACTCGCAACAACCGGGGAGGGTTTTGTCATCGAAGGATCGACCGGGGTCTCTTTCGTGGCTCACCGGCACTATTCGGCAATCGGCGCGGGAATCGATACGCTGCTGGTCGCCGGCGGGCCCGGGGCTCTGGCGGCCCCTGATCCTGAAGTTCTAAACTGGCTGCGAAACATCGCCCCTCAGGTCCGACGGTTGGGAGCGGTCTGCACGGGAGCGTTCCTGCTCGCTGAGGCCGGCCTTCTGGACGGCAGACGAGCCACGACCCACTGGGCTTACGCCGTGGAACTTGCCTCGCGCCACCCCGAGGTGATGGTAGATCCAAACCCCATCTGGGTGCAGGACGCTCACGTATATACATCGGCCGGAGTGACCGCCTGCATGGACCTTGCCCTGGGTTTTGTAGAAGAGGATCTCGGGAATGGTGCAGCCCTCGAAGTAGCGCGCAACCTTGTCTTGTTCCTCCGGAGGCCGGGAGGTCAGGCTCAGTTCAGCGTATCCCTTTCCGCTCAGGCTTCCGTGAGGAACTCGCTTTTTGAACTCCAGGTTTGGATGGTTGAAAATTTGAATCAGGACCTTTCGGTCGAAGCCTTGGCTGCTCGATCGGCGATGAGCCCCCGAAACTTCGCTCGAGCCTTCGTGCGCGAACTCGCGATCACACCGGCGCGCTATGTCGAAGCCCTGCGCCTTGAAGCCGCCCGCAGACACCTGGAACAAACGGACCGGAGTTTGGATGAAATTGCTTCCAACTGCGGATTCGCCGGCTACGAGCCGATGCGCCGAGCCTTCCTGCGCTCGCTGGGGATCACACCGGGCCGCTACCGCGACCATTTCGGGCCCCTGACGATGCGGAATACAAGCTCGAGTTCCAATAAGGATCAAAAGGAGCGCAAGTCACCAAGGTAACTACTTATCCGCGAAGAAAAATCGGTTTCAAATTCAGAATGCTCGCATCATAATATCTTAACCATCAGGTGGAGGACCTGCGGCAACCCTGCTGCGGCCGCTTCGTGAGCGAAACAGTTGCCGCGTCCCTGGCCTTCATGTCCAAGACGTCCCAGCGTTGGTATGCCTCATCGAGTTCCTGTTCGATGGTCTTGAGCCTGACTTTGGCGGTGGCTATTTCAGTGCCGTTCTTCCGGTAAAATGTTGGCTCGGACATGGATCTATACAGCTCTTTCTGCTCTGATTCGAGAAGTTCGATGATTCCCGGAATATCTTCGAGCTCGCACCGTTCTTTGTAGCTGATCGTCTGCCTGTATTCGCTTTTTGGTCGCTGTTTGTCAGATGTAACAGGGGGCTTTCCAAGGTTGACCGGTCTGTCCGATCCGCTTTGGCGCACCCAATCGTCATAGCCGCCCACGTACTCGCCGACTCTGCCTTCGCCCTCGAACACCAGGGTACTCGTTACCACATTGTTTAAAAAAGTCCGGTCGTGACTTACCAGCAGCAGCGTGCCCCGGTAGTCCAGAAGCAGGTCTTCGAGCAGTTCCAGAGTTTCGATATCAAGATCGTTTGTCGGTTCATCGAGTACGAGCAGGTTCGACGGTTTAGTAAACAGACGCGCCAGCAGGAGCCGGTTGCGCTCTCCGCCGGAAAGCGTGCTGAGGGGGGACCTGGCCCGTTCCGGAGAAAACAGGAAATCATTCAGGTAGCTTATGATGTGCCGGGGTCTGCCGTTGAACAGGATTGTGTCATTCCCATCGCCCACGTTTTCGGCCACCGATTTATTTTCATCGAGTTGGGCCCGAAGCTGGTCGAAATAGGCCGTCTCGAGATTGACGCCGTGCCGCAGCACACCCTTTTGCGGGAACAAGTTCCCTAAAAGTACCCGCAGCAAAGTAGTCTTGCCGGAGCCGTTCGGACCTATTATCCCGGTTTTGTCACCTCGCATGATGCAGGTTGAGAAGTCGTCGATTATAGGCTTTTGCCCGCTGTAGCCATAGCTGACTCCCTCCGCCTCGATAACCAGTTTCCCGGAATTGACCGCATCCTGGGTTTTCAAGCGCACGGAGCCAATGAGTTCTCGACGCGCGCGCCTGGCTTCACGAAGTTTCTCGAGTTCTCGAACCCTGCCCTCATTTCGTGTTCTTCTTGCCTTGATGCCCTGCCGGACCCACACTTCTTCCCGGGCCAGTTTATTGTCGAACCGTTCCCGATGTGCGGCTTCGGTTGCAAGGGAAGCCTGTTTTCGCTTCTGAAAAGTATCGTAATCACATGACCAGTCTATCAGTCGCCCTCGATCGAGTTCAACGGTGCGGGTCGAAAGCTTCTGGAGGAACTTCCTGTCATGTGTGACAAAGAGCAGGGTTCCTTCAAAGCGCAGCAGGAATTCTTCCATCCAGGCAATGGAATAGATGTCGAGGTGATTGGTGGGCTCATCGAGCAGCAGCACGTCAGGCTCACTCACCAATCCTCGTGCGAGCATCGTCCTGCGCTTGAGCCCTGCCGAAAGGGTTTCGAACCGCTCATTGGAGTCCAGATCCATGCGCGAGATCGTTCTCTCTACGCGATTGAGCCTGCTCCTGGTATCGGATAGCTCGGCTTGCGACTCATCCAATCCTGCGGCCACAATTTCCAATACAGTTCCAGAAATTTCCTGCGGCACCTCCTGGGGTAGAAACGAGACCCGCACCCCCTGGAGATACGTTATCTCGCCTTCATCCGGAGCGAGGTCGCCATTTAACAGGCGCATCAATGTGGACTTGCCGGCCCCGTTCCTCCCAAGGAGACAAACACGTTCCCTGCGCTCTATATGAAAATTGACATGATCGAGCAGTAGAGGCTCTCCGAAGCCAATGCATACGTCACGCATGCTGATCAGCGCCATTCCTGTCCAATTCCTTCTTTGTAAATTAATGACCCAAGCGGCCATTGAATTAATGATAACAGGATATCAGCTTAAAAGCAGTTCAGTCCTGACATTTTCGTCAGTTCTAAGTCCTTGCCCGCCAATAATTTATGAAGTATCTTGAAAAAGAAAAAGCGAAAAAGTCAAAAATCTGGTCTTTGTGGTAAAATGCGGACAGTTGATGGGAAGGCGGTAAACATATGGGCGCCATTAACGATACGTGAAGATTTAGCCAGAAGACTGGAGTCCTTGGCGAAAACTACCCACCAGTCTGAGTCTTCCCTTGCATCCCAGGCCATTGAGGATTTTTTGACAGTTCAGGAATGGCATGTAAGGGCAATAGAAGAAGGCATTACAGCGGCAGATAGGGGAGACGTCGTAAGCCATGAAGAGGCGCTTGCCGAACTGAAAAGATGGGGCAAGCATGCATCTTGAGTGGGCGCGGCCTGCGCTCAGGGATATCAAAGAGGCTGGAGATTTCATCGCATCCGACAGTCCTCATGCAGCGGAGCGGATGGCTGAAAGAATACGATGAAGAAACGCAAATTGCTGCAGAAATTGCTTTCAGGTTCGAAAAACATCCGGTTCTCCGAAGCAGTGACCTGCGCAAAAGCATTTGGATTCCAACTGTCTCGTATAACCGGCGATCATCACATCTACGTGCATCCAGATGCGCCAGAACTGGTGAATCTCCAGGATATTGACGGCAAGGCAAACCATACCAGGTTAAGCAGCTATTGCAGATAATTGAACGATACAATCTCCAACTCGAGAATGAGGAATGAGAGACTATCATATCAACCTGTTCTACAGTGAAGAAGACGAAGGGTACATTGCGGACATACCCGATTTGAAGCACTGTTCTGCCTTCGGCTCAACTCCGGAAGAAGCACTGCGGGAAGTTCTCAAAGCTAGAGAGGCGTGGCTTGAGGCAGCACGGGAGCATGGAAAACCTATACCTGAACCCCGGTATCGTCCTGTCATTTATCAAGTCGCGTGAGAGGCCGACTTTGCATCGAGCGGGCGAGCAACCATGCGCGAAGTTTGCGCGCACTGCACCTTTCAAAAGGCTGTGTTGCTTCTTCTCCTAATCTATTATAGGTATTAGCCTCGACTGGGCTAAATACAGCCCACCTTGTGTCCATATTCACAATTGGCGAATCCTCGTCAGGAACCCTTTGAAACCTTCTGCTTTTCAAGATGTTACGCTGTTTTTCTCATCGAGTCTCCGTTCTTTGGCCTCTATTGCCTTGAACCGGACGGTATTAGTCCCCTTTGAGTTGTTCCTCCAAAGAATTCGAGAGGGTGCTATCGACTTGGCCTGTGTTGGGGTCCACTTGCAACGAACTCACATTGACGGGCTCGAACTGGCTTAAGGTAAAATTGGTAAGACACGCCAGGTCGGAATCGTCCCACCTCGCATCGGGAGTTCCGATAAGTCCCCCGGTAAGACCGTTATCAGCCAGGATGATCCCATACTTTTTCATTGCATTGAGAATGGTAGTGGCCTGAGGATTGGAAGCGCATACAGAAATATCAACGTCAGCTTTTAATCGATAGATTTCTCCTGCAGGACCGCTCATTGTGCAAGACACCGGAGGAGATTCCTGACTTATCAGGGTATTGTACGATGTTGATCCGTCAGAGTTCGTACAAGATCCATAGCCCGCACTGTGTCTGGCTGGCCACACATAATTGGATTGCATGTGGTTTACGGTAAACCGGATCGGGTGATTGATCGTCCCGTTGGCCACCTCGTCGTAATTGACTGTCAAGGGCATTATAGGGAGTCCTGCGGCATCTCCGGAGGTCCAGGTTAATGGCCTGAGGTCGTTGCTGCTAAGATCCCAGTAAGCTCCGTTGGAAGCAGTCCAGGTACCATCCCCGTTGGGAGTGGTTTCCCAAGTCTCGTACAATTTGCAGGGTTGTCCGTTTCCAGCCTCCTGCACGACCAGAACATGCTTGTCCCCGGGACTGTCTGCCGTGCCTTCGATAGGGGCATTTGCTGGAAATGGGTAGGGGCCGGGGTCTGACTCGTCGGGGTATCCATTAAATGTCACGGTCACCATTGGCTGGTTCCAGGGCACCCTGATGAATGGGATTCCATCCGGCCCGGCGTCACTCCCGAAAAACACCCGTAGATGACTGGGTTGATATGGGCTATCGATCGGCGCAGCAGGAGAGGTGTCGACCGGCAACTGATCGACCCGCTGGTGAAAAATCGAGTCGGCGGGGAAAATGTCGCATCCTCCGTAAGTACTATCACCAGCGACATTGATCACGAAGGTTGCGGTGGCGGTTTCCTGGGCTGAGTCCTCCACTTGAACCTGAAAGGAATATGCACCCTGTCCCCCAACGGCGGATGAGGAGATCACTCCGGTAGAGACGTCTATCGTCATGCCTTCCGGCAACGTGTCGTTTGCAGTCGTTATTTGCCATGTGTAAGGAGGAGTCCCTCCCGTCGCAGTAAGGGCAGGGGCCGTATAGGACTTGTACTGCGTGGCGTTGGGGAGAGTGGCGCTATTGATCTGAAGCGAGGCCGACGGTGTCGAATAGTTCGCTGTTACGGTCGTGTTGGAGGATGGCATGGTGAGTGTGGTGGAAGCCAGCACTGGGTTGCCCACGGTCGCTCCGGTCCAATCGAGAAAATTCTTCCCGGCGGGAGGGGTGTTGGCTGTGATCGTCACCACACTGCCCGCCGCATATGAACCACTCCCGGTTCCGTTCACCACCGTGAGCGTGTACGTCGTGGGCAGGGTTGCGTAGTTCGCCGTAACGGTCGCGTCGGAGGCTGGCATGGTTAGTGTGGTCGACGCCTGTGTGGGGCTGCTCACCGTCGCTCCGGTCCAATCGAGAAACTTCTTCCCGGCGGGAGGGGTGTTGGCCGTGATCGTCACCACAGTGCCCGCCGCATAGGAACCACTCCCGGTTCCGTTCACCACCGTGAGCGTATAGGTCGTGGGCAAGGTCGCGTAGTTCGCCGTAACAGTCGTGTCGGAGGCTGGCATGGTTAGTGTGGTGGAAGCCTGTGTGGGGCTGCTCACCGTCGCTCCGGTCCAGTCGA
>Ga0187880_1002597_pt1 | contig 14032 bp, 13 predicted proteins | sample June2016WEW_19_4_FD_132998 | JGI IMG/M metagenome (GOLD analysis project Ga0187880, IMG submission 132998) | Peatland microbial communities from SPRUCE experiment site at the Marcell Experimental Forest, Minnesota, USA - June2016WEW_19_40 | ecosystem: Environmental > Terrestrial > Soil >...
ACCGTGCCTGCTGTTTTTTGTCCGGGATTTGAATTGTCAATGCTTTGCACCCCACCATTACCAAATGAAGCCGTTGTGGGCTGGTACCCTACGTGGTTTGAGTCAAAGAGTGTGAAGAAGAACTGGTTCCCGATCGTTGCACCGGGATCATTAACATTAGTCACAGTTACATAGACCTGAACATATTGGTCTCCCGCTGATGGTTGTATAAACTGGTTATCCGACACATACACTCCTTGGTAAGTGGCGGCGATGCTTATTTCTGAGTTGGATGCAGTACCAATCGCTGTAGTTGGTGTCGCAGTTGGCGAAGCTACTGCATTGTTAGTGTTAGCAGGTGACAAGCAACCGCTCATCGACACGAGAACGAGAGCGCCGATAAAAAGTAAAGGCAGTGCATACTTGAGCGGCGTTTTGATATACCGCTTCATCATCCGTGTTATTGGATTCACGATTCATCCCCCCATAAAGTAAAAACAAATACGTAAGACGGGGTCAATCAAGCTTAAGAATTGCTATTTGTGGTCTATCGGATAACGCTCGGCTCGGCGCTTGCTGGCTTGTCAGTTTCAAACCGGAGCCTTTATTGTCTCTTCTGACACGTTCTTGGGCGTCAACGAACGTTTGCGAGCCCATCAAATGCGCGTAAGATTGTGACAAAGCGCTGTTACAAAGTTTTATCGTAACCTCTCGCACGTTGGTAGCGTCTTAGGCAGTTATGAGGTACTCATGCGAATAAACAAAATAGTCTCATTATCTGTAGTTATCCTTCTCATTACAGTTGTATTCGCAGGCGCTGTTCCTGCAGCAGCACAGAACGATACGATGCAGTTCCGGTATAACGCCCAGCATACCGGTGATTATAGCCCGGTTGCGGGGTCAGTGCCGTCGAATGGGCAGCTGTTGTGGAATTATACAACCAACGGCAGCGTATCTTCCTCTCCCACTGTCGCCAACGGCGTCGTCTACGTGGGGAGCGACGACAACAACGTCTACGCCCTCAACGCCACCACCGGGGCGAGCGTGTGGAACTACACGACCGGAAGCTCGGTTGAATCCTCTCCTGCCGTCGTCAACGGCGTCGTCTACGTTGGGAGCGATGACTACAACGTCTACGCGCTCTACGCCAACAACGGCACTAAGCTCTGGAACTACACCACGGGAGGCGCCGTGACTTCCTCCCCCGCCGTCGCCAACGGCGTTGTTTTCGTAGGAAGTAACGACCACGACGTCTATGCGCTCTATGCCAACAACGGCACGAAGTTTTGGAACTACACGACCGGAGGGCGTGTTGTATCTTCCCCTGCCGTCGGCAACAATGTCATCGAAGGCAGCGTCGTCTATGTAGGGAGCGAGGACACCAACGTCTACGGCCTTAACGCCACCACCGGGGCGGAAGTGTGGAACTTCACGGACGGAAGTCCTGTGGACTCCTCCCCAGCCTTCGACGTCGCCAACGGGACGGTGTACGTGGGGTTCGCGGATGGCTTTGTCTGGGCCGTCGACGCCATCGACGGGGGGCCAGGTTGGTACGCCCCGCCTTTTGGTGTCAATGGCGGGGTGTACTCCTCCCCAGCCTTCGCCAACGGGGTGGTCTACGTGGAGGGCGTGATGGGCAACGTCTACGCCGTCACCACCTTCGGCGGCTTCGAGCTATGGACGACGATGGGAGGCGGCGGGACTTCCTCCGCCGCCGTCGCCAACGGGGTGGTCTACATCGGCACTGGGTGGACAACCTCCGCCTTGAACGCCACTAACGGCCACCAGCTCTGGAGCTTCACGACCGGAGGCTATGTGGAATCCTCCCCCGCCGTCGCCAACGGCGTCGTTTACGTGGGGAGCGATGACGGCAACGTCTACGCCATCGGCAACAGCACGACCACGCTCACCGCCACCGCTCCATCCGCAGCACCCGTCAGCCAGAATTTCACTATCAACGGCACGCTGAGCGGCAGCACGTTCGGTCTTGCCGGCGCGACCATAACGCTGCAGCGTTCCACCGACAACGTCACCTATACCAACGTCACGACGAACGTGACCGACGCGAACGGTACTTACCAGTTCAGCAAAAACGAGTCGGCCGCAGGCACCTACTACTACCGCACGACCTATGACGGCGATGCCTCGTACAACAATGCGACGAGCAACATCGTCAGCGTCAACGTAACCGGCCCGCCAACGACACCGACCACCCTCACCGCCACCGCTCCTTCAACCGCGTACGTCACTCGGAACTTCACGATCAACGGAACCCTCGCCGCATCCGACGGCACCCGCCTCCCATTCGCCACCATCACGCTGCAGAGCAACGCCAGCGGCACGTGGAACAACGTCACGACCACGTCGACCGATGCGGCAGGCAACTACCAGTTCAGTAATAACGAGTCGTCAGCGGGCACCTACTACTACCAGACGATCTACGCGGGCAGCGCCTCGTACGCCAACGCCACGAGCAACACGGTCAGCGTGCAAGTCACCACGATACCAACGCAGCTCTCCGCCGCTGCGAACCTCACCTCAGTCGCTATCAATGCCCCCTTCACGGTTAACGGCACTCTTAATACCACCGATGGCGCGGCCATTGCAGGCGCTACGGTCCAGCTGCAGAAGAACTTGAGCGGCACGTGGACGAACGTGACCGGGGAAACGAATATCACGGATTCAAACGGCGCGTATAGCATCAGCACGAGTGAGTCAGCCGCCGGTACCTATCAGTACCGCGCTTTCTACGCGGGTAACGACACTTATTCTAACGCGACAAGCAACACGGTGACCGTCGCCGTATCGCGTGGTCCGACAACGTTGAATGCCACCATCTCCTCGAAATTCGTCTCCGTCAACAAGCGCTTCACCATCAACGGCACGCTAAGCAGCGGCACGACCGGTCTTGCAGGAGCCACCATCACCCTGCAGCGTTCCACGAACAATGCCACATGGAACACTGTGACGACGACTACGACCAACGCCGCTGGGCAGTATCAGTTCAGCTGGAGCGAATCGAGCACAGGCACCTACTACTACCGCACCGCGTATGGCGGCAACGCCACATACATCAACGCCACGAGTAACGTCGTCAGCGTGAAGGTGGTGAGCAAGGCGAGCGTCCTCGCCGACCTCAACGCCCTACAAGTCACCGTTATGGGCATCTCAAGCTCGTCGTTCACGCCCGGCACAAAAGTGGCCACCCTTGCGGTCATCAGCGCCGCTGAGGTTAACCACAGAGTGGGCAACCCCGGTGCGGCAGCGACCGAGCTTAAGGCATTGTTGCCACACATGAGCGGCTGCTCGGCTACTGGAAAGCCAAACAGCAATGACTGGGTGCGAACGTGTGCCGCACAGGCGCAGCTCTTTCCGCAGGTGCAGAATCTGATACAGGAGCTGCAGGCGTTGCAGGGGACGTGAAGAGGGGTACTATCCCCTTCTCTCTTTCCTTCTTTCTTTTTTCAGCACGTTCGAGCAGTAGTTATTGAAAAACGGAGCAAGGTCTTAACTCAGATTTTTAAACTCACGCCTCCCCAGTAACTCATATAAATATCAAACACCGGCCCAGGCCTTGGGCTCTTGTAAAAACGCCAATCGACCCCAGAAACGCCGTGAGCGAGTACATAATTCTTGTTGGACTGATCCCGTAAAAAATATCGTCCATCGCCGTGACAAGCGTCTGTAACAACAACATTTATTCCCTTAGGGTACCTTCTTACGTGTTTTAGAAAAACGGCGGTCACGGTTACCGCCGCAAGAGGAGGTGAAGCAAAGATGGTGACATTTTTGGTGATTTCCAGGCACAGCCCAGCAGATTGTCCGGCTCATAACGAGAAATCAAGAAAGTCGATGGCTGAAGTCATGAGCAAGCTCCCGGAGCTCCTGGCGAAACACGGAGTGAAAATGGTTGGTAGCTGGGTCGTTCATACAGAGCACCTGGTAGTTGAGGTGTATGAAGCGCCGAGTTACGAAGCAATGACCGCATGTAGCATGGAACCGGAATTCATGGCTCTGAGTACATGGAACACGACGGAGTACAAAATTGCAATGACGCTCGAAGAAACATGGAAGATGGTGCAGGCCCAATGACCTGCATTTTCCTTTTTTTACGCCTCTAAGCTAAAACGGCACGTTTGCATATCGCCGTGACAAGCGTCCGTAACAACAATACTTATTCCCCTAGAATGCCCTTTTATGTGCTTTAGAAAAAACGGCGGTCACTGTTACCGCTGCCAACGCGAAAGGAGGTGAAATATATGACCAAATTCTTTATTAAGTGGTGGGTGGACACCGCAAAAATCCCCGATACACCGCAAGAGACCGGGAAATTCTACTGGCCGATGTTCGAAATGATCAAGGCCGATTTGAGCGCCGGCAAATTTACTGACTGGGGGCAGTTCAGCAACGGACGGGAAGGCTACGCGATTAGCGAGTTAAGCGAATCAGAGATTTTCGCAGACATGCTCAAGTGGACGCCGGTCGTACAGTTTGAAGTGTTACCAGTGCTCAGCATCGAACAAACGATGGAAGCTCGAAAGTAGGCAGCTGCGGCGATGCAGGCCTAGTGACCTGCATCTCTTTTTTTTCAAATTGTTAAAAACTGCGGTTGCTGTCGCCGTGAACGTGTGACTTTTAAGCAGTGCCGGATTTGCACCCGGCCATTACTTTCGCGGCAGTTCTCGGTTAGGTAGTTGACGTGTACAACGCTATTACTGGCTATGACGTACTGCGTGCGGTGCGAGCTCTACGTTAAGTGTAAGCGACGGTCGGACCAGGATAAGGTCCCATTTCACTGCGACCTCTACAGGCGCCCTGGCAAATACATGCCGAAAGGCTACCTTAATTGCTTCTAACGATTGAAGTTTTATCGAAGCTCGCTTAGAAGAATAACGACCTTTTGGGCGCTAAAATCGCAATCAAAAAAAACCGCACATGAAATATGCCATGCAGTCCATGTGATTGGTACCGAAAGGAGGGAGAAAAACGCTTGCCAATGCGCTCGTTTTAACAAACGAAGAGGCGGACTTGCTACGCCGTGCACTTGAAGAAGTGAAGACGAAGACCTTCGAGGAGTCCAATATTAGCCTAGATGATATGGGCGCTCTTAAGGCTCTCGTGGCAAATTTCAAAGAAGCCGAGAAATTAGAACCTGAAAAAGAAGCACGTCAAAAGCCTGTTGACTCGCTAGGGAAGCGTTTGTTTTTAGGGCATGTTATCGGTCGAGACGGCTGCACAGATACGGCGAGCGGTTCTGGGCCATGATTTGCCCGTTGTCAGACTGCACCCCACAGGCGCTTGAAATTATCCTCACCTTGGTCAAAGGGGAAGTCCTTTGAGCAGAACAATTTTCCTTCTTTAATCTCGACTACGCTTACGCCACTATTTTTGCCCGTTAATCCATCACGATTTGTAAGTTGCATATCCCAATGTATAACAACTGTGTTAGTTCTCAAACCAAAGATGCTCTTGACATAGACGTCTTTAATATCGATGTAAATGCCCGGGAATTGGTCGAAGTACTGCCTGAGCCATCCTTCGATAGCAGCCTTTCCCTTGAAAGTGCCGCTTGCCGGTACTTCGCCGGGATATATTAACGTCGCATCATCGTGGTAGGATGACATCACATTGGGCAAGTCATGTTGGCTTAGCGCTTCGGCGTAACTTTCTTTCACCTTTCTTTTGATTATCAATCCTGCAATCATTATCTCTCCTCCAAACTAACAACTAACGTTAGTTTTTTAAAACTGGTAAATAATCGCTCTATTCTAATAAAACTTGCTGTAAATGAGTCGTGTTACAGCATTGAAGGAGAGAGACACAAGGGAACCGCGACTTTGCTTTGTTTTATCTGGTCAATATTGCTTTCTTTTGTAAATTAAGCGCTGGTGTGACGAGCAACTGTAACAACAACACTTATTCCTTTAGAGCACCTTTTTACTTGTTTCGAGCGGTGGCTAACAACCGCCGCCTACGTCAAAGGAGGTGAAAGAAATGGCGAAGTATATGATGCTTTGGCGTGGCAACTCTGCCGCGCAGTGGCCGCTGGACCCTGCTGCCGCTACGCAGTTATTTGACAAGATGCTCGCAGGGGTTGACGAAGGATTAAAGAGTGGCCTCATACTTGAGCTTGGCTTTTTTCCAGACGTACTTTCAGGATACGCAATTATCAGCGGCGAAGCCAAAGACGTGTTCATGACAGCGTTCGCGGACCACCCGTGGATTGAGCACGAAGTGCACGAAATCATAGACTACGAGAGAGGCAAAGGAATTGTGCGGCAGGTTATGAAAGCCAAAGCGGAAGCAATGGCAGCGATGAAGCGGTAGGTCTGGGTGAACATAGGAAGCGTTCACGCTTCCTTTTTCTTTTTTAGTTAAAATCCTTAACACTCTTGATAATCTTAAACGTCGCCACCTCATCCGACACCCCCTCATCCGACGGCCGAAACCGTTGCTCCTTTGAAAGCTCCTGCAGCTCCAGCTTTCGCGCCTCCATCTCACGCAGTTCGCTCTCGTGCTTTTTCACAGCAGAGTCAAGCGCCGTATCGAGGTCCACCGCGGCGTAGACCGTAGGCGCATCGAGCGAGGGGCGCACCATCCCTTTTCGATAAGGCTGTTAAGCGTACGATGCACGTCTTCGCGATACGTCTTAGCGATTTAGCGAGCGGAGAAGGCGTCTTTGGACCGTATTTAAGTAAATACAGATAGAGTTGCGCCTCTTTTTCGTTGAGCCCGAACCCAATTAAACGGCGGGTAAACTCCTCATCACTGGTCATCAGTTATCACAACGTACGTGAATCAAGTGGTAGTACAAGTACAGTTTTGAAAAAAGCTTAGGAAGTTCGCGGACGTTCTTAAGATCGGCCGTATCTGATTTCACTGCTCTTCGACACGGCGGCAAACCACTTATCTCTAAATTGTTGTAGTCATCACCAAGGTTATCGGTGCATCAATTTGCGAGGTTGGCATTGCTGAAACGCCGACAAGCGTATTTCCTGAAAGACCGTACCACAAATTAAGACTGGTATCTCCAACGGTCCCAGGGGCGTACGCGGTGTAACCTTGCGATTTGTACGCGCTTATCAGTTGATTCTTGAAGGCAAGCGCGTCTGAATAAGAGTTCATGGGGTAAACTTGTGCGTTGTATGTCTTTCCGTTCTCCATAAGCGTACCCACGTAGGCTTGCTTACCATTCGCCGTATCGCGCTCAAATGGTGAAACCGTGATGAGTCCGGCACCCAGACCAGCGGTATTCAATCTGCTCGCGTAATCGGGCAGGTTTGACGTCGTTGGCTGTGGCGTGGATGATGCACTTGGCGTCACCGTTGCCGCCACAGAGGCTGATGCTTGCGGGGTCGGCGTCGTCGCGCCGATCGACGCTTGAATAGTCGGCGAAGCTGCGGATATGTTAGCCGTTTGTTGAGACGCAGAGATCGCGCCCGCGACGGTAGATAACAATAGAAGGATTAGCACGCCGTAAAGGATATACCGTTTCTTAAACCGCCGTCGAGGGGGCTCCTCAGGCGGAGAGGGGTACGATTGCTCACCGCTCAAAGGCTCTTCTGGCGGAGGCGGGGGAGATGCACTGCTCAGTCCCACGTACTTGTCCCACTCCTCATCGCGTGAAGGCTCTTCCGGCGGAGGTGCGGGAGACGCCTTGGGCGGTGACGTTGCAGGGGCGATGAACGACTCGCCGCAATCTGCGCAGATTGCAGCGTACGGTTGATTCCTCGCGCCACAGTTCTTGCAGAACTTTTCGTTAGCCATAACGCGCTCGCAGAGGTGAATCGGTTCACAGAATAGAGCAAGGCCAGTCCATTCTGAGTGTTCCTACAGTTGTTGGTCCACACACAGACTTAAAGATACCTATTTGTGCCGGCGTTTTGGTGTGGCTACGTGCACATTCATAGAAACGCGTTTCCCTCGTTGAGACAGACCGCGTCAGCCGTAGCTTGAGAGCACGTTTTTTACAAGACTGTATGGGACGTCCTTTTTGCTATGCAATGCCAACAGTACGATATCCCTGCAAGCGAGTAGCTTTTCAAAATCCTGAGCAGACAGTACGACGCGCTCATCGCCTTGACTCACCGCCAATATGTTCAACGGCTCGTACGAGTCTGCGATGAAGCGTTCTTTTCTCTTTGTGTCGCGGTTTCCCATTTCATCACTCCTTCCTGAGCTACGCGTGGCAACTAAGGAACACCTAGGTACAACACTCGCAGGTACTTCAATAATTTCGCTTAAAAAAGAGCCAGAATATGACGTCAGACAGAATAATGAACAGAGAAGCGACGTAGATCGGGGCCTGTGCGAAATCTGCCCTGCGAGCGTACTGGGCGCGGGAGCTAGCGCAACGCTTTATAGCGCGACGATCCTTGCCAAAAGGGAGTTCTCGCCGTACGAATGGCAGCCGGCGCCTGCCACGTCGTGAGTACGAGCTTGAAGCGCCCAAGTCGTCGATCTTATTACCTATCGTTGCTAAAGACGCTATTTGCCCAACGATCATACTTGCTGATCAACCTTCTTGGTGGGTCCGCTCCGAAGTGGGAAAAATGGAAACGGCGATCATCCGTATATTCGAGCAGCATCTGGACTTCGTGTCAGCAGATGCGGCGATGCAACTTGCTCAGCGATTCACGGACCAGTTCGAAAACATATACACCCGTCTCAGCCACGAGGACGTGCCCCCAGAAGAATTAAGCAAAGCGCACAGGTTTCTCTTCGAAGAGATAAAACAGTTAGTCCGGCGCGATCCTCGCTTGGATCTGCGTTATCCTGATGAGGCAATAAGTAACGTCGCACTAGTGCTAGTCGACGACCTGGTGCGAGTCGTTGCGCCGCAGTCGAACGCTGCGTTGAAACAACTCTCGCAATAGGTCTAGCCGATGCATTACGCTGAAGCACCAAGTCTAACTCAATGCCGAGTTGTTTTGTTGCGGCCGGAGAGAATCTTTTTTCAGCGTTTAGCTGGCTTCCTGTAGTGTCGCGTTAAACGTTATCACGACCTCGCCAACTTGGATTATGTAACTTGCAGGAGACGTTGGCTGGTCGCCCTGCATTTTTATATACGAGGTCGTGCTGGGCAGGCTGTTTGTAACATTTAGATAGCTCTGATGCGTATTCGCGGAGCTTGCAGTTGTCAGAGCTGGGAAACCTATCAGTTCGGCTGCTGTTGTAGCGTTGTATCCTTGATTAATAGAGTTGACATAATTGCTTGCATCAGATACAGAGGCGAACTTCGTGTACTGTGCTGTATACGTGAGGCTTTCGTTCGTCCCGGCCACCCTGTAGGTCACCATCGCGGTTGTAGCATTGACCCATTGGATAGATTGGTTCAAGGTTCGAACCCAGGTGGCGGTGTTGTACGCTTGCAGATCATCGTTGATGACGGCCTGGAGCAGTGGATCGTGGGTTGTGCTGCTAGTAGATTGCGAGGTATTCTGCGTGCTGGACGTGCAACCGGCGGCTAGAACACTTGCGATTATCGCTGTAGCAATGAGGATGGCAACTCTTGATTTCATAACAGTAAATAAGCGCAGATTCCCCAATTAATAGTTTTCTATTCGCAAAAAGCTAAGCTGCCCGGCTCTTCTTCTTTAAAAAGAGCATTTTTTCGACTTTTTTTAACGTTTCTTCAGCTTGAAAGCGCTCAAATTGGGAATAAGCGGCACTAGCTGCTTTTCCGGTGCGGGTCGAGGAAACGTGCAAACAAACGTGTCCTATGGCGTTACTCACTGATTCATCGTCAGTCTTTCGTTTGCCTTGCAAACAAGTTAAGAATCTCCATCGGGACGGGAAGCACGATGACGGAGTTGTTCTCCTCACCGATTCGGACCATGGTCTGAAAAAGTCGAAGCTGCAAAGCAGCAGGTGACTTCTCGATCGTCCGAGCTGCTTCTAATAGCCGATCAGCTGCCATCGCTTCACCTTCTGCAAGCGTGATGCGCGCGCGCCTGTCGCGTTCTGCTTCAGCTTGGGCGGCCATCGATCGCTTCATTTCCTCAGGGAGCTCGACGTCCTTCAGCTCGACTGATAATACGTGAATGCCCCACGGCATCGTAAACTCGTCGACAAACTTGCGGATGGTTTCGCCGAGCTCGTCACGTCGAGCGAGGACCGTGTCAAGCTCAGCGGTTCCTACGACGTTCCGCAGACTCGACTGTGCGAGTTGGTTTATTGCGTACCCGTAGTTGCTTATCTCGATGACCGCCTTGTCTGCCTCGACGACTTTGTAGAAGATCACCGCGTTGATCTGGCACGAGACATTGTCTTTCGTAATGACCTCCTGCCGCGCAATGTCTAAGGTATTCACGCGCAAGTCTACTTTCTTGAGCGATTGAAACGCTGGGAACACGTAGCGCAATCCCGGGGGGTACACGGTCCTAAACGACCCAAAGGTGAATTTCACCCCTCTTTCGTATTGATAGATCACGCGAAGCCCAGTAAGCAGATAAATAGCGATCACCACGACGACAAAAGCCGCCACGAGAACGAGAGTGCTAAAATCTATTTGAGCAAACATGAACGACACCGCTCATTCACATGGCGCACGGGGTGATTAACTTTTCTAGCAGAAAAAGCTCCGCTACGCGGCTTCAAAAAAACTGGTGCAGATGCTTATTTCGTTACGAGCCGCCACCGGGGGCATCGAAGAAGGTCTTGATACCCTCGCTCACGTCCTGGAAGCCCTCTCGCGTCAGCGGTGCGTTGCTTGCACACCCTAAACTGGGCCAGCGTACAGGCAGGACTGAATATCTTCTCCAAGTTTTCCGATTGCATCTGCGCGGCACCGCTTGCAATGGCGCATTTGTTTCAGGTATTTTGAACATTCGTCCTGCATTTTATGCTTCATCTCCATGGTTGGCGCTGCAATTTCGGCAAACTTGTATTGTGCAATGAGGGGGATAACGTTGAATGTATACACCCCCATCGCGCCTACCTTTTTCGCAATCTCTGGAATATGTTTGTCGTTGATGCCCGGAATATAGACCGTATTGATTTTCACGATCATATGCCGCTTTACCGCCTCTTCGATGCCTTTCAACTGCTGCGAGAGGAGAATTTTTGCACCTTCGATCCCCGTATAGTGTTTGCCCTTGTAATTAATAAACTGGTAGATCTTTGCCCCGATCTCCGGGTCAATGGCATTAAGGGTCACGGTGACATTGCCCACATCATATTTCTGGAGCAGGTCGATCTTATCGGGGAGCAATAGTCCGTTTGTACTGAGGCACTTGATAACGTTAGGGTACTGCTCGTGAAGGCGTCGAAGCGTTTCAAAGGTCTCTTCATTTGCGAGCGGCTCACCCGGCCCGGCAATCCCTACGACCTTAATATACTCATATTCGTCAGTTACTTTTTTAACCAGTTCCATAGCTTCATCAGGGTTGAGTACTTTTGTCGTGACACCGGGGCGACTCTCGTTCACACAGTCAAAGTCACGAATACAGTAGTTACACTGGATATTGCATTTGGGTGCTACCGGAACATGACACCGCCCGAACGTGTGGCACGCTTTTTCGGAAAAGCAGGGGTGTTCCTGGATCTTGCGCATCTGTGACGGGTCCCACAGGACTTTACTGCCTGCGACATCTGCAATTCTTATTTCATCAGACATAGTCAACACCGCGACGTGCATAGTGAATGCTTAAATAAAGTTCAATTGCGATAGAGTGATCCACTTCCCACTTCACCCTGTAACCACTTTGTTTTCTCATTTGTTTGAAAGGTTGCCGGTTTCATTATTGATAAAAAAAGGGATCATCCTGATCTCTGAGGCAATTCTCTCTCCATAGAGTCGACCGTGGGTGAGCTCAGAACACCCTTACCGCTCTAAAAGGGTTTTTCATGAGTCAATTGTTTATCGTGCAGAGTATTATTATGTACAATGGTGTCATCGTTTAGACCTGGAATCAGCACGCTATTCGCTTTGATGGTCATTCCGAGTTTTGCGGCCATTTCGATGCCAGTCAGCTGGTTCTTGATGATAATTCTTGCGCCTTCAACGCCTTCATATTTCTTGCCGTCAACGAGCACGAATTTGTAGATCTACGCTGCGTGTGGTGTGGTCCGCGTGATTCCGCTAGTTTGTTCTCAAACCCAAAAACGGTAGGCCAGCTTCGCAGAGCATCCCAAAAAGATTTGCATATATTATTATGAAAACATTAATATTAAAATGTTTGCTTGATGTGTCCCTATAGAGCGCGCACATCAAGCACCATTGTATTTACCAGGAAGATAGCGGCATAACCGGATCTTATTCTCCTCCCCAATCTTCTTCGGGAAGTTCGCAGCACTTCCTGAGCGCATCACGAGCTGTCGCGACTGCCGGTATGCCTGCAGTCACCACAAGGACCCCCAGCGTGTCGAGGACCTCTTCACGCGAAGCGCCCATGTTCATCGCGGCCCGCATCTGTGCGGTTGCACAGGCTTCACAGCCCAGTGCGGAAACAACTGCGAGGGCGATTAGTCTCTTTGTTTTTGCCGAGATCGCTCCGTCGCTCAGAAGCGTTTTATCCATGTTGTAGATGACGTCAAACATCTTCGGATGCGACTCATAAATGAGCTTCAGGAGCGCTGGTGAGAATCCCATGTCTTTCCTAAGTTCTTTAAGTTCTACATCTCCAATAGGCATGTTTCAAACCTCTAAATACTGATAAATGTTATAATATAAATGAATAGTTGAATCAGTGATAGTGAATTCATCCGGCCGTGGCAGCTCCAGAAACGAAGATGGCGCCTAAATCAAGAGCCGCGCTGCACGGCGTGGCAGACTAAGATGCGTTCGCGCGGCTTAACGACGGCCATTATTGCACGAAAAATGAAAAACGCTGAGGAAGAAGAGTTTCCTGAGGACCGAAAAAAACGCGAGCGTTTGAAGGAGCCTGAGGGCTTGCCGAAAGGCGAAGAGTGCCCCCACTATCCTTGTCATTTCAAAGGACAAGTGTGCGTATTTTGTTATTGCCCGAAGTACCCGTGTGAGGACTCCCAGCTCGGTAAGTGGATAGTGAGCTCTCAAGGGGACGTTATCTGGACGTGTATCGACTGCAGACTAATCCATAAGAACAAAATAGCGGAATATCTGCGTGACCATCCTAAGGCAACGATCGACCAATTGAAGCGCATTGACGCCGAGTAGTCGCGTGCGCGACAGTAAAGTCTCGCAGAATCATTTCCTGCACAGTTGGGCAGCTGAGCACTGGTAATATCCCGATGGACGTGCAGCTTGCCATCAATTTTATATAGAACTGTACGCAATGTAATCACGTCATTTCACGTTTACAGGAGGAAGAGTATGGCAGGACGACCCACAGGACAACTTGTTAGTGCCGGCGGACAGCCGATTTTGATTCTCAAAGAGGGCACCACTCGGACGCGAGGCGAGGAAGCTCAAAGCATGAATATCGAAGCTGCGCGCGCCGTAGCAAATGCAGTACGAACGACTCTTGGCCCTAAGGGGATGGACAAAATGCTTGTCGATAGCATCGGCGATGTCGTCATCACCAATGACGGAGCAACCATCCTAAAAGAGATGGATATCGAACATCCCGCTGCAAAGATGGTAGTTGAGGTCGCTAAGACCCAGGACGACGAAGTCGGCGACGGGACCACAACCGCAGTCGTGCTCGTTGGTGAACTTTTGCGAGAAGCAGAGGAGCTTTTGAGTGAAGATGTCCACCCTACGGTAATCGCTGCGGGGTTCAACTTGGCCGCGCGCAAGGCGACAGACGTACTTACTGAAATGGCTTTTGAAGGCGATGATGCGACGCTTAGAAACGTTGCGATGACGGCCATAACGGGAAAGGGCGCTGAGATGATGCTCGGCAAGATGGCTGACATTGTTGTCGAAGCCGTGCAGCTCGTCGCTGAGGACGTTGATGGAAAGAAAACCGTAGACCCCGATGACATCAGTGTAGTGCGCCGCTACGGGGCATCGGTCGATGATTCAAAACTCGTGCGCGGCCTCATCATCGACAAAGAAAAAGTGCACCCGCTTATGCCCACGACGGTGAAAGATGCCAAGATAGCCCTTCTTAATGTTGGCTTGGAAATC
>Ga0187880_1002599_pt1 | contig 14031 bp, 12 predicted proteins | sample June2016WEW_19_4_FD_132998 | JGI IMG/M metagenome (GOLD analysis project Ga0187880, IMG submission 132998) | Peatland microbial communities from SPRUCE experiment site at the Marcell Experimental Forest, Minnesota, USA - June2016WEW_19_40 | ecosystem: Environmental > Terrestrial > Soil >...
CCTGGCGTGCAGCGAGACCGTCTGGAAGGGCGAAATCTCGGCCGGCAGCTCGACCGTGAGCGAGGCCTGCTTGGAAACCACCGTGGCGAATTCGGCGGTCTGGGCTTGGCCGAGAATGGCTAGAGCAGGGATGAGGAATACACTACGTCGCATCATAATATCGGCTCGTGGGGTCCATCGGGTTGAGAGATGGAGAGACAGTGGACGCGTTGCCCTGCAGGATTGCGTAGATCGAAGGCAGGATGGTCAAGGTGGCAAAGGTCGAGACGGCCAGACCGCCGATGACGGCGCGGCCGAGCGGGGCGGCTTGTGGACCGCCTTCGCCGAAGCCGATCGCCAGCGGCATCATACCGAAGATCATGGCGGAGGCCGTCATCAGCACCGCGCGCAGGCGGCCGGTGGCTCCGTCGCGCGTGGCTTCCAGCACGGGCCGGCCTTCGCGGCGCGCGCGTTCGGCGAATGTCACCAGCAGGATCGAGTTGGCCACGGCGATGCCGATGGCCATGATGGCGCCCATGAAGGACTGAATGTTGAGCGTGGTGCCGGTCGCGGCCAGCATCAGCAAGACTCCGCAGAGCACTGCCGGCACGATCAGGACGATGGCGAGCGCCAGGCGCATGGATTGAAAATTGGCCGAGAGCAAAAGAAAAATCGCCAGGACCGCCAGCAGCAACCCGACGCGCAAGCCGGAAATGGTGAGATCGAGCGGCGGAATCTGGCCGCGGAATTGGACCGAGATGCCCCGAGCGGGCGCGCCCGCCGCCGCCACCGCGCTCCGGATCAGAGGGGCTGCCTGGCCGAGCGTGATGTCGTGCAGATTGGCGGTGACGCTGATCACATGGCGGCCGTTGTAGCGATCGATTTCACCCGGCATGGTGCCGAGCTTGAGGACGGCGATATCGTCGAGCAAAGGCTTCGGCCGGCCGGCCGGCATCACCGGGACGCGGGCCACGTCCGCAACGCTTTGTAACTGGTTCTGCGGCAATTCCACCTGGATCTGGAAGGCGTTGCCGGAATTCGGATCGCGCCAGTAATTGGGATCGGTGAAGCGCGAGGAAGAAGTGGCCGGCACCACCGAGTGCACCACGTCGGCCATGGTGAGACCGAACTGTCCGGCGCGGTCGCGGTCGATGGCGATATCGAGCGTGGGAAAGTTCATTTCCTGCTGGAACTGCAGATCGCGAAGGGAACTCAGCTTGGCAAGCTCGGTGCGGACCTTCTGCGCGTAGCCGTACACGTCCTGCAGGCTGGCCCCTTGCACATCCACCTCCACCGGAGTGGGCGAACCGAAGCCCATTACCTGAGTAACGATGTCGCCGGCTTCGAAAGAGACCTGGCAATCGGGCAGCTCGCTTCGCAGGTTCTGGCGGAGGCGTTCGCGGAGCGCTTCGCCGCGCGGGGCGTCGGGTCTCAGCGCAACCTGGATGATGGCATCCTGCGGTCCGCTGGTGAACAGGTGGATCAGGTCAACCGGGTAGCTGGAGGGGATGAGGCCTTCGAAATCGCTGGTGATAACAACGTTGTCTTTGCCTGCCGTGCGCTCGATCACGTTGAGCGCGCGCAGCACGATGCGCTCGGTTTCTTCGATGCGCGTGCCCGCGGGAGCGCGCAAGCGGATGCGCAGCAAAGGAGCGTTGGCGTCGGGGAATAATTCCGTACCCATCCGTGGCAGCAGAACGTACAGCAAGCCGAGCGAGGTCGCCAGATACACGAGCGCGAGCGGCCAGCGGAACCGCAGGACTCCATTTAAGTAGCTTCCGTAGAAGGACCGCAGACGCCCGAAGAAACCTTTCCGCTCTTCGCCGCGATGCGCTTCCCTCATCAGCCAGGCGGAAAACACCGGCACCAGGCTGCTCGAAAGCAGGTAGGACGCGACCATGGAGAACCCAACCGCTACCGCAAGCGGAACGAACAACTGGCGGCTCACGCCGACCATGAAGAAAGACGGCACGAACACCGCCAGGATCGAGAACATCGAGAGCAGGCGAGCGATGGCGGTGCGGCTGCATGCTTCCACAACAGCGCGCGCGCGCGACACGCCGGGAAGCATGTGGCTGTGAATATTTTCGATCTCGACGGTGGCCTCATCCACCAACACGCCGACAGCCAGCGCCAAGCCTCCCAGGGTCATGATGTTAATGGTCTGACCAGTAACCCAGAGCAGAACCACGGCGCTAAGTAGCGCGAACGGAATGTTCAGAATCACGATCAGGGCACTGCGCCAGTCGCGCAGGAAGATCAACACCATCAGGCCAGTCAGAGCCGCTCCGAGCAGGCCTTCCACCACCAGGCCGCGCAGGGAGTTGGTGACGTAGGGAGACTGATCGAACTGGAGGCTCACATCCACGTCTTCGGGAACGGCCTTGCGGAACTCGGGAATCGCCGCTTTTACGGCGTCGATCACCGCCAGGGTGGAGGCGTCCGAGCGCTTGGTGACGGGAATATAGACGGTGCGTTTGCCGTCCACGTGGGCGTAGGCGGAAACGATATCCGTGCCGCTCTCGATGGCGCCGATATCGCGCAAATAAACGGCGGCGCCGGAAGCCGGCCGGATGGGCGTACTCAGCAACTCGGGAAGGTTGCCGCCCAAAGCCGCATTGGTGCGGGCGATGCGCTCCACCTTGCCGGTCCACATGTTGCCGGAAGGCACCACCAGGGTGGACTTGCTGACCGCGGCGATGGCTTCTTCCGGCGAGATCTGATACTGGCGCAGCTTCTCGGGATCGAGAGTGATGACTATGGTTCGCTGGTTTCCACCGAACGGCGGCGGAGCAGACACGCCGGGAAGCGTGGCAAACAGCGGACGCACGCGATTGAGGGCATAGTCCTGCAGTTCGCCCTGGGTGTGGCTGGCGCTGCGGAACACCAATAGGCCGACAGCCACGCTGCCAGCATCGAAGCGGGTGATGAAAGGAGGGACGGTGCCCGGAGGCATGAAGGAGCGAGCCCGGTTCACGTAGCCGACGGTCTCCGCCATCGCCTGGCTCATGTTGGTGCCCTCGTGAAACACCAGCTTCATCAGTGCGGCGCCCTGGATGCTCTTACTTTCCACGTGATCGATGCCGGTGATATACAGGAAGTGATACTCGTAGTAGTAAGTCAGGTAACCTTCCATCTGGGCGGGATCCATGCCGCTGTAAGGCTGAGCGACATAGATGGCGGGATCGCCCACTTGGGGGAAGATATCGACCGGCATTCGCTCCACGGCCAGCAGCGCGCAAAAAGCGATGGCGACGAGCGCAACCACCACCGTCACCGGCCGGCTTAGAGCGGCTAAGACAAGTCGCATAGCTCGCGTCTCCGGAAAGTCACTGGCTGGCCTCGGTCAGAAACGGCTGCAGCTCGCCGCGGGCTGCCGCGATTTGTAACAGCGCGCGCCAGACGTTCAGCCGGGCGAGCGCGTCGTCGATTTGCGCCTGCACCAGCAAGCGCTGAGCCTGCGCCACGTCGTCGATAGGGGCAAGGCCGGACTGGTATCGCGCTGTGGCCTGCCCAAGGGCCGTGCGGGCCGAAGAGACTTCGATCGGCGTGTTGGCGGCCACGCGTCGCGCGCCGGTGAGCGTCGCCAGCGCGGCATGGAACTGGGCCCGCAAGTTGGCGGCGATCACCTGGTATTGGGCTTGTCCGGCTCGAATGTTGGCGGACTCGATGGCTTGCTGCTCTCGAATCGCGAACTTATCCATCACCGGAAACGTGACTGTAAGTCCAATCCCGTAGTTTTGGGTTGTAGGCGCTAGACCATGCAATCCGCCGAGTCGCGAACCATCGCTTAGCAGGCCGGTCCCGCGCGCAGCCGCCAAGCCTTGGACGAGGAACTGCGGATAATACGTGCGTTCCAGCGCGTTCAGTTGCGATTGCTGCTGTGCAATCGCGGCATTCTGCTCGATGGCGAGCGGATTGGCGCCGATTTCGAGCGGCGGCTCGGGCCGGTCCGGCGGCGCTTGATCGGCCAGCTTGCCGGGACTCAGATTGAGCTGAGCCGGGTCGAGGCCGACGAACTGGGCCACATTAGAGCGAGCGATTTCAATTGCCTCCTCTCCCTGGGCGAGTTGCGTCTCGGCCGCCGCTAACTCCGCTTGCCCCCTCGATTCATCCGCCCCCGGCCGCAGTTGCGCCGCCGTCAAAGCATGAATGCTCTTCAGAAGTATTTGCCAACTGTCGACCGCGGCCCGCGCTGCCTCCGCCGTCTGCTGGGCCGCCACCACCGTCAGGAACGCATCCGCCGTTGCCACCGAAACCTCATAGCGCGTCCGGTTCATGGACGCCTGCGCCTGGTCGCGCGCCGCCGTGGCAACCGCTACGTTGGCGCGGCGCAAACCGAAGTCGAACGGCTGCCAGGCGACCAGAACGCCCAGGGCGCTATCCCAGACGGAGCCGAGATTGTTCGCCGCAACGCCATCCACGCCGGGGATGACGCTTTGCGGAAGCAACAGCCCGTAGAAGGTGTTCCGCGTGGCGCGGTTCACCTGCGCCAGACCGTCAATCCGCGGCAGATAGGCGGTTTGCGCCAGACGGATCCGGGCCGCGGCGGCATTCATTTGTTCCTGCGTAACGCGGATCGACGGATAATTTTTCAGCGCCGCTTCGACTGCCTGGCCGACGGTCAGATCGGTTGAAGGCGCGGGCTGCGCCGCCAAAGTTCCCATGGCGGCGGCGATCGCTCCCAGGTATTTTGCCGCCTTCGAGTGCAGTTCCGTCATCCTCGAATCTCCGCCAAATCAGCCGAGCCGCGACCGTCAGGGAGCGGTTGCCGGCGTCCGTCGCTTACGTTCCTGTTTGGTTCGGTCCCGCCCGGAATCCGTGAGCGAATCTCAGAAACAGCGTGCTGAATCGGCACTTGAACTAGTCACCTTCGATGAGTTCGTGAAAAAGCTCACGCACTTTGTTTTTCGATGCCGCCAGAGCTTTCCGGCCCAGCGGCGTCGCGCGGTACAATCGGCGCAGCGATCTGCCGTTCCGCTGCTCGGCCGATCGCAGATAGCCTTTTTTTTCGAGCCCCTGCAGAAGGGGATACAGACTGCCCGGGCTGATGCGGTATCCGTGACGCGCCAGTTCCTCGATCATGCCCAGGCCAAAGATGGGACCTTCCACGGCATGGTGGAGAACATGGAGCCGGATCAGTCCCGAGTACAAGTCGCGGTCGGCTCCGTTATTTTCGCAGTCTGCTTTCGATTTCGACATCCGTTTACGAACTGTGATGCTATGATGACCACGAACGGCGGCGGTTGTCAAGAGCCGCCGCGGTAGAACGTCGGGAGGAACCAAACTATGCACCCATCTCAAACCACCCGCCGCGACTTCTTCGCGGGCGCCGCGGCTGCATCCGGCCTTTTGCTAGCCGCGTGCGGCCGCCCGGCCGGGCCGGACGCCGGGCGGTCCGATGAGAACACCCTTGGCGGGCCGGCGGATCTGACGCTGCGCATCGGTCCCGTGTTGGCGGACATCGCCAAAGGTCACGTCATCAGTACTCTCGGATACAACGGAAGCGTGCCTGGCCCGCTCATCCGCCTTCGCGAGGGCGTTCCCGTCACTGTCGATCTGTTTAACGAAACGGATACTCCGGAACTGGTCCACTGGCATGGGCAGATTATTCCAGCGTCGGTGGACGGGGCGGAAGAAGAGAAAAGCCTCGCGGTCCCCGCCCATGGCCACATACGGTATCGGCTGACGCCGCAACCGGCGGGCGCCCGTTTCGTGCATACGCATGTCATGTCGATGTCCGATACCAACCGCGGCACCTATACCGGGCAGTTTGCATTTGTCTACATCGAACCCAAGAACAACCCCGGTCAATACGATCGCGAGGTGTTTCTGGCAACCCACGAATTTGAGCCGTTTTTCGGGGCCGAAGAGATGGAAGAAGAAGTGGATGCCGAGACGGCGCGCAAGACCAAAGAATTCCAGCAGAGACAGGCAAAGCCCAACGGGTGGGAAATTGGATATCAGCGATTCACCATCAACGGCAAATGCCTGGGCTATGGCGAGCCCGTTCGCGTAAAGCAAAGGGAGCGCGTCTTGTTCCACATCTTGAATGCCAGCGCCACCGAAAACATTCAGTTCGCCTTGCCAGGCCACCGGTTTCAGGTGATCGCACTGGATGGCAACCCGGTGCCCGAACCGCGGGCCGTTGAGGTGCTGGAACTGGGGACCGCCGAACGGATTTCCGCCATCGTGGAAATGAAAAATCCGGGCGTGTGGATTCTGGGCACACCGCATGACGACGACCGCCAGAACGGCATGGGGATCGTAGTGGAATACGACGGCAAGACCGGTTCACCCCGCTGGGTAAGGCCGCGCCAGGAACCCTGGGATTACACTCTCTTCGGGCAGAACCGCGCCGTCTCGCCACCCGATGAGACCATTCCGCTGGCTTTCGGCAAGATCAACGGCGGCACGGGTGGGTTCAATCGCTGGACCATCAACGGGGCCGGCTTCGACCGGAAAGCCGAGCCGCGAAGGCTTCAAAAGGGCCGCCGCTATCGGCTCGTGTTCGACAACCAGACCGACGACGCGCACCCGGTTCATCTGCACCGGAACAGTTTTGAACTGACGAACGTTCATGGCAAAGCAACGGCGGGGGTCTTGAAAGACGTCGTGCTGGTGAAGGGTTTCCGCAAAATCGAAGTGGATGTGACGCCGGCCTTGGATGGTCTCACGCTTTTCCACTGCCATCAGCAACTCCATATGGACTACGGATTCAAGATGTTGTTTGACGTGGAGTGAGGCGAGCTCCTGGGGCTGCTGTTCGCCGATCCTCAGATCGCTCGTTGCGTGCCAGAGTAGTTAGGACTAAATTATAGGCCATGCGTGCATTGCTGTTCTTTACTTCGCTGGTCCTGCTGAGTTCTGCGGCCGCTGGCCAGTCTCCAAAGGCACTGGCATTCGAAACTGCATCGGTGAAACCCAGCCAACGCCAGATCGGAGCGGACTACAACAACCAGTTTGCGGTTTCGCCCTCCGGGATTACCGCCAGAAATGCCACCTTGAGGCGCCTCGTATCCGAGGCGTATCGGCTCCAGGTGCGCCAAGTGCTCGGACCAAGCTGGCTCGACCAGGACGAATACGACATCGAAGCACGGACGGGCGACCCGGTCGTTAGGGAGGAACTGGACCTGATGCTCGGAACACTCCTCGCCGAGCGGTTCCACCTGAAGCAGCACGGCGAAACCAGGGAAATGCGGGCGTACGAACTGGTGGCCGATAGGGCTGGCCCCAAAATCCACCCAATGAAGAACGGAGAAACGGCCAGGGGTGGAGCGGGGCTTCATTTCCACGGGGATATGCGTCAGTTCGCCGACTTCCTGGCAGTTCAGTTGTCCATTCCGATATTAGACGACCCAGGCCAACCCGGCAGAGCTGGCGGCCCGGCCATTCCGGTATTGGACAAAACCGGCCTTCCGGGCACTTACGACTTCACCGCCGACATCAGACCGGAGTTGGGCGCCGATTCGTTCACCCTATGGCAAAGAGCCCTACGGGAACAATTGGGGCTCAGGATCGAAAGCCGTCGCGGTCCAGTAGAAGTCGTCGTGGTTGACGACGCGGCCAGAATCCCGACTGCAAACTGACGAAGATAACCGCTAGCCGGGTTGCGGATCGTTCCCGAACGATAGCCAGTCAGTTCTTCACTGCCTCGCTGTGCCGGCCGTAGGGCCGCCGGGACCGAAGGCGCCGTAACTGGTGCGGCCCGAGCCCATCTCGGTGGATCTGCCGCGACCCGAGAGGAAGTACCAGATATCCAGGGTGAGGGGAAAGCGGGCGCTGCCTCGGCTTTCCAGGCTTCTATCCTTCGGTGGTCTTGCGAACCCTTTGATTGCGCAGCCCCTAACAGCGAGTATTCAGGCACAATCGCCGCTGGGGATAGTCAGGTTAGTAGTGGATAGCGTACTAGAGTCCCCGCGCGCCGGACTGGAAACGGCCACTAGAATTATCGCGATGTCGCGCCTGCCTCGCATGCCAGTACTCCCGCGGTACAGTACTGGACTTCTTTTCGTGCGCCACTGGCCGGATACTTGCCTATGTCGGCGGCTTCCAACGGGGAAGCCAAAATCACAACCGGCGTCGGGGCATTGTTGTCATCTTAAGGTGCCCCGGCATTGACGCACGGGTCAAGTACGCTAAAGTGCGCCGCAAGGAAAGCAGATATGGAACACTCCGATTCCACGCCTATGGAACACCGGATTGCAAAGCTGGATTCACCCGTTGGTCGGTTACGCAGCCCACGCATGCCAAGGTTCCGCGCCGATTCGCGTCCGGTTTTCCAGTTGCCCGAAAACAAGTCGCAAGGCAGGCGCTGCCGGTGCGGCAATTGCGCTCTCTGCAAAGAGGATGCCCGCTGGGAACGGATCTTTCGGGAGAAGTTTGCCGATCCGGAGTACTATTCTCGCCGGTCGATACGGTACGAGTCACCGCTGAATGAATGGTGACGGGAGAAACGGTTCCGAAAGACGCCTCAAAAGGCGCCTCTAAGCGCCGTCAATTCAACGTAGAATCAGCCGTTTCGAAACACGCGTATAATCGCGGATATGGAAATCACCTGGCTTGGCCATGGCACCGTTCAGTTTCGTCTTCCCTCCGGACAAGTGCTCCTGATGGATCCGTGGACCGAAGGCAACCCCGCTTTCCCCAAAGGCTTTGGCTTCGAGCGCGTGGATACGATCTGCATTTCGCACGGCCACTTCGATCACATTCACGATGCCGTGCCGCTGGCTTCGCGCTTCTCCTCGGAAGTTGTGGCCATCTTCGAGACCTGTCACTGGCTCGAATCGAAGGGGATCAAGAACACTCATCCGATGAACAAGGGCGGGTCGCAAAAAATCGGCGACGTCACTTTCACGATGACGCACGCGGTGCATAGCTGCGGCATTCTCGACGACGGCAAAATCGTCTATGGCGGGGAAGCCGCCGGTTACGTGCTGCGGCTTGCCGACGGCCGCGCCATTTACTTCGCCGGCGACACGAATGTCTTCACGGACATGCAGCTCATCGAGCAGCTCTATCGCCCCGAGCTCGCCTTTTTGCCTATGGGCGATCTCTACACAATGAGCCCAGTGGAAGCCGCCGTCGCGTGCCGTTTTCTGAAAGCCAAGAAAGTGATCCCGATGCACTTCGGCACGTTCCCCGCATTAACCGGCACGCCGGACAAACTGGCCGAGTTGGTCGCCGGCACGGAAACCGAAATCTGGCCCCTGCGCCCAGGCGAACCGGTGGGCTGGTAGGCCGGTCCTACTTTTTCCCAAACCAGTGCGACACCCGGCTTCGAACTCGCTGCGCCAGGCTGGGCCCGGGTGGCGGCGCCATCGGGACCGGCTGATTCAGGTTGGGCTGCGGCGCCGTCTGCCACGAGAAGATGGGCCCCGGCAACTGGCACGGCTCTACTCCCGCCCGCCGCACCACGTTGCCGAGCAACGCGTATTCGTGACGTTCCAGAGCTCCGCCGTCCCCCATCTCACAAACCGAAAAACCTGGATACGTGCCCGCCTTGCCGGAGTTCCTGACGCCCGGAATGTAGCGCACTTCGCGCACCAATACCGGCGAATGCCCTTCCAAATCGTGTTCCACGTGCGCGGTTTCGTAACGATGGTGCCGCAGGCTCCAGACAAACACCCGCAAGCTGTCGAAGTCGATGGTTCGCGGCGCGGAGTCGGAAATCGTGGTCCACACCCAGATGTCCTTGGTGAGATCGCCATCGTGCACTCTGCCGAGGGAGAAAAACGAAACGATGCGGTGCCCTTCGGCGTACTGCTGAACTTCGTCGGGAATCGCCATTTGTAACGGCCGCGTCAGCACCCAGCCCACCTCGCCGCCAGCCGTGCGGACCAGGCTCCAATCCTCGGTCGGCATCGGTTGGCTGGGCTCGGGCGGCTGAGCCAGTTTCGGAACCGGATCGCCATTTTCCGGATCCACGCCCGACAACTCGAGCCAATTCTCCGGCGCCGGCGGCGGCTTCGGCATCGGCGGAGGCGGGTATTTGGGCGGCTTTTTCGGCGCGGTCACCCGCGGCTTTTTCGGCGCCGGCGTGAACAGAGCGGTCCGCGGCGGTACGAACGCGCGCGGAGTCGCCGTATGCGCCAGCACGTCCACTTTTTCACCCGGCTTGATCATGGCAAAGCCGGGCGCCAGACGCGCCGGTTCGATATGCATACGCAGATCGCCCAGCACGGTGGCCTTGGCTTGCGGCGGCAGTTGACTCGAACGCTGCGCCAAGTCGCGCAGCAGCCCCATATCGCCTTCGCTGAGCAACTGCGTCTCGTCGGTCCAGCCTTCCGCTCCGTCCGCGGTGCGGACCTTCAGGAATCGCCGCCTCTGCTGCAGCAACTCCAATCTTTGCCCGTGCGGGACCGTGCCCACCACCGCCGACTGGGTCGAAATCTCCTTGCGAATCTTCAAGGCCTCGGGCCCGGCATAAGCGTACCCAATGGCGGGCGCCCGCTCCGCGCCGGGGTTGCAGCCCGTCAGCACGGCCAAAAAGCAAATCGCTGGAATAATTTTAGTTACGGAACCGGAGAGCACAACGCTCGTCCAATTTTATCAGTCCGCCCGGTCTTCTATCGTGGAGCAGAGTTTTTCGCCTGCAAAAGCCGGCCGAGCCGCCCATTGACGCAGATCCACCTGCCTCCCTCGGCGGCTCGCATTGGACTTTTTCTCCGGCGGCGCTCAGTTGGCCGCCGCCCAGCTTCGCGACGTGGCTTCCTGCCGGGAGCAGGCATTTTGCAGAATTCGGCGCACTTCGGGCTCATAAAACGGCTGGCTGAGCACGTCGTAAGCGCCCAGGTTCAAAGCTTCAGCCCACAATCGGGCGTCCGCATCCTGGTCGGTGACAATCACTTCAACGCCCTCACATTCCCGGGCCAGGTCCAGCGCATCCACCCATTTTCCGTCGGGCAGAAATGCTTCGCTCAAGATCACCGAGTAAGGGCATCGGTGCAGCTCGCGGCGCGCCTGCTGCAGGTTGGCAACATGCACCAAACCGAGGGGAAGCTCTTCGAGCATTTGAGAGAGGCGGTTCGCATCGTCCGGATAACCGGAGATGAATAGAACGGAAGACTTCACAATTACCCCTCGCTTTCCGTTTTCAACATTCATTCTAGATCTGAAGTGGATAAAGCGAGGTTTATTTCTCAAGAAAGTTTGCAGCCAAAGTGGCCTTCTTAACCCTTGTCATGTTTCCATACGGCTACAAAACCGAGATTGCGGTATAACTGGTTGTAATCCAATCCGAAACCCACCACGAACCGGTCCGGAATTTCAAAGCAGCAATAGTCGACAGGCACCTGCACGATGCGCCGCGAATTGCGGTCGAGAAAGGTGCACACCGCCAGCGAGTTCGGCGCGCGCCCTGCCAACGTTTGCAAAAGATACCGCAAGGTGAAGCCCGTGTCGACAATGTCTTCCACCAGCAGCACGTCCTCGCACTCGATGCTTTCGTCCAGGTCTTTGGCAATCCGCACCAGCCCGGGAGCCCCGCTTTTGTTGGAAAAACTGGAGATGCCGAGAAAATCGATCTTCACCGGCGGCTCCAGATAGCGCGCCAGCGCGGTGAGAAAGAAGATGGATCCTTTCAGCACACCCACCAGCTTGATGGTCTTGCCGCGGTAGTCGCTCGAGATTTTCGCCGCCACCGCGCGGATGCGCGCGTCGATTTCCTCTTCGGTGAATAGAACGCGCTCCACGCCGGCGAGCGTCTCGCCGCTCATACTTTCGCCGGCTGCCCGGCCAGTCCGTACTTGAACACAAGGTTCTCGAAGTCTTTCTGATAATACACTTGAATGTTGAGCTGCGGATAGAGTTCGCGCAGCAAACGTACCTTGCGATTCTTACGAGTTACAAGGGATTGTTTCATGGTAGTTAGTTCGACATACAAATCAAATTCCGGAAGGTAGAAGTCCGGGGTAAACGCCTCTGTAACGTTTCCATTTTCGTCGTGCTGCACGGCGAAGCTCCGCGGTTCGTATTCCCAAGCGATGCGATAAAAATCCAGCAGGTTGGCGAAGATCTCCTCGCTTTGGTTGGCGAAGATCTTTTTCCGCAGCGTAATTTTATCGGGCGGAACGATGCCGTGGCGGGCCAGTTTGAGCCGCATTTGAAACTGCAGTTGCGCATCCGCCGCGGCCGAAAGGTAGCCGCGCTCCGCCAGTCCGGTATCTTCCACCCCGCGCACGATCAGCGCGGCCATCTGTTCGCTCGATAGCGCCTCCGCGTTCAGCACCAGGTCGAAGAGCTCCGCCGTGGCCTTGGTCTTGCCGTACCGGGCCTTGCGCTCGGCCCGCGAGGCCGATTCCAGATCGAGCAGCAACCGCCGCGCCGCCGCCCGCTCCAGGCGATGGTCCAGCATCAGGTTGCCGATGCGCACGTTTTCCGGCGCCACCACGTGCACCCGCAGCATCCCCGGAAAATGCCGGGCTTGCACCTCGCCGCCATCCGCGCAAAACACCAGGTGATGCTCGGTCCCCAGGCGCGCCAGTATCGAAGTCGCCAGGCTGGCATACGCTTTGTCGGGCACCGGCGCGTCCTTGCCGAACTCCTCGCCGGCCAGCTCCCGCACCCGCGCTTGCGTCACCAGCTCGAATTTCAGACGCCGCGCCGCGATCCGCGCCACCTCCTCGAAGCGGCAGCCCGGATGCCCGGAAACCGCAATCAGCGCCATGGGCTTCTTCTCATGACTTGCAGGGGCTGCCGCCAAATGGCATTTGGTGTGGGGCAGACCATCGTTTCTTGTGGTCTGCCAGCCAGGCTTTTTTCCCATGCTGTTGGATCTGGTCTAGTGCGAGCTGCATGGCAGACCACAAGAAACGATGGTCTGCCCCACCGCGAGGCTTCCGTCTTCTGGCTTCCGACTTCCTGTTCCGTCCCTCTCCTCATTCCGCCTTCTGCCCCGACACAGCCTGCCCCGTAGCCGATCGCTCCGGCTCCCATAGCGTTTCCGCCACCCCGCTCACGTTGCTCACCCAGCGGCACCATACAAACAGAGCGTCGCTCAGCCGGTTCAGGTAACGGACCGCCTCCGCCGGTATCGCCTCGTCACGCGCCAAACCCACCAGCAGCCGTTCCGCCCGCCGGCACACCGTCCGGCACACGTGCAGCTCGGCGTTCAGCCGGCTGTCGCCCGGCAGCACGAACGAGCGCAACCGCGGCAACGCCTCGTTCATGCCGTCGATCTCCCGCTCCAACCGCTCGATCTCCGCCCCCGTCACCCGCGGCTGCCGCGGATGCTGATCCTCCGGCAGCGTGGCCAAAATCGAGCCCAGGTTAAACAGCTCATGCTGCACCCGCAACAATATCGGCGCGAGCTCTTGAAGCGCAGTGCACCGCGCGGCCGCTTCTCCAAGCGTCGCCCGCGCCAGCCCTACGTAAGCGTTCAACTCGTCCACGGTGCCGTAAGCTTCAATCCGCCGGGCGTCTTTCGGAACCCTTTGCCCGCCCACCAGGCTGGTTTCCCCCGCGTCCCCCCTGCGGGTGTATACCCGGTTGATGGCCAGCCGCGGCGCGTTGAATGCGGAGTCGCTCATACCCTTATTGTCCGAGTTTTTTGCCGGGGAAGTGTACACTAATTTCATGGCCCAAACCGGGAGAATTCAATGGCGTGGTTGGCTGGCCATGGCGCTAGCGATGCCGATCGCCGCCAACGTGGCAGGCGCGCTCGCCGCAGATGACGCCAAGGTCGACAAGAGGAAGTCCCAAGCCGCCTACGAGCGCGGCGTCGACGACGACAAGCGCGGCCAGCGCGCCGACGCCATCGCCGCCTATTCCGAAGCCATCCAGCTCGATCCCTCCAACGCCCCCGCCTATCGCGCCCGCGCCGCCGACTACCGCGCCCAGGGAGAACGCGACAAAGCCTCCTCCGACCTGGACCATGCGGTTCAAGTCGCGCCTGGCGATCCCGCCAGCTACCTGGCCCGCGCCGATTTCTTCGCCGCCATCGGCGCCTCCGCCCGCGCCATCCCCGATTACAACACCGCCATCGGCCTTCACTTCGAAAAGACCGAGGCCTATACCGCGCGCGGCAACGCGTACCTGGCCACCGGCCAGTAC
>Ga0187880_1002618_pt1 | contig 13973 bp, 13 predicted proteins | sample June2016WEW_19_4_FD_132998 | JGI IMG/M metagenome (GOLD analysis project Ga0187880, IMG submission 132998) | Peatland microbial communities from SPRUCE experiment site at the Marcell Experimental Forest, Minnesota, USA - June2016WEW_19_40 | ecosystem: Environmental > Terrestrial > Soil >...
GTGGACGCATCGGCCTGGGTAAACGGGGTGAACAACCGTTCGCATGCTGCAGGTTCGATGCCGATTCCTGTGTCTCTAACTTCGCAGCGCAGACGAACGCGTCCGGCGCCATGCTCCGTGCAGAAGACCGCCAAATTCACGTGACCGCATTCCGTGAACTTGATCGAATTATGCATTAGATTGGTGAGGATCTGCCGCACGCGTGATGCATCCCCCATGACCATCCGCGGCAGCGACGCCGTCGACTCGACGATCAACTCGATGCCCTTCTCCACGGCCTGCGGAAGCAACATCTGGCTCACGTCCTGCACCAACTCGAGCAGATCGAAGGGTTCATCCTCCAGCGACATCTCGTCGGCTTCGATCTTCGACAGGTCGAGTACATTGTTGATGACGCCGAGCAATGCGCGGCCGGCGAATTGGATCTTCGTCAGGAACTGACGCTGCTCGTCGCTGAGCGGGGTCTGTTCGAGCAAGTACCCCAAGCCGATGACGGCATTCAGCGGAGTCCGGATTTCGTGGCTCATATTGGCGAGGAATTCGCTTTTCGATTGGCTGGCTTTGCCCGCTACGGTAAGCGCATCCCGCAGTCGCTGTTCGAGCTTGCACCGATCGGTAATGTCTTGTATCGCGCCCACGATACGCACGGGAACGCCGTTATCGCTTTCCACTACGGCCGCCATTCGGATCCAGATCGCTCGATTCTTCGCAGTGACGATGGGGATTTCGAGGTCATAGCCCGTTCCCGTCTCTTGCGCTGCCCGCGTCGCGTCGCGCAATCGTTCACGAACTTCCGGCAATAGGAACGTTTCCACCAATTTCTGAGTGGGAGACACGTTTTCGTCGACGTCATGGATGCGGAAAGTTTGGGCCGTCCACTGCTGCTCTCCCGACGCAATGTCGATCATGAAGCCGCCGACGCGCGATACGTTTTCGGCGCGCTGCAGCAGCTTCACGCTTTCCGTCAAACGGCGCTGGACTTCCCTTTGGGCAGTGATGTCATGGCGCAGCATGTCAATGCGATGCCGATTCCGCGCGAGCAACAGCAAGGCAGTGGCCAATGCACCCGCCAAGCCGGAAATGAACGTTCCCAAAAATAAGATGCCTCCGGGACCAAGTAGCACGCGCATCTCAAGCCCTAAGTCCGCGAGGCGACTCGCGCGTGCTGAAGTCGGCAATGTCGACGAATTCGGCTCTATGGCCGCCCGCGATTTTCGCGCACTGCACACCATGTTCGGCCGCAGCGATGAGATCACTCGGAACGCCGCAGGCGAGCGGCCCCTGGGATAAGCCGGCCGCGGCGACGTTCGTCACGCCGCCCACGGATAACGTGATCCGCCGTTCGGTGGCAGTGTTCAACATGGGCAAGTCGTCAATGGCGTTGAGCGTACGGCCTGCAATGTTTCGCGCACCTTCGTTGTTCGTTTCGGGTAGGAGCAGCGCGAAACTCCCGCCACCATGACGAGCCACCAGGTCGGTGGGTCGCTGCGCCACGGAACGGAGGGCGTCGGCAACGGAGCGCAGGCAGGCATCGCCGGTCTCTTCGCCGAATTCGCCGTTGAGAGCGGTGAAGCCGTCGATATCCGCCAACAGCAGCGAGAGCGGCGCATGCGAACGCTGCGAACGCAGCCACTCCTGGGTCAAGGTTTTCTCCATCTGGCGCCGGGTCATCGTACCCGTGAGAAAATCCATCGTGACGGCGCTCCTCACCGTATCGGACAATGCCTTCAGCTGCTGATAAGTGCGTACCCGAGCCAGCACCAACGATGCATGCGGCGGCTTGCCGATGAAATCTGCGCCGCCGAGTTGCAGTCCCACTGTTTCCAATTGCGGGCTTTCGTGGCTGGTCATAAAGATGATGGGCACCGAAGTCAACTTGGGGTCGCTCTTGAACGCCTTGCATATTTCAAAGCCGCTGAAGTCAGGGATCTCAACATCCAACATCACCAGATCAGGAACGGTTTCGCGTGCCAGCTTGAGCGCGACTTGACCGGACGTTGCAAATCGAAGCGGCGTGTAATCGCTGAGTATCCGGCTCAGGATGCGGATCACCGTCGGGTCGTCGTCGACCAGCAAAATGCTGAACTTCTCTTTGGCTTGCACTGCGCGAGTCTTTACAGTCCGCTTGCTTGAGCCAGCCAGTTGTCTCCCGGCGACAAAGCCGACTCAACGGCGTCGGCCAATGTCGTCGCATCGAAAGGCTTTGTCAGAAACGCGGCCGCGCCGAGGTTCATGGCGCGCTCACGCAGGGCGGGATTTTCGTTCACCGTGATGAATATGATGGGGGTCGCCGCGGATGTGACCAGATTCTGCAGGCGGTCGGCGACCAAAAAGCCGTCACCGGCCGGTAGGGAGACATCGAGAACCACCACATCCGGGTTGTTTTTTACCACCGCGGATACGGCGCTCACGGCATCCTTGGCCGTATACACGGTGTACCCCATGCTCTTCAGGCGTACGCCTATGCCGAGCAAAACGGTGTTGTCGTCATCCACCAATAACACTCTCTTCATGGATTCATTTCCTGCTGCGGTGTGATCTGTCACAAAGCTGATTACATAAACGGCCTTTCGGCTTCAAACTTGAGCCACGCTTTCCTAAGCCTCCAGCGTCGGACCGGAACCTCGACCGTCAAAAAAATGCCTCGGAGCGTGACGCATCTCGAACTTCTGCAAGTGATGTGCCAAGACGAGGAGACATCCTTGGATTGTGAGACGAATGGCGCAGAAGTGAGAGCGACGTTCGGATTGAATTCCCGCTTATGGAAAAACTCAACTCCAAAGCAGCAGCGCAACCGCACATACTGCTCGTCGATGATGATCCAGGCGCCATTCAACTCATGGGCGGCATACTGACGAACGTGGCCGGGCTGCGTTTTGCCACAAACGGCAAGGATGCGCTCCGGCTTGCCGGTGAGTTGGTTCCCGATCTGATCCTGCTTGATGCAGAAATGCCGGGAATGAGCGGTTTCCAGTTGTTGGCAATGCTCAAGTCCGAACCCAGTCTGGTGGATGTGCCAGTGATTTTCATCACCAGCCATACCGAGGCCGGGTTCGAAGTCTCCGCGCTGGAAATGGGGGCGGCCGATTTCATCGCCAAGCCTTTCAGATCGTCCCTGGTTCTTGCCCGCGTCAAGACCCACTTGCGCATGAAGCGTATGGCAGACGAGTTGCGCCGCGCCGCCACTACGGACGCGCTGACGGGTGTTGCGAATCGGCGCTCATTCGATGAATTGCTGGCGCATGAGTGGCCGCGCGCCCGGCGTACCGGACACGCACTGTCGCTGCTGCTGATCGATGTAGATCACTTCAAACTGTACAACGACCGTTACGGACACCAAAAAGGCGACGAGTGCTTGCGGCAGGTGGCGCATGCCCTGCGGACGGCGTGCCAACGACCAGCCGACCTCGTTGCGCGCTATGGTGGAGAAGAGTTCATGATGCTGCTGCCGGAAACGCCCCGATCCGGCGCCGAGCGCGTGGGCGGTCGCGTGCTCGAAGCCGTGAAAGCGCTCGACCTTGTACACGAGGGCGCGGTACCGACGCGGTGCGTGAGCGTAAGCGTCGGCATCGCTTTTCACGACGACGCGAGCCGGTGCCGGGGAACGTCGCACGGACACTGTACCGCCAGCAATCTGGTCTTGGCGGCGGATTGGGCATTGTATGCGGCCAAGCGCGCCGGCCGCGCCCAGGCAAAATTGTTCGACATCGAGGACGCATGCATGCCGGACTCGGCGCTCGCAACAGCGCTCTCGCCGTAAAGCGGCTTGAATACGCCCTGGTGAGGTCGCGCAGTTCACTTTGGACCGCAGGTGACACCCGAGCAAGTTCAGGCTACCGTCTGCACCATGACTTTCGAGAATCACGCGATCAACCGGTCGATCGTCAAGCTGCGTGCCGTGGTGCCGGAGAACGCATTCACTGCCGGCATCTTGGGTTCGGAGCGGGTCGGCAATGGCATCGTCATCAATTCTGACGGGTTGATCTTGACGATCGGCTATCTCATCACCGAAGCCACGGATGTTTGGTTGACGGTGGCCAACGGACATGAAGTGGCGGGACATGCACTGGCCTACGATCAGGTGACGGGTTTCGGCTTGGTGCTCCCGCTGGAAAAACCGGGCGTCCCACCGCTCGTGCTAGGTTCATCAGCGGGTATACATGTAGGCGACGAAGCACATGTGCTCAGCTTCCCGGAATTTGCCATAGAGCAGGCGGTGCACGTCGTCGCGCGGCGTGAGTTCGCCGGCGCCTGGGAATATCTTCTCGAGGGTGCGATATTCACCGCGCCCGCACATCCTCATTGGTCCGGCTCGGCGCTCGTCGACGATGACGGACTGCTGATCGGCTTGGGATCGTTACTGGTACGGGAAGCCGTCGCGGGCGAGGAAACGAACGCCAATATGTTCGTTCCCATCGATCTGCTGAAGCCCATCCTCAACGATCTGATGACTCGCGGCCGCGCGAATCGCCAATCGCGTCCATGGCTCGGCGTATACGCTGTAGAAGTTACGGGGCGGGTCTACGTGACCGGCGTGGCGGAAGGCAGTCCCGCTCAGGTAGCCGACATTCGGGAGGGCGATCTCATCCGTCAAGTCGGCGATCGAGAAGTCACCACGTTGCCGGAATTCTACCGTCATCTTTGGTCGCTGGGGCCCGCCGGCGTCGGCGTGCCCTTGACGACCGTGCGCGGCGGCACGAGCCTGCACGTCATCGTTCGTTCGGTGGACCGCACGGATCTCTTGAAGCGGCCTCAACCGCACTGACCATCCGAAACGCAGCCGCTCATGCCGGCATTGGAAGCGGTCGGCGCAGACCTGCGGCCTCACACGGAGGTCTCGCGAGCCCGCAGCAATTCTCGACCGTGCGCCAGCACGAACTCCTTGAACGCAACGGCCATCGGCGACAAGCGTTTCTTGGCCAAATGTGCGACATGCCACTGCCGAATCACGGGTGTGTCGCGTACGTCCAAGACCGCCAATCGCTGCGTCTGAATTTCCAAGTCGATGGTGTGACGCGATAGGAAGCTCACGCCCATGCCGGCCATCACCGCCTGTTTAATGGTTTCGTTGCTGGCCATTTCCATACCGACATTGCAAACCAGGCCGTGCTCCTCGAAGAACTGCTGCATGGCCAAGCGCGTGCCGGATCCCGGTTCGCGCACGATAAAGTTCTCCCGGGCCACTGTTTCGACCAAGATACGGCGGTGCGCGGCGAGCGGATGATCGGGCGCCGCGATGATGACGTGGGGATTCTGTGCGAACGGTTCCGCTATCGTATCCAACGTTTGCGGCGAACGACCCATGATGGCCAGATCCACTTCATTCGCTGCCAATTGGTCGATGACGGAATCGCGATTATTGACGGCGAGGCGGATTTCAAGTTCCGGAAAATCCTTGCCGAAGCGCGCCAACAATTGCGGCACGAAATACTTTGCGGTGCTGACGACGGCAAGATTGATTCGGCCGCGGCGCAAGCCCCGAAGTCCATCGAGGGTGTCTTCCGCATCCTTCAACGCGCGCAAGATCTCGCGCGCACGCGCCAGTAGTTCCTGTCCGGCCTCGGTGAGGTAGAGTTTCCTGCCGATGCGTTCGAACAGCGGCAACCCGGCGCTGGCTTCCAGCTCCTTGATGTGCATCGACACCCCGGGTTGAGTCAGATGCAAGGCTTCGGCGGCCTTGGAGAACGATCGATTGGTGGCGGCGGCCTCGAAGACCCGCAGCTGTCGTAACGAAACGTGTTGAATCGACATAGTCAAATCCACTGATACATCAGCTAAATCTTAACATGTGCCGCAAGAATATTGATTATCACTTATGTGAAGGTTTAGACTTCTATAAAGGCTTAGACTAAAGTCGGTCTGACAGCAGCATGCTCGGCATTCGCGAGATAGATCGACAACTCAATGCCATTCGCGAATGCGAATAAGGCGATCAACGACTTGGGGGACTCATGAGCACGCGAGAAAAGACGATTACAGAATTCATGATGGAGGAGCAGCGTAAATTCCCGGGGAGTACGGGAGATTTTACGGCCCTGCTGAATCATGTGCGCCTGGCGTGCAAGCGCATCAGCTTCATCATCGGCCGCGGCGCTTTGGCGGGGGCACAGGGGTCTGCGCAAGCGACGAACGTTCAGGGCGAGACGCAGATGAAGCTGGACGTCCTGTCGAACGACATCTTTTTGCGCACCAGTGAATATGGCGGAAATTTGGCCGGCATGGTCTCGGAAGAACTCGAGGAGCCTTACGAAATTCCGGAAGAATACCCTCGCGGCAAGTATTTGCTGGCCTTCGATCCGTTGGACGGTTCCAGCAACATCGATATCAATGCGCCGGTGGGCAGTATTTTTTCCGTATTGAAGGCGCCGAACGGAACGGCGGTGCCCAGCAAAGCCGACTTCTTGCAGCCCGGAGTGCAGCAGTTGTGCGCCGGATACGCGATCTATGGGGCGACTACCATGCTGGTCTTCACCGTGGGACGGGGCGTTCACGGCTTCACCCTCGACCGGGGGTTCGGCGAGTTCATCTTGACGCATCCGGACATGCGAATCTCGGATGACACCAGCGAATTCGCGATCAATGCTTCCAACGAGCGTTTCTGGGAACCACCCGTCAAGCGCTACGTGGTCGAGTGTTTGGCCGGCAAGGGCGGCGTGCGCGGCAGGGATTTCAATATGCGGTGGATCGCTTCCTGTGTGGCGGAAGTCCATCGCATCCTGATTCGAGGCGGTTTGTTCATGTATCCGAAGGACTTCAAGGATCCCGCCAAGCCGGGACGGCTGCGTTTATTGTACGAAGCCAGCCCCATGGCTATGATCGTCGAGCAAGCCGGCGGTGCGGCATCGACCGGTCGAGAGCGCATTCTCGATTTGCAGCCCAGCGACCTGCATCAACGGGTACCGCTCATTCTCGGCTGCAAGGCCGAAGTCGAGCGCATCGAGCAGTATCACCACGAGCACGATCAGGGCCTGGATCGCGTCTACAGTTCCCCCTTGTTCCAAGAACGCTCGTTGTTCATTCAATCCTAATCAGACGTCGCGCGAGGCACTCATGTCAGCAAAGCATCCCGTCATTGCGGTCACCGGCTCGTCCGGAGCCGGCACGACCTCCGTTACACGCACTTTCAACTGGATATTCAGACGCGAAAACATCAACGCCGTTCTCGTGGAGGGTGATTCCTTTCATCGCTACGATCGCGAAGAAATGAAAAAAATGATGGCGGAGGCCGCCGCCAAGGGCGACAACCACTTCAGTCACTTCGGTCCTCAAAATAATTTGTTCAAGGAATTGGAAGAACTGTTCAGCCACTACGGCGAGACGGGACGCGGCAAAATCCGCCGCTATCTGCACAACGAGAAGGAAGCCGAGCCCTTCAAGCAAGAGCCGGGCACCTTCACCGAGTGGCAGGAAATTCCGAAGGACAGCGATCTCATGTTCTATGAGGGACTGCACGGCGCGGTGGTGACGCCCGAGGTCAATGTGGCGCGGCATGCGGATCTGACCATCGGGGTGGTGCCCATCATCAACTTGGAATGGATTCAAAAACTGCACCGCGACAGAGAGACACGGGGCTACTCCACGGAAGCGGTTGTGGGCACCATATTGCGGCGCATGCCCGACTACGTGAACTACATCTGCCCGCAATTTTCGCAGACGCACGTCAATTTTCAGCGCGTGCCGACCGTCGACACATCCAATCCTTTCACGGCGCGCTACATACCGACCGCCGACGAGAGCTTCGTCGTCATTCGTTTCGCCAATCCGAAAGGAATCGATTTTCCCTACCTGCTATCGATGATCCATGATTCATTCATGTCGCGGCCGAACATCATTGTCACGCCCGGCGGGAAAATGGACTTGGCGATGCAGCTGATCCTGACGCCGATGATATTGAAATTAATGGACACGCGGCGCCGCGCCATTGGGGCCCGCCCGGCGCGCGCCACCGTCTAAATTGGCAATCGACCGGCGGCACGCCGCCGGTCCCGCTCATCGCCCAACCCCTTGCGTGAGGCGGCGGATCCTGCCCGTGAGGTTCGCCTGCTTTACAATGCATGGGGACGAACCACAGCACCATGCATCTTCGCGAACAATCCAATAATCGATTGCGCGGTATCGCCTTCATGATAGCCGCGGTGTTCATCTTTTCGATCATGGACGCTCTCATGAAGCGCCTGTCCGCTCACTACGCTCCGCTGCAGATCGCCTGTCTGAGAAGTCTTTCCTCATTCGTATTCTTGATATTGCCCATTGCTTGGCAGCGCTCTTGGGTGAATCTCAGGGCCTCGGAGCCCATGCTGCATGCGGTGCGCGGTGTGCTGGGCATCATCATGCTGGCGACCTTCGTGTTCGCCGTGCACCGCCTCACGTTGGCCCAGACCTATTCGCTGTTTCTGGCGGCACCCTTGTTGATGACGGCGTTATCGGTGCCCATCCACGGCGATCGGGTGACCGCCCGGCGATGGCTCGCCATCGCGTGCGGATTGGGCGGCGTACTGCTCATCCTGCAACCGTGGGACGGCGGCGCCTTCTCGATGGCCGCCGCCGCCGCCGCCGCCATTGCGACCGTCTGTTACTCGCTGAGCGCGTTGACGGTGCGGTCTTTGGGACGTCGCAACACCAGTATGTCCATGGTGTTCTGGTACTTGGGGTTGGTGGGCCTAGGGTCGGGCGCCTTGGCAATCAATGAATGGCACGCCGTAGAGGCGGCCGATTGGATATGGCTTGCCGCGATCGGCGTTTCGGGGGGGCTGGGTCAACTGTGGTTGACCGAGGCTTTTCGGCGAGCACCGCCATCGGTGGTGGGGCCATTTGAATACACCGCGATCCTCTGGGCCTTCGGCATCGACTGGATATTCTGGTCGGCGTCGCCTTCGACCAGCCTACTCATCGGAGCGTCCATCGTCATTGCCAGCGGGATCGTCATCATACTCGACGAACGCCGCTTGGCCGAACTCGCGGTGAATCCGGCCTGCCCGCCGCCCTAAGGTCTACGGTTCTACGGTCCGGAGCTTCGGCGGGTCAATGCGGTGACCGAAAGGTATTACCGCTGCCCTGCTGCGGTGGAATCCTGTTTCGGCGCCGCTGAATAGGCCGACATGGCCAGCAAGTTGGACGAATCCGCCAAGCTCGCCAACACGAGATAATCCAGCTTCGACGGCGATACAGAGTTTCCGCAGGGATGCAGCGCCGCGGGCGCTTGCGCAGACGCAGGCGCAAGCAGCGCCAGTGACGCCAACAACGGCGTGGCAAACAGTAGTCTTGCGAGGTGAACATTCATTCTTTACTCTCCCTGATAAGGCGATCGGGCGAAACCCGATCCCGCTGCGGGCAGAATCGTCCAGTGACAACCAGCAGGATGATCGACACGAGACCCAAGCCGCCGCTCGGGTACTAGCCTTCGGACTGAGGATAGGTGCAAGTTCGATCAAAATCAGTCAGGTAGGGGCGATTGCGCGTGTAGGGTAGGTCCTACCCCTTATCCAAACGGAGTTTCCATGAACAGCATTCGACGCAGTAACGAGAGAGGTTTCGCGGATCATGGCTGGCTCAAATCCTTTCACACGTTTTCATTTGCGGACTATGTTGATCCCAATCACATGCAGTTCGGCCCGCTGCGCGTCATCAACGAGGATCGCGTTCAGGCGGGCGCCGGCTTCGCCACCCATTCGCACCGGAACATGGAGATCATCAGCTACGTCCTGGAGGGCGAGCTCGCCCACAAGGACTCCCTCGGCAACGGGTCGACCATCCGACCGGGCGATGTTCAGCGCATGAGTGCCGGGAGCGGCGTGCGTCACAGCGAGTTCAATCCGTCGGCTCACGAGCTCACTCACTTCCTGCAGATTTGGATTCTGCCGAACGCACGCGACATCGACCCGAGTTACGAAGAGAAGCGGTTCAGCGCTGACGAAAAACGCGGACGTTTGCGTCTCATCGTCTCTCCCGACCGTGCCGAGGGTTCAGTGCTCATTCATCAGGCTGTGCGGATCTACGCAGGGTTGTTCGATGGCGATGAGCGCGCAGAGTTGACGGTGTCGCCCGGCCGCTGGATTTATGTCCATGTGGCGCGCGGCTCGTTGACGGCAAACGGTACGCCGTTGAGCGCCGGCGACGCCGAGCAAATCACGGACGGCTCGCGATTGAGCCTTGTCGAAGGACGGCAAGCCGAAGCTTTGATATTCGATGTTCCCGGAGACGTTGGCTGACGCCGCAGTCTACACGGCCGAGCTGCGACCTTGCCGCGACCACCACCAGTAAAACGGCAAGCCGGCGAGCAAGACGGCGACACCTTGAAGGGCCTGGCGCGGCGCGGCGACGAAGGTGTTGACCAGCAAGCCGATCGTGACCAAGAGAAACACCAGCGGAATGATCGGGTAACCCAACGCTCGATAGGGCCGCGGCGCATCCGGCATGGTTCGCCGGAAAATAAACAGCGACGCAATGCTCAGCCCATAGAACGCCCATGACACGAAAATCACCGAGTCCGTCAACGCATCATAAGAGCCCGACAGCGCCAATACGCTGCCCCATGCAGCTTGGGCCAGGATCGCACGGACCGGCACTCTGGATCGCGGCGACAGCTTGGCCAACCCACGAAAGAAGAGTCCGTCGCGCGCCATTGCGAACGGGATACGCGAATTCGCGAGTACGCTCGCGTGCAGCGAGCCGAACGATGAAACCATCACCGCAACGGCCGTCAGAGAGACGGCGACGGGTCCCATAAAACGCTTGAGCACCTCGGTGGCCACGGAGGAACTGGTCGGTATGCTCGCGATTTCCACCGGCGCCAAGGCGTAGTAGTAGGCAACGTTGACGAACAGGTAGAGCGCCCCGACCACGATCATGCCCCCGATAAACGCGCGCGGCATATTACGCTGCGGATCGCGAATTTCGCCGGCAAGCGGGGCAACGTTGTTCCAGCCGTCGTACGCCCATAGCGCCCCCAGCATGGCGGCGCCGAAACCCGCAATACCGCCGCGTGCGCTCGCGGCAACCCCTTCACAGGTCCCTTGTGCCCCAGACTCGCCCAGATGCAGCCAGCTTCCGGGAGCAAATAGGAATGCAGCCAAGCCGACGCCGAATACCAACACAACTTTGGCAATGGTGACCAATAATGCAGTACGGCCGCCCGTGGCGACCGAGGCACAATTGATGAGCGCCACCGCCCAGATGGTCGCCAACGCGACCAGCGACAAGCCCGTGATGCTTACATGCAAGCCGATAATGGCGCCGTCCAAGTGCCAGCTTGCGAGTACGCCGCCGAGCGCGACGTTCATAAAAATCGCAAGCCCAACGGCAAGCGCTGCCTGCGAGCCGGCGCGGGCAACGGCGAACACCATCCATCCATAGAGAAAGCCGATCAAACGGCCGTATGCGCGGCGCAAATAGACGTAATCGCCGCCCGCCTCCGGCATCATGGCGGCGATTTCCGAATAGGAAAATGTCCCCGCAAGCGACAGCAGCCCCGCCGCAATCCACACCACGAGCACGGTTTTGGCGCTGCCCACGTTGCACGTCATGACGCGGGTCTTCAGGAACACCCCCGTCCCGATCATATTGGCGACGTTGACCGCGATGGCAGCCCAGGGACCCATTCCCCGGACGAGTTCCGTTCGCGCCGTCGACGCAAAGTTCCGTCCGCCTATCGCCGACATATAACCCCCGCTACTGTCCCGTCTTGATCCGCGTCCACACTCGCGTGAGCAATCGATCGTAATCCGCCCCCAATTCTGCCGGCAGATACAATCGAGCACGCAGATCCGGCGGCGGATACACGGCGGGGTCGTTCAAGATATCGGGACGAACGAAGGGTCGCGCTGCTACGTTGTCGTTGCCGTAGTGAATGTCGTTCGTGATTTCGGCGATTACTTTGGGATCCAAAATGAAATTCAGGAATTTATGCGCCGCGTCCGGATGGGGCGCGGACGCGGGAATCAGGAACGCGTTGTAGGTAATGTTGGATCCTTCCTTCGGCAGGATGAACCCCAGCCGCACGCCGGTGCCGTCCTCGCGGGCCCTGGCCTGCGCCACTTCGTAATCGCTGGACCAGGCGATGGCCATGCAGGTTTCCTGCGACGCCAGTTGGTGCCAGTAGTCGTTGGAGTCGAAGGTTCGAATGTACGGGCGCACCGCCATCACCACCCGTTCGGCGGCTTGCAGGTCCTCGGCACGTTGCGAATTGGGGTCCAAGTGCAGATAGGCGAGCGCGAGCTGGATGACGTCTTCCGGTGAATCCAGGAAAGTGATCCCGCAGCCGGCGAATTTTGCAGCCACCGCGGGATCAAAAATCATCGCGAGACTATCCGTGGGAGCATTCGGCATGCGCGCCTTGATCAGATCCACGTTGTACGCAATCCCGTTCATGGCGTGCAGATACGGCACCGCATAGCGATTGCCCGGATCGGCCTGAGCTTGGACCGCAACCACCGCCGGATCGAGATTTTTCCAGTTGGGCAGCTTGCTGCGGTCGAGAGGCATATACGCGCCGGCTTTGATCTGCCGGCCGTAAAAACCGGTGGTGGTGCTAACGATGTCGTAGCCCGAATGACCGGCTAAAATCTTCGCTTCCAACGTTTCGTTCGAGTCGTACAGCCCATAAACGACCTTGATATGCGTTTGGTGCTCGAACTCCGCAATGGTGTTATGACCGATGTAGTCGGCCCAGTTATAGATGTTGAGCGCCGGTTCTCCCGCATCGGCTGCGGCGTGATGTGGCTCGCCGCAGGCCTCTAAAACGAGGGCGGCGAGCCCTACGCCCAGCGCCCCAAGAGCCTGTCTGAGGCTCTTAGGCACGTGCCAATTCGGAACCGACCCATTCGTGGAATTGACGAATGACGTATTCCTCCGGCATGACCACTCCACCGACGTGCGGCGCGGCCCGCAGCCCTCGTTGATTGAGTTCGCACACTTGGGCATCCTCGGTCATCACGAGGTTCGTGAAGTCCACGACGTTTCGCATGTCGAACGCGGGGTCCGCCAGAGTTTCGGCAGAGAACAAGTATTCGACGCGCAACTCGGTCTGCTCCGGTCCCAGCGGTCGCAGGCGCACGACTCGCACGTAGTCGACATGGCCTACGAGGAACACGGACGGCAATCCCGTCATATAGATGGCGCCCAGCTTTCGATCCTCTTCGGATATTCCCGTAAACGGCCTGCCGGTCAATTGACCGTCCAATGACCACGTACTAGCGCCGCTGCGCAGTCCACCTTTGAACTTCGGATCGGGATCGGCCGCGTTCAAATTCCAGTTTGGATCGTCGCGCTCCTCCAAAAGCCCGCGGCCATAGATAGGGACGAGCTGTGAGAGCTGCGGATGCACCGTCGGGCAGTGCAGGCACTCATTGTAATTTTCCCAGAAGATCTTCCAATTGCATTGGACGTTCTTCAGCAGCACATGACCTACCTGCAGATCCTCGAGCGGCCACGCAGCGAGCCGATTCAACGGGAGATCGAAACTCCTGTCGAAAGGCGGAGGAGTGTCGGTCAATGCTGCGAATATGAACCCGCGCCACTCCTGCAGCCTGATCTTGTACAGTTGAAAATTCGCCAAACCGAAGCCGTCTGGATGGCGTTTCGACGAAGTTCGCAGCAGATCGCCCTGCAAGTTGTACGTCCATGCGTGATAGGGACAGATGATGGACCCGGATCGCATCACGCCTTCGCTTTCGCGGCACAACTCCGCGCCACGATGCCGGCAGGTATTGTGAAACCCCTGCAATTTACCCGCATCGTCGCGAACCAACAGCAGTTTTTGGTCGCCCAGTTCGAATGTGCGAAACGAGCGCGGCCGCTGGACGTCGCTGGAGCGGCCAACGTAGATCCAGTTTCGATACCAGATCCGTTGCAGCTCGCGCTCGTAATGCCGCGGATCAAAATAGACGTCTGCGGGTAGACCCTTGGTATGTTCCTTTAAGCCGTTGTAGCAGCTGTCAGTCGCGTCGGATGTCGTTTGCATACACCTTTTCCTTCAA
>Ga0187880_1002619_pt1 | contig 13964 bp, 14 predicted proteins | sample June2016WEW_19_4_FD_132998 | JGI IMG/M metagenome (GOLD analysis project Ga0187880, IMG submission 132998) | Peatland microbial communities from SPRUCE experiment site at the Marcell Experimental Forest, Minnesota, USA - June2016WEW_19_40 | ecosystem: Environmental > Terrestrial > Soil >...
TCGCAACTGAAATTAGTGCTTGTCTGGGCGCAACTGGCATGGTAAAACTACTCAGTCCTGGGTGATGGGAGTGGCCGGTTTTGAAGTGACCACGCATGGCCGGTTTTGAGGTGACCACCGAGGCGAGTCGCAGACCTTCCGCAGGTGGTCTGAGAAGAAGTGATCCCTCGCCTTTGAATGATCGTATGGAAGTCCGCCGAAAAGGCTTACGTCGGTCATTACCCATGAAATCGCCGCAGTGATCTTGAGAAAGGTCAGGTCGTCGTTGCCCGCAATCCGTGCGTCGAGGTATATGGCCTCGCATTCTAGGCGTCGGCACAAGCTGCAGACGCAGAGAAAACGGTGCACTGTGGAGAGGAAGTAGTATCCCAGAACCTCGTATGAGCCGAGCGCACGCAGCCAGCCTTGCTCATGATTCCTGTAAAGGTTCCACATCCGATGATTCAGACTGACCGAGGCCTGCAGCAAGCGTCCGTGAAAGCGGCCTATAAGCTCGCGCACCCGCTTGCGCTCTTCGTGTTCATACTCAATCCTCAACCTGTCCCTTGTCTGCCACCTGTTGAGGAGATATGCGACGGTGGCTGATGTCCCGACCGAAACGATGGCTGGCCACAGCAGCTTCGTAGCGGTCTGCAGCAACTGCCCGGTTCCTGTTTCCATTGCAGCCAGCAGTATACTTCAGCGGGACACTGATTCGGTGGTCGCTGTGAAGACCTTTGAAGCGTGAGCGCCCGCTTGACCATGGTCGGCCCCGCCCCCCGCAATGCTACACTGGCCGGGTTGCCACTCGTACTCTTCCTTTCCGTACTGCTCATCGCCGCCTGCGGCCTCGTTTATGAGCTGATCGCCGGCACGCTCGCCAGCTACCTGCTCGGCGACAGCATCCTGCAATTCTCCACCATCATCGGCACCTATTTGTTCGCGATGGGCATCGGCAGCGCCCTTTCCCGCTACCTGCGCCGCGGCCTGGTCGCCCGCTTCGTTTCCATCGAGCTGATGGTGGGACTGGTCGGCGGCTACTCCTCGGCTCTGCTGTTTCTCGGCTTCGCTTACGGCCAGGCGTTCCGCCTCGAGCTCTACTCCATCGTGATCGTCATCGGCATCCTGGTCGGCCTCGAAATCCCGCTGCTGATGCGCATTCTCAAAGGCCGCTTCGAGTTTCGCGACCTGGTGGCGCACGTCTTGACCTTCGATTACCTGGGCGCGCTCGGCGCTTCGCTGCTGTTCCCCATTTTGCTCGTGCCGAAGCTCGGCCTAGTGCGCTCGGCGCTGGCGTTCGGGTTGGTCAACGCGGCGGTGGCGCTGTGGTCCACCTTCCTGTTCCGCGCCGAACTGGGACGCCCCGGCTCGCTGCGCGCGGCCTCGGTGGCCGTCCTCGCCGTGCTCGGCGTGGGCATGGCCTATGCCGACAAAATCACCGTCGCCGCCGAGAACAACATCTACGCCGACGAGGTCATCTTCGCCCGCGACACCCACTATCAGCGCATCGTGCTGACCAAGTGGAAGGACGACATCCGCCTCTTCCTCAGCTCCCACCTGCAATTCTCCTCGCGCGACGAGTACCGCTACCACGAGGCGCTGGTGCATCCCGGTTTGGCCGCGCTGCCCGGCGCGCGCCGCGTCCTGGTCCTGGGCGGCGGCGACGGTCTGGCCGTGCGCGAGATCCTGAAATACCCGGCCGTCGAAAGCATCACGCTGGTGGACCTCGATCCCGAAATGACGCGCCTGTTCTCCACGCATCCGCTGCTCACGCCGCTCAACGGCGGCTCGCTCAAGGCGCCCCGCGTACACATCGTCAACGCCGACGCTTTCTCCTGGCTCGACACCACCACCGGCTTCTACGATTTCGCCGTGGTGGATTTCCCCGATCCCACCAACTACTCGCTGGGCAAACTCTACACCACGGCGTTCTACAAGCTGTTGGCGCGCCACCTGACCGCGCGCGGCATGGCCGCGGTGCAGAGCACTTCGCCGCTGTTCGCGCGCCAAACCTACTGGTGCATCGTGGCGACAATGAAGCAGGCCTGCTTCGACGTACATCCCTACCACGCTTACGTGCCCGCGTTCGGCGAATGGGGCTTCGTGCTGGGCACTCTTGCGCCCTACCGGCCGCCGGCGGCGCTTCCCCCCGGACTGCGCTTTCTGAACGCGCACACGCTGGCGCAGATGTTCGATTTCCCCGCCGACATGGGGCCGGTGCCCGCCGAGGTCAACCGCCTCAACGATCAGGTGCTGGTCCGCTACTACGATCAGGAATGGAGCGCGATCTCGCATTGAGGCAGATTCCCCGCCGCCGATTCCTTGCCGCGGCCCTCGTCGGCCTGACGCCCAAGACCGATCCGCCGATCGCCGGCTCCTTCGTCAACGACTCCGCCGAACTCGGCCATCGCCTGCGCAGCCGCGGCCCATTCCGTACGCCCGCGCGCCGCGAGCGCGTCCCGCTGGTCATCGTGGGCGGCGGCATGGCGGGACTCGCCGCCGGCTGGCGCCTCCAGAAACGCGGCTTCCGCGACTTCGTCCTGCTCGAAATGGAGAAGCAGGCCGGTGGCGTCGCGCGCTGGGGCGAAAACGGCATCACGGCGTTCCCCTGGGGCGCGCACTACGTCCCCGTGCCCGGCCCGAAGTCGCTGCTCATCCGCGAGCTGCTCGAAGACCTGGGCGTCCTGGTCGACGGCCGCTGGGAGGAACGCTATCTCTGCTTCTCGCCCCAGGAGCGCCTGTTTCTGCACGGCAAATGGCAGGACGGCATCGAGCCCGAGATCGCGGCCACCCGCCGCGACCACGACGACTACCGCCGCTTCGAGCAGCGCATGGCGGAGTTCCGCGCCTCGGGCCAGTTCACCATCCCCATGGAGCGCGCCGGCCGCCCGCCCGACGCGGCCCTCGACCGCCTCTCCATCGCCGATTGGCTGCGCCGCGAGCGGTTCGATTCGCCTTACCTCAACTGGTACGTCAACTACGCCTGCCGCGACGACTTTGGTGCGCTGGCCGAGGACACCTCCGCCTGGGCCGGCATCCACTACTTCGCCTCGCGCGAGCCCGACGAAAAAGGACCGCTCACCTGGCCCGAAGGCAACGGCTGGATCGTGCGCCGCCTCCTCGATCGGCTCCGCGGCCACGTGCGCACCGGTGCGCCGGTCTGGCACGTCGCGCGCGACGGTCAGCGCCTGCGCGTCCTCACCGAGGATGTCGAATACGAAGCCGAGGCCGTCGTCTTCGCCGCCCCCACGTTCCTCGCGCCGTATCTGATGGACGACGCCCCGCCCGTCTCCGGCTTCGAGTACTCTCCCTGGCTCACCGCCAACCTGGTCGTCGAACGCCCGCCGGTCGAGCGCTCCATCGAGCGTGCCTGGGACAACGTGATCTACGAGTCGCCCGCGCTCGGCTACGTGGTGGCGACCCACCAGTCGCTGCGCTCCGTCGTAGGGCCGAGCGTGTGGACGTTTTACTGGGCGCTGGCGAACGGCCCGGCCGCGCGCAACCGCAAGCTGCTGCTCTCGACCGACTGGGCGTGGTGGCGCGACGCCATCCTCAACGATCTCGAGCGCGCGCATCCCGATATCCGGCAGTGCGTCTCGCGCCTCGACATCATGCGCCTGGGCCACGCCATGGTGCGTCCCCGCGTCGGCTTTCTTTCTTCGGACGAGCGCCTCCGCGCGGCCGCCTGGCCCGGTCCGGTCTTCTTCGCGCATTCCGACTTGAGCGGTTTCTCGGTCATCGAAGAGGCGCAACACCGCGGCGTCACGGCCGCCGACCGCGCACTGGCCCGCTTGGGAGGCCGGCCGTGAAGTACCTGGCGACAGCCCTGGCCGCCGCCGTCCTGGCCTTCCTCGTGGCATCGCTCCTCGTTCGCGAGCGCGCAACGGTGCCGCGGCCCCCCTCCGCCGCAGCGACCTTTGAGCAGCGCTTCCCCGAGCAGGCCGCCGCTTACCACCAACCCGCGTCCGTGGACGCCCGCTGGCAAGAAAAACGTGGCCACGCCTGGTCGATCGCAGACCGCGAGGAGACTGATCCCGAGGGCGACCCGCGCTGGACGCGCATCCTGGGGGCACGTCCCAAGCTGCGCCCGCAACCCACCGCCTGCCTCACCTGCCATGCCGCGGCCGGCACGGCGCGCGCCTCCAGCTACTATGAAGCGCGCGACCGCAAGCCGCTAGGCTGCCCCGATTGCCACGAGCGCCAGGGAGATCTCCGCTCCGCCGTCTGCGAACAGTGCCATCGCGAGTACTACATCGTGGCTGGCCAGGCCGCATTCCCGGAAGGCCGCACCGCGGACCAGATCGAAGCTTTCTACGAGAGCCGCGGCACCGGCGACTGGATTCACGCCGGAACCGGGGCCGTCGTGCTCAAGGCGCAGCATCCCCAATTCGAAATGCACGCGCAAGGCCCGCACGCCCGCGCCGGCGTCGCCTGCGCCGATTGCCACATGCCGTTCGAGCGCCGCGGCGCGACTCGGATCACGGACCACCGGGCCACGCGCCCGCTCGAGAACATCGGACGGGCCTGCCTGTCCTGCCACGGCGAATCGGCCGGCGATCTGCTCGCGCGTGTCAAGGAGACGGAGGCGCGCACGCGGGCGCTCCTCTCGCGCGCCGAAGACGCGCTGGTCGCCGCGATCGACGCCATCGAGATCGCGCAGGCCGCCGGCGCCCGCCCCGCCGCCGCGCTCGAACTGCAAACCAAGGCACAATGGCGCCTCGACTTCGTCGCCGCCGACCGGTCCCTGGGCTTCCACGCCCCCCAAGAATCCGCCCGCCTCCTCGCCGAGGCCATCGACTACGCCCGTCAGGCCCAACTCGCAGCCGCGAGAAGTGCGATAAAATGAACTGGTTCGGGCCGTGGCGCAGCCTGGCTAGCGCGCTTGCTTGGGGTGCAAGAGGTCCCGAGTTCAAATCTCGGCGGCCCGACCAATATTTTCAATCAGTTACGTCGCCTTTTGCCGCCTCGCCGAAACCGCTGTAGATGATTTTGTAGCTGTGGAGAGCCTCAAGGATCAACAGCCGCGTTATCTGGGAAGGCGCGCCACTGTCTTGGGCGCAGGGGGTCGGCAGTTCGAATCTGCCCGCCCCGACCAATAGAATCAAGCAGATACGGACTATTCGGCCTGCCTTCCAAATCCCACAGTAGATAATTCTGTAGCTGTGGCGTTCCTCGCGGTTCAACAACGAGAGGGACCGTGAGTTTCGGCAGAAGAAGGTCCGACGTTCAAATCAGGGAGTCCGACCAGTCAAGGTTCCAAAGAAGTACCAGCTCACGATTCCTCACCCGTCCCATACGATTCAGGTGGCCCAGTGGTCAAGATCCGCATAGAATAGGGACGTTTGTGTCCTTGTGCTAGGACAGGCGGAGGCCCCATGGCGATTGAGTTCCAGAAGCACGAGAAGATCACTTTGCGGGAAGTCGGGCTGGACGAGAAATGGCTGCAGGAACAAATCACCAAGGACCCCTCAATACTGGGCCTCGGGGATTTGACTCTGCTGAGCAAGGAGCACAAGCAGAGTTCTGGTGGGCTGTCGGTCGCCACAATCGGATACAGAGAGGTCCTGGAGGTTCTGGGGCATGTTAAGCGCGCGGATTTAGGAGCGGATGTGGTCGCCTCGCCGGGTACGAGGGGCGCGCGGGGCGTGTTCCGACAGGCGAGAGACGGCATGAAGGGCGCACATAGACATCACGGGCGACACGTCGGCTGCTCGCCGCGGCCGGCTGGCGGCTCTGTCGCCTTCAGCTTAAGCCGCCGCTTTCCATGTGTACCGATGGTGGAGACCGCCGACGCGCGGCAGCGAAATCAGATCCGCCCCCGCCGGCCTCGGCTCAATTGCCCGGCCCGCCGGCGCGTCCTTGCCAAGCCCATCGTGGGTACGGTCCGTGTGGTAGTAGCCCATGTACTCGCGGGCCAGGCGCCGCACGTGCGCTTCGTCCAGCGCGATCACGTGATCGAAGCAATCCCGGCGCGCGCTGCCCACCCAGCGCTCCGCGACGCCATTTTGCCAGGGACTGCGCACGCTTGTTCGCACGGCCTTGATCCGGGACGAGCGCAGGAAATCGAGCACCTCCGGGCTGAACTTGGCGTCACGATCCAGGATGACGTAGCGGTGCCGGTCCGAATCCGCGAACGTCTCGCGAAGCTGCTGCGCGACCCACTCGGCGGTCGGGTGAGCGGTGACGTTGAAGTGCAGGATCTGGCGCCTTCCATGATCGATCGCGAAGAAGCAGTACAGCAGGCGGAAGGTGACGGTCGGCACAGTGAAGAAATCGATCGCGGCAATCGCCTCGCGATGGTTTCTCAGGAACGCGAGCCAGTTTTTGCCGGCGTCGCCGGGCCGCGGCAGCCTGCGCGTCAGGTAGCGCGACACGGTGCGTTCCGAAATGTCGAAGCCCAGCTTCAGCAATTCGCCGTGAATTCTGGGAGCGCCCCAGGAAGGATTCTCGCGCGCCATGCGCCGGACGATCTCGAACACGTCGATGCCGATCTTGCGTCCGCCGCCACGCGAGCGCAGGCGCCAGTAGAGCCGGAAGCCCGCGCGATGCCAGCCAACCACGGTCTCAGGCTTCACCAGGATGAGCGCTTCCATCCAGCGCGGCCAGATCCGCCGCAGCGCGATCCAGAACAGGCGGTCAACACCGCTGAGCCGCGGCCGTGGATGCTTCCGCTTGAGCACGGCGACCTGCTGGCGCAAGGCGAGAATCTCGAGACCAAGATCATGCCGTGTGCGAAGGAACGCGCGCAAGTAGGCGAGCAGCGTGAACATGCGGGTCTTCGAAGTGTAGTAGAAACGTAGCTGTCCAGGCCTTGGAGTTCCACAGGGTTCAACAGGTGGCGGGCGTCGTGAAGGCAGTTAGTGGCTTGAAGTCAGCACCGCATAACGGTGGGCACTTTGTCTCAAAAGCAAGCGCGCCCGCAGATTCTCGACGCCCGCTCCCTCCCGAGAAACCTTGCCGTGTCAGTGCTGTAGATGAAAACGTAGCTGTCGCGCGCACCCAAGTTCCACAGGGTTCCACAGGCTTCAATAGACTTCCACCAACCCATTGAGAATACAAGTAGTTGAAAATAGGCCACTTGGGGCGAATGGCATCCTGCGCTTGGGGTGCCTTTTACCATGCTTATAAGTGTCTTGTTTTCATACGCTTACATGGACCGCTTGCCTATTTGGGCATGACTTGTTTACAGTTGTCGCTACGGTCGGTGCCTATCACACTGAATCTAAGGGTGCTTTCAGGCAGGCGCCCCTCGGGCAGGACCACTTGCAATTGCGACAAGTGGTCCTCGTTGGTATTGGTCCAGATTCTCGGCATGCTGCGGGCTACGAATGTAGCTGGCGCGAGCCTCAAGGTCCAACAAGTGTTAGCGCCGACTTAAAAGAGCAGCACTTCCGCCGGTCTTGACGCCGCGGTGGGCGCCGGTTCCGGGGCCGGCGCACACGGGTGCGGCGTCGCCGCCGGCGACGAAGTCGGCGGTCGCAGCGTGGCCGGATTCAGGAGAGCCGCCGATCAGCGCACGATGGGTCCTCCCGCGCCGTCAGCAGGAACAGGAGTTGTGGAACCCCGGCGGTGTTTCGTGTCCAAGCGGACCGATTCGATCACGAGGTAGAGTTTACCGGCGCTGTTGACCTTGCCCGCCACGCAGTAGGCCACACCGGGCCGGATGGGCTGGGCCTTGGAGAAGTCATAGAGCCGGTAGACCCGTCGGGTATCGCGGTCGAGCATGAGGAGCACGGCGTACGCCTGGTAGTCCGTCCGCGAGATCAGGAACAGATGATTGGCGCTGAAGTTGAACATGGTGGACAGAAGGGGCGGGACCGGAAGATCCCGCCCGCCTCGGCAGCGCCGTTGTGGGGTTAGCCGGCGGACTCCTCCGCGCGGGTTATCGTCACAGCGCGGCGCATGATCGAAGCCGGCGTTAGGATTCCTCGGCCGGCGGATTGGGATTCTTGTTCGGCTTACGCAGACTGTCGCCGCCCATGAGGAAGATCTCGGAGTTTTCCACCAGGCGGTCGGCGATGGCGGTGGCGATCGTCGTATTGAAAAGGATGTTTCCCCAGTCGGAGAAGGGGGTGTTGGTGGTGATGATGGTCGAGCGCTTCTGGCTGTGCCGGGTGGAGATCACCTGATAACCTCGGGGGACACCTGAAAACCGGCCAATGAGGGACGGCTGAAAACCGGCCAACGAGCGTAAGGCAGGACAAGGCTTTTATACCTCACCTGCACCCCGGTCGGCAAGAGTTTTTCGCGGTAGCTGGAAATGGTCGTTCTATACTGGAGAGCACCTGGGCGGAGGATACGGCAACGCAGGGACGCGACCGGAGCGCCGACCCAGCAGCCGGAATGGCGGGGCGACGAAAGTCGCCCCAAAAAGACTAAGGGCTCTGCTCTGGTTAGATTATGACGATCCGAGTTCCGCATTCTCTCGATGGTCTCGACCCGGACAACGGAAACTACGATGTATTTGTCGAACTCGACGATGGACGGGTTTACAGCATCACGGTGGCCACACCAAACAACGTGTATTGGTGCATGCAGAACGAAGGGTTGGACTACTTTTTCGGGTGCCCCATTCTATTCGTGAAGCGTCTGACTCCCGACAACGTCGAACGAGCGATTCGGGCGCTGATTGATGATGAGCATTTCCTTCCCATCTATGGCGTGCTGCAACGTGGCGAGCCTCGTCAAGCAAACAGGTAGATCATTCTGGCGGCAAAGCGTTAAATCCCGGGAGCGCGAGGGCGGCGCCCTCGCATCAGAAAAGCCAACCCTCCTTATGATGTGGCCGCGGTCTTGGTGCGCCAGCTCTTGGGACCGCACTTGAGCACGTGACCGTGGTGCAGCAGGCGGTCGAGCATGGCGCTCACTGCAGCTACATCGGCCAGCAGTTTGCCCCAGTCGTCCACCGGACGGTTCGACGTCAATAGCGTGCTCGCGCGCTCGTAGCGCCGCATGATGATTTCCAGCAGGTCCTCGGCCGCGGTGGCGGGAAGCTTGCGCATGCCGAAGTCGTCGATGATGAGCAGGGCCACCGAGGAGACGGAATCCATGTAGGCTTTGCGCGAACCATCCAGCGTCGCTTCTGCCAGTTCCTCGAGCAGAATGTGGGTTTCGCGGTAGAGCACTTTGTGGCCTTGCAGGATGGCCGCCTGGCCGATGGCCTGAGCGAGGTGGCTCTTTCCTGTCCCACCCGGGCCGAGAAACAACGCGTCTTCACGGCGGTCGATGAAGGCCGCGGTGGCGAGGTCGAAGACCAGGCTACGGTTCATCTTGGGATTGAACGTGAAGTCGAAGTTATCGAGGGTCTTGGTGGAATCGCGGAAGCCGGCGTGTTTGCGGCGTCTCTCCAGCAGACGGTCGGCGCGACGGGCCAGTTCGTCCGAGACCAGCGTAGAGAGCAGATCGATCGGGGCCATCGGTTCGGCCTGGGCTTGGTGCAGGCGGGTTTCCAGCACGGCGGCCATGCCGCCGAGACGGAGCTCGCGCAAGGAGCGTTGAAGTTCGATGAGATTCATTCGGAATGGTCCTCCTGGGTTTTGCGGTCAATGAAATCGCGGTACAAGGTGAGCTGGCGAATGATCGGGTCGATCTGGCGCAGGGTGAGCTGCGGCCGGCGCTCCAGCCAGCGGCGAACGAAGCGATACGGATTCGCGGGGAGCGCCACTTCCAGGGCGGCCGCACAGCCGTCGTCGGTGAGCGCGGCGCCATGCTTGCGGGCCAACCCCAGCAGGCCCTGAATACGGCGGATGGACTCGGGCCCTTGCTGCCGGTACATCTGCTCGGCCAGAGAGCCGGCATGGGGGCCGATCTTGCCGCAGCGGGCCAGCAGTTGCTGCGTGGAGCGGAGAGCGTGCGGGGGCTTGTCTTGGTCCGGAATGCGATAGCCGCCGCGTTGTTGATGCACGTGCTCTCGCAGTAACTGGCCGGTGCGCGGATCGAGAACGCGCACGCGCTGCGCATCCCACTGCACCTTGACCTGACGTCCGATCCAGCCTGGCGGCGCACTGTAATAGGCGGCGTCCACCTCCACACAGCCGTCCAGGTTCACGCGGCGATCTCCGAACTGGTAATAGCGGAAGGGCTCCAACGGCAGCGGCAGAAGGGCCGGCTTCTCTTCGGCGAACATGGCCGCCACCTGGCGCTTGGTGGTGCCGTGGATGCGCGTGTCCGCCCAGTTCTGCTCCCAGCGGTCGAGGTAGGCCTGAGCGTCGGCCCGGCTCTCGAAGCGCAGGCCTTTCAACGGTGTGTTCTTGGCATGCCCGACACTGCGCTCCACTTTGCCCTTTCGATCCGGATCCCGGACGCGGCAGGGCAACGCGACGACGCCGTAATGCGCCAGCAGATCGCGGTACAGCGGATTGATGGCAGGGTCGGAGATGTCGGGCTTCAGCACGCCTTCGGCAAGGTTGTCCAACACGATGGTGCGAGGTGCGCCGCCGAGCCGGCGAAAGGCTTGCTCGTGAAGCTCCGCCCAGGTCTGGGTGCTGGATTGGAACGTGAGCAGGCGTACGGCCTTGCGGCTGTAGCCGAGGGTGAGGACGAACATCCGCGCGCGCCGGTAGCGGCCCGAATGCGGGTCGCGGACCATCGGGCCGCTGCCGTAATCGACCTGTGCCTCCTCGCCCGGCGGCGTCAGGATGACGGCGCACGCCTCGGGGTTGGAGCCGCCGCGCAACTGGCGGACGAACCGCTTGACGCTCGCGTAGCGCGCGGCGAAACCGTGGTCATCAACCAGGTCCTGGTAAATGGCTTTGGCATTGCGCCCCTTGCTGAGTGAGAGTTCGATGAAGTCGCGGAAGGGCTCGCAGGCGCTGGCGCTGGGGCTTCGGCCCGGCGCCGGTACCGGCCGCGAGTCGGGGGACACCTCCTTGGCCGGTTTTGGATTGCCTGCCGGCCCGGCAGCCGTTGGCGCGTCCCTCAACTCCGCGCCAGAGTCGGTGGACACCTCATTGGCCGGTTTTGCCGGCGGCCGCCGTCCCCACGATCCCGGCGGCCGGACCGCAACGCCCGCTGCTTTCAGATACGTCCCGGCCGTCTCACGTCGGACGCCGGTGGCTTCTTCGATGCGCCGCAGCGGCCAGCCCAGCCGCCCCAGCGCGATTACCTGCTGTCGTTTCTCTTCGCTCAAGACATTGCTCACGATGACGGAGGGTACTCTCCGTCACAGTCAATGTCCTGACCTCAATCTCGTTGGCCGGTTTTCAGCCGTCCCTCATTGGCCGGTTTTGGGTGTCCCCCGAGGCCTGATAAAACAGATTGGACGTTTGCTGGTCCAGAGCCAGGTAGCCCAGCTCATCGCAGACCAGGAGCGAGGGCTCGGTGTAGGTTCTGAGCTTGCGAACCACGGAGTGATCGACCTGGGAAGCGAGCAGGTGATTGAGCATGTCCATGGCGGTGGTGAACAGGACGCGCTGATTGGCCTGGCAAGCGCGCCAGGCAAGGATCTTCGCCAGGAAGGTCTTGCCCACACCCGGATTGCCGATGAGCACCAGATTGGTTCCTTTGGCGAGGAAGGACAGGTCGAGCAAGCGCAGGATGCGCGGCCTGGCCTGCTGGCGGCTCTTGTGATGGTGGAAGTGAAAGGCGTCGATACTGGGCTGCGCCTGGAGCCGTGAACATTTGAAGCGGCGGTCGATGGCGCGCTGCTGACGGGCTTCGAGTTCCATGTCGGCGAGCCACTCCAGCGTGGCCGCAGTGCTGAGGTTCTTGGCGGCGGCCTCAGTCAGAGTGGTCTCGAGCTGGCGGCTCATCGTCGAGAGAGTCAGTTGATTCAGTTTCTGTTCGAGCGGGGTCATCGGATTCCTTTCCGGGATGAAGGATGAAAGCGTCGTATTCGAGCAGGGACAACGGATCGGTGGCCAGGTCGTTCAACGCGGGATCGTGAAGGCGCAAGGGCGGCTGCGGGTGGCGCGGCGACTGCTGCTGGCGCAGGATGTTGGCAATGTAGTCGGCGCCGAAGGCACGGGCTGCCGAAGCTTTCGTGATAGCGTCAGCGACCGGTTCGGGTCCGTACTGCCGGACCAGTTCCAGTAACTCGCTCAGTTGCCGGGAGAGGGCGCGATCCGTGTCGGCGATGTCGCGGAGATAGGCCTCGAGCATGGCCTGGGAACAGAGGCCACCGAGAACGGCGAAGAGGCGTTGTTGCGCTCTCGACCGTCTGGCCGCGGGGCGCGAGTCGGCCAGTTCGGCTTCGAAGCGATCGGCGCCCAAGGTCTGGCCGCGGCGCCAACAACGGGCGTAGGAGACGATTTCGTTGACGCGGTCGTAGATGGTGGTCGAACTGGAATCTGCCTTCAGGGTGAGGCGCCGGCCGACGAAGCGGTGCGGCACACAGTAGCGATTCCCATCGAACTGAAGGCGGAGGTCTTTGTGAACCAGCGCCTCGACCGTGTCGCGATGGTCGTAGGGGATCACGGGTAGAGGGCGCAGGGCGTCGGCCTTGAAGCGATCGATGGGGCGCTCGCGTGTTTCGCGGTGCAAGCGCTGGTTGGCCACTTCGGACAGCCACTGCCGGACCTGGCGGTTCACATCGTACAGATCGCCGAACTCTCGCAGGGGCCAGAAACTCTGGCGCGCATATCCGATCGCGCGCTCCACCTTACCTTTTTCCCAGCCTGCCGCCGGGTTGCAGGCTTTCGGGTAAAAGCCATACTCGCGGGCGAAGGCGAGAAAGCGCGGAAGGAAGCGGACGAGGCGGCCATCGTGCTCGGCGACCGCGGTGGCCAGATTATCGTAGGCGATTTCACGCGCGACGCCGCCCAGTGCCGTGAACGCATGCACGTGGCAACGGACAAAGGTCTCGAAACTTTGGCTGTGAGTGAACTCCAGGTACAGCATGCGGCTGTGCGCTTCGACCAGGGCGAAAGCATACAGCTTGCGTTTATCGCCGGCGTAATCGAGTGCACCGAAGTGGCCCCAGTCGACCTCGAACCGTTCGCCGGGCGGCGGCTCCATCCGCAGAAAGGCGCGGTTCGGCTTCAACTGCGGACGGACGGTGTGCACGTACGCGCGCAGGATGCTGTGACCGCCGCGATAACCCAGTGGCCGCAGACGCTGTTCGATCACGGCTGCGCTGACGGTGGGATCCTTCTCCAGCCATTCCGCGATGGTGGCCTTGAACACATCGAGCTTGCTTTCGCGCTGCCGGTGGGCGGGCCCCTGCGCCGGCGCGTCGAGATACTTTTTGATCGTCCGCCAGCCCATACGCAGGCGCCGTTCGATCTTGCGGATCGGCCACCGCTCGGACCAGTACAGGCGATGCAGGTCGTTGATCTGATCAGTGGTGAGCATAGGGGCGACTTCCGTTATCCGGCAGAAGCCGCCTGAAGGCCAGGACGTTGTTGTTTGCAAGACTCCGTATGCTGCGGTTTCCGAGGTGGAAGTGCTTCCAGAACCCAGACTTGGGCTGGAGCTGAGTTGTTGTTTGCAAGATTGTCGAGGCCCGCGCCCAGGACCCAGATCTCTGCGGCGGAACGCTTTAGGTCGAAGGCTGAGTTGTTGTTTGCAAGATCGCGCAGGCGGCGCTTGTGGTCTCGGTCGTGCTGCTGTTGGCGGTTCCGCTCGACCGCGGCCGGGTGTTGCTCCCGGTACTGCCGCCAGTAATCAGGATTGCCGGACCGCCACTTTCGCAGACTGTCCAGGCAGACCTGGCGGTATTCCGGGTCGGCGGCGACCTTCCGGCGATGATACTCGGCGCGCCGGCGGCGCTGGCAGTCGGGCTCGCTGCAGACCGTCTGCTGTGGACGGAAGCGAGAGGGTGCGAAAGATGAGTGACAGTAGGGACAGCGGCGGACGGTCAGCAATCGGGCCTCCTGAGCCGTCCATTCTCCGCCGAGGTGTATTTCAGGCTGAAATAGGCGGGAGGGAGGCCGAAGGCGCCCAACCTCTATAGAGTCTGATGTAGAGTGCTACCGCCTCCCCGCCGATGGCTTGTTGGCCGGCTACAAGACCGGCGAAAGTGCTGTCGTTTTAGACTGGCGCTGACA
>Ga0187880_1002620_pt1 | contig 13961 bp, 17 predicted proteins | sample June2016WEW_19_4_FD_132998 | JGI IMG/M metagenome (GOLD analysis project Ga0187880, IMG submission 132998) | Peatland microbial communities from SPRUCE experiment site at the Marcell Experimental Forest, Minnesota, USA - June2016WEW_19_40 | ecosystem: Environmental > Terrestrial > Soil >...
CACCTTTGCCGTAATGCTGGCAAGCGGGCTGGACGGAATCGAAAAGGGCTACGACCTCCCTGACCCCGTCGAGAAGGACATCTTCAAAATGACGCCGCAACAGCTCGATGCACACGGCATTGGTTCACTCCCCGAGAACTTGGGACTCGCCATAAAAGAGACCGAGAACTCAGAACTCGTGCGACGCGCACTCGGCAATCACGTCTTTGACCGTCTCATCCAACTCAAAAAGAAAGAGTGGGATGAGTATCGCATCCAGGTATCCCAGTACGAGCTCGAACGGTACCTGCCTGTTTTGTAAAGAGCGTTTTAGGGCGGAGAACGCGCGGGCTGCTCCGCTCTAATCTTTTTTTTGTTTTTTGCTTTCTATCGGACGAGATCGACCGGGATTATCTCTTCGTGAATCGCCGTCGAAAGAATAACGCCTGCAGCGCCGAGATCTTCGAGCGTATCTAAGTCTTCACTGTTCTTTACTCCGCCGGCGACAACAACTGGATGTCCCGAAACGTCGATCACCCTCTCTATGAAATCAAAGTCGACCCCGTGCTTCGTTCCCACCAGGTCGATATTCAGCACGAGCAGTTCGCTCATCTTGTAGAGGTTCATCCTCTCGATAACCTCAAGAGGATCCCCGGAAAGTGCTGGATCGGGGGACACGGCGCTTCCCTCCCTCATGTCGATGCTGACGGCGATCCTCATCGATTGAGCTGCTCGAATCACGTCGAGGCTGCCCGTTTCGGTGCCAATTATCGCTGTATCACCAATTCGCTCAGCCTCTCGGACATCATCGAGCCGCCGGATCCCCATATCGATAAGGGTTTTTGTGCGTGCGCTTATGCGTTGGATGATTAGCGCGTTGTTACCCAAGCCGAGGATCCGATCGAGATCCGCGATGTACGTCCTCCTTGGCTTAATGGCGTCAATGACAGTTAGCGGATCTGATGTCGTGCAGATCTTACTATGGCGTTCAATGGGTTCATATCGTTCTCGATCGCCTTTGTAGCCTTTTACGACGACTCCGCCTCGAATGTCCATTGCAAAGATAATATCCATCAGTTCACTCCTCACTAAGCATATCGTCCGCACGGGAAAAACGTATTGGTGTCGTTTGGTTTCGCTGTAGTGCACGGACTGCGACGGGCACATCGAAACGTCCGCGTGTCGCGGGAAGCACAGCTCATCCGAGCAAATAGGGTCAGAGTCGGGCCAAAAGCTCCTGTTTCTTGGCCGCGAACTCCTCCTCCGTGATGACTCTTTGCTCTTTGAGATCGGCCAAATTGCCCAGCAAGGTGCACGGATCGGCGGCCTGCGCCTGTCCTTGTTCGCCGCGTCGCGCCTCGAATGCCTCGGTGAAGCCGGCGCCGACAATGGCAATTGGAATGGCAAAGGTGGCTATGCCTAAGAACATCGCAAAAACTGCCAAGAATTGCCCGAGCGCTGTCGTCGGGACAAGATCGCCGTAGCCAACAGTGGTCAAGGTCTGCGCAGCCCACCACCCGGCAGCAGGAATGCTTGAAAAAGCGCGCGGGTCTGAGCCGCGCTCAATAATGTACATTAAACTTGAGAACGTTATCAGTAAGATTATGTCGATTGTCAGCGCAGTGGCGAGCTCGTTTCTTTTCGCTTTCAGAATATCAGTGACGAAGGTGAATGTGCTGGAGTACGTGAGTAGCTTGAGGATGATGAGAATTATCGCCGCATTGATTAATACGTCTGCTCCAGGAAAGAATGGCTTGGCGTAAAATGGCACAATGACAAGCAGATTGACGAGCAAAGATGTTGTGAATAGGCATTTCAATCTGCCTCTGATTGGATTTCTGAACCGCGGATCTACCGTGCACGACCACAAGCGTAGCAGCAGTTCAATGGTAAAAACCACGATTGCAAAGGCAAACACTGCGGTAAAGAGGTCGTGGTATCTTTGGTATATGTCGCTGTAGCTGGCGAGTATGACGACACCTACGAGTAGCCAGATCAATGCTATCAAGAAGAAGCGTACGCGCGTAGATATCGAAGCATCGCGACGATGTGCCGCGACGACGCGGGCCTCGCCTACAGGGAGGGGCTGGAAGATCGCGTGTACACGGCGCTTCAGTTCGTCATTCTGCTTGGACATGCCCGGCTTCGAGATTTTGAATCGAAATAATGCACTCCAATAGTGAACGTCAATTTGCGTATAAATGCGTTGCGATCTTCCACGAGCGCGGTTCCGTGATTTATAGTCGGTAGCTTGCGCCAGCTTGTCAATGTGCTCTTAGTTCCGCACGTTCTGATGATGAAGAGAATCAAGTCTTTAAGCTTTCGTCAGCGAAGGCGCACAGAGCTATTCAGAGATGCACGCCACCACGGAAGCCTGAGCTACTGATCAGGCGCTAGGCGGTCGTATCACAAGGCGTTCAACAAGGAGTTTTACGACCACCACCAAGAGAGAGCGAGCACGTTGTTGCTGAGGGGTTGACGGCTAGAAGCAACAATAACAAGGTAGAACGGCTGCACAACACCGTGAGAGAGTGGGTTAAGGTTATGTGGGGGTTGCACAGCGATAAGTCGACTGCGGTGTTTAACGAGGGGTTCAAAGCGTACTACAACTTCGTGAGGCCGAATTAGTCGCTAGGTGGAAAGACACCGGCTGAGGTTGCGGGTGTGAATTTGAAATTAGGGGAGAATAGGTGGTTGGGGTTAGTGAAAAAAGCACTGGGGACTAAAGGGACAAGTCAGACAAACTCAATGCTACCCTAATTTTCCTTCTTCTATCGCTTTTATAAGCTGTTGTCTTTGTTTTTCTTGTTCCTGAGAGTACGTATCAACGATTACGTTTGAGAATGGGTCAAGTTTATTTAGATACTCAGCCCCTAACTCTCCATAGATTTTCGGGTCGTACTTTGTTTTTTCTTCAAACATTTTCTTGTCCTAATAAAGAAGCATCTTGCTGCTTCAAGTAGTTGCCTAGTTAACGGGGGGCGGTGTTCCAGTTAAGCATCGCAGCTCGCTGCCTTCCTAGCTTTAACTCTTCAGCATAGATTCCGTCCAAGTCTTTCAGCCTCGCTTCGCCTATTTTTTCCAAGCGTGATTTGGACAGCACCATCAAATCCGTTTCTTTACCTACGCCTTGCGCGACTTCAGCGTTTCTCTTAGCCTTGTAGACATCATATATGGTTGTGGCCAAAGAATCATTCTTACAGTGCCTCTGAAAAAGTAGCGTATTCGTAGCTTGAACTGCGCCGGAGCCTACAGCGTCAAAACTTATGTCTCTCACATTAGCTATTTTAACTTCGCCTATTTCTGTTATTTGCGCCTCATCTTCTTTGAATCCTATCAAAATGACAACGGTATTCAAGGTGAATTTAACAACACTCTCGAGCATGTTGCTTAGAAATGTGTTCTGAATCGGGCCTCTGAGCACCTCTTTTAAATAGTTAAAATCTAGTTTAAATCGGTCTAAAAGCTGTTTCTGAATAGCTTCGTTCTTAATATCGTTGAAAACCTTGTGTATCTTTTGAGCCGTTCCTCTATATCGTCATCGGCATTACAATCTTTTACAAGCGTGTCAAAAATCAAGGGGTCTCCAGCTAGCATTGACACTGCGTTATTGGGAAGTTTCTTGTATTTTTCTACATTCATCTCAAACTGTCCCAGTGGATGGCTAATCATGTGGTCTGTCGCAAAAACGATTAGTTCTTCATTATCTAGGCCTCGACCGATGGCCGCGATGCAAATAGTCATAAACGCCAACGATGAAGTTTCATGACTTTAAGCTTTGTAACGGTGTGCTGTGACAAACCTAGACCCTGCTTGCAATAATTGCACGCAGAAATGATTAAGCCTAATTACGCTACATCGTTTGGCAGGAGCCCAGTACCACTTAGTTTCAGGGGGGTTTTATTGCATTGCCATTGCCCCTACTCCATTCTAGGTGATGCCGGGCCCCTATTGCTTTCAGTTTTAAGTGGCGGTGCGAAAGTTTATAAATTGAATCTTGAAATTGTAGCAAATCGCCAACTGGCCACAAAGCCTCTGAGCGAAATAATTATACCGCTTAGGGAGTCTTTACTGCTGCAACACCACGTATTTCATCTCCGAGGCAGTGGTGAAGCAAATCGCCGGGGTCATCGCTTCTATGGCTCCGGCCGTCTAGTTTTCACCGTTTCACCAACCGCAGATTCACCACTTCTTTTCACCGTGGTTTCACCAGTGTTAATTTGATTAATTTGACTAACTTTTATATAGAATTGAAACTAACTATAAGTTAGTGTTACGATCCATTCCGACCGTGGCACGCCAAGAAAGAGCAATGGACGAAGCAGCACTCCTTAACATTCTCGGCAATGAAAATCGCCGCAATATTCTGAAACTCCTTTCGCTGCGGCCTTTTTACGTAACCGAGATTTCGGAAAGACTTCACGTGGCGCCCAAGGCCGTGATCAGCCATCTGAGCATGCTCGAGCGGGCTGGGATCATCAAGTTCTTTGTCGATGAGCGAAGGCGGAAGTACTTCCACATCGCCGATAACGTGCTGCTTGAGATCCAAATCTCTCCGTTCAGCTATGACGTTGAGACAGCGAACCCTGGACAGAAGGAACCAAGCGTCACTGAGTTCTCAACTCCGACGGGCGAGATACAACTCAAGACGCGAAGTCTAGCCGACGTGGCTGAGACACTCGACAGCCTTAGAAGGGCAAACCGCGAACTTATGGGCGCCCAGCGGAGGGTACAAGAGTTGATGAATGAGGTGATGGAACGTGGCGCGAGGAAGATCGACGGAATATCGCACGACTTCATTGAATATGACATCCTTTCGCTGCTGCTAACCGGGCCGAAGACTGTTCGTCAGTTGTCAGCAGGGCTCGCGATGCCTGGCCAGGTACTGTCAGAGCGCTTACTCGACCTCGAAAAACGAGGGAAAATAAGAAGAATAGATGCCAAGACGTACTGGCTGGCGAGGTAGGAATGTATAAGCTCATAAACGCATCACGCGCACGAAATAGGAGACAATCGAAAAATGACAGAAGAAGTAACGCTTAAAGTCGTCGAGGCGTATCATCGCGACGCGGGAAGGGGAATCGCCCGAATCGACATGGATACCATGCGGCAACTCGGGCTCGTAAGTGGCGACATCATCGAGATAATGGGCCGCAACAGAGCAGCCGCAGTGGTGTGGCCGGCATACCCAGAAGACCGCGGCCTTGGCATCATCAGAATCGATGGTAACATTCGCGGTAACGCACACGTTGGCATCGACGACAAAGTCGTCATTAGCAAGGCAAAATCGAATCCGGCAGTGAAGATCACGCTGGCCCCCACCCAACCGGTGCGCATCGTCGGCGGCGAGGATTATCTCATGCGATTCCTCGAGGGGCGTCCGGTGCAGAAGGGCGAGACCCTTCGGGTCGAAATGCTGGGCAATCCGATAACTTTTGTGATCACCGCCACCCAGCCAGCAGGCATAGTTATCGCCGGGAAGAGCACGCAAATAACGCTTAAAGAAAAGCCGACGGTGGCGGCGGAACGTTCGATTTCTCACGTCACCTACGAGGATATCGGAGGCCTCAAACGCGAGCTCGCCTTGGTTCGAGAAATGATTGAGTTGCCGCTACGGCACCCAGAGCTATTCCAAAAGCTCGGCATCGATCCGCCAAAAGGCGTCTTGCTCTACGGCCCACCGGGCACGGGAAAGACACTCATTGCGAAAGCCGTTGCGAATGAGACGGACGCCTACTTCATCAACATCAGCGGCCCGGAGATAATGAGCAAGTTTTACGGTGAGAGCGAACAGCACCTCCGAGAGCTGTTTAAGGAGGCTTCGGACAATACTCCCGCGATCATTTTTATAGACGAGATCGACGCGATCGCGCCCAAGCGGAGCGAAGTGACGGGGGAGGTGGAGCGGCGCGTCGTCGCCCAGCTGCTCGCGCTAATGGACGGCCTTGAGGCTCGCGGAGAGGTCGTGGTGATCGCCGCTACCAATCGTCCGGAAGGAATCGATCCCGCGCTGCGGAGGCCCGGTCGATTTGACAGAGAGATCGAAATTGGAGTGCCCGACGCGGCGGGTCGTCTCCAAATACTACAGGTGCACACGAGGGGCATGCCCATCGCTGGCGACGTGCGCCTAGAGGACCTTGCCCGTACGACGCACGGCTTCGTCGGTGCTGACCTCGCCGCCCTATCAAAAGAAGCGGCGATGCACGCACTTCGAAAGATCCTTCCCGAGATTGACCTTGAACAAGAGATCTCACAAGATGTGCTCGATAAGCTCCAGGTCACTGCCGAAGACTTCACGAACGTCCAGAAGAACATCGAGCCATCAGCGATGCGCGAGGTGTTTGTTGAGGCGCCGAACGTGAAATGGCAAGACGTCGGGGGGCTTGAGGCGCCCAAACAAGAGCTGATAGAGGCCGTGGAGTGGCCAATAAAATTCGGCGACGCATTTAGCACGATCAACACGAAGCCGCCAAAGGGGGTGTTGCTCTTCGGGCCTCCAGGCACGGGAAAGACGCTCCTAGCCAAGGCGGTCGCAACGGAAAGCGAGGCCAACTTTATTAGCATAAAGGGGCCAGAGCTGTTGAGCAAGTGGGTTGGCGAGTCAGAAAAAGGCGTGCGCGAGACGTTTCGGCGCGCCAAGCAGGTCTCACCGACGATCATCCTGTTCGATGAGCTTGACGCGGTAGCACCGACAAGAGGGGCAAGTTCAGACTCGCACGTGACGGAGCGGGTAGTGAGCCAGCTACTGACCGAGCTTGACGGCTTAGAGGAGCTTAAGGACGTGGTGGTGATTGGCGCTACGAATCGGCCCGATATGGTTGATATGGCGCTCCTGCGGCCCGGAAGACTTGACAGGCTTGTGTACATACCGCCCCCAAACGTGTCGAGTCGCGCGCAGATATTTGCAATCCACCTACGCGGAAAGCCGCTGGCAGACGACGTCGACATCGAGCAGCTCGCCAAAGAGACCGATGGATACGTTGGTGCCGATATCGAAGCAATTTGCAGAGAAGGCGCGATGCTCGCTCTCCGAGGCTTCATCAGAGACGACATGACGCCCGAGCAGGTTAAGGAAGGGGCGCCGACGATACGGATTACGAAAGCGCATCTGTACGCTGCAATCAATCGGGTCAAGCCGACGGCGTCGCGCGACATGCTTCACCAGTATGAGAAGATCGCAACGGAGTTTGCAAAGTTCTCTGTTACGGAAGAAGAGCCGAAGGAGCGGGCCGCAAAGCCTGAATTTGCAGGTTATGCATGAGATGAAATACACTCACCAAAAACGTGAATGAAGAAAAGGAGGCTTAAAAAATGGCGAAAAAACGGAGGAGTTTTTTCGATGACTTTTTCGGCGAAGGATTTGAAGAGCTGATGGATCAGATGCTGCGAGACCTGCAGGAAGGGAAGCAACCAAAACCCTTCATTTACGGGTTCTCAATGACGCAGCACCCGGGCGAAGCGCCAGAAGTGCGGGAATTCGGGAATATCCAGCCCTTTGGCAGGAGCGTCAAGATGGAGGATGAGAGAAAGCCCCTGATTGACGTTATGGAGACGACTGAAGAAGTTCACGTTATTGCCGAGATGCCCGGCGTGGATCGAACGGATGTGCAGCTCGACACCACGGAGAGCAGACTCGATATCAAAGCGCAAAACGAGTTTAGAAAATACTCTGAAAGCGTTGAACTCCCCGTCAAGGTTGACCCACACAGCGCGAAGGCAACCTACCGAAATGGCGTTCTTGAGGTGAGGCTAAAACGCGTCCAACCTGAAGAAGAGAAGTCGCACATTAGCGTTGAATGAAGGGGTTCATCCTCTTCAAACTTCCTTTTTAATGGCATCGGGCAAGGTGCTTACGTCGCGCAGCACGAAATCGGGCTGGGCGCGGATCAGCAACTGACGCGTGGCAAAGCCGCAGAGCACTGCGGCCGTTTTTGTCCCCGCTTTTTTTCCCATAAGGATATCTTCGACCATGTCGCCTACGTAGAGCACCTCTGAGGCGACGACGCGCGCTTGTTCTATTGCCATACGCAAGGTTTCCGGCGCTGGCTTCCCGTGCTCAAATCCGACGTCGTCGCCAAACAACATGGTATCGAAGTACGGCTCGATTCCTTGTTCACTGACTTCGCTCGTCACGCGCTTACGAGACCCGCCAGAGACGAGGCCAAGCTTCAAATGCATCTTCTTCAGTTCAAACAGAGCGTCGGCAGTACCGTCGAACAGTACGCACTCCTTGTTGTGTCGCTCGTAGCAGTCCATCCACGCTGCGTCTGCGATTGCCCAGTCGTCTTCGCGTATCCCTAAGTACAAGTAGTAATCGTGATAGTTGGGACGACTCTCTTGGCGGAACTCTGCGAGGGTTACCCGTTGCAGGCCGAAAGCGTCCATGACGCCTAGATAGCTCTCGTACGTGGGAATGACCGAATTGTAAAGCGTCCCATCCCAGTCGAACATCACTGCTTTAAGCACGTCCCTACTCCCGCGGCAGTTTTTCGCTCACGATGGCATAGCATCTCCACAGTTCTTGCTTGTCGTACTCAACAAGCCGCTGTTGAGTGAGCTCTGCAATCGTATTGTTCTCGAGAGCGTTATTTATACGCGCTTCTGAAAGGCGCACCATATGAACGTTGTGTCTTAGGCGCGCTTCAGGAGAGCGCTTGAGCTCGTTGAGCACGTCAAGCGGATTCTTGCTCGAGCACAATTCGCAGTTGCATGTCCATTCGCCGAGTTTGTCTGCTCGCACAAGCCTGCCTGAAGCCGTTAAGACAGAGCCATACGCGAGTCCTGCGATAACGGCACTCGAGCCGTCTGCTGACGTAACGTTAGCGTATGCGAGAAGCTCGAGGGCGTTCAATGAGCTGCCTCCTGAGGCGTGAAATTGCGCGTCTCCAAACTCGCTTAAGAGCTGATTGTATGCGGCGAGCACCTCAAACTGTTTCACGCGATCTTCGGAGCGGAATTTCGCGAGGCGGGAAAACAGTCCAAATCCCGCTGAGAGCTTCGTAAAACCGGCATTTAAAGCTCTCTCGAATATGTAACGGGCATCGCGGAACGTACCGACCTCAAAGGCAGCGTACAACAAATCAGGTCGTTGAGAGTTCTCCTTTGCCCACAAAGCGGCTTCTAGGCTCGTTTCGAGCGCCTTCATACGATCTGCTTTGACGCGCTTCCAGTACGGCGTTTTGAAATCGCCGTTGACCGGAACGTTGAGTGTCATCAAACCGTCGGTCTGGTCGTTGACCAGCTGGTCCTGCAATAAGAGAACCCGTTCTTTCGTTCGCAGTTCGGGCTTTTTCGAATATGGAGGCGAGAAAAAGTTACCACTATGAATGAAATGGTGGGGGAGGATCGCGGGATCACTCGCGTACACCTTTGCAAAGGTGGTGTTATCGAAGGATAACACAACGGGGTCATTCAGCCCGCGCAGCGTCGGGACGAACGTGCGGTAGAATTGAAATGCACTCGCAGACATCGTGTCGTTTTTGTGAGAGATAGGCACGCAAGCTTTTTAACGCACGGGTATAGCTTATATCTACTTGAATTGATATAAAAATGGTGAGGTTACATGCCAAATGGACTTATGGATTCGGAGCGAATACGCGAAATTGTGCGATCAAGCAAAGACTACCTTCAGATTATTTATCAGAACGACACGAAACTCGTGTTAAAGGTACACAACGATCCTGCTATTGAAGTCAAAGTTGAAGACGAAGGAACCACTCTTTCCGTCGACATAGTTGAACCCGAAAGGCTTGGCCAGTTGGTCCAGCAGTTTCGGGATCTGATGTCGTAAGCTCGGCGATGAGAGCGATAAAATGATTGGCAATGCACTTTCCGCGCTGAAGACGTTCGGTGTTGCGGCCCGCGCCCTCGATGATGAGGGCTTGACCATCGAAATACGCAACCGGGGCAAGCCCGCTGTTGCCATTGGGCGAAACGCCCACTCCCTAGTGCTGGACAAGGTCTATGGTCCAATAAAAGTAAAAAGCTTCAAAGAAGTCGTCGAATTAATGGGGAAAATCGCCGCCGGAACATAGGAGGAGGACGGCTCACGAGACTAAGCGCTTTTTTGGTGTATCTCCTGGGAGCACTGCTGATAATCGCCGGCGCGTTTGTGCTTCTGTCACAATTGGGGGTCCTCGGGCTTCTCCTTAGTACCCTAAATCTTCCCGCGATCGTTCTGTTTGCACTCGTGCTCATCCTCGTTGGATTCGTCCTGATCCGAGGGGCGTCACTGATCGCCTATAGCTCCAACCACCAGAAAAAAGATCGTAATGAGCTAGACTATAAGGATCTCACCTACGAAGACCAAGACCCGTGGGAGTATAAAAAGCGGTACTAGTCACCAGTGAGCTTCGCGCTCTGCGGCGCGTTTATTATGTCTTCGTAGTACCTGATTCTTTCGTCGATCACACCTTCGAATTTCCTATACTCGCGAATTACACCAATCCACATGAGCCCGTAGCATAGGGCGATCGAAATAAGAATAGTCCCCCCGGCTAGTATATAGTTGTCGCCTCGCACGAGAATGGCGTTGCCGTACAAGTATTGTGACGTGAGTACGACGTAAACAGCGAGAAGAATCCCTGCCACCCCATCCCACATCGATTTTATGTGCCATATGTGGCGTTCGTGGCGTTTTTCCATTTTTCGAAAATCTAACTCAAGAATTCGGTTGTAGACAGCGCCCTTGTTGACTTCGACGTATTTGTTTTGTCCGCGCTGCGTGGTCACATTCTCCTTGTTGTATAATAGAAGCCAACCATAAGCCCAACCGCAATAATGCCGATTATCGCTGCGCCGACAAGTGTAGGATCGGCACCGCCGCCTCCCGTTTGATTGGCCGTAGGCGTTGCACTCACCACCGGCGTAGGCGTTGCACTCACCACCGGCGTAGGCGTTGCACTCACCACCGGCGTAGGCGTTGCACTCACCACCGGCGTAGGCGTCGCGGTTGGCTTAGGCGTCGCGGTTGGCGTAGGCGTCGCGGTTGGCGTAGGCGTCGCGGTTGGCGTAGGCGTCGCGGTTGGCGTAGGCGTCGCGGTTGGCGTAGGCGTTGCCGCTACTGCACCAGCGGCCTGTTGTGCGTGCAAAGAAAGCGCCGCTGTCGACGAAGCTACCGCTACAGCAATTAGGAAAGACAGCACTACAACGCGTGAGATAAGAATTCTGGAGCCTCCTGCTTGTAACGACAACTATTGATTCCCAGCTAGTATATAAATAAGTTGTCTGCTACGACACACTCGGGTGCTGGGCAGAGCATCACGTTTCATGCGCTTCACGACCAGGGATACGAATTTCGAGTGCTTGTGGGATGTGTCTTCGCTGACGTTTGAATCTTAGTAGTCAAACGCGAACCCGTGCTCCGTCGTCTGTGTCGCCTTTCCTTCGTCGGCAGTGAATTTTATCGCCATGCCCATTACTTCAGTGTTGTCTAGCGTTTCGGACTAAACAGTTTGAGAACGCTTAAATCTGGCTCGGAAAGCGTTCGATCGCTGCTGTAACCGGACGCTAATTCGGCGCTTAAATTCAGGTTAACCCCCAAGCTGGGAGATAACACCGCTGATGCGCGTTCATCAGTCCGCACTAAAGGCGCCCCGTGTGACGTGGTTATGTCGCCGCCGTTTTTCGATACCTTTAATTCGTAGGAACATAAGTGCTACTTATGGACCGAGAGGTTGTTGTCTCCGTAAGCGTGCGAGCTGTTGGCTATGATCAAGAAACATCGACGCTCGAGATTGAGTTTTGCGATTCAAGCATCTACCAGTATGCTCCTGTCTCCGAAGAAATTTACAACGGTCTCATGAATTCGCTCGGGTCTAAGCTCGAAAAAACTGATTTGAGGTACTTTACCGAACACATCAAGGGGAAGTATCAGCAGAAAACCATTCGGAGGCCACGGCTCAATCTCTTTAAAGGCATTTTAGACACGTAAGCAGTTGCGCCTTCGTCTCTGCAGTTTTGAAAGTCATCGATCGCAGCGAGTAGTCCCGCCTACCGGAGTGCTTTGGTCATATACGGGCCTTCCCTAGTGTAGCCTTTGGTGCGATAGTACTCGCGTACTCCGACCGCGCTGTTTGTCGCGATCTTACGCCTCCCGAAATCAGCTGCGATGCATTCAGCGGTTCGAAGCAGTTCAGCCCCAAATCCGCGGTGTTGCCACTTTTCCTCGTGCCGCTCCCCAAGCGCAGCCAAGTTCCCGTATACGTGCAGCTCTCTGATCAGCGCCGTTTCATTTGTAATCTCGGGCCTATCAGAAGTGTGCGCAATCCTTAGTCTTGCGAAGCCGATAAGGAACTCCAAATCGCCACGTAAGCCGACGCTTGAAATAAAGTACTCAACGCCCTTACATGCCCTATATTTTTCAACCCGTTGTTCGACGGCTTCAACGTTGGTAATGCCTTGGAGTCCAATCTCTCGACATCGTATGCAGTTACATTCGCCCCCTAGTTCGCGCAAACGCTTTTTGGCTAGTTGTCGCAAGTTGCCCTTTTTGACGCCGTCGACGATTCGGTGAGCTGGGATATCCCTCTGCACCCTCTGGAGCCTCACCCATTTGGGGACCTCTGCTTTGACTTGCGCGATCAGTTCAACGGCATCGCGAAGATCAAAGGCATCATACTCTCCCCTTTTCCACAAGTCGTATAACGGGGTACCCTCCGTCACAAGCGTCGGATATATCTTGAGGTAGTCCGGGCAGAATCGTTCGTCGATGAATAAGTCTCTAAACATCTTAAGATCAGAATCAAAATCTGAGCCCGGAAGTCCGGGCATAATGTGGAACCCGACCTTCAATCCGCTATCCCGGCACGCCCTATTTGCTTCAACAGCGTCGGCAACGCTATGTCCTCGCTCCATGGTGGCGAGGATTCGATCGGAGGTACTCTGAAGGCCGAGCTCGACTTTAGTCGCTCCAAGGGACAACATTCCATCGACGTGATGCCGCTTTGCAAAATCTGGCCGGGTTTCAAACGTGATGCCAACGTCTCTCGTCGATGCGTGCTCATTTGCCGTGAACACCTGGTCTAATTCGTGAGACTCGCCGAGCGCGCGAGGAAAATCGTTCATTGCTTGTATGCAACGTCGCACAAACCACTCTTGATAATCGCCGGGACGTGCGGTAAAGGTGCCCCCCATAACGATCAGTTCTGCCTTGTCAGTGGGATGTCCAGTCTGACGCAACTGGTTGAGACGGGCTTTTACCTGCCTGTATGGATCGAACCCGTGTTGGATAGCGCGCATTGCAGCGGGCTCAAGACCAGTGTAGCTTTGAGGCACGCTGAATTCAGGGCCACCGGGACACGGCACGCATTTGCCGTGCGGACACGGATAAGGGGAAGTCATCACGGCTATTACAGCAACGCCGGAGGCCGTTCTCATGGGTTTCCGCTGTAGCACGTCGACCACTTTACGCCGAATTGGGGCCTGTGCAGTTCCGTAGATTTGCGCGTTCGTCAGCAACGAGGACAGATGGTAGCGTCGTGCTACCGCTATTTTTGCTGCCTGCAAGTTCGCGCGCGTGACCTCGCCTGTGAGAATGCCCTCGATGATTTCCACACAGGCGTCAGTAAGTTGCTGCACCATAGACGATCATGACAGGTAATACGGCCGGTTAATAAAACTCTCGGTAGTCTGCTGCCATCAGCTTAAGCGTCGTTGCAAAAAAAGTTAGAGGCATTTACGCTCCAAGCGAGCTCCAGAGCTCGTGGTGAGTGAAACGACTAGGCTCCATTCGCACCGTAGGCTGAGGCGACTCGTCGGGGTATCCGCTCGGCAGCATCAGCACAGGACGAATGTCGAGCGGTATTTTCAGCGCCTGAGAAACACGTTTTTCATCGAACGCACCTATCCAGCACGTCGCAATGCCCAAAGCTTCGGCCGCAAGCTGTACGTAGCAGGCGGCAATGGTGACGTCTTGGACTGCATAAAGCTCAGCACGCTGTCCATACGCTATGCGCGAGCGCGCAATATTGGCGCAGCCAACG
>Ga0187880_1002626_pt1 | contig 13943 bp, 8 predicted proteins | sample June2016WEW_19_4_FD_132998 | JGI IMG/M metagenome (GOLD analysis project Ga0187880, IMG submission 132998) | Peatland microbial communities from SPRUCE experiment site at the Marcell Experimental Forest, Minnesota, USA - June2016WEW_19_40 | ecosystem: Environmental > Terrestrial > Soil > Wetlands...
ACGCTGAGCGGTGGGCGATGGATGCCCGGATTCACTTGGCGGAACGCTACTGGCCGTTGGTGGCGGCCAAAGGCTTCCGAGATCCCCCCACCATTGAAGCACCGGTTGCCGCTTCTCGTGGATTGGGCTCGGACGGCTGCCCTGAGCGGTTTCAAACGCGCTGATGATTGGTATTCGAATCCGCCCTTCAAAGGCGATGGAGCGGGAGACGAGACTCGAACTCGCGACATCCAGCTTGGAAGGAAAGAAGCCACCGCGCGGGCGGGGCGCGTATTCAAGAAGGCCCTCGACTCCGGCATGGCGCACTTTCTGTAGCCTTTACTTCCCTCTCTCAACCCTCCTACTGCATGGCTTGACGGCGCACACGATACTCTGCATCACCAAGTGGGGCCACAGCCGTCACATCCCCTCTTAGGGCCGTTCGGCCCCCCATATGAGGGCTGATAGAAACGGCGATGAAGGGACACCGGACCCTGGCGACAAGGGCCGGGCTGTCTAGCCTGAGCGAAGCGAACAGCACCGTCCGCATGGGTCCCGGGACCGGGGGGGCACGTCACGGACACCGTCACCCAGAACGCGAGGCCACCGGGGAGGGGGGCCGGACTGATCCGGCCCGACAGGGCTGCGCCTTTGGACTGACCGATCCGTTTGCCTGATTCGACGTTTTAAGTAGAACGAAGGAGGAGCCCACGTGACCAGACTGCGCAGGGCACTTGCAACCAGGCGGCGGCGCTTGTCCATCCTCGTCGGGCTGATGGCGATCATCCCAGCCGCGGTACTCGCCTCTAGCGCCGCGACTGCCCCACCTGGACCTTACACCGCGTGCTCCGGACCAAAGGGCGTCCTGGCCGTCGAAAGCAAGGGCAAGTGCCCGAGCGGCTACGTGGTCGTGACCATCGACGCCCAGGGTCCAACCGGGGCCCCGGGCGCCACGGGACCGGCGGGCCCAACGGGCTCGATAGGGGCGACGGGCCCGACCGGAGCCGCCGGCGCCACGGGGGCACCCGGCACCAACGGATCGCCTGGGGCCACCGGCATCGCTGGTCCTCCAGGGCCGAGCGGAAAAGCAGGCGCAACCGGGGAACCGGGCACGGGCGCGTTCGTCACGGTGCTCGCCTCCGGTAATCCCAACTGCCCGACCGGTGGGGCCCAGATCACCGACGGCAACGGCGACACCGCCTACGTGTGCACCGGGGCGACCGGTGATACCGGCTCCGCGGGGGCGCCGGGTACGGGCGCGACCGTGACGGTGCTCGCCTCTGGCAATCCCAACTGCCCCAACGGTGGGGTTCAGATCACCGACGGCAACGGCGACACCGCCTACGCCTGCACCGGGGCTACAGGTAGCACCGGTAACCAAGGGCCACCAGGTCCTCCGGGAGCGACCGGTTCCCCAGGTGCTACGGGTTCGTCGTCGGCGTTCGTAGCCAATGCTCCCGACGCACCCTGCTCAACCGGAGATATCGGGGTCAGCACGAGCGTGGAGGACGACGGGGGAATCGGTTACCCCCAAGTCGAACTCGACAATTGCGTCGCCACCAACGACTGGGTGAGCCTCGGCACCGCCATCCTCACCTCAGGCGTCGTGGCCGGCGAGATGCCCGACGTCGCCTGTTCCACCGGAGAGATCGGGGTCAACACCACCGCGGGAGACGGCTACCCCTACGGGGAGCTCTTCAACTGCTGGGCCACCAACAACTGGTCGAATACCGGCTACACCGATGACCCCTTGAACGCCGAGGTGACCTGGACATTCACCTTCACCGACCTGAATTTTGCCGACATCTCTGAGGGAGACACCTTCAGTGAAGGCTGCCCGAGCTACTGGCACATCATCGCCGGCGGCGCCACGTACGGCCCCTACCCCGGTGCCCCTGACGGCCCGCTTGCATTGGAGAGTTCCGCTCCCTTGGGCAGTAGCAGTTGGGTCGTTCAGTACGACCCACTCACCAATCCCGTAGGAGGGCTGTGGGACATCACGGTCTACGCGCTGTGTGCCCCGTGACGGTGACCACCCAACGCCGCCGAGCGATTGACGACACGCGGAGGTGATTCGCCAAGAACGAGACGAGGCGCCTGGAGGGGACGCCGCCCATGGCGGCCTCCCCAACCCAGGTGGTCCTCGCGTCGCCACCGCCCCGTCGCTCAACTCCAGGGGAAGGCGATCTCGGGCCGCAGCCAGCAGTTCGCGGTCTCGCCGTCCAGGCTGAACTGGAGGTCGGAGTTCATGGTCTGGGGCACCGAGGAGAAGGCGAAAAGCTGGGAGGGGATGAAACGCGGCCACTCTAGCGGGCCCCTCCCCCACCATTCGGATGGATGGCCCGCTTGGAGGACGATACGAGGCCGATCCTCGGGCCGCTGATCGGGGGCCCCGTCGACACGGCGCTCTCGGTTGATCTGCAAGCCGTCGCCACCTGCTGGGCGCGGAAGACTGCCATGTGTATCCAGCTCATCTCGCCCAGGGAGTGGTGGCCCATCCCCCAACGCCACTTCGCGCAGCTCTATGAGAGCCGCGAGCGTCGCTCGCCCCTCCCGGGCTCCTAGGCTGTCCTGTCCCCAAGATCTGCCGACGGATCGGGGTCAGCGCGACCACATCTTCTCCTTGCCGATGACCTGCTCCGGGGTGCGGCCGCGGGTGTAGCGGCCGGTGTGGCCCGGTCGGTGTTGGAGTAGCGCAGGTAGCGGTCCAGGTCGAGGCGCAACCCGGTGTACTTGGGGATCAGGTAGCGAGCGAAGGCCGGCTTCCAGCACTCCTCGAGGATGGTCTCCTGGACCCGCTCCACGCAGCCGTTGGTCTGGGGCCGGCCGGCGTGGATGAAGAGATGCCGAGCCCGCAGCCGCTCCACCGCCCGCTCGAACTCCTGGGAGCGGAACTCCGAGCCGTTGTCGCTCATCACCGCCTCCAGCTGCCAGCCCCGGGCGGCCAGGTCGTGGGCCACCCGCTGGGCCAGGGCCGAGGTCCAGTGGGCCAGGGGCTTGCGCGGGGTGACGTGGAGCTCGGCCCAGGTGTAGGCCGAGGCCACGTCGATGGCCGTGTACTGCCAGACCGTGCCCCGGGTGCCGGAGAGCCGGCCGATGCAGAAGCAGTCCATCTGGACGATCTCGCCGGGGTGGTCGACCTCGATGTGGCGCTCCGGCTCCGGCCCGGCGCCACGGGGCTCCGGAGGGGCGGCATAGCCGGCCACCAGGCCCAGGCGCCGGCTGCGGGTGTTCAGCCCATGGCGGCGCAGGACCCGCCAGACCCCGTTGGGGGAGAGCCGGATCCCACCCCACAGCGGCCGGGCCAGCTCGGCGGCGATCCGGGCCGGGCCGAAGCCGGGGTGGCCCAGAGCGAAGGCCAGCGCCCGCTGCTCGACCAGCGGCGAGGTCGAGTTCGGCATCCGCGGCGGCCGGCGTTCGCGGGGACGGAGGATCTCCGGACCGAAGCGGAGCAGCTGGCGCCGCCAGGCGTAGTACGTCGACGGGTGGATCCCCATCGCCCGGCAGGCCGCCCGGACGTTGCCGAGTTCGCCGGCCAAGGCGAAGGCGCGCAGGCGGAAGCGGAACAGCGCATCATCGGGAGTCACGGCGGCGCTCCTTGGGTTGGTTGAGATCTCCGAAGGATGCGCCGCTTTCTGCTACCTGGGGGTCAGTCCTCCAAGTGTCGGCAGAACTCGGGGATACAACAGCTTAGGGAGTGGTCAGGACCAACACCCGATTATTCCAGGTGTCACTCAGGAAGACGCTGTCTCCGCTGAAGGCGATCGCGAACGGGTAGATGGTCTGATTGCCCTCGTAGCTGTCGGGAACGCCCATCTGAGCGCCGGTGGCGCTGAAGTTCAAGGCACCCGTGGCGGTCATCGAGACGATGCGGTTGTTGCCTGTGTCCGAGACCCAGATGCTGCCGTCGGGCGCGACGGTAACCCCCCAGGGAACGTCGAGGTGCCCGGCGCCCTTTCCAGTGAGCTTGTAGATAGGTGTGCCCCACGTGTGAGAGGAGAGCGAGAGGCTCTGAACGCGGTTGTTCAAGGTGTCGGCGACCCAGAGGGTGCTGCCGTCCGGCGACACCGTGATCCCGGTGGGCTGGTTCAGCTCGCCCGCCGGAGCACTCGAGCCGGTGCCCTTCTTGCCGTAGGCCACGCAGCCGAGGAGGTCGAGGGTGCTGCTGGTCACGGTCGCGGTGCACCCCTGGATGCGGTCGTTGCCGGTGTCGCTGATGTACAGCTCACCGTCGGGGGCGAAGGCGATGCCCTGGGGGAAGCTGAAGTCGCCCAGGGCGGTCCCCTTGGCGCCGCCGGTCACGCAGTTGACGCCGGTGGGACCGCAGGCCTCGATCTGGTTGCTCTCCCGGTTCGCGATGAAGACGTCCCCGGTCCCCGGCTGCAGGGCGATGCTCCAGGCGAAGTTGATGGCCCCGTCCTGGTCCGGGTCACCCCGCTGGCCGAAGGCCAGCGCTCCCTGGATCGTCCCCCCCGAACCCAGCGTCCCGTACTCGACCCGCTGGTTCCAGTAGTCCATGACGTAGATGTCGCCATTGGCGGCCACGCCCAGGCCCCGCGGCGCGTTGACCCCCGGCAATGGGAGTGGCGTCGAGGTGGTGTCGAGGATCGACGTGGCACTGAACGTCGGGGTCTCAGTGAAGCTGAACTCGTGGAGGTTGTAGCCCCACTCGTCGGTGAGGAGCAGGTCGTTGTTGGCGGTGACGGTCAGGCCGCGAGGGCCGACGAAGGCGCCGTTTCCCGCCCCCTGCGGGATGGTGTCGGCCCAGGCCGCGCTGGTGTAGTGTCCGCCGCTCTGCGTGAGGTCGAACACCTCGACTCGCTTGCCGCCGGAGTCGGTGGCGAACGCCAGGGTCCCGTCGTCGCTCACCGCCACCCCGCGCGGGTCGTCGGTAAAGTCCCCGTTGCTCGTGCCCGAGCTCCCGAAGCCGAACTCCAGCGTTGCCGAGGTGCTGGTGGCCCGGTAGACGTAGCACTCGCTCTCGGTCTTGTTCTGGGGCCGGTTCATGACGAGGACGTCACCGTTGGGAGCCACCGCCACCTGGCGGGGCTCGTGCAGCGTCCCCGTGCCGAACGATCCCAGGTAGGTGTAGCTGGGCGGACTGTCAGCGCCGATCGAGAACTTCTCGACCCGGCCGGCCCCGTCGACGACATACACCCAGCGGTCGGCAGCGTCCACGGCGACCCCGTACGCCTCGGTGAACTCTGCGTTCCCGGCGCCCTTGCTGCCGAACTGGGTGAGGTAGCTGAAGCCGGCGGTGGGAGAGAAGGAGAAGACCAGGACCCGGTTGTTGGCGGTGTCGGCGACGTATACGTCGCCGGTGGCGGAGTCGTACCCCACTGCCCGGGCGTCACTGAACTGGACGGGCAGGCTGCCCGGCGGGTTGCCCGCCAGGGGGTCATTGCCCTGCTGGCCGCCGATCTGCCAGTCGATGTTATCGGTAACCCGGTTCACCGCCAGCAGACGGTAGTTGCCGGCGTCGAGGACGAAGTAGTAGCAACCGGAGCTGGACGACGTGCACGTCTGCGAGCTGGTGGAGTTGGAGGTGACGTCCACCGGGTACATGTCCGCCTGCCCCGGTGAGATCAGGGTGCTCGAGTAGACCGGCGACGGGAGCGTGGGGGGTGCTGCGCTCGCCCCCCCGGCGGCGATCACTCCGGCCCCGAGAACGGCGGTCAGTACGGTGGCCAGGCTGGCTCGCTTGCGGCGCATTGCCCCCTCCACAGACGTGCTCCTAGGCAGGCTTCGTCGGCCGCTACCTCTGTCTCACCGATCTTATACAGGATCGGCGCGCTCAAGAAGCCGCGTCTTTGAGGGAGGTACCCCACCTGTTTTGGGGATGGTGCAATTCGTCGCGGCTCGGCTAACGTCCCATAAGACGGGCGGCGAGCCGCATCTCACGGGTGCCCGGCGCGAGGGGTTGGGGAATGTGAGGGGTCACGTGGGAGCCGTCCGAGGTGGTGCTCGGAGGGGAGGATCCGTCACCGAGCAAGCCCGGAGGCGCCGGCTGCGCCCGAGTGCGCGCCCGTCCCGATTGACATTCAGCGCCGTGCTGGCTGGCCTCCTCCTACTGGTCGGATCCTCGGCCGCCCTCGCCGGTGGTGCGGTGACCGCCTCCTATACCGCCACACTCGGCGGTCCAGGCCACGCGGCCATGTACCCCTCGGGCATGGAGATCGTGCCCACCGACTCGACCACCGCGACCGCCGGCATCGCCGGCAACGTGGTGGTCGCCGACACCGGCAACGACCGGGTGGCCGAGTACACCACCAGCGGCAGCCTCGTCTGGCAGACCAACCCTTCGGGCACCGCCAACGAGGGCAGCTCCGCCCCGTGCGGCACCAAGCCGGGCTTCCCCCAGTTCGAGCAGCCGCGCGACGTGGGCGTCGATTCGTCGGGCAACGTCTACGTTGCCGACAACGGCAACGGCCGTATCGTCGTGCTGAACGCCGCCACGGGCAAGTGTCTGGTCAAGCCATTCAAGATGGTGGGCAACGGGGCGCCGATCGGGGTGACGGTCAGCACCACCACTGCCGGACAGTTCGTCTACGTCGCCAATGGGACCAACAGCCAGGTGCAGGTGTTCACTACCTCGGGAAGCGCGGTGCGGACGATCGCCTCCCAGGGTACTTGCAAGATCCAGAATGCCCGCGACGCGGCCGCGGACGCCTCGGGTGACATCTACGTCGCCAACTACAAGGGCGACGACATCCTCGAGTTCAGCTCCACCGGGACCTGCATCAGGACCTGGGGAACCCACGGCAAGAAGGACACCGGTGGAGTCTGCAACGGCAACGGGAACGGCACCTTCGCCAACCCGTACGGCGTCGCGGTGGGAACCGACCCCTACATCGACGGGGGCACCCCCGGTGAGGCCGTCTACGTGGCCGATTCCAACGACGACTGCATCCAGGAGTTCACCCCAACCGGCACCTGGGTTGCCCAGGTGGGCTCCCCGGGAGCCAACACCGTGCCCGGCACCTTCTTCCAGCTGCGCCGGGTGGCCGTGGACGCCGACGGCAATGTCTGGGGCGCCGACCTCTGGGGCAACCGGGTGGAGGAGTTCACCCGCTCTCCCTCCGCGTACACCTACTCCGAAACGATCCCGAACCCGGTCGTGCCGCCAGGGGATACCAGCACCTCGATCTACAACCAGGTGCGGGGCATCTCCTTCGACAGCGCTGGTGACGTCATCTCTATGGACACGGTCAACCAGCGGGTGGTGGTGATGAGCTCCACGGGCAGCCTCCTCGGCGTGTGCGGCCAGCGCGGCTTCACGAGCACCGGGGACTTCAACTGGCCTCGGGGTGTGGCCGTCGACCCGGTGACCGGCGACTACTGGATCGCCGACACCAAGCAGAGCGACCTTCAGATCCTCCAGCCCCTCAGCGACAGCTGCACCGGTGTGGCCGAGTTCGGTACGGAGGGCACCGCCGTGGGTGACCTCGACTACCCGTACTCCATCGCCATCGGGGGCGGCTACGCCTGGGTCGCCGACACCAAGAACGACCGCATCGAGTCCTGGAACGTGGCCACCTGCACGGCTGACGCCGGCACCTGCAGCGTGACCAGCTCTTACGGCACCAAGGGTGGCGGCACCGGCCAGTTCTCCACCCCTGCCGGCATCGCGGTCGACCCGACCACCGGCAACGTCTTCGTCGCCGACAGCGCCAACGGACGGGTGGTCGAGCTGAGCGTGCACGCGGGCAGTGTTACCGGCGTGGTGAATACGTTCACAGGGCTCACCGACCCCTATGGGGTGGCGGCCAACGGAACCTACATCGCTGTGGCCCAGCGCGCGGACCCCGGCTCGGTGGTCGTTCTGAATGAGTCGAGTGGCAGCGTGGGAGCCACCATCACCGGCAGCGACGTCACCGGCGGAGGTCCCACCACCCTGTACGACCCGGAGAACGTGGCCTTCGGCCCGAGCGGGGCCCTCTACATCGCCGACACCTACAACGACAGGATCCTGGAGTACACGCTCTCCTAGGATGTGCGGCTTTCCGGGTGAGGCGATGCAAGCGGCTCACCGGGCGCTCAGTCGAGCTGGCGGCGAGCTGTCAGCTGAATACACCCCACGAGGCTGAGGAGGTACCGGGGGCTGCGGTCGGCGCGGCATGGTCGGGTCGGTCCAGACTTGGACGTCGCCTGATCCGCGGACACTGAGGCGGACAGACTTCGCGACGCTCGAGGGGTATCTGCGAGCTCGCCGCCCATGACCCCCGGGCGGACTATCGCGCCGAACCGGCGCGCGACAATCTGGTCAACTCCCCGTGACACGTGGGTGCGCGTCACCTTGACCGCATAGTCGTTCATCATGTGTCGATGCGATGGGCGCGGAGCCATTCGACAGCCGCGCGCCCGGTCCGCCCCCACTGGCACTTGCCGTTAGTGCAGGTCAGGCGGACCTCCATACGCGTACCCTTGCTCCTGATGAGGGTGCGCCGATGGCACGCGGGGCAGACGCCTGGGTTCTCCGGCTCAGTGTGGACGCCGCTCACATTCACAGTGAGCCAAGTATATGTGCGACTAGAGTCGTTCCTATCGCGTCCTGAGGGGGGGCACCGCTGCCGGGCCTTCACTAGGAGTGATTGCGTGGCCGCTTCCGAGCGTCTCGCACTCGTCAGCACCATGCTGAGTTCGCGGACCACTGCGACTACCGCGCGAGAAGGAACACCTAGAGAGGGGCGTCGAGCGTTCGAGCCGTCGGCGACCAGGGCGTACCGACCGCGAAGCCGCTACATGCATCCGGCACCTGAACCTGCCGACGGTTCCGCCTCGGCCGAGGAATTCGGTTTCCTCGGCTTGGTGATCGCGGGGGACCAACTCGCATCGAGGCCCCTGAACCACGAGCTGTTCGGGTGGCGGCCGGCCGGTCCAGCCGAGGCTCATCGAGGACCTGACCAGGGCCACTGCTTCGCCAAGCCGGCCTGATCGGAGGCGTGTGGCCGTCACCTGCCAGGTCAAGTTTCGTTCCCCGTCACTGGGCCGGCCGAGGTCTTCTCACGCTCGCAGACGGCCACCGGCAGCCGCTCATGGGCGCGACTGGTCGGTTAACCCAGATTGGGGGTTGTCCAAGGCCCTGCGCCGTGGCACGGTTGGGACGTCCGGCTGGACCGGACGATCTTCGTAGGGGGTATTGACGCGTGCCGTCCCGCCGATCACTTCTGGGCATCGCGACCATGGTTGGCCCGCTCGTCGCGTCCGCGATCGTCACGCAAGTGCCGGCCACCGACACATGGCGCGGCGGGGGAGGCAACACCGACTGGTCGAATGCCGCCAACTGGGCGTCGAATACCGTGCCCGGCACCGGGGACAAGCTGGTCTTCCCGGCCTCCACAAACCTGATCTCCGACGATGATCTGTCGGGCTACACGTTCAGCGGCATGACTTTCACCGCCGCTGGCTATGACATCGGCGGCGACTCCTTCGCGCTGAGCGGTCCGCTCGCGGTCACCGCCGCGGTGACCTCCGGCCAGGACGAGATCGATCCCCAGGTCACCTTCGCGGCGGGAGGGCGGGTCTCGGTGGCCGCCAGCGGGGTCGTGCTGGATCTGGCGGCGACGCCCCTGGGAGCTCTCATCAAGACGGGAGACGGCACCCTCGCCGCCCAGGGACTGAACGCCGGCACCTCGCCGATCACGGTTCGGGCCGGGATCCTTACCGGATGCGGAAACGGCAGTTCATCGACCAGCCCGATCACGGTAGAGGCTGGAGCCTCCTACGTTGCCGGCAGTCCGGACTCCCCTGACAACCTCATCGGCTGCGGGCGCCCGCTGGTGGTCAACGGGACGGGCTATCAGGGTGAGGGAGCCATCGACGTCGTCCAGCATGTCAACTTCGGCGCCCTCACCCTCGGGTCGAATGCGACGATCGGAGGCCTGGCCACGGGCGCATCGAGTTCGTATTGGCTGGGGGCCGTGGCCATCCGCGGCCACACCCTGACCTCGGCTGGATTCACCAACACCTTTGCCGGGTCGATCAGCGGTTCCGGAACGATCCTCCAGGACGCCGCGAACATCACCCTGGTCGAGGGGGCCGGCTCCGTCCGCTCCGCGGTGGCGGACTCGGGAATGCTGGGGCTCGCCGTCCCGGTGACGACGGTCACGGTCGGCGGGACTGGGGTGCTCTACACCGCGAGTTCGATCTCCCGCCTCTCGGTGTCGGCCTCGGCGCAGCTCTGGCCCTGCGATGTGCCCACGACCGTACCGCCCACCGGCCCCGACACTCCCACCGTGACCACGGTGGCCCACAGCCTGCGCCTGCCGGCCGGGACCACCTTCGTGGCCCAGCTCGGCGTGGGCTCCGCGGCTGGCAATGACTCGCTGACAGTAACCTCGGGCCTGATGACCATCAGCGGCGCCTCGCTCGCGGTCGCGGCGCCAGGCGCCTGTGACGGCTCGGACATCGCCACCCAGCCCGGCGACAGCTACACGGTCCTCACCGCGCCCGGCGGGCTGATGGGCACGTTCGCGGGACTGCCCGATGGTGCTGTGCTCACCGGCGAGGACGGCAATCCCTACCGTGTCACCTACACGGCAACGTCGGTAGTCTTGACCCGCGACTAGCTCTCGAATACAAGAGGCCCTCGGCGGGGAGCCCTAACCCTCGCCGCTTGAGGTCATGGGGGAGGGTAGGGGCGCGGGCTCAAGTGAGGCCGCCCTCGTCCATGCGAGGATGCCGCAATGTCGCCAGAGGGGGACGTCTGCCTCGGGCTCTGGCCTAGGATCGGCAGGTGGAGACCGCTAGGAACAGACGGCATCTGGCCCTGATCTCCATCGGCGAAAAACACGGCAAGCAGGTCAGTGTGACGGCGAGAATCCCAAGGAAGCGAGAGAGAGGCTGGAGGCGCAGTACGGCGTAGGCACCGTCGTCTCTCTATGGAACGAGGAGGACGCTGCGCGCCCGCGCTGATAGGGCAAGTCGGATGCGCTAAAGGGCGACTGCCGAGGACGGACAAATCTGGGTAAACGCGACCCAAGCACGCGAGCATGGCTGAAGCTACCTAGAGGAGCTCGACGCCATCCTTGCGAGGCGCTTGGGTCAGACGGGGGGCGCCGGCGGTAGGCTGTAGCGGTGCCTGAATCCGGGCTGAACCCCGACCAACCAGAAGTGCCCGTTCCAGTTCAACCATGGGTCGCATTCATCGGCTTCGGGGGCCGGGAGATGCTCGCGAACCCCGACGATGGCCTCATCCACTATCGGGGGGTGGGACGTCTCCTCCGGCCGCGGACCCTCTGTGGGAGGCACGGCCGGCGCCGCTTGAGAGGCAGTGGACGCCTTTGCCGTGAGTGTCTAGCACTCGGCGGAGATCCGAGACGCGACCGCTGGGCATGATCTCCACTCCGGCTACTTACTCGGACGTGCTCGCTCAACCCCGAGACGGCCGCGAAAGCGCCTGAGTATTCTGTCCGCCGGGAGGGAGGGCGCAGGGATCACCCGGCATCGTGAGGTTACCTTGGCCCAGCGCACAGTTCTGTTACTTGGCCGTCACCAAACCGTTCAAACCGCCGGATCACCCGCCATCGGACCTCGCTAGCGTCCGGCTCCTGGTGGGGGCGAGCTCCGCCAGTGCGGCCTGGTATGGCGCAGCGCTGCTCGCCGGCGTCGCGGCGGGCTTTGGGCTTGCCTACGGCATGCTGCAGGCTCACCCGAGCACCAATCCGGATCTCGCGCTACTGAATGTCCTGATCCCCGCCGCCCTGGTGGGTTCGCTGTTGCCGACCCTGGGAGGCCTCCTCGTCGCTCGCGGCTACTCCAATCGCGACGTGAAGCGCACTATCCTCGCTGGCAAGGCCCCCGCATGCTGGATATCGCCCGACCGTCTCTGCTGGTGGGACGGCGCCCAGTGGGTGAGGGTGTCGACCGCGGCCCCGGACGGTGCGCTGCGCTCTCCGGACGGCAGCTACTGGTGGACGGGGCACCGGTGGCTCGCTCTCCCACCCCGGCCGTGGCGAGGCCGGAGGGCCGCGGGCGAGGGCACCGGCGTCAGAGCCTCGGTCTAGGATTCCACTCGACGCCTGCCGACCCTATACCAGGGTGGTTGTCGTTCTGGTTCGCGGTTCAGGGGGGTACAGATGGCCATCACACCAGACCAACCGACAGAGCTCGAGCTGGCTCGCCGTATCCTCGTCCACGGCGCCTTCCTCCCCGTCGAGATGCGTACCGACCTAGTCGTGGGTGCCCTGCCGGCCGCCCTCGCTGACCAGGTCGCCGTCCCCTCGGGAACGCGGCTAGAGCCGAGACGCATGAGCCCTGGGGGTGTAATTGGCATCCTGGGATGGGGCGAGGGTTCCTCGCTTGACCCTGCGGCACCTCCTCCCCACCGGGATCCTTCGCCGTCAAGCGGGGAGGGCTGGAGGCCGCCCCACCGCCCGCTTCGTATTCCCGGTGTTCAATGGGCCCACCGGGCAGGCGGGAACGCCTGTACGGTAGGAGCCGTGAGCCGGGGCCTGACCCCTTCGTATTCTCGACCTCATCGGATCGGGTGTCCTTGTTCTGAAGTGTCGACCCCGGCCTTCGGCTCTGGGACCGGTCTGACTGGATAGGAGCGTCGCTTGCTCGCGCCCCCAACCGGGAATTGTCGGCCGATCCTCTCGACAACCTAACACGCGGAGGGCTGAGCGGATGAAGCGAGCGGACGCGCGGGGCAACGTGGTCGGGGTGGATCCCCACCGGCACACGCTGTCGGCCACTATGGTCGACGAGCGGGGAGGCATCGTTGCCACCGGCCATTACAAGGTGTCGGGCGACGGCCACCGGGCTCTCGAGGCCTGGGCGCTCAGCTTCGGGCCCGTCGCCCGGTGGGGGATCGAGGGGGCGAGCGGACTGGGTCGCCACGCCTCGATGTACCTGTGCCGCCAGGGTCACGACGTCCGCGATGTCAACCCAACGCGGACGGCGGAGCGGGCGCGCGGGCGCTTCCAAGGCAAGTCGGACGTGCTGGACAGCGAGCGGATCGCCCGCGAGACGCTGGCTCACCCAGAGCTGCCGGTGGCCTTCAAGCGCGCTGGCGACGACAGCGGACCCGATGAGACGATCGAGCTGATTGGCTTGTGGCACAAGAGAGACGCTCGCTGCTCAAGACGCGGCAGCACCTCCTCAACGAGGCGGACGCGCTCCTCAGCGAGCTGCCTGACGAGCTGCGCAGCGCCCTCCCCCAGACCAAGGCAGTCCGGCCGCGCCTGGTCGCACTGCGCCGGCGTGATCGCCGCCCCTGGCCAGCTGCCACTGCCCTGCGCCTTCGCATGCTGGCCGAGCATGGTCACACCATCCTCGAGCTTGACCGCCGGGACCGTGAGATCACCCGTGAGCTGGCCACCCTGATCGCTGCCACCGGCTCGACCCTGGATCAGCTGCGCGGCCTCGACACCCGCAGCGTCGCCGAGCTCCTCGTCGAGGTGGGAGATCCTCGGCGCTTCACCGAGGGAGGCTTCGGGCGCTTCAGCGGCACCGCGCCAATACCGGCATCCTCGGGCGAGGGCGCTGGGGAGCCGATCCGTCACCGACTCAACCGCGGTGGCAACCGGCGGGTCAACGCCGTGCTCCACCGCATGGCGGTCACCCAACTACGCTGCGACGAGCGCGCCCAGCGTATCTCGGATGAGGCCCGGCGCCGGGGCCACACCAAGCGTGAGGCGGTCCGGGTTGTCCGACGTCACCTCGCTGCCGTCGTGTATCGCCGGATGATCCGCGACCTCAGGGCTCGCCAAGACGCCTCTGCCGTGGCCGCTTGACACATAGGAGCTTCGGGAAGGTCCCCACGTATCGGCGTGGCGCACTTCCCGGCAGGCTGCGGCGGCCTCGGAGGGCTCGAGGGCGCGGTTCTGGGCGCCAGCGCTCGTAGAATCGCGCCACAGGTACCATTCCTGCCAAGAGCGCGCCCTAGGAAGCCCCAGGAGGCCGGGAAGTCGGGCCCGGGATACCTGAGCGCAAGGCTGGGTGGTTCTTGAAGCACCGGGAAC
>Ga0187880_1002629_pt1 | contig 13938 bp, 14 predicted proteins | sample June2016WEW_19_4_FD_132998 | JGI IMG/M metagenome (GOLD analysis project Ga0187880, IMG submission 132998) | Peatland microbial communities from SPRUCE experiment site at the Marcell Experimental Forest, Minnesota, USA - June2016WEW_19_40 | ecosystem: Environmental > Terrestrial > Soil >...
CTCGAAGTGGAACAAGATCGAGCACCGGATGTTCAGCTTCATCACCATGAACTGGAGAGGAAGGCCGCTCGTCTCATACCGCACCGTCGTCCAGCTGATCGCCGGCACGACGACGAAGAAGGGTTTGAAGATCCAAGCCGACCGCGATGAGGGCTACTACCCGGTTGGCGTGAAGATCTCCAACAAAGAACTTGCAGCCGTGCCACTCACCCACCACGAGTTCCACGGCGAGTGGAACTACACGGTCCACTCATCGCAGGATTAATTCTTGCGCAGCCCCTAACGCCACTTGCCTTCCGGGTCGGTGGCAATCTCGGGTTCCACCGTTGTCGTGGGTGCGTATCACTACGCCAACGATGTCGGCCTCCAAGAAACTCAGGACGATTCAACCCTCGTCGTGTCGATCGGTGTCGATCTAAGCCTGTGAGCAGGGACGCCGTTCGCTGAGTGTCGGCGGGTGTCGGCTGGCGTTGACCCTCTTGGCTGCCAACTTGGCTGCTAAGACCAACCGCGTAACAAGCGTCACCTAGCTGTCCAGGGCGGGTCCCGCAAAGAGGCGAGCATCTGATTCCGTATTTGAAGGTCTTGCTAGGACTAGGCCAGTCGATCGAAGATCCTTGGCCGAGACTTCAGATCGAGGTGTTGCTCCAGGCGTCCAGGATGAGGCTGACCGCCTCAGGGATCTTGTCCTGGCTGGTTACGACGATTCGATTGAAGCCTGGCGTGGCATCTGCGTTCCAGCCGATTACGAGAGCCTTCGGTTCCGGGAAGCTACTTATCCTCACCCCAGCATCGTGCAGGTACGCCATCGCTTCGAGTAGGCCACGCCGTTCAGGCTTCGCGCCTTCCACCTCGGTTTGCTTAACCTCGACTATCAGAAGTCGAGGCGGGAACTCGGAAAGCAACAGAAAATCGGGGCGGAGGGCTCCGGGTGGCATGCGCGACGCAACAAGGGCGCTCCGGTAGCGGCTGAGGTGTTTGTCGCCCAGGACTCCCCAGATCGATCTCTGCCACCACATCGTCAACTTGAGAGGCCCTCGGAGTACGGCAAAAGGAACGCCCTCTCCCGTGATGAGTCAGAACTTTTGTTCGTAGCCGTGAGCGATCAGCGCATCAACCAACTCGAAGCCAGCGAGCATCTCGAACAGCGTGTCGTTCGAAGCTGGCGCAAGAAGCTGGGTAGTGATCACGGACTGGAGGCGCTCGGGGTGCAGCAGGTCAATGGCTTCACGTGCCGACCGAACGAACTCGATCAGCGGTTCCGTATGACGGTATCGATGGAGACTTCCGAGGGTCCGCTCCGACAGATAGGCAACTGCTGTGACATCGGTGAGTTTCGCGTGGTTCAGGAGGCGGTTAGCACGTCTGCACACATCGTTGATGCGGGCACCGGCGGCTCCGCGGTCCTCGAGCATTGCCAAGGAACCGAGTCCGCTGATCTGCCGAAGCGCTAGGAGGACAAGTCGCGCGAGCGGAGTGTCATAACGGCGCTCGGCAGGACGACAGATGAAGCGAGTCGGATCAGCTGTGGCCAACCGGCGGTGCTGAGTACGTTGCCAATTCACCGGACCGCGTGCTACTCCAACCAATCAAGTTCAGATCTGGTGACCGAACTGGGGAGTTCCCGAAGCACGCGCTCGGCGGCATCAAGAGCCGTTGCGGTCTCCGGCAGCAAGGCCAGGTGAGCCGCAGCCAGCCTCCGGAGCTGTCCACGTTGAAGCTGAAAAAGATCCTCCGCAAGGGCGGGGATGTGTTCAATCTGGGCTGACGACCTCAGGTATAGCCAGAGTCGCTTCTGGACTTGGGCAAGGACTGTCAAGGCCACGCGATCCCGTCGTTTCAGGAACGACTCCGGGATTGCTCTGCGAGCCTTGACCGACCCTCGCTTCTCTACGGAACGCAATGCAGTTTGCAGGTGCTGTTACAGGGGGCGCACCCGGCGGATCAGGTGGCTGCCAGGACTGTCCAGTGGAGCCCGTCCGTCGTGCGCAGCAATGCCGCCCGCGGTAAGAGTATCCATCCGTGTTGTGGGTCGACGAACCACGTCGTCATTTCAGCCAGCCCAGACGCTCCCCAGTAGACCTGTGACCACCTCCGTCCACTGTCGTGCGTGACTCCGAGTTCGTTGACCGTCGCCATGTAGTAGGTGCTCGCCGAGGAAGCGGCCAAGCCCACAAGGTCTTCGAAGGGCATGCTCGACCGGCTCCCCTTCCAGGCGTTCAACTGCGCCCGCTCTTGCCAAGTCCGTCCGTCGTTAGTCGAGACGTAGAAGGCCTTCGATTCGTGCATTCCCCCCAGGCCTTGTCCGCAGACCGCCGCTAGAGTCCGGCCGCCTACGGGGACCACGACATCGAGCGAACCGAGGCGGCACCGTGGCGCCGGGATGGCCTGCCATCTGGCCTGATTGGCACCGATGGCGTATATCTTCGCCGTCAAAGTTTCCGAACGGCCCGGGAAGTAGACCTGGTACACGACGAGCTGGCCCGTACCTGGCACGACCTCCAGGGACTGATCCTGGACCCGAACAGGCTCGTGCAACGCGGGCTCGGAACTTCGTAGGGTGCTGGTTGGCGAGAGGCGCCAGACTTGAAGAACGCCCGAAAACGGGTTTGCGACAAGGGCCGCGACGTAGCGGCCGGACGCGGCGAGCTGGACGCCGCTGAAACCTTGGGGAAGTCGGCCGAGCTTGAGTTTCTGCCAAGTCTTTCCGCCGTCGTCCGTGAACGCCAGTTGACCTCCGGTATCCAGCCATCCTCGTTGCAGCGAACCGAAGACAGGCGTGGAGGCACTCGGCCCCAGCCAAGGCGGGAGCTGCGAGCCGGTCACGCGCCAACTCTGCCCACCATCGTCGGAAACAACGAGCCATGCGGAATACGACGCGACTCCGCTCGCAGAGCAAGCGAGCAGAGGGAACGTCAACCCGACTCCCTCCGTCCTCGTCAAGAAGTCCGCTCCGCGCAGCTCGGTAGTCGGAACGAGCGACCCAGGATGAAAGGCCACGGGATTGTGGTCTTTGCAGGCAGGTTGTGTCCTGGGTTGGGTCGCAGTTGTGGGACCGTTGCCCGGAAAAGTCGTTGGAGTTGCCGTGGCGTCGGAAGCCGAATTCGAACAACTGGCCAACGCCAGCGCCACGGCCACTGTCGCGACTGCGGCGATCCTGCGCACCGTGCACAGCTATAGCACCAGCGCAGGTCGGAGGGATGTCGGGTTGATCACGCTCTCAGGGCAAGGGGAACCGCGGACGTTCACACTCCCACGGGAGTGTCGGCGTCCTGATCACTTAAGGCGTCCTGATCACTTAAGGCGTACGAGATTGAACCGCTCAGCCTGTCTCCGACCGGCGTCACCCCCAGTCGCAGATCCTTGCCGTCGGCCCTCCGACGCGAACCCCCACTCACACCGTCGAACGCCAGCTCCTCCCCATCTCGTTCAACAAGCCTTCCGGTGACATTGAGAGATTGCTGCCTTGGCGGTGTTCATGGTCCTCGTGGACGTTTGTGCACCAGGCATCATCTGGCGAACCGAGGATGGTGCCCAACCAGTTGGGGGTCAGCGGCCGTTGTCACCCTCGTCTTTGCCGAGACCGTCATCCGCGGGGCTGTCGGGTGACCAGTAGACGGTCGCGGACCACCACGGCCCGTCGCCGGTCATCTCCTGATGGATTGTCAGGTCCAGGAGGTCCATGGGGCCGATGTCGCGGTTCTCAATCTCGGTGGCGACGCGGCGGAGCAGCTTGGGCAGGTCGGTAGCTCCCCGGCGGAGCGGGTTGGCGAGGGAGAAATGCTGACATGACCATTTGTCCGTCATGGCTTCATCATGCCTGACGCGCGGGGGAGGCCCCTGACCCCGAGATGGACAGCCCCCTTTTCCCGCGAACACCGTGATGGCGGGCGGTGCCATGATGCTCGTGAGATCGCAAAGCTGATCGAGCAGGTCTCATAGGAGGTCTGGCGGAGATGTCCCTGGTTCAGGACGAGCCCGATTCCCTGGTACTGGAGGCCGAGGCTCTCATCAAAGAAGCCAGGCGTCGTCAGGTCCGTCGGCGGTGGGCGATTGCTGCCGTATTGATCCTCGTGGCAGCGATTGTGACATCTGTGGAGGCAACAGGTTGGCCGGCCAGGACCGGGCCGAAGAAGGTCGTTCCCACCTCGCCTGAGCCGGGACGCGGTTCTCCTACAGGTCAATTCTCGGCATCAGCCAGCTCGATCAACTTCCTCGGCCATTGGTCAGTCACGTCTCTCACCTTTCCGAGCAGAGAGGAAGGGTTTGCATTCGTCACGGGCGCGAGCGCTAGCAGGACGTCGGCGTTGTTGGAACGGACCACAAACGGCGGCCGGACCTGGCTTAGCCTACGTGAGCCACCAGGCCCCTCGGACGTGGCCGTGAACCCTTCCAACCTTTCCTTCAACTCCCAGAGCGACGGCTGGTGGTGGGGCGGAAGCGTGCTACGGCGAACCAGCGACGGCGGTGCGAGCTGGCAGGAGGTTTCGACGATCGGAAGCGTGCTGTCACTCGTCACCTCCGGCAGGCGAACATGGGTAGTCGAGTCCGTAGGCTTCGGTCCGCTCAGTCACTGCCGGTCCGAGGTTTTCTTGTCGTCCGGCGACAGCGCTTTGCCGGCACCGGTGAAGAACCAGCCTTCACTCGGCACGAGTTGTGACTGGCAGCTTCTCCCCCTTTCTGTTTCGACCGTGTACGTGAGCGAGGCGCAAAACCCCGAGTCCCAGGTTGCAGCCCCCAGCTACTACTGGGCTACGAGCGACGCAGGCCGATCGTGGGTGAAGCGGACGACTCCTTGTACGAGTACCAGACGATGGGGTGTTTTCTACCTGACCGGGATAAAGGAAGTGCTCTGGCTGCTGTGCCCGACAGGCGCCTTTGACACGATGCCCGGCCTGCTCCCAGCGCGCTTGTACGTGTCCTTCGACAGTGGCAACAGTTGGCAGTTCAAGTGGAGGGGTTGGTTCCACGTCGGGCAGGTTGTTGTTTCGGCGAAGGAGCAGGCCTGGCTTTGGTCCGATTGGAACGGGGCGCTGGCGGGGAACGTCCAGCGCACGAGTGATGCCGGGTTTAAGTGGTCCGATGTCTTCCCCTACTGGAGTAAGGACTCTATTCAGGCACCGTTCTTCGGTCACGTCGATTTCGTCCTGCCTCAATCTCTAGTTGCCAACGGCAGTTGGGCAGCCTTGGCAGTAGACACCGTGCGCGCTTCGGCTCCTGACAATCTCAACCATCTCATCGTGGGCATCACCGACAACAGTGGAAAAACCTGGCATTGGTCGTATCTGCGAAACCTGCCATTGTCAAAGCCCAGCGCCAATGAAGGATCAGACACGAAGTCCGCTACCGACGTGCCGGTCGCGTAAATGCGATGCGACTTCGACAAGGTTCTCACTGGGGCGTAGGCATGAGTGGCGAGAGTGCGTCGAAGATCGCCCAGACTTCGCCGATGATTTCGTTGCGGCGGCTGTCCAGATCCCTGAGCGGACCATTCGGAACCCTCTGGTGGGGGCGTAGGTCGCTCGGAGCCTTGTGACCACGGCATTGAGGTGTCGAGTCGTGCTCGTCGCCCTCACGACGCGTTCGAGGACTTCGTCAGAGAACGCCGAAGCGCGACGGATCGACTCGTCGAGCACCGACGTGTCGAATTCCCAGAAGGTTTCCGTGCCGGGCTTGTTGTCATAGAGCTTGATGTTGCGGTAGCACTCGAAGTGAAGCGCTCGCCGCCAGCCCTGTTCCTCGCTCTCAGTGACGCGGGTGAATTCATCGAGTGCTGCGTGCCGTGCCTGTCGACCTTCGATGAGCGCACAGACGATGCGCTCGCAGCACCGATACCCGCGACAACAAGGTCATCGACCCAATGGACTTCCACGACGCAATCGTAGGAGACCGCTTTCGGCGTCGACGTAGGCAAGCACCGTGACCGCGTGAGCAGTGGGACGATTGCGGAGTGGGCGAAGACGAGGCTGGACCGGAGGACGTCGACGCGCTTGTCGCTCTCCGCAAGTTCGCTTGGCAGATCGCGAAAGGACTCCTGCCGTACCCTGACGCCGCGCGACGACGCAGGATCCGACGACAGGCGAAGGCGCTCGTCCGATTTGCCCGATGGCCGGGGAACGACGCGACTCCGATCGACATCGCCCAGCTCTGCCTAGTTCGGAGCCTTGCTCTTCAAAAGGCGACTCATCGGGCGGTCCGATGGCGCCAGCCGGAGGCTGCGGCTTTGCTTGCTCGCTCCTCGGTCGAGAACACCATCCTTGGCCTCTGGGTGCTCTTCGCCGACTCGCCGATGGATCGGCTGCGAGGCAGTACAGGGCAGGCGATGAAGGGAGCTTTCAGATACCTGACGGACGGCGACGTCTTGAAGACGGAGTTGATCGACCTGCTTGTCGAAGAGATCGGCGGGGATGGATCGCTGCCGCACATCAACGTGATGGCAGATGCCGTCCAGACGAAGGCCGATTCCAGCCTTACGACCGACCTCTACCGCCGTCTTTACGTCCCGCTCTCTTCGTTCTTCACGCACGCCAACGGCCTTGCGTTGATGCGACAGCTGAAGTCTGACGGTTCGGCTCGCTTCCGCCCGTCGTACCCATGGCATCGCCGCGGACCCGTCCGGGCGGCGGACGCGTGTCTCGGCATCATGGCCTTTGTCATCTGCGGACGTCTCGATCAGCCGGCTGAGCTCACCAAGGCGTTCATCGACTACGCGAATGCCCACCTCTCTCGTTCCTTGGCACCGCTAGTCGTAGTAGCTGGACGCGGGTCGCGCAGATCAATCAAGTGGTCCCGGGTACCCCTTGCGATTCAGCGTCTGCGTGAGGGGACGAGGTATTACCACTCGACGCAAGCCGCGCTCGATCCGTGGGAGGTTCGCGCGGCGCGGATTCGCGCGGATCTGATCGCGATGTTGTCGGTTTACGAACCGCAGGAACCTGTGGAGTCGTTTCCGCGCATTGTTGAATTGCTTGTGCGGATGCTGGTCGGTGAGCCTCCGACTCCAGATACAGGGGGCGAGGACTCGCTCGGCGTTTCATAGGTGCGTGATGCGGCTCCTCGAACGACGATGACGGTGGCCGGGCGCACGACCGCAGGGGAAACTTCCGTCTGAATTGTCGCTTGCAATACTCCACTCTCCGATATATCGTGATTGGAGAGCCGCGTCGAAGGGGAGGTCCACATGACGGTCGAAGGGATTCGCGGGTCGTCAGATCGCAGCGTCCTCGTCCTCACGAGTCTTGCCGGTGGCCCAAAGCATGGCTATGGCCTCATCAAGGACATCGAAGGCTTTGCAGGCGTGAAGCTCGGTCCGGGGACGCTGTACGGATGCCTCGCCAAGCTGGAACAGGCGGGACTCGTCGAAGCTCTGCCCGCAGAGGACCGTCGCCATCCCTATCGCATCACCGCATCAGGTCTGCAAGCTGTGAGGGAGCGACTCGTCGAGTCCGCGCGCATCGCCGAACTCGGCTTGGGCAGAGTTGCAGGAGCCATGTCATGAACAGTTGGTTGTTCCGCTCACTGGTGGTGCTCTACCCCAAGGCTTGGCGGGAGCGCTACAGCAAGGAGGTAGGGGACCTGTCCGCAGAGCTTCTCGCAGCCGGAGAGACGACACGACTGCACCTCGCGCTCGGGCTAGCAATGTCGGCGCTCGCCGAGCGAGTCCGCTCTTTGCACAGGGCGCGCCTTGTCGCGGTGCTGTCGGGCGGTGCGGCTCTCGCTGTTGTGGTGGCCGCCCTCCTGGTGACGAACGGCTTCGGACCAGGCGGATCGACCGGTCCGAGGGTGACGCCGGTCGGATGGTCGCCGAGCAGTTACGGCGATGCACAGGTGTCGGCTCCCCCGTCACCGCCGGTGCTCGTGAGTCTCGGCTCGGGAAGAACGGGCCTCGAACAGGTGATCGCGACAGCCGCGTCGACCGCCTCAGGTCAGCTCTGCCTGGCGGCTCCCGGCGGTACCGTCGTTTGCTTGCTTCCCATGGGCATGGTCCCTCCGGCCTACGCCGGTGAGAAGCCCACCGTCATCAACGGCGTGCCGGTCTACTTCGGACCGAAGGGCGACTTCTACGCGCCGTCCCTCGGCGTGGAGGTCACAGCCAGTGGCCCCCTGGCGCGCCGGATCGTCGACACATTGACCCGCAATCGGATTCCAGGCTGTTTGCAGACCAGCCCCCGGCCTCCCGCGTGCGTGACTGGCGTGGCCGAGACGGTCAAAGTGAAAGTGAGCACGATCACTCCCGCGAAGTGACGTAAATGCCAGTGGTGCGTCAGACCGCTGCCTGGAGCGTCCGCACCGTCGAACGTGACTCGGTCGAACGTGACTCGATAGGGCATATGTATCTCACGGCAAGGTAGTTCCGGGACGTGGTCACGCTCGATGGCGGACGACCCGGACTGTCGCGAGGGCCAGGAGCGCGGCGAGGCCGATCAGGACCGCTCCCTCGATGCCCTGAAAGATGCAGAAACGGCTCGCCGGCTGATAGCTCACCCAGAACGTGTAGTGGTGGAGCGACAGCCACCGTGACGCGGCAGTGTTCCCGGGCACGATGACGCCCCGGATCTTTGCCTGGAGCGTCAAGAGCATTCGAAGGTCGACCCTGGCCGACGCGCTGGGGCTGAGCACCTGCCCACCCGGCCCGGTGAACCAGCTGCGGACGAGCCAATTGCCTAGGGGACCTTCGCCGGGTGACTGCGGAGGACGGTTGACGCCGCCGACGCTGATGCTGATTGCCGAGAAATGCGACGAGGCGAGCGCCCCGATAGCAAGCATGCGAGGCAGGAGCACCGATGCACCGACCACCAGCCCTCCGACGACAACCGTCGTGGCGGCCATCGCGGCCACGACGCGCTTGATCACCGCGCCGAGGAAGATCCCGAGTACCAGCGCGAACAGTGACCACACCGCGAGCATCCACCACGTCGTGGTGAAGAGCCCCGCCAGCCACTGGCTCCCGACAGGGCCGAACACGACCTCGAAGTAATGCGCATACCAGCCGCCGAACATGAGCCCGAGCACAACGGCCATCGCCGTCACTACGATGGCTATTGCCGCGAGGGTGATGAGCACGAACCGGTCCCGGCCAGCGCCCTGAGTCCAAGCAAAGCGGAAGGTCCCGGACTCGAACTCACGTGACACCACCGGCGCGCCGACGAAGACGCCGAGGACGACCAGGAGCACGCGAAGCGAGATGGCGAACGACTTGAAGGCGGTGCCCGAGAGGGGGAACGCTCCGCATTGCTGGCGCCCAATCGTGTCGTAGCGGTGCCGGACGCACCCATCGGCGACGTAGACGGCGTAGCTAGCGTGCGCGCTGTGCTGTTCGAGGATGATCGCGACCACGAAGACGACGACCACAGCAAACGCGCTGATCAACACCGGTCGGTGCAGCGTCCAGGTGACTCGCGCTAGTCGTCGCCACGGTACGCGACGGCTGCGCATCACGCGGAGGTGATCGTCATCGCGACATCGTCTCGTTCGCGCGATTCGTTGCGATGGTGAGCGGCCGGGAGGGCGCCGAAGCCGATAGCTCTCGGTCTCTCGCCCGAGCAGCGACCAGAGTGTCCTCTCTGGTCATGCTCGCGCGCGTCCCCGGATGCACCGAACGGTCGCGAAGCTGAACAGGACCGCGAGGCCGATCAGGACCACTGCCTCGACTCCCTGAAAGATCCAGAAGCGGCTCGCCGGCTGGTAGCTCATCCAAAAGGCGTCGTGATGGAGCGACAGCCACCTCGTGGGGTCGGTGAGTCCGTGTATTACCGCGGTCTGCACGTGGTCCATAACGTTGTACGCCGCAAGGCGGTTCAGCTCGCGTCCGCCGGTTCCAGTCACCCAACCGCGCACGAGCCAGCCGCCCGAAAGTGTTCCGCCGGCGTACGAAGTCGAATTGAGTGTGCCGATCGCCATGCTCATTGGTGGTATCCGCGATGTAACGAGCGGAGCGACGCCGAGCAGCCGGTGGACGAGGTCCAGGTTTGACGCGGCGACGAGGGCCACGCCCCCGACTGCAGTCGCGGCCATCGCTGTCACGGTTCGTCCGATCAACGCTCCGAGAAAGGTGCCGAGGACGAGGGCAAACAAAGCCCATGCAGCAAGCGTGACGGGCGTCGCATTGAAGAGCCCGGACTGCCACTGGCTCTGGACACCGACGACTTCGAACGAATGGATGTACCAACCAAGCAGGGCGCCGAGCACGCAGGCTGACGTCACCGTGAAACCAGCAAGCACGACGAGCGTCGTGATCACAAAGCGGGTCCGGCCGACTCCCTGGGTCCAGGTGAAGCGGAAGGCACCCGACTCGAGCTCGCGGGAGATCAATGGCGCACCGACGAAAACGCCGATCACCACCGGAAACAGCTGAATAACAGACACGAGGAGCGTGAAAGCGTCGGGGCTCGCGAACCTAATCAGGAGGGAGCTGGCGTGAGAAGGCGCGGTGAACCGCTCCAGGACGATCGCAAGCGCACAGGCACAGAACAGCGCCAACACGCCCATCAGGCCCCCTCGGTGTTGCAGCCAGGTCACTCGCGCCATCGGGCGCCAAGGTACGGGGTGCTCGTGTACCTGAGGCAGCACAGGAACTGGGGCCAGCACGGTCATAGCACCACCTCGGTCGTGCAGTTACCCATGAAGTTGAGCGGCCCCGGCAGCGTCGACGCGGACGGTTCCCGAAGGTACGCGAGGACGAGCTCTTCGAGCGAGACATCGTCGGACTCCCAGCCGGCCGGTGGGTCCGATCTCCCGTTCGTCCGGACGAGCAACTGTGCGTGACGACCGGCCAGCTGAGACTGCACGACCGGAAACCGCTCGGTGACGGCGCCGGACTCCTCCGCGGGCCCGCTCAGTACCGTGTGGCCGGCAAGAAGCTCGTCGATCTCTCCTGCCATCTGGACCTGACCGTGGGTGAGGAGGATCAGATAGTCGGCCACCCGCTCGAGCTCGGAGATGACATGCGAGGAGAAGAGCACCGAAAGGCCGTCCTCGGCGACGGCGGTCACGACGAGCGCCATGAAATCGTGGCGTGCGAGCGGGTCGAGGCGAGCGACAGGCTCGTCGAGCACGAGCAGGTCGGGATGACGTGCGAGCGCCAAGGTGAGTGCGAGCTGGGCTTGCTGGCCACCGGAGAGCTTGCCGACCTTGCGGTCCGGGGGGATGTCGAGAGTATGAAGGCGCCGTTCGGCTTGTTCCTCGTCGAAGCGCCGGTTCAAGTTGCGCGCCACACCGAGCATCGCCTGGACGGAGAGGTGCCGGTACAAGGGTGCGTCCTGGGCGACGAAGGCCACGCGCTCGAGGGCGTCGAGCGAGCCAGCCTCGAGGTCGCCGAGCACCGTCACCTTCCCGGTGGTCGCGGTGAGAAGTCCGACCGCACAGTGGAGCAGCGTCGTCTTGCCGGCCCCGTTCGGCCCGACGAGGGCGACGACGTGGCCGGCTGGTATGGCGAGGGTGCAGTCCCTAAGCGCCCAGGTGCTGTGGTAGCGCTTCCCGAGCCCCGACGTCTCGACGACGTTCACGCCACTCCCTCCCCCCTGCGCCGCCCGTCGCGGCGCGAGGGACGACGCTCGGCGGGACGGTCATGAAAATCCCGCAGCGCGCTCATGAACAGGGCGACGATCCCGTCCTCGTCGAGGCCTGCCGCTGCTGCATCACGGAGCCAGCCGGCGACGAGAGTCCTCCGGAGCTCGGTCAGCTCCGGGAGGCCGACGGTGTCGGGGGCGACCTTGACGAAGGTGCCCTGGCCCGGGCGGCTTGCGATGAACCCCTTCTGCTCGAGGTCGCGGTAGGCCTTGAGCACGGTGTTCGGGTTGATCGAGAGTGATGCGACGACGTCCTTCACCCGAGGCAGTTGGTCTCCCTGGGTCAAGTAGCCGAGCCGCAGAGCGTGCTCGACTTGATGGACGAGCTGCAGGTAGGTCGGCACCCCCGAGCGCGGGTCGAGCCGGAACACCATCGAGGAAACTGGCGCCGACCGGTCGATCGAGTCTTCCTGTGTATCTAACGTCATAGATAAACCGTACCATAGGTACTCAGACGCGTCTTGCACCGCGTCCCCCGCTCGGGATTTGGCGGATGTGGGCTGGCCCGCATGCCCTGGAGAACACGGTCCAGGAGATGCTCGGCACGGCTGAACAACTGCTCACCGATGACGAGTACGTAGCCGTCATCAGGGCCATCAAGAGTCGACGGGTCACGGTCCACGAGCTGGGCGATGGTGGCGATGGTGGGCAGCTCACAGCCGAGTGAGGGTTTCCGACGACCCAGGGTGGAAAGCGCTGGTGCCCGGTGAAGCGGTTGATGGCGTCATCGGTGTCTTGCAGGCCGGTCCCGTTGAGCCGGAGCGCGAGTCTGATTTCGCCCCATGCAACCTTTCTGGGAGGCTAAGCGTCATAGAGAGTGTGAGCATCGCCAGCGGAAGAACTGTCGGGGCCTCACCTGCCAGCGTCCGTGGGGGAGTCTCTGCGGAGGACCTGGAAGCGCTGTACAGGTCGGAGCGCGACCGGATGGTGCGGTTGGCTCTGCTGCTGGTCGGCTCCGCGGCCGACGCCGAGGAACTGGTGCAGGAGTCTTTTGTCCGCATCGCCAGAGCGCGACGACCTCTGGAGAACCCCCCCGCCTACCTCAGAACCACGGTGGTCAACCTAAGTCGTAGTCACCTTCGTCATCTTCGGGTGCAGCGTCGCCAACCTGCGATTATCCCTGGTCTTGTCGAGAACCCTGACCTCGATGAAACCTGGGGCGCTGTCTGTCGGCTGCCTTTCCGCCAACGCGCCGTCGTCGTCCTCCGTTACTACGAGGACCTCCCGGAAGCAGAGACAGCGAGGCTCCTTGGTTGCCGGGCGGGCACCGTCAAGTCGAATCTCCACCACGCGTTGGCGAGGTTGAAAAAGGAGTTGTCATGACGCAACTAGACGATGAGGTTCTAGAGAGAAAGTTGCGGAATACGCTCCGCGCGGTCGCGGCAAGCCCAATCGGCCCAGGCCGAACACCGGAAGTAGCCGCCCTACCCAGACCTCGCGTCCGCAGGACGGTGACGGCTGCACTTGTGGCTGCCGCCATCCTGGTGGTGTTCTTCGTCCCTCTGCCACACGTAAGCCTGTTCAGGCATCTTGTCACTCCTGGCAGCAGGCTCACGACACCGACCAGCGTGGTGCCTGCCACGGTCACACCTACCTCCGAGGGGCTTCCAAGAGATGTGAAAGGAGTCGAACAGTCCTTGCGTGCGGTGCCGGTCCCCTCCTGGTTCGTGAACACCGTGGAGAAAGCGGCCATCCAGCGGCAACCCGGTCGGATGGGCTGCCTCACGATGGTCGGTCAGCCCTTGGCCTTCAGCGTCGGGAATAGTCCTACCTTCATCGTGTGGAACGGGTCTCTCACCGCACTCAAGCCGGTGTGCCCAAGCCATCCACACGTAGCCGCGTACTTAGAGTACGAGGGCAACGGGTTGGCTGGAACGGGATACGACGGAATCTCGGGAAGCCGTGGCAAGGTTGAAGGGACTGCCACCACTCTGTTGCTCATTCCCGACTGGCCCGTCGCGGGACGGCAGGTGTACGTCTGGGCCGACCTCCCGTCCGACGTGGCGTACGTGACCTACTCGTACGAGGGCAGGGACTTGACCTGGGTACGACCTCAGAGGGGGGTAGCGGCCTTCCTTGTGCCACGACCCGCCGTGTTCGATGGGTCCTACGCGGTCTATTACACCGCCCCATTCCCCCTCGTCACCGCCTATAACGCTGATGGGGTCCAGTTGGCACGAGAGAAGGCACCGCGTGTCGATGGGGACGACTTTGGTAGGTCTCCCAGTGGCGTTGTGACGGGGGTTGCCTCGGTTTGCCATGGACCTCGTGTCCCTGCCGGTGAGGTTCTCCATGTGAAGGTGAGCCTCTACTCGGGATCGATTCTCCTCGCCTCCGAGTCGGTCCGCTCAGGTGCCAAGTACAGGTTCTC
>Ga0187880_1002633_pt1 | contig 13929 bp, 11 predicted proteins | sample June2016WEW_19_4_FD_132998 | JGI IMG/M metagenome (GOLD analysis project Ga0187880, IMG submission 132998) | Peatland microbial communities from SPRUCE experiment site at the Marcell Experimental Forest, Minnesota, USA - June2016WEW_19_40 | ecosystem: Environmental > Terrestrial > Soil >...
GAGCTGCTCCTGAAACTCTATCGAGCCATGCTGCTTGGGCGAAGATTCGATGAAAGGATGTTGATTCTTCAGAGGCAAGGCAAGATAGGGACTTTTGCGCCGGTCAAAGGGCAGGAGGCGCAGGTTGGAGTTGCAGCCGCATTGAGTCCCGATGACTGGCTCGTCCCCTCCTTTCGGGAAGCACCTGTCGAAATCTGGCGCGGAAAGCCCATGGAGCTCATTCTTCTCTATTACAGCGGCTATAACGAGAGCGGGCAAATGCCCGATGGGCTGAACCTGCTTCCCGTTTCCGTTCCCGTGGGCTCCCAAATGCTTCATGCTGTGGGGATCGGCTACGCGATGAAGTACCGGGGGCAAAATTCTGTCGTAGCCACATTTTTCGGCGACGGGGCAACCTCAGAGGGCGATTTCCATGAAGCTATGAATTATGCATCGGTCTATCAAACCCCGGTCATTTTCATATGTCAGAACAACCACTGGGCGATATCACTGCCCTGGAACCGCCAGACCCATTCGAAAACTCTGGCTCAAAAAGCCCTTGCCTACGACATGCCGGGTCTTCAAGTGGACGGAAACGATGTGCTTGCCGTCTACAAGGCGGCTAAAGACGCGGCGGACCGTGCCGGAAAGGGCGGGGGACCGACTCTCATAGAGATGATAACTTACCGCCTCTCTATGCATACCACCGCAGATGACCCGAAAAAGTACCGCTCTCAAGAAGAAGTAGCGGAATGGGAGAAACGCGATCCCATAACCCGGTTTGAAAAATACCTCAGAGACAAGCACATTCTGGACGACCGGAAAGTCCAGTCGGTCGCCGAGGAAGTCAAACAAGAAATCGTCTCGGCCGAGCGCAGGTGGTCGGAGTTGGTCGAAAATGCGGTCGGTCCATCGCTGATGTTCGACCACGCCTATGCGGAACTTACCCCGGCGCTGCGCGACCAGAAGGAAATGCTCAAAAGGGAACTGGAGGAAAAACGGTAGCAGGAAGCGAGAAGCAAGGAGCGGGCAAAAACCGGTCTTTGGGCCTAAGTTGGTGGTTTTAAGGTAACTGACAACTCAAAACTTGAAACTAAGTGGTTTTCTTCCTGCTTCCAGCTTCTTCATTTACTGGAGATTTACTCGATGCCTAAAATGAATATGGTCGAAGCCATAAACATGGCGCTTCGCCAGGAGATGGAAAAAGACGACAGGGTTATACTGCTGGGCGAAGATATCGGGAAAGATGGCGGAGTGTTCCGTGTAACGGACGGGCTGCTTGACAAATTCGGGCCCCAACGGGTTATGGACACGCCGCTGGCCGAATCCGCAATTGCCGGGTTCTCAATCGGGATGGCGGTATACGGGCTTCGACCGGTATGCGAAATGCAGTTTTCCGGCTTCAGCTACTTCGCTTTCCACCAGATGGAAGCTCATGCGTCAAGGATGAGGCAAAGATCGCAGGGCCGCTATGGAGTTCCAATGGTGCTCAGAGCGCCCTATGGTGGGGGGGTAAGAGCACTCGAACACCATTCTGAAAGCCGTGAAATCTATTGGGCGCATACGCCGGGGCTGAAGATGGCTATCCCGTCCTCTCCACGAACGGCCCGCGCCCTTCTGATAGGCGCTATACGGGACCCTGACCCGGTTGTTTTCTACGAGCCGAAAGCCCTCTATCGGGCCTTCAGAGAAGAAGTGCCCGAAGAAGAGGAAACTTTCCCTATCGGCAAGTCCAGGATAGCCCTGGAGGGCAGTGACATAACCCTTATATCCTACGGCGCAAGCCTGAGAACGACCCTCGAGGCCGCATCGGAGTTAAATGACAAGGATGGGGTGAAATGTGAAGTTATAGACCTGCTTTCACTATCTCCTCTGGACGACCAACTCTTCATCGGATCAGTAAAAAAGACCGGGCGTGCGGTTGTGGTGCACGAAGCCCACTGTACGTACGGAGCGGGTGCCGAAGTCATTGCCAGAATAGTGGAAAAGGCCTTGCTCTATCTGCAGGCCCCCGTCATCAGAGCAACCGGCTTCGATATTGTCATACCCTATTATCAGCGCGAGCAGGATTATTTGCCTGGTGTGCTCAGGATCAAAAGGGCGGTTCGCGAAACCTTGGCATTCTAGGAGGATCATATGCCGGTCGAGTTCAAGCTTCCCGACCTGGGAGAAGGAATACACGAAGGCGAGATAATCGAAGTTCTCGTTCATGCAGGGGACAAAGTCGAAGACGGACAAACGGTGTTGATCATAGAAACCGACAAAGCAACAGCAGAGGTCCCCTCGCCGGTAACTGGAACTGTTAAGGAAGTAAGGGTAAAACCCGGGCAGACGGTCCGCGTAGGGGAAGTGCTGATTGTGTTCTTGAAGGAAGGCGAGTTCGAAGAGAAGACTAAAGCGCCGCCGCCCAAAGCGCCCGAAGAAAAGCGCGAAACGCGCCCGCCTGAGGGTCCGGTTGCCGCCGCTCCTTCCACCCGCCGCCTGGCGCGAGAGCTTGGTGTAGATATTGGCCAGGTAAAGCCAGGCGGCCCGGGTGGGCGGGTTACCCCCGAGGACGTGCGCGCGTTCGCCCAAAGCGCGGGGCAGCCGGAGGCCGCAAAGGCCACCCTCGAGCCCAAAATCGCCCCCGTCCCACCTTTAGAAAAGGAGGAGGAGAAAAAACCGCTCGAGCCTCCCGAGACCGTTGCTCTTCCTCAATTCGACCGGGCCGGGCCGGTCGAGCGGATCCCGCTTCGCTCCGTGCGCCGGGCCACTGCGAAACACGTTGCCCTTGCATGGTCTCAAGTACCCCATGTTACGCACATGGACGTTGCGGACCTTACCGAACTCGAAGCGTTCAGGCGCAAACACAAACAGCAGGTGGAAGAGCAGGGCGGGGCTCTGAGCCTGACGGTTTTTGCCATGAAAGCCGCTGCGGCAGCACTGAAAAAATTCCCCCGCTTCAATTCCAGCGTAGATATGGAATCTGAAGAGATCATTATTAAACATTACCACAACGTTGGGTTCGCGGTTGACACCGACCGCGGCCTGCTCGTTCCGGTGATCCGGGGCGTTGACTGCAAGAGTATTTTCGATCTGGCGATTGAAATCAAAAACCTTATAGAAAAGACCCGCCAGGGCCTGGCAACTACGGACGATTTGTCTGGCGGGACTTTCACAATAACCAACGTGGGTCCGTTGGGCGGGACGGGACTTTCTCCGATCGTCAATTACCCGGAAGTCGCCATCCTCGGAATGGCGCAGGCAAGATTGCAGCCGATGGTGGTTGGAGATGAAATAAATTATGAAATCGTCCCTCGCCTTATGCTGCCCCTCGGCGTCACTTTCGATCATCGGGTCCTGGACGGCGCTGAAGCTGCCAGGTTTCTAAGGATTATCATAGAGGGGCTGGAAAACCCGGAAAACCTTCTTATGATGAGTTAACGGCGAGTCGCCGCAACAGGATTTTACGCTGCCCGCGGAGCCCCCGGATGGATACGATCCGGGCGGATTAACGGCATGGCCCCGCAATGACAACTTTTGGAGCTTTCATAAAATGGTAATGGGCGAGTTTACCCAGGAAACCGATCTGCTGGTGATCGGCGGAGGTCCGGGGGGCTATGCGGCGGCTTTTCGGGCGGCTGACCTGGGAATGGACGTAACGATGGTCGAAGCCGACCCCGGGCCTGGAGGAGTATGCCTGTTCACAGGCTGTATCCCGTCGAAGACTCTGCTCTACGTTACTGAAATCATGCACGATTCCCGGCACGCAAGTGAGATGGGCATCACCTTCGCCGAGCCGATAATAGACCTGGACCGCGTGCGCGAATGGAAAAACAAGGTCGTAGACAGGCTCGCGAAGGGCCTGGTCGAGCTTACCAAAAGACGCGGCGTTCTTTTCATACAGGGAAAAGCCACGCTGGAGGATTCAAGCCATGTTCGAGTCCAGAATGCGGGGTCCAGCCATATCAGATTCAAACATGCGATCATCGCCACCGGTTCTTCCACCCGAACCCTGGCAGGAGCTCAGTTCAAACCCGGCGGGCGACTCATGGATTCAACCGGTGCGCTGGAACTCGTGGATATCCCTGAACGGCTGCTCGTGGTCGGGGGCGGCTTTGTCGGGCTTGAAATCGGCTCTGTTTACGCGTCGCTGGGGAGCGAAGTGGTTCTTGTCGAAAATGACGGAAAGTTCATGCCCGGTATCGATCCCGATCTGTCCAGACCTCTTGTTGCGCGGCTCAAAGCGCTCTTTGAATCTATTCACTACAACACGAACATCGCCTCGGTCGAGGAAGATGACACCGGCGTAAATGTCACTTTCAGCGGGGAAATCGAGCAGAAGAACCAGCGATTCGACCGTGTGCTCGCGGCTGTCGGCAGGACCCCGAATTCGCAGGGAATTGGCTTGGAGAATACAAAAGTCAAGGTAAACGAAACAGGATTCATAATCGTTGACAAACAGAGGCGCACAACGGATGAAAATCTTTTTGCGGTCGGTGACGTGACAGGCGGGGCTATGCTGGCTCACAAGGCCATGCATGAAGGCAAAGTGGCTGCTGAAGTGATCTCGGGAATGCCCTCGGCGTTCGATTTTCAGGCCATTCCTGCGGTCCTGTACACCGATCCGCAGATTGCGGTTTGCGGACTAAGCGAAACGGCGGCAAAAATGCGGGGACGCAATGTCAAGGTCGCCCGTTTCCCATGGTCCGCATCCGGTCGAGCTGTATCCATGGGTCTCGACCAGGGGATGACCAAGATGATAATCGACCCCGATTCGCAACGGGTGCTGGGGGTCGGTATTGTCGGGCGTGAAGCCGGTGAAATGATATCCGAGGGTGTTCTTGCAATCGAGATGGGTGCGCTTGCGGAGGACGTCGGCCTGTCGATTCACCCTCATCCAACTCTTTCGGAATCTGAGGAGGAGGTGGCTGAAGCCTTCCTCGGCAGCTCCACGCACATTCTTCCGCAGCGCCGGGCCGGCGCAGGCCGGGATAGCCCAGCCTGAGAGGCCCCTCACATATGAAAAATCTGATCTCTTGAGGTATTTCCATCAACCCATACTAACTAAGGAGTATGAAATGAAGGGCAACGAAAAAATCATCGCGAAGCTGAACGACCTCCTTTCAGACGAACTGACCGCCATCAACCAGTATTTCGTTCATGCGGAGATGAATGAGAACTGGGGGTATGAGCGGCTTCATGAAAAGATCAGGAAAAGATCGATCGACGAGATGAAACACGCCGAGAGGCTGATCGCCCGCATACTATACCTGGAAGGCAAGCCGATCGTAAGCAATTTGAAAAAGATCACCATCGGCTCTGAGATTCCCGCCCAGCATAAAAATGACTGGGACGCAGAGGAGGGGGCCATCAAGAGTTACAACGATGGAATTCGCCTTGCCGTAGAACTCGCCGATAATGGCTCACGTGAGCTTATGGAATCCATACTGAAGGATGAGGAAGATCATATCGACTGGATCGAAGCGCAACTCGACCAGATCAAGATGATGGGCGTAGCCAATTACCTGGTAGAGCAGATCGATTAGGGCGGCAGGACCCGCCGGCCGGCATCTCGACAGCCCCACGCACCCACCCGCGAGGCGGGTGGCCGCTGAGACCTTCGGCGGCTACTCGATAACCGGCCTCGATGCCCCTCGGGGCTTCCGATTCGGAAGTGTTTGCGAAAACGAAAACAGGCTCCCGCTCTAGCCGGAGCGGGAGCCGCTAACCATAGGCCAAAGCACCGGGGCGGAGAAAGAAAAAAGAAAAGGCAGGCGGGCTCTGGCCGGCATCATACAGCCTTTAAATGCCGTTGGCAGTCATCCCTTTTGGGCAGCAACACCAGTTCACACCAGTACTCACTGATTACCCTGGCCACACGTTCCAGGTCTGCAAATAAAAATTGCCTTAACTCTTATAATGTTACGAAGCTTTCTTTTCAATTGGACATAAGGAATCAGGTAACGCTACAATATTACACCAGTATTTGCTAACTGTATCGATTATATCTACTAACGCTCCAAATGACTCAGGTTTTATGATAAATGAATTGGCGCCCTTGCAGTAGCTTTCAAGTATAACATCTTTGTTACCAGACGTTGTGAAAATTATGATTGGAATATTAACAAGCCTTGGATCGCTTTTGATGCGTTTTAAAGCTTCAAGGCCGCCCATTGTTGGCATGTTGATGTCTAATAAGATGAGACCCGGAAGAATTACTACCTCCTTCAAATACTCCAAAAGCTCGTTACCATTGTTTACAAAGTTAAGCTGAATACAAGAACACTTTTCACTAAAGGCATCCTGCACCAACAGTTGGTCGTCCAGATCATCGTCGGCCATTAATATGGTAACCGGCATTTTGCAGCTACTCATCGACGTTTCCTTTGCGAAAACAACGCCATGCATCCTAAGGGCACACTTCATCTGAAAGATAATCATTCTCCCTTTTTCGCACAAGATTCCGAGCTGACAAATATTAAACTGGGTAAAAGAGGCTAAATTGTCTTCTTTTTGAAGAATACGCTAAGGACGGCGCTACGGGGACGCTGCTTTCTTCCCTGCGGGTTCTTGGCCGTGTTTAAGGGCTTGACCAAACTTGCAGAAGAAGCGGGCATGAGCCGCAAGGGTGTTCAAAAAGCGCTTTCCGGAGAGGGAAATCCGGAGTTTGCCGGCATCAATTCCATTCTGCACGCGATGGGATACAGGCTGGTCTCGAAAAAACTCGACCCGTGCAATCCGTAAAAACTAGCTCTGCGATTGAACCATTGTTTTCTTGTAATGGTTTACAGCAGAGATCGCAGAGAAATCCTGACCGTACAGGATTGAAGAATCTCCAATTGGGGGATTCAGGGATTAAAGGATTTATCAATTTCTAAATCCCTCAATTCGGCAATTCCACCTGTACCTGTTGTTTTCCTGTCAATCCTGCTAATCCTGTCAAAATCTTCCCGCTCCTTGCTTCCCGCTGTTAATCAAACCTGATCTTGTCTTTATTTCCTCACCGCTGGTGAGTCCCCCGTACCAGCCTCCAATTTATTGAGTTCCTCGTCGAGCAGGACCCTTCGGAGCACTTTTCCCACGCCGCTCATGGGAAAGCTCTTTACGAAGTCTATATATTTAGGAACCTTGTAGGAAGTGATCCTCTCTTTGGCCCAGGCAATGATCTCCCCGGCCCCGATCTTTCCCTTGAATTCCGGTTTCAAAACAACAAAAGCCTTGATCGCCTCGCCCCTTTTTTCATCCGGCACTCCGATCACAGCGGCCTTTTCAACGGCTTCGTGCCGGATCAGGAACGTTTCAATCTCTTCCGGAAAGACACTGAAGCCCGATATTTTGATCATTTCTTTCCGTCTTCCGAGGTAATAAAGGTACCCGTCTTCATCGAACTTTCCCATGTCTCCCGTATATACCCAGCCATCGACAAGGTTGGTTTTCGTTTCTTCGGGCTTGTTCCAATAGCCCTTGAGGACCCCCGGGTTTTTTAATACGATTTCACCAATTTCTCCAATGGACACCTCACGGGTCCTGTCTTCGAAGGCGACGATCCTGACATTCTGCCCGTGATTGGGAATACCCTGACAGCCCACCGCGTATTTCGGCTTGTCGAGAGGCATGAAGGTGTCGAAGGTGTGGGTTTCGGTAAGACCGTAGGCGGCTTCCACCATGACACAGCCGCCGGTATCCGCTTGCCAGCGCTTCACGATTTCCTCTGTGAGTTGGACCGCGAAGCTTATTGTCATACATAATTTTAGAGACGAGAGATCGTACTTTTTCCTTTCGGGGTGATCCATGATCGCGAGATTCATGGGAACGCTGGCCGTGAAAAACTGAAGCTTGTACCTGTCGATGGCCTGCATGGCGGCAACCGGATCGAATATGGCCAACAGGACTTGCGTGTTTGCCTGAAAAATCACTGAATCCACGCTGCCAAGCATCCCCGCAATATGGAACGTGGGTAGTGTGTGAAGAGAGGAAACGTGTCCTTCGTGGCCGAGGAACTTCATGTTGGCCCAAAGAACCGTTGATGTGACCGCCGCCTTATGGAGTTTGCCCCCGTGAGTCAGGATTGCCCCTTTGGGAAGGCCCGTGGTCCCTCCGGTGAACGAGAGCTGAACGATATCATCGAGGCCGACATCAACCCGGACGGGGTCCGTGGGATAGCGGGACAAAATATCCAAAAGCTCGACCGTATTTGGATAGGTAACTTTGGGCGTTTTCAACATGGGGGGCAGCTCTATCGTCGGCGCCTCGGGGAGAAAATCGTTCACACTGGTGACAACGATATTTTCTATCCCGCACTGCTTACAGGCCGCAGCCGCAACGGGATACAGATCATCGGCTGACACAATAGCCCTGGCGCCGGTATCGACCAGTTCATAGGCAAGTTCCCACTCCTTGAACATGGGGCTGCATGGAACGATCACCCCACCCATTTTGTTGATGCCGTAATGGGCAATAAAATACTGGGGGCAACTTGGCAGAAAAAGCGCAATGCGGTCGTCTTTCTCGATGCCCGAATCGATCAAAAACCGTGCAAACTGTTCCGACATTCGGTCAAGTGCGCCGTAGGTCAGCTCTTTGCCGTAATAGATAACGGCCGCCCTGTCCGGGAAGGCCCTCGCATTGTCGCGAAGATACTCGAAAACAGGTTTTTTACCTTGAGGATAACTTATCTCTTTGGGGACATGATTCGGCCAGTTCTTCATCCATATGGGTTCCATTTCGGCAAACTCCTCGTTGTCCTGTGTCTGTGCATCGAATCCAATCCAACCTGCACTGCGAGTCCATTTGTTAGACAGCACTTGTGCCTGTGCTGATAAATTGCCGCTCACAGGCGTTTACAAACTATTGCTGGCAAAATATTTCTTGGGGAATTTTAACACGAAATACGCCCGGGAACCGATGGAAATCCCGGATCCGGTGATTCACAAATTGATGCGTTACGATTGGCCCGGCAATGTTCGTGAATTGAAAAATGTCGTCGAAAGGGCGATCACCATGAGCAAAACCAAAATGCTCGAACTGCCGGCCGATTTCATGGTATCCCGTTACAGAGCTAAAAACACTCAGGATTTTCCAACGACCCTCAAAGAGAACGAGGCAAGACACATTTTAAAGACGCTGGAAAAAACAGACTGGAAAGTGCGTGGATCAAACGGGGCTGCGGAAATTTTAGGGACGCCGGCTTCGACGCTCTTTTTTAAGATGAAAAAACATGGCATCAAAAGACCTGATACAAGCCGGTAATACCTGGAGTTTTGGATTTAGGGATTCAGGGACTTATCAATTTCAAAATCCCTCAGTTCGGCAATTCCACCTGTACCTGTTGTTTTCCTGTCAATCCTGCTGAAATGGATCCTGTCAAAATCTTTTCGTCTTTCGCTCCTCGCTTCCCGCTTCCTGCTTCCTGCTTCCCGCTGTCAATCCTGTCAAAGCTTTTTTGGCTCTACGCTCTCTTGATGCCCGGACCGCCTGGGGCAGTGGCCAAGTTGGTCGGCGGTCCCACCGCCCCGCACGCGTGCCCAGTAGCGGCCGTTTTCACCGCCGGCTTCAATCGGGATGCCAAAAGCCTCGCTCAGCAGATCGCCTTTCAGTATTCGGTCTTTTTTGCCCTTTGCTGCGCAGCGCCCTGACTTTAGCAAAAAGACATGACTGAAGGCCGGCATGATCTCCTCGAGATAATGGGTGACAAGGATCATTGCAGGGCCGTCGGGTGTCCGCCCCAGGCTTTCAAGGGTCGCCAGGAGTTGCTCTCGCGAAACCAGGTCCAAGCCCCCGCAGGGTTCGTCCAAAATCAGAAGACGAGGCTTGTGAATGAGCGCCCTGGCGATCAGGAGGCGCTGCTTTTCTCCCTGGGAGAGCACCGCGTAGGGAAGATCGAGTATCTTGCCGCACTCGAGCCTTGCCGCAAGCCTGGCGGCTTCCTCGAAATCCTCGGCCTCGGGCTTGTCAAATATACCAAGCGAGGCATACTTCCCGCTCACAATGAATTCGAGCGGGCTCTGTGAAGGCGGCACCTGGGCCTGGAGAAAAGACCCGACCCAGCCGATTTTCCTTCGCAAAGCGCGAAGATCGACTTCACCGAAGTGCTCTCCCAATACGGTTACATCGCCCGAGGTCGGCCAGAGGTAGCCCGCAAGGATCTGAAGCAGGGTCGTCTTGCCGGACCCGTTTGCGCCGAGCACGACCCAGTGCTCACCCGGCCTTATCTCCCAGGAAATATCGTCCAGTATTAGCCTTCGTTTTCTTACGAACCGGACATTTTTGATGCTGATCCACGAATTATCCATTTTGCTTCCGCCAAAACGCTTACCACGTGAGTACGATTTTTCCGAAATGCTCCCCTTTGCTTAGATACCTGTGGGCATCCTCCACTTCGGATATTGGAAATATTCGGTCGATTATCGGCTTCACCCGGCCGGATTCGAGCAGCGGGAGCACGGTTTGGATCACCCCCCGAGCGATCTCGGCCTTCTCCTCTCTCGACTGGCTGCGCAAAACCGAGCCGATGATTTTCAGCCTTTTGGTGACAACTGGAACAAGGTTTATTTCGACCGAACTCCCGCCCATCAAACCGATGATAACGAGCCGCCCCCTGGTTTTCAGAATCTCGAGGTGCTTGTGTAGATAGGACGCTCCGATCCAGTCGAGAATGATATCGACGCCCTCGCCCCCGGTTATATCCAGGACACGTTCGGCGAAATCCTCTTCCTTGTAGTTGATCCCGGCGGAAGCCCCTAAATCGAGCGCCCGTTTCACTTTGTCTTCCGAGCCGGCAGTGATGATAACCTTTGCACCGGTCGATGAGCAGAGCTGAATGGCGGCGGTCCCAACCCCGCTGCCCCCGCCATGAAGAAGAAGTGTGTCTCCCGCTTTGATTCCGGCCTGCACAAAGAGATTGTAATAAGCCGTGAAGAAAACCTCAGCCGCCGCAGCCGCTTCGATGAAACTCAGGTTTTCAGGAATGGGAACCAGGTGGTTCGCCGAAACGGCCACATATCTGCCGTAGCCGCCCCCGGCAACTATCCCGAATACCCTGTCGCTTTCTTTAATGGCCGAAGCAGGCGGCCGCTTGACGACAAACCCGGCAAAATCGAGTCCCAGCACCTCGGAGGCCCCGGGTGGAGGCGGGTAAAGGCCCCGCCTCTGGAGCAGGTCAGCCCGGTTAACTGAACAGGCTTCGACCTGAACCAGCGCTTCCCCTTCTTTTGGAGCGGGTATTTCGACCATCTCGAGGCCGACGTCGTTCCATTCGCCCTTTTTTGCCCCCCCGCGCACTATGACGGCCGGCATAGATTGAGCGTTCATAACGTCAGATTCTCCTGCGTTTATAAGGTGAAATTCTCCTGCGTTTATTCCAGTCCGCCGGTCTCGGCAAATGAGTAATACTGGTCATGGCCCGCTATGATGATGTGATCGTGGACCACTATGTCGAGATCGCCGAGTATGTTCTTGAGTCTCTTGGTGAGTTGCCTGTCTGCAGCCGACGGCAGAGGACCCCCTCCGGGATGATTATGCGCCAGGATTACAGCGGTTGCACGATGTTTCAGGCTGGCCTCGGCTACCTGCCTCGGAAAGACCGCCGTCCGATTCACGCTCCCCCTCTGCACCTGCTCGACAGCGATCAACCGGTTCTGGCTGTCCAGCGCGAGCACGCAGAATACCTCGTTTCTTTGGGTCCCAAGATGGGCCCTCAGATATGAGACAGCGGCCTGAGTTGAACTGAAGGTCTCATGGTGGACCCAGCGGCTCGACTGGTAAGAATCGAACAGTCGCGGAATAAGACTTATCAGTACAGCGGCATTCTTCCCAATCCCGGCAACTTCACACTGAAGCGCCTCGGGAGGGGCGTCGAACACTGAGGCAAGATTGTTTCCGAACTCTTTCAGGAGCTCTTTTGCGATCGGCTTGACATCTCTTCTTGGAATCACATAGGTGAGCAGCAGTTCCAGGATTTCATGATCGTGGAACCCGGCAAGACCGCTTTTCAGGAACCTTTCGCGAAGTCTGTTCCGGTGGCCTTCCAGATCCGATTTTGGCTTGGTGGATTCTTCTGACGATTCCCGATGAGAAGAGTTTTTCACAATGTTCAGGCGCCGTTTAATGGTTGCGCGGTAAAAAAAGCCTCAGTTCGATTCGACGATCTTATGGCGAAGTTTTGTCAGCAGGGAGTCAAATGATTCATTGGTAAGGATCGAAGAGAACTGGCTCCGGTAGTTATCCACAAAGCTGATTCCCTCGACTACCACGTCATATACTTTCCACTCCCCGGCATCCCGATGGAGCCTGTATTCGATGTCGATGTTCTGATTGCCCTGATAAAGAATGTGCGTTTTGACGACCGCGTAGTCCCCATCCAGTTTTTCAGAATCATAAAGGACCCGTTCGTTCGAGCCCGTATAATTCTCGAGCCGGTTGATATAGGTATTGAAAAGAAGCTGTTTGAAAAGTTGTGCGAATTCCTGGCGCTTATCAGGGGTTTGGTCTTTCCAGGGGCGGCCCAGCGCTCTTTTGGCCATTTCCTCGAAATTGAAATAATCACTCACTATGACTAAGATTTCCCCCTTCCTTTGCCGCAAAGAGGGCGTTTGACCCTTTTGAGTCTCGTGCAAAATCTGGAGGGCTCTTTCCGTACCGCTCTGAATGAGTGCTTTTGGGTTCGCTTGGCTCGGGGGATCGGCGCAAGTAAATTGCGGCCAGATAAACAGCGGGAACAACACGACCAATACGAAAAAAAACTTGCCTTCTCTCAATCGAAATAACACTTCTTTCCTCCAGCACATCTTCGAATTCTTCAACACGAGCACGTCTGCATCCGGAAACGTCGGTGTGAATTCCACGCCCCTCGAGGTTTCTGTTCCGAAAGAAGGGATTTTTCGTCCCCGGCCCGGTGGCGGCAAAGAACCCCTTCCGGACGGAAACCAGCCCCCTAAGAGCATTGGCGGGGAGCGAGTATAGCGCTGCCGTCACATTTGTCAATCGGCTCGGCGTTGCTACAAAATTTATCTAGATACCATTATTTCGCGAAAAAGTAGACCAAAAGTGCATTTTTCCGCATATCGTGATTGAGCAGAATTTGACGAGATCGATAAACTGACGGGTGGCTTCATCCAAAGTCCCCAGCCTGCCGGCGGCCCGAGAAGGAAAAACGGCGAAATTTCCCTTTGCTCCGGCTCAAATCCTGAATACTTGCAGGTTGACCCGTGAAGGTTGCGTTTTCCCACGCCTTATTTCTCAAGGCCCTGGCGAGCAATGGTGATACGATCTTTTAGCCATCTATTCCAAGTGGTCCAACACTTGTCTCACTCTCGCCGCAAAATCATCTCTGCCGAAAGGTTTTCTGATGAAATTGACCCCTTCGTCCAGAATACCCCGATGGGCAATCACATTATCTGTGTAACCTGACATATAAAGGCACTTGAGGTTCGGTCGGATGGCAGTAAGCTTCTCTGCCAGTTCTCGGCCGTTCATTCCCGGCATCACTACGTCCGTGATCAACAGGTGAATATCTCCCGTATGCCCCTCGACAAGATGAATGGCCTGCACCGGAGTCTGCACTGCAAGAACCGTGTAGCCCAGCATTTCGAGAATCATCTTGCCGAGCTCCAGTATCCCTTCATCGTCCTCGACCAGCAGGATGGTTTCCGACCCTGTCGGGGGCTTGCCGGCCGCCGCCTCAGAGGGGACCTGTGCTGTTTCAGCCCCGAACCGCGGCAGGTGGATTTTAAACGTGGCTCCTTTCCCCGGTTCGCTGGCAACATGAATAAAACCGTCGTTTTGCTTGACGATGCCGTAAACGGTGGACAATCCCAGCCCGGTTCCCTTGCCCATCTCCTTGGTGGTAAAAAAAGGCTCGAAAATATTCTCGCAGACTTCTTTGCTCATGCCCTCGCCGGTGTCGCTCACGGTTAGTTGCAGATAATCTCCGGGAATAAATTCCAAGTCATCAGCCCTATTGGAATCATC
>Ga0187880_1002636_pt1 | contig 13919 bp, 11 predicted proteins | sample June2016WEW_19_4_FD_132998 | JGI IMG/M metagenome (GOLD analysis project Ga0187880, IMG submission 132998) | Peatland microbial communities from SPRUCE experiment site at the Marcell Experimental Forest, Minnesota, USA - June2016WEW_19_40 | ecosystem: Environmental > Terrestrial > Soil >...
CAGAAACCCGAAGCACTTCTTGAACGCATCATCAAAGCCAGCAGCAACCAAGGCGACATAGTTCTCGATCCCTTCTGCGGCTGCGGCACGGCAGTCGTCGCCGCGCAACGTCTGCAGCGCCGCTGGATCGGCATCGACATCACACCGCTTGCCACCACCCTGATCAAGACGCGACTCGCTGACATATTCGGCCCTGAGATTCGCAAGAGCTACGAAGTGATTGGCGAACCGACCTCAGTGCCCGATGCCCGCGAGTTGGCGAAAACCGAGCCCACCCACTTTCAATATTGGGCGCTCGGGTTGGTGGATGCGCGTCCAGTGGAAGAACGCAAAGGCGCGGACCGCGGCATCGACGGGCGTCTCTACTTCCACGTGGATAACAGCGGCAAAACCATGCAGATTATCTTTTCGGTGAAGGCCGGGCAGAACATCAACGTCGCATTCGTGCGCGACCTGCGCGGCGTGATCGAGCGCGAGAAGGCCGCCATCGGAGTGTTAATCACGATGGAAGAGCCGACTAGGCCCATGCTGAAAGAAGCCGCCGAAGCTGGCTTCTATAAAGACGAGTCGGCGTTCGACACGGGAACGTATCCGCGCATCCAGATCCTGACGGTCGAGCAGTTGTTGAGCGGTGCGCAGGTGCAGTATCCGCGATTGTTGGACGCCACCTTCAAGAAGGCGCCGAAGGCGCGCGGCGCAGCGGTCGAGCAGTTGAAGCTTGATCCGGCGGAATGAAGTCGCACCCCTTCAAGGGATTTCAACAAAGCTAAACAGCCGGACCCCGGTCAACAACCCCAGCGAACGCCAAAACCGGCGCTCGTCGGACCCCGGTAAGATCATCCTTAGCATCGCGCAAGGAAGTGAGGTCACGCGGCAATGGCGAACCCTGAACATCTCGAAATTCTGAAGCAAGGCGTTGGCGAGTGGAACAAATGGAGAGACGAACACCCTGATGTGGTGCCGGATCTCCGCGAAGCGAATCTCAGGGGCGCCGACCTCAGCGCAGCCTACTTCGCGAAAGCGGACCTGCGCCAGGCGGACCTGAACGAGGCCAAGCTCGGCGAGGCGATTCTTCGCCAAGCGTTGCTCTTCAAAGCGGACCTCCAGGGTGCGGAATTCCGCTGGGCGGACCTGGGAGGGGCGCTCCTCTGGGGAGCGAATCTCCGTGGGGCATACCTCCGCGAGACGCGCCTCGTCGCGACGGAACTCCGCGGGGCCAACCTGACCGGAGCCGACCTTGGCGGGGCGAGCCTAATCGGGGCAGAACTCAGCGGGGCTGACTTCACCCACGCGACGGCATGGGAGACCATCTTCGCCGACCTCGACCTAAGCGTCGCCAAAGGCCTCGAGACAATTAAGCACTACGCCCCATCCACCCTTGGCATTGACACTATCTACAAGTCGCGCGGCAAGATTCCTGACGCATTTCTGCGCGGCTGTGGTGTTCCTGACGAGTTCATTGCCTACATCGGCTCGATGGTGGGACGGCCTATCGAGTTCTACAAATGTTTCATCAGCCACTCGACCAAGAACCAGGAGTTTGTCGATCGGCTCTACAACGATCTGCAGGGCAATAAAGTGCGCTGTTGGTACTCGCCGCACGACGCGCAGGGAGGCCGCAAACTGCACGAGCAAATTGACAAGGCCATTCGCCTGCATGACAAGCTGTTACTGATCCTTTCCAAGCACAGCATGAACAGCGAGTGGGTGAAGGTCGAGATCCGCAAAGCGCACCAACGAGAGCTAGAAGAAGGCAAGCAGGTACTGTTTCCGATCCGGCTGGTTCCGTATGAGGTGCTGCGCGATTGGGTGTGCTTAGATGTCGATGGCAAAAACTTGGCCGAGGAGATACGCGAGTACTTCATCCCCGACTTTAGCAACTGGAAAGACCACGACTCGTATCAGACGGCGTTTCAGCGGCTGGTCAGCGATCTGAAAGCTGAGGCCGGCAAGTAAGGTCGCGGGTGATGCGCCATCCAGAAAGGATTTTCTATGGCCGTAGATCTGCAAGAACTCACGGCGAACCTGGTCCGTTTTTATGACTTCACGGGCAAGACCGTGCTTTTTGTCGGAGCTGGAGGCAGGCAACTTCTCGATCCATCCGCGGGAACCAGGAAGCTGATCGCCATTGATCAGGATGCGGGATCTCTCCAGGAACTGAAGGCGAATATTGTGGCCAGAGGCTGGCAGAATTCCATGGAGGTTGTGGCCGCCAACTTCGCAGACGTTAGTTTGTCTGGAGACGTAGTTTACTTTGAATTTTGCCTGCACGAGATGGACGATCCCCAGAAGGCGCTGAGCCATGCTCGCACCCTGGCATCTGACATTGTGGTATATGACCATTCGCCCGATTCTGAATGGATCTTCTACGGCGCCGAGGAGGACAAAGTCGCGCACAGCGCGGCAGCCATGGAGCGTTTTGGCATTCGGCGGCGCGCGACGTTTCACGCGGAACAGCGCTTCCAGGACCACGCCGAGCTACTCGCCAGGCTCGCCGGGCAAGGTGACCTGGCAATGCAGCGCGCGCAGCGCTTCTCTGGCGCCACAAACATCGCAATTCCCATGGACTATGAAGTGGCTCTACTGTAGCCAAGCAGGCGCTTGAATGCATTCTGATCTGTCATGCAGGGCAGGTTCGAGGCGCTTGAGGCTTGGCAGCACTCTGACGGACTTGCCGGACTTCAGTCTGAGAGCCGGATGGCTGGCCCATCAGCTCGGCTTGCGCTGCACGATCTCTTCATCGCGGATGAAGAATTGGGCGGAGCACTTCTCAGAGCCACAAATGACGGTCATCAAGCCGGCGATCTGTTTGCGGGTAACCAGCCCGAGTTGCCCGCATTTGGGGCACGACAGAACTGCCCAATAAGGGTCTTCCTTTTCGCCCACTTCGCCGGCGTTTTCCAGCACAAAGATGGTTCCAGGCTCCATCTGTTCGGGGATCCACTCGCTCAGGACGCTCAGTTCTCCGATCATGTGCCCTCCTTCAGGACCGTTCAAGAAGCCTGCTCCGTCGTACAGTTAGATGACGCACGGAAGCGCTGCGCTTTCTGGCTCCGCGCACCTCGGCGCGGACCCGCTGGATGGTGTCGCTCAGGCACACCGATAACATCGGCTGGCGGGCGTTCTTCAGCAGATCGACCACCGCGCGGGCGGAATCTTCCAGGTAAATATGCCGGCCATCGGTCAGCAGGTGGTATTCGGAGGCGGCGGAAACCGTCTCCACCAGGCGCTTGCCGAGTTCCTTTTGCAGGAAGCGAATTACCCGGCGAATCTTCTGCAGGGAGAAGCCGCGTTGGCGCAGATCGCAAATCACAGCCACTTCGGCTAGATCGTCGAGCCCATAGACGCGTTTGTGCCCGTCGCGGGCCGGAACCACGATATGACGCTCATCCCACCACTGAAGCTGGCGCGGGCTGATGCCCGTCAGGGCCACCACTTCTTTGGATGTGAAGGTCTGCTGCATGGCAATTGGCCAAAACATATCCCACAACAAATGTTTGAAACATCATAGTGTACATCGGGGACCTGTCAAGATGAATTATTCATTAACATGGTTACTGGAAGATGAACCCAGGAAGAATTTGCCCGATTCTAACCATGCGTGGCCATCGCGGCTGATTTCCAGGCGAACGGACTTCGATTGCGCCCCGCGCCTCGTCACCCCGCGCTGTGAGCCCCGACCTTTCCGCGGCTGCTGCCCTGGCCTGAAGATAAACTGTGAGAGCCCAATACTGGCAACTGGCTACTGGCTACTGATTTGGAGGTCCCGTGGAACCGTTTCGTCATCATATTTTCGTCTGCACACAGGAAAAAGCTGAAGGAGTTCCCTGCTGCTCGGCGGCAGGCTCGTTCCGCGTTCTCGATGCCTTGTATCGCGAGCTCGGCCGCCAAGGATTGAGCGACGATGTCCAGGTTTCCAGTTGCGGCTGTCTGGGAATTTGCGACAGCGGACCGGTGATGATCGTTTATCCCGAGGGCACCTGGTATGCGAAGCTGGCCCCGAGCGACGTGCCGGAGATCGTATCGTCGCACCTGAAGCAGGGACAAAAGGTCGAGCGTCTGGAGCGAATTCCCGACGCCGAGATGAAGACCGAGATCCTCGACCATCGCAACAAGTACCTCGCCATGTTGAGGGGCAAGGATGCCGCCGGCGTGCTGCCGGACGACATCCACGACATGGTCCGCAGCTTTATGCCGAGCCGCGCTCTTCTGACGGCCCTGGAGCTCGACATATTCACCGCCGTCGGCAAGGGCGGCAATGCGCAACAGATCGCTGCCAAGATTCAGTCTGCGGTGCGCGCCACCGAGATGCTGCTGAACGTACTGGTAAGTCTCAAGCTGCTGGAGAAGCATGACGGGATTTATACGAATACGCAGGTGGCAGCGCGCTTCCTGGCCGAGGGTTCTCCCGACAGCGCTCGCACCGCGCAACTGCATATGGCCAACATGTGGCAGCGCTGGTCCAAGCTTACGGAAGCCGTACGCACCGGCACTGCGGTTGAGTCGGCCCGCGACAATGGATGGGTCACTTCGTTCATCGCCGCCATGGACCACACCGCTCGCGGCCGGGCCCGCGCCGTGGCGCAGGCTGTCGAGTTGGACGGCGAGAAGCGCATGCTCGACCTCGGCGGAGGTTCGGGCGCCTACTCCATTGCGTTTGTCAAAGCCGCTTCCGCGCTACATTCCGAGATCGTCGACCTGCCCGAAGTGCTGCCCATTACGCAGGAGCACATTCGCCGCGCCGGACTGAGCGACCGCATCAGCACTCGCGCCGGCGACATGTTGACCGTTCCACTTGCGCCGGCAAGTTACGACTTGATTCTGCTGTCGGCGATCTGCCACATGTTCTCGCCAGAAGAAAATCAGCAGCTTTTGACTCGTGCCTACGCAGCGCTGGCGCCGCAAGGGCGGCTTGTCATTGCCGACTTTGTCCTCGATGCGGACAAGACCTCTCCTCGCTTTGCCACGCTGTTCGCGCTGAACATGCTGGTGGGCACTCGCGCGGGAGCCAGCTATAGCGAACCGGAGTACGCAGAGTGGATGAAGGCCGCAGGCTTTGCCAGCAGCAAAAGGGTCCGCATACCGGGCCCCGTCAACCTGATGATTGCAACGAAGTAGTCTGAGAGAGTTCCGAGTTTCGAGTTTCGAGCGTGCCGCCGCAGGGCAAAGAGCCAACTATGTATCCCGTTGGCCGCATAACTGATTGCCTGAGAATTTGTGCAGATGGTACACTTTGCACACCTACCGAGCTGAGCGGGGTTAGTTCAGCGGTAGAACGCGAGCTTCCCAAGCTCGATGTCACGGGTTCGATCCCCGTACCCCGCTCCAATTCACTCAGACCATCGCGATTATTTGGAAAGCGTTGCGACCTTTTCTTTTGCCAGCGGCCGGGCAAACGCGTTAGTCGGATTGTGCGTGTTGATGGTCAGGACTTTGCGGTAATAGTCCAGCGCCTGCGCGCGATCTCCGGATTTTTCGTAGGCTTGCGCCAGCAGACTCAGAACGAACGGGTCCTTCTGGTCGCCCTTCTGTAATTCTGCGATCGCGGTCTTATAATCGTGCAGATAGAACGCGACGTAGCCGCTGAGGTAGGGATAAAAGCGCACCTGGTCGGGGTTGTCGCCCTTGTCCAATATGACTTTGGCAGCGGCCAGGTGCTTCGGCCCCTCTGCGCTCCTGCCTGGCTCGCGGACACGGATGCGCGCCAGCGCGCTCTCCCATCGGAATTCCCACAGGTCCTTCTCGGCGGGGCTGAGGTTGGGCTGGCGCAGCGCGGTGAGGTGCCCGCTCTGATACCACTGAAAGGCATTGTCCGTGTCACCCGATTCCAGATAGATACGCGCGAGTTCATCGGCGATGCCCGCCGCATCCGCAAATTGCTTGGCGGAAAATTGGGAGTCGAACGCCTGCTGCTCGTATTCCCGCGCCTTGTCTGCGTTGTGTTCGAACGCATACGAGACGGCCATCGTCCTCAGCGCCTGGACTTTCGAAGCGGGCGAGGCCTCATCAATCGCCTTGGTCAGATGCTGGCGCGCTTGCTGGTACTTGCCCTGCAAATCCAAAGCCATGCCTGCTGCCAAGTCTGCCTGGAAGAGATTTGGAGAGAGTTGCAGGGCGCGATCGTAAAGGGCCAGCGCCTCGTCCTGCTTGCCCTCGCTATTCAGCTTTTGGCCCTGTTTGACAAGCTCGAGTGCATCGTCCGTCTTTGCTGTCGTCTTTGCACTTGGGGGACTCGCCTGAGGTTGTGCGCAGAGAAAAATGCTCGAAAGGAACAACGCTGCGACGGAGTAATAGAGGAAGAAGATTCTCAGCTTCATAGCCGAGCCATTATTGCACAGTGCGCGACCGCCGGGGAATCGACGCCTGCGGAAAGAGTCGTCGCGCCGAAAGGAAACCGCAGATTCCTCGGGGTTGAACGAGGGTGCGTGAGAACTCGTTCTGAGTTAGTGCAGTGCAGTGATTGCGTAAAATCCGAGCCCCGCAGGGGCGAAATAATATTAGCCCAGGGCGTAAGCCCTGGGTAATGTGGGAATAATTAGGGAGTCCCTTCAGGGACGGCACGGTTCTCACACACGCTCTGAAGCCCCTCGGAATGACAAAAGCGTGGGCGAATTCAATGGCGCACCTGAAGGTGCGCCGCTTCAAAGGCAGATGCAACCCACGTCTTCCGCAGACTGTTTAGAGTGTCCGCGGAGGCTGGGGCGACGGGGTGTTGCGCCGCTTGGCCTCTGCCAAGGCCTCGGCCGGGTCGCGGCCCGTGACCGCTTTATACCAGGCAGGATGGTGCGTCCAAGCCCAACCTTCGCTCACGGTGCCGCGCGTCATCGCTTGAATGGTGCCGGGCTCGCCGAAAGTACTGAGATAGACGTGGAAGAAAATCCCAAACAGCATGATGAGCGCAGATATGTCGTGGATGACATACGAGATCGCCACTAGAATGCGCCCAAAGATCTCCGGAAGCCACATGATGACGCCGGTGATCACGTACGCGACGCAGCCGCAAACAATCTCCCAGAACTGCATCTTCTGGCCGGCATTAAAGAAGCCCGTCTCCGGCGATTCCACCGAGTCGCTGCGGGTGACGTACTGTTTAATGTGCTTCATCCAGCGGGAGTCGTCGGGAGTCCAGCGCATCACTTGCAGCCAATTGATCGCCTGCAGCGCAAAGAAGAAAACGAAAGCCAGTCCGAACCAGGGATGCAGAAAGCGCGTCGTAGCTCCGCCCCCGAACAGCGGCGTAAAGAAGCGGAAAATCCACGGCAGATAGATCCCGAAGCCCGACAGCAGCGCCAGGAAGAAGAAGATCCCGACCATCCAGTGGAGAAAGCGGGTGTACACGGGATGGCGCAGCAACTCACCGGTGTAAACCACCGTCCGTCCCAGGCGATCAATCGTGTTGGGGCGATGTACGAAGCGATCGGCCGAAGTCGCCATCTAGTTCTCCTTTCCCGCGGGAGGCGGTGGCGGGTCAATGCGCACGACCGGAGGGGTGGGCTGCTCGCGTCGTGGACCTTCAAATACATAGTGCATAACCACGCCCACGAAGCCCAACATTGCGCCAAACAATCCAATCGGTTTGAAGATGTCCTTCCAAACCGTGAAGCTCAGCGGAATGCGCGGTTTCGCCGGCAAGTTGCCGTAGCGCTCGGGCTTGGTGACGTCGTGCAGCACGTAGATCACGTGCGTGCCGCCAATCGTGTCGGGGTCGTAAACCCCGGCGTTCTGAAAACCGGAGACCTCGCGCAATTGCGAAGCGCGATTTTCCGCCAGGAACTTCATGTCTTCTTTGGTTCCGAAGTGCAGGCACCCGGTGGGACATGCCTTGATGCAGGCGGGCTCCAGGCCAGCTCCCACTCTGTCAGAGCACAGCGTGCACTTGTAAACCTTTTTCGTGTTGGGGTTGAACTTCGGAATATTGAAGGGGCAGCCCGAGACACAGAACTGGCAGCCAATGCAGTTTTCCTGCTGGAAATCGACAATGCCGTTGGAGTACTGCACGATGGCGCCATCGGCCGGACAGGCCCGCAGGCATCCGGGATCCTCGCAGTGCATGCACTGGTGTTTGCGCATGAGCCACGCAAAGCTGCCATTGTCGTGCTGGTCCTCGTTGAACTTGATCAGGTTCCAGTAATTCCAGTCGGTGTCGGGCATCGTCTGGTAGGTGTTGTCGAAGTAGGTAGTCTGGAACGGCATGTCGTTCCATTCCACGCAGGCCACTTCGCAGGCTTTGCAACCGATGCAGGTGGTGGTGTCGATCAGCTTGCACACCTTGTCCTGGCGTTGCGCGCCTTCGCCGGCTACCGGTCCAGGGTGGGCCGAGATTTGCTGGATTCGTAATGTGCCGCGATCGCCCATCCCGTGCCTCCTCTAGACCTTTTCCAGCTTTACCAGAAATCCCTTGAATTCCGGCGTGTAAGCGTTTGGATCGACAACCGTAGGCGTCAGCAAGTTCGCAGGCGTCTTCGCTGTTCTGCCCTCACCTTCGGAAATTCCCAGGAAGCCCCAGTGGATCGGCATTCCGATCTGGTACAACTTTTTGCCGTCCACCATCATGGGCTTGATGCGCTTGGTCACCATCGCCTTGGCGATGTAATCGCTGCGAGCGCTGGTCACCTTCACCTTCTCGCCTCCACGTATGCCCATTTGATCGGCCAGTTCAGCGGGGATTTCCACGAACGGTTCCGGCACCAGTTCCACATTCATCGGATTGTTCTTGGTCCAATAGTGATAGTGCTCGGTCAGGCGATAGGTGGTGCAGACGATGTTGTACCCTTCCTTCGCGGTGCCGTACTTGTCCATCTTGGTTTTGTACTTCTTCACCACCGGATTAGTGGACTGGCTGGGGTGCAAAGGATTCTCGATGGGGCTCTCAATGGGCTCGTAGAATTCCGGGAAGGGACCGTCGGCCAGGGCGCCGAGTGGTACGAAGATGCGGCCCACGCCTTCGGGATTCATGATGAACGGGCCCATGTGCTCTTCCGGCTTGGAATCGGGCTTGAAGTCGGGAACGTCGTTCCCCACCCACTTCTGCGCGGTCTCGTTCCACCAGACTTGACTGCGGCTCGGGTCCCACGGCTTGCCCGCGAGATCACAGGAGGCCCGGTTGTATAGCACCCGCCGATTCGCCGGCCAGGACCATCCCCAGTTCGGATAAATTCCCAGGCCCGAAGGGTCTTCGGTGCCGCGCCGCTGCATCATCGGCCCCGCCTCGGTCCAGGAACCGCAATAGAGCCAGTTGCCGGACGAGGTGGTGCCGTCATCGTGCAGCATGGCGAAGCCCGGCAGTTGCTGGCCGGCCTTGAGCGAGATTGCAGTCTTTTCGTCGCTGATATCGGCCAGCGCCTTACCGTTGATTTCCTTGGCGATCTCCGACAGCGACGGATGCGCGGGAAGCGTGTAGGCCCATGAGGCCTTCAAGATCGGATCGGGGAATTTGCCTCCCTCCTTCTGGTACAGTTCGCGGATCTTCAGGAAGATCTGGGCCAGGATGTCCTGGTCGAGCCGGCAGTCTCCGGGCGGCGGCAGAGCGGCGTTCTTCCATTGCAGCCAGCGGGCCGAATTGACGAAGGTCCCATCCTTTTCGGCGAAGCCAGCTCCGGGCAGGCGATAGACCGTGGTGTTGATCTGCTTCACGTCGTCGGGCGTGGTGCCCGGCGCCTGCCAAAAGGCGCTCGTCTCGTCGGGATAGACCTCGCAGACCACCAGGAAGTCGGCCTTCTTCAAGGCGTCAATGTTCTTTTGCGAATCGGGTCCGATCATCACCCCGTTCATGCCGAAGGCAAACATTCCCTTGACCGTGCCTTCGTACATGTCGTTCCAGATATTGACCCACGAGTAGTTACGGTCAACCTTGGGCAAATACTGGAAAGCAAAATCGTTGTCCTTGGTGGCGGCGTTGCCGTACATGGCCTTCAGGAACGACACCATAAATTTTGGCGTGTTCGACCAGTAGTTGAAGGACTCCCATTCGTTGGGCTTCGCCGGTTTGGGCGTAATGCGATCGAGATAGGTCTTCAGGTCTTTATCGGTAGGGTTGGGCACCTTGAGGTAGCCGGGCAGGATGTCGAAGATGCCGGCCATGTCCGTGGCGCCCTGAATGTTGGAGTGGCCGCGCAAGGCGTTCACGCCGCCGCCGGCGCGCCCCACATTTCCCATCAGCAACTGCAACATGGCGGCCGTCCGGATGATCTGCGTTCCAAAACTATGCTGCGTCCAGCCCACCGCGTAGATGATGGTGGCAACCTTCTTCATGTCTCCGTTTTTACGAACCGAGGTGAACAGGTCCGCAGCTTTCAGGAACTGGTCTTTCGGGATCCCGGTAATGCGCTCGACCATCTCCGGCGTGTAGCGGGAGTACTGCTGTTTCAGCAGTTGATAGACGCAACGCGGGTGCTGCAACGACAAGTCGTAGGCGATATTGGGCGGAAGCGACGGCGGCGGAGGTGGAGTACTCGCCGCGCCTTTCGCAGCCGTGGACACCGGCATGACCGCAGCCTTGGCTTCGTGGCCCTCCGCCGGCGCGGCCAGCACGGCCTTGCCGGTTTCGTTGCCGCCTTCCTGATAGTTCCAGCTGCTCTTGTCGTAGATCTTGGTGGCAGCATCGAAGCCGGAAAACAGTCCATCTTCCGGCAGCTTGAACCCTTCTTTGATGATGAACGCTGCGTTGGTGTAATTGACCAGGTAGTCCTTGGCAATGCGATTGTTCTCCAGAGCGTAGTTGATCATGCCGCCCAGGAAGGCGATGTCGGAGCCGGCACGAATCTGGCAGAACAGATCGGCAACCGCAGCGGTACGCGTGAAACGCGGGTCCACCACGATCATCTTGGCATTGCGATTGCGTTTGGCCTCGACCGGCCACTTGAAGCCGCACGGATGGTTCTCGGCCGGGTTTCCACCCATGATCAACATCATGTCGGTGTTCTTGATGTCGATCCAGCCGTTGGTCATCGCTCCGCGTCCGAAAGTTGGTCCCAAACTTGAGACCGTGGGGCCGTGTCAAACCCGCGCCTGGTTTTCCAGGCGCACCACCCCCAAACTTCGCATCGTTTTGACGACCAGATAATTGAACTCGTTGGTGTCGGTGCAGCCGCCCGTGAATGCGATCGATTCCAAACGGTTCACCGTCTGGCCTTTCGCATCCGTCTCGATGAAAGTCGCGTCGCGGGTCTTCTTGGTCCAGCGGGCGATTTCGTCGATCGCCTGGTTCCACGAAATGTCGTCCCAATGATCGGAGCCCGGCCGCCGCACCTGCGGCTTCAAGATTCGCCGCTCGTTCTGAATGTCCTGCTGCAGCGAGGAACCCTTGGGACAAAGCGTGCCCCGGTTGATGGGATGGTCGGGATCGCCTTCCACGTGGATGACCTGCGGCGTGACGTTCTTGGCCTTGTCACCGATGGTGTGGATGATGACGCCGCAACTCACCGCACAATAGGGGCAGGTGCTGCGCGTTTCCGTGCTACGCGAAATCTTCAGGCTCGAAGCCTGCGCCAGCAGCGGCCGCGCATCGAAACCGAAGACGGTAATCCCCACCGCGCCGGCTATGCCAGTCTTGAAGAATGCTCGTCTAGATACATCCATTACGCAGCCCTCCATGGCGAAGGATTCGAAACCGTGAATTGGGGCAGGGATGGAACGCAAGCGCTGGAGAAGCGCAAAGTCGAGGCAGCGACAAAAGTGTGCGCGGTGTGGTCCACATCTCTACCAAGCCGTTTCCGTTTACGACTAGGGACTAACATCGGGACCCGAACAATGCGAAACAGCGTATACCCGGGAACCCGCGCTGGTCAAATGGATTCACGGTCTTTGGAGAACGATGCCTGGGAGGGATGGAATGCCGGGATATAAGAGCCTGCGTGAGAACCAAACTTGGGATTTGCCAGCCGAACTTACGGGCCGAAAATCCAGCGCCGTAGGCACGGCATAACTTAGCCCAGCACGCAGCCGAAGGCCGAGTGCTGGGTAGAGTGGGAAATAAGTCCGAGTCCCGTAGGGACGGCAGAGGCTCTCACGCGCTCGCTAAAAGCCCATCAGGTTCAAGCTGATTTTCCTAAACCCCTGCTCCATCGCCCACAGGTCGAGGGCCGAAGTGGCGACTTCATCCACAACAGGAACTGCAAGGCCATCAACGGTCATGTCCACAGACTTCAAGTAATACTTGCAGGTATCGCAAGCTTCCACGCGCACCGAAGGCACATCCTCGACCGAGTAGCGCGGAAGTTTTTTGTGGTTCCGCTCGCCGCACACCGGACACAGGATTCGCCGGAACTCCCATTCGGTCGCACAAAAGGAACAGACAAGAAAGCGCTTTCCACCCTCGCCTTCGGGACGAAGCACTGCGACCTGTGGCCTTGCGCCGCAAACAGGACAAACCGAGGCGGAAGAATCTGCGGATTGCGTCTGCTGTGTCGCAGCAAGCTGCTCGGCCTGGGGTTGGAGCAAAACGCGCGCGAAAAAATGATTCGATTCCGGCTCATTGCCGTCCGTGGACAGCAGGAAACTGCGAAGCATCTCGCGTTGCTCTTCCGAAGAGGCATAGCAAGGGGGCGAGGAGAGATGCAGTTTACCAGCACCGATCTCCGCAGCTTCCTGCGCCAGCTTTGCCGGCCCCGTCCGTTGAACCAGCGCGAGCAATGCCGGCAACTGTTGCACCGCTATGTCAAGGTCAAGCTGTTCACGAAAAGCCGCTTTGCCGCCGCCAGCAGGAGAAGACGGAGACGCAACGTCGGCGCACAACGTCTTCTGAAATTCCAGGATGTGCCGATAGAAGGCGAGGACCTCGGCGGCGCTTGGGTAGCGCTGGGCAAGTTCTACTGCCCGCTGGATGCGTTTGTCCCAATCAGTTTTTGTCATCGCAGGAGCGGCCGGCACGCCGGATTTTACTCGTGCCGACGCAACAGATGATAACCCATTGCTCCGCGCTGGCCACAAGTGGACAACCTGGCAGAGACGATGTAAGGTCTGCGTGTGATAAGCCGCACCCGTCATCTTTCTCATGTTCCGCTGATGGCTCAAGCTGAGCGGCACGGCGGACGCACCGCGGTCGTCGATTCGCAGGGCTCCTTCACCTACGACGATTTGCTCGATGCCTCCTCGCGCGTGGCGACTGAGCTGCTCGCAGGCCACGACGACCTTCGAGAACAGCGTGTGGCGTTTCTTCTGGCCCCGGGCTTTCCCTGGGTTGCGGTGCAGTGGGGCATCTGGCGGGCCGGTGGCGTTGCCGTCCCCTTGCCGCTCAACGCTACGAGATCGGAGCTGGAATACTTCATCGACGACACCAATGCATCGATACTGGTGTTCGATGCTTTGGCCGAGCCCCAACTGGCGCCCATCGCGGAGGTACGTGGCATCCGTGCTTTACGGTATGACCGGATTCTCGCTCGCCAACCAGACGAATTGCCCGAGATCGCCAGCGAGCGGCGCGCCATGATTCTCTACACCAGCGGCACGACAAACCAGCCCAAGGGCGTGGTGACAACCCACGCCAATATCACTGCGCAAATCACCTGTCTGATTGAGGCATGGGAGTGGTCAGCCGATGATCGTATCGTGCTGTTTTTGCCGCTGCACCACATACACGGAATCGTCAATGTTGTTTCTTGTGCGCTGTGGTCCGGCGCCACCTGCGAGGTGCTGCCGCGCTTCGACGCGCATGCCGTATGGGAGCGCATCGCCGGCAGCAGCGTAACTCTGTTCATGGCGGTGCCAACCATTTACGTGAAGCTCATCGCCGCCTGGGACGCCTGTCCCCCAGAGCGCCGCGCCGTGCTCAGCCAGGCGTGCGCAAAGTTACGCTTGATGGTGTCCGGCTCGGCAGCGCTGCCGGTGAGCACGCTGGAACGCTGGAAGGAAATCAGCGGTCACACTCTGCTGGAGCGCTACGGCATGACGGAGATTGGCATGGCGCTGTCGAATCCGTTGCG
>Ga0187880_1002641_pt1 | contig 13908 bp, 14 predicted proteins | sample June2016WEW_19_4_FD_132998 | JGI IMG/M metagenome (GOLD analysis project Ga0187880, IMG submission 132998) | Peatland microbial communities from SPRUCE experiment site at the Marcell Experimental Forest, Minnesota, USA - June2016WEW_19_40 | ecosystem: Environmental > Terrestrial > Soil >...
CCGGGGGTTCCCAACCAAACGCTGGTGGTGGATTTTCTGCCGGATCGTTTGCTGCGCAACGTCAGGAACTTAGCCTCCGTATTCTTGGGGGGATTCGTTTTTGACAAGTGGACCTGTAATTGTAACGGCCGCCAGGTCATTTTCTTTCGCTCCGTGGACGAGCAAGGTCCGGCGTATTCAGCTTTGCTCATCGATCAGGGCTTTTGTTTTAACGATGGCGAGTGGAGCTTTCCGGATAGCCCTATCCGTGGCCTTTATCCACGCCGCCTGGTTTATGAGAAGGTCGAGGGTTTCAAGTCGTTTGAACCCTTTCTCTCCAGCATCGAGAACCTGGAGCGCTCTCAAATCGAGGAATGTGTTCTTCAAATACCTGACGAGTGGTGCGGGCCCGACCCCGCTCAGTTGACATGGCTTGTGGAAAGATTGCACGAGCGGCGCAGAAGACTTCGGCAGGCGATCATTGACGCAAAGAATAGTTCCCTGCAACCGTTCCCGAATTGGGCATGAGGCTGGAGTGGTTGGTCAATCGAGACAGGACCTATGGTGGAAGATAGCGAGTTGAAGCAGTGCTCATACTTCCTGGTGCGCTACGTCCCGGACGTGGTGAAGCAGGAGTATATCAACATCGGGCTGTTCCTCTTTTGCCGTGCCGAGCAGTTCCTGGATTGCTTGTTCAGCGACGATTTCCGGCGCATCACCCGTTTTCACGCCCAGGCAGATACCCAGTTCCTCGAGGAACCGCAACCCCACTTCAAGCAACAGATCGCAGAGCACGGAGCGGATCTCGAGGGGTACATCCGCGAGATGGAGCAGTCCTATTCCAACCTCATCCAGTTGTCACCACCCCAGACCTGCTTGGCAACTGACTTGAGAGCCCAACTTCGGGACCTATTCGAACAGTACGTGGGCGTGCGTCTTACCGGCGCCACAGAGCAAGATGCCAGGATGCGCATCAAGCACCGCTTGACGGAATCCCTGCGCCGATGCGGTGTGCTTGACCACAAGTTATTTGAAAAGCGCATCCCCGCCTCACGATGGAGCGGGGCTGGCGACACATTTGTTTTCGACTTTGGGTACAAGCCTCCCGAACAAGCGGGCAAGCCCAACGGGCGCGTGAAGCTGATCCACACGCTTTCCCTTCAGAAGGACGAGGAACTTGCCAAGGCACTCATGTGGAGCTTCGATAAAGTCCTTAAGAAAGAACGTTCCCACCTGACGGTCGGGCACGAAGATATCCTTGACCCAGACAATGCCGTCGTCCGCTTCTCAAAGGACATTCTTCAGCACGAGCATATCAGCTTGGTGCCCGTTTCAGGCTTCGATGAATACGCTCAGTCTATCCGCGCAGAACTCTTCATGTAAAAGGACGATTATTCCAAACTTGGAGGCGGAGCGTGTGATTCGCTGGGCACCATGAGTCTGCATCTCAAAGTCGATTGTTACTCAGGCTACAAAGCGGATGAACGGCCCCTCCGTTTCAGCTTCGCAGACAAGCCCGGTGGACAGGTAATCGAAGTAAAAGAGGTCCTGGATCAGTGGTACGGCATTGGCTACCACTGTTTCAAGGTTTTGGCAGACGACGGCAACTTCTACATTCTTCGCCATCAACAGGCGGAGGACAACTGGGTGCTTGACTCCTTCCGGCGGAGCGCGGCCGAGACTTCGGAATAAGAACCGACCAAGCGGGTGGTGGTGTCATTTGGGATGGGATCTCTATGGAAACGCCGGTCATTCCCGCGAAAAGCTTGCCCTGAGCTTGCCGAAGGGCGGGAATCCAGCCCTTCGACAGCGGGTTTCCGAAGGTTTCCCGAGTAGATTCCCGCTTTCGCGGGAATGACTGCGGCTTGCAACGCCCATGTCTCGCAAATGACACCAGTACCGACAATCGCGCGTTCATGACAATCCTGCGGAGAAGTGGTTAAATAGACTGGTTTGATTGCGGCGGCAGTTGCCTCGTTCCGCCGAAGGGTTGAGGGGATATGCACAAGGGTGAAAGTGTGATCTCTCTCGCGCTTGCCGTGGTCGTAGTTCTGACCTTTGTGGCGATCCAGCGACAGTGGAATCCGGCCAGCCTGAAGGAGGTGGCATCTTCAGCCGAGGATTTTATCCTCACCAGCACAGGAATACGCGGGCAAGTACCGGATTTGGTTGGATACGAGAGATTGAAAACCTATCGACTGGAGAGCTATCGCGCCGCCTTATACCGGCGGAGCCCCGCTTCACTGGTTTTCGCTTCTGGCCTGTTTGTCGTTTACGACCGGAATGACCAACCGGCCTTTAAGCTGGAGACCCTGGAAGGATCAAGAGACCCCTGGACGACTCTTTACGACTTCAACGGGCGTCATGGGCTTCCCGTCCCAGGTAGCCGTAGCCGCCCGGAATACACCAAGAGCCTGACCGGGGATGGTGTGCCGGACGTTCTGGTAGGCCAGTATTCGGGCGGGGACCACTGCTGCACTGTGGCCACCATCCTCGAATTAGGCAAAGAGGCAGTGGCAGTCCTGGGTCGAATCGATGGCTTGGATGGCTTACCTTTCGAGGGCTTGGAAATCCACCACATCCATAAAGATAAGAGTTGGGAATGTGTGGTCCACCGTCCCTACCTGACGAGCTGTGGCGGCCTCTCGGATGCGGCCGACGTGCTCTCGATCTACGCCTCCACCAACGGCCAATACGTTGACCAAACAAAGCAGTATGCAGACTACCTCACCGGTATCCTGCGCCAGAATCTTAGCAAGTGGCGTCAGGAAAAGAGCCCCTCGCTTCGACTCTTGCAAACGCTGGCCGCCCAATTCGCGCAGCTAGGCCAAAAGGATGAAGGAAAGCGTTTTTTTGCGACGAACTTTAATCTGTTCCTGCCCAATCTTCAACAGAGGAATATCGATCCGAACGTTTGCCTGGACGACTTGGAGAACCTCATCGATCGCCTGCCCAGCATTCAGCTTGCAACCACCCCAAAGGCAGTTAACAGTCGATAGTCGACAGTCGACAGTCCGCTGTCCGTCGTCAGTTGTCTGTGGTCCGTTGTCCGTTGTCCGTGGTCAGTCGAAAGAACGCGGCCGGCAGCAATCCCGAATTGCCCCAGCACCCAGTCCCCAGCACCTGTTACCTGACACCTGGCACCTGACACCTGACACCTGTTCTTACAGTGCCGGCTCGTCCCAGTTCTCGAGGATTTGCTTAATGTGGCCCAGGAACCTCTCGGCCACAGCTCCATCGATGACCCGGTGATCGTAAGAGAGGGAGAGGTAGGCCATCGATCGGATGGCGATCGCATCGTCGCGCACCACCGGGCGTTTTTCGATAGCGCCCACACCCAGGATGGCCACCTGAGGCTGGTTGATGATCGGCAAGCCGAAAAGACCTCCGAAACTCCCAGGATTGGTAATAGTGAAAGTCCCTCCCTGTACATCCTCGACGCTCAAGCGCTTGTTTCGAGCCCGCTCCGCAAGATCCTGAACCGCCCGCGCGATGCCCTGGAAGTTCTTTTCATCCGCCCGCTTGATGACTGGCACGATAAGCCCTGTCTCGAGCGCCACGGCAATCCCCACATTAACGTTCCGCTTGTAAATGAGGTTCGTACCGTCTACCGAGGAATTGATAACAGGGATTTGTTTGATCGCTTCGACCGCAGCTCGAACGAAGAAGGGTGTGTAAGTCAGCTTGAAGCCGCATCGGCGCTCAAACTCATCGCGCTGCCGCTCCCGTGCCTCCACCACTTTGCTCATTTCGACTTCGAATACGGTGTAGACATGGGCCGAAGTCCTCTTGCTCGTCACCATGCGCTCGGCGATTTGCCGGCGCATGGGGGTCATGGGAACAACTTGCGTTGGCCCGGCGAGAGTCGAGGCCGAAGGTGTCGGCTGAACCGTGGCGGGCGCGGGCTGCACCAAAGGCTGCCGAGCCGCGGCGGTTCTGCCTGCGGCGGCCGACTGGCGCTGTTCCACGTAAGCCAGGATATCTTTCTTGCTGATCCTGCCACCTAGACCGGTACCCCTTACCTGCGTGAGGTCAACGTGGTAGTCATGGGCGATACGCCTGACGAGCGGCGACGACCTTGCCGCCGCGGGAGCAGTGGGGGCAGTCGGACCGCCAGCCGCGGTTGGAACGCTCGCGGTCGCTCGAGGCGCTGGCGGTAGGGCAGCAGCCGGAGCTGGAGGCACTGCGACCTCCTCGCCTGCCTCAGCAGCAGGTGCGGCCAGGGCAGCGCCTTCGCCATCGATCACGGCCACAACCGTATTCACCGCCACCGTCTCGTTTTCCTTCACCAGAATTTGGCTTAGAGTCCCAGCCGCCGGGGAAGGTATTTCCGCATCCACTTTGTCGGTGGAAATTTCAAACAGAGGCTCGTCCCGGTCTACATGCTCGCCGGCCTTCCTCAGCCATTTGGTAATCGTCCCCTCGGCAACACTCTCACCCATCTGGGGCATGATGACATTCGTGGGCATAGCAACCTCAAATCTATTGATTCATTGAGTCATCGGGCCATCGAGCCATTGAGTCATTGGGTCGTTCAGCCTTTGAACGATTGAGGCTTTGATTCATTGACTCAATGGCTCAATGGCTCGATGACCCGATGACTCAATGGCTCAATGACTCAATTTTAATACTCCGCCAGCTTCCTGGCGGCCTCGACCACTTTCCGGGCGTTCGGCAGAAAGTACTCCTCAAGGGGTGGCGAGAAGGGGACAGGCGTATCCGGAGCGGTAATCCGCATGATGGGCCCGTCCAAATCCTCGAAAGCCTTCTCGGCAAGCAGCGCTGCCAACTCGCCTGCCATGCTGCCCGTACGCGTGTCCTCATGGAGCAGGATGACCTTGTTGCACTTTCGTACGCTCGCCAACACCGCTTCTTCATCGTAGGGTATCCCCGGATGAGCAAGGCGCCGACGTTTCGAATCACAGGACCGATCAGGTCATGCTTCTCGAGGGCGTACGCAGTTCCCACGGAGATCGCCTCCTGGCCCAGGCCGGAGTGCACTCCGCCCACCACTTTGCCCTGCCTGTAAAGGCTCGTGAGCTGCTCATCCACCCGCCTGTTCAATCGAAGGTAATAGTAAATTTCATGATACTCCGAACAATTCATTTGCTGCTTCATCTATCTTTGAAGGCTATGTCATCCTGAGCCCGTCAGCTGACGGGCGAAGGATCTCTGCAGTTGCCTTTCGAGTTCAGCAACCCGCGACGAACTGCAGAGATGCTTCGCTGCGCTCAGCATGACAGTTCGCGCCGGTGTTCCGACATCACGGCTAGCTGTCTTAGGCTATGCACGCGCAGAATGACACGTGACCCGGGCAGCGTTTTCACGTTTCGACTCTCGACTCTGGACTCTCGACTTGCTCGACCATTTCTACCTCGAAGACTCTTCCAAAGTGCCGGACTACCCTTCCCGCAACCTCTTCCATCTCGACCGGCCGGCCCAACAGCTTCTGGAGCGATGTCACGCCTTTATCGCGCAGCCCACAAGGAACGATCCAGTCGAAGTAGCGCAGGTCCGTGTTGACATTGAAGGCGAAGCCATGGGAAGTGACCCAACGAGAAATGTGGACTCCCATGGCTGCCAACTTGTCGTTTCCCACCCAGACTCCCGGGGCGCCGGCAAGACGTCCGGCCTGAATTCCGTAGTCCCGTACTACCGCGATTAAGGCTTCTTCAAGGCAGCGCATGTACCAGGCGATATCACGCCGGTGATTCGCAAGGTCAAGGATGGGATAGCCTACCAACTGGCCGGGCCCGTGGTAAGTCACGTCGCCGCCCCGGTCGATCTCGAAGACCTGCGCTCCGCGCGCGGCAAGCTGCTCGGCTGAGATGAGGAGGTTTTCCGTTTTCGCATTGCGGCCTAGCGTGTAGACGTGAGGATGTTCGAGCAGCAGAAGTGTGTCCGTGATTACGCCCGCCTTGCGCGCCGCCACTCGCTCGCCCTGAAGGTGCAGGCCCTCTGCGTAGTCAACGACTCCGAGCTTTTCGACCTGACAGGTCATTGTTTATGCGGGACCGGGCTACGTGGGAAACCTTCTCACGCCCCTGTCGTCCGGATGCTGCGCATCCAGATGTAGAGACGTACCATCCTCATGTTGAACACATACTCGCCTTGAACGTCACCGCTCCGCAGGACCTTCAACCTCTTCATCTTCTGGAGAAAGTTATTCAACTTCCGCTTTTCCCCTTCGGTCAGCCCCTCTTCAACGTCGCGCTTCATGAAGCTATCGGTGGCCGCCATTTTGGCGATTTTGGCCAGGATCGAATGGTAGTCCGCGCTGTGCAAAGCCGCATACACTTGTTGGTTGACGTACCGTTTTCCTACTTCCTCTGCCGCCGAGGCTATGGCCCTACCAGCGTCGTCCTCGTCGACTCGACCGTCCTGATCGAGCCAGTATGCAGCATTTCCAATGAGGTGCATAATCTTTGGGAAACCGGCCGCGCAGTATGTCATGAGATTTAAGGCGCTGGAGTCAACCATCATATGCACGGATTCAAAGGCCTTACGAAAGAAATCGTCCATCTCTTCCACCGTCATCCGCTCAATACTGACAACATCGAAGATCCGTCCCACTGACTCGTGCTGAGCGATGAGTTGTCTGCGGCGTTCTTCGACACCGCAGACCATAAGGAGGAGCGGCAGTGTGGGTTTCTCGAGCGAGATCGCCGCATTGGAGTCAACGACTGCTTTCAGAAAGGCCGCGAACTGCGGATTGTTCGCGAGGCCGTTAATCTCGTCAACCACAAGGAAAACGCCCGTCGCGCCGTCGGACCGGACCCGCTCCAGGGTTTGCCCCAAGAAAGGCAGCAAACCGCGCGTTATATTCGGGGCTTGTTCACGAAGGGCTTCGGCATGTATGGGCAGCCCGAACAGGCTTTGCTGGCCAACAAACTTGGCCATGCCCTCCCGAATCTTCTCGCCCAGCTTGGGGTTGTACGCGCCCGAGCGCAACGTTGCTTCGAGTACCGCTGCTCCGACCTCATCCATGGTTTCTGCTCGTTCAAGCGTTGCATAGATGCCTAAGAGGCCGTTGTTCCGTTCCGCCATCCATTGAGTAAAGCGCGCGAAAGAGGTCTTTCCAATGCCATACTCGCCTTCCAGGAACACAGAAACCGGTTTTCCTTGTGCCACCTGCCCAACCCCACGGGTCATAATATGGTCGATTTGGGCGGACCGTCCCACAAACAATTCAACCGGGACCGGCTGGTCCGGAAAAAAGGGGCTGCGACCCTTACTCTCGATTGCGTTGATGTCGTTGTTTCCGGCGCCCTTCTTGTTTTGGTTTGCCATATTTGTGCTCCGCTACCAATCGGCCGCTGGCGGCGGGATTCACGCGTGGATCGCCCAGTCGTGCGCAGCGTGAGCCGCTTCCATCATCGCCTCGGAAAGAGTGGGGTGCGGGTGGATCGTATGGGAGAGGTCAAGTGCCGTGCCCTCGAGTCGCATGGCCACCACGGCCTCGGCGATCATCTCCGTCACGCGCGGCCCGATCATATGGACACCGAGTATCTCTCCATACTTTTCGTCGCACACCATCTTCACAAAGCCCTCGCGGGCGCCCAGAATGCCAGCTTTACTGTTGCCTCCAAAGGGGAACTTTCCCACGCGAAGCTTATGGCCCGCTTCGCGCGCCTGGCGTTCCGTGAGTCCCACACTACTGATCTCAGGCTCACAATAGGTGCAATTGGGGACCTGTGTGTAGTTTATGGGCTCTACCGGCTTCCCCGCCGCGTGCGTAACCGCAACGATGCCTTCCATCGAGCCCACATGCGCCAGCAAGGGGCTGTTGGCAACGATATCGCCAACGGCGTAAACGCCGGGCTCATCGGTTTGCATGTACGGATCGACCTTCACAAACCCTCGCTCCAACTTGATCCGGGTTTTCTCCAGGCCCACTCCTTGGGTGTTGGGAGAACGCCCCACGGCTACCAACAAGGCCTCAGCCTCAATTGCTTGAGATTTCCCATCTGCTCCGGCATAAGAGACCGCCACTCCGTTTGCCGTCTTGGTGGCCTTCTCAACCTTGGCCTGTGTTTGGATAGCGATGCCCTGGCGGCGGAATGACTTCTCGAGTTCGGCAGAGATTTCTTCATCTTCAAGCGGAACCGCGCGCGGCAACATCTCCAGGATCGTGACTTTCGTGCCGAAGCGGTGGAAGATGGAGGCGAACTCCACACCCACGGCGCCGGCGCCCATAACCACCATCGATCTGGGGATCGATTTCAGCGCCAGGATCTCCCTGTTGGTCAGGATGGTTTTGCCGTCCGGTTCGAAGCCTGGAAACGTCTTTGCCTCGGACCCCGCGGCAAGGACAATTTTCGTAGCCTGGATTTCTCGTGTCTGCCCCTTTGCATCCGTTACCGTGATCCGGCCCGGCCCTGCCAGGCGGCCGTATCCTTGCATACTTTCCACTTTGTTCTTCTTGAAAAGAAACTCGATGCCCTTCGCGAGTTTGGTAACCACCTTGGCTTTGCGGGCCTGGATTGCCGCCCAGTCAATAGAGAATTCCTTGCAGACGATTCCGAATTCTTTGGCATTCTTGAAATAGTCGTAGATCTCCGCGTTCAATAGGAGGGCTTTCGTCGGAATGCAGCCCACGTGCAGGCACGTCCCGCCGAACTTGTCATCTTTCTCGACTATCAATGTTTTAAGCCCTAATTGCCCGGCTCGAATTGCAGCTACGTACCCGCCGGGCCCACTCCCGATAATCACAATGTCGTACTTTGGGGTCTCAGCCAAACTCGCACCTCCATCCAGCAGGATTCAGGATTCAGGATCCAGGATTCAGGAAGGCCCGTTCGTGGCTTTTCCCTGATTCCTGAATCCTGAATCCCGAATCCTGCTCTTCCCTGAACGTTCGAATCCGCAAATCGTCATCTTACATTACGAGAATTGGGGATACAAGATTGAGGCATTGACTCATTGACTCATTGAGCCATTGATTCATTGAAAATCGGTTTGAGGGTGGCCTTTTCAATGAAACAACGATCCAAGGAATCAATGGCGACGAGCCAGTAATGTACACTTGCTCCCTATTGCAGGTTTTGGCGGCCATTCTTGGTTGAGCCGTGGACCTACAAAAAAGCTCCGCGCTGCCTGCTACCCGCTTGGTTCCGACTCGAGAGTATTTGACTAAGTCCTTTGTCTTCATGTACATTCCCGCATTTAACGCCTAACTATATTTGTTTTCAATAACATTCCGGCTTCTCCCCCAACTTTTCCACAGCGCTCCTTTGTTTTCAATGACATTCCCGCGTCGTCCCTTCAATTTTTAAAGTTACTACACCTGAAACCTAATGAAACGACGATCCAAGGAATCAATGGCTACGACCCAATAAGATACACCTGCTCTGTATCGCGGGTTTCGGCGGCCATTCTCGGTCGAGCCGTGAACCTACAAAAAAGGTGCGCGCTGCCTGCTACCCGCTTGGTTCCGACTCGAGAGGAGTTAACTAAATCCTTTGTCTTCAAACACATCCCCGCTTTCAACGTCTAACTATATGTGTTTTCAATAACATTCCCGCCTTGCCCCAACTTTTCCACAGCGCTCCTTTGTTTTCAACGACATTCCCGCGTCGTCCCTTCAATTTTTAAAGTTACTACACCTGCGCACGACCAGTGTCCACAGACGGAATGTCGATTCCCAGGACCTTGCTGATGTCCGCCATCCGGGTGTCATCGTCTTGGGCGCTGGCAGTAACCCGCATGTTGCCGGTTGGGAATTCTTTTAGCAGGCGCAACAGTATCCTCGCTTTGCGGGCAATAGCCCCATCAAGCGCGCCCGCGGGGCGCAAAATCATAGTGCAAACCTCCCCAACAGGGGGAAGGTAGGCGTCCCGATCCGAAACGGTTCCGGTTCCCACATTGATAGGCTACCATAGAGACGAGATGTTGTCAAGAGACAAGATGTCAACATGTGTAGCCCATGGCGGATCGCGGACGGTCCCCCATTGACGCTCACCCAGGTACGGGCCCCAGCGCTTCCAGTGGGCCGTCCGCTGGCGGGATTGCTCGAGCCTCTGCTCCTCGTGTGTCATCGGGGCCCTCCTCAAACTGGATGGGGCTGCCGCGTCAAGCAAAATGTATCTGATCGCAGGTCAGCGCCCTTCCTAATTTGATGACTGTGGCGATACCTCCGAGGGCAGATTAGGTTCAAGAAGTGCGGCAGTTCCCCTAATGTGCTCGTAGGCTAACGACAGCACGCAAGCGAAAACACGCCGCCGAAGCAAAAGTCGCTTATAATTGGACCTTGAAGAGAATCCGTGACCCCTTCTAATATACTGACGCAATCCCAAGCACTCTTGTCAATACTCGATGAAAAGCATCTACTCGAGTCCGCCAGCGTCGTGCTCATTGGTTCGGCAGCTCGCGGTTCAACCCACTTAGCCAGTGACATTGATGTCCTGATAGTTCTCCCGAACAGAATGGGGCCAATCCGCTTTCCATACGAGATCGATGCCCACATCTTTGGCCGGTCTGAGTTCTTGGATCGATTGCAGCGATCTGACGACCTCGCGTGCTCGGCTATCCGTTACGGGACGGTCCTTTCTGACAAGTCCGGCTGGTGGGCAAGCCTTTTGAGGTCCCGTGCATACGAGAAGGCTTGGCCCGATTGGAGACGCAAAGTCAGCCAGGCCGCCCAAAGATTGACCAACATTGCCAGGCTCGCCGAGACAGGCGATACGGACGCCGGGTGGGAAGAGTGTGCGCTTGCCGCAAGCCACATCGCGAGGGCAGTTCTGCTCCGACCCGGTGCTTTTCCACTCTCCCGTACCGAGTTGGTCGAACAACTCAAAGATGCTGGCCACCCACAGTTAGCATACGTCCTAAGCGACCTCGTTCTTGGAAACGCCAACGAACGAAGCCTCTCCCAATTCACTTCCTACCTTAAGAAGTGGGTTATTTCACTATCGGGTGACGGGAGGAAGGTCTATGCGCCGTCGTGACTTGCTGAAGAAGGGAACTGAGGCTGCGGGGTTGGCAGCTCCGCATAAAATCCTTACGCCGCGGGCGAGTTCGAGAGAAGCGACGAAGCTCGCACCCATGGCCAAGCGCCCGCTCGGGAAGACCGGCGAGCACCTCTCCATCATAGGCATGGGTGGGATTGTGGTCATGAACATGAAGCAGTCTGGGGCGAACAACCTTGTCGCGGAAGCCTTCGACCGCGGTATCAATTACTTTGATGTGGCGCCCTTTTACGGAGACGCACAACAACGTTTGAGACCGGCTCTCGAACCCTACCGAAAGCGCTCCTTCCTCGCCTGCAAGACTGACGAGCGGAGCAAGAGCGGCTCTCAAGAGGAACTCGAGGAATCACTGCGTCTCCTGCATACCGACCACTTTGACCTCTACCAGTTTCATTACTTGACCACCATGGACGATGTCGAAACAGTTTTTGGGCCTGACGGCGCCATGGAAACCTTCCAGGCTGCGAAGAAAGAAGGCAAGGTGCGCTTTCTCGGATTCTCAGCTCACTCGGTGGAAGCAGCTCTCGCGGCCATGGACCGGTACGAATTTGATACGATTCTCTTCCCGATTAACTTTGTCCTATTCTCACAAGCCAACTTTGGGCCACAGGTGCTCGAAAAGGCGCGACAAAAGGGAATGGGAATCCTGGCGCTGAAAGGCATGGCGAAAACCCCATGGCCAAAAGCTATGAAGGAGAGTAAGCGGCCTAATCCGAAGTGCTGGTATCAGCCTGCGGCGCTTCCTGAAGAAGCCTCGCTCGGCCTCCGATGGACCTTATCGAAACGGATCACCGCAGCAATTCCCCCGGGTGACGAGAAATACTTCCGTGTCGCTATGGACGTGGGGCAGAGTTTCATGCCCATTAGCCCGGATGAGGAGCGCCTGCTCATGGCGCGCGCCATGGGTGTCCAGCCGATTTTCCACCTGGGCAACGCGTGATCCGATTCAACCGATGGAGCGCGGGCGTCTCGCCCGCCGGGGCGCGGGCAACTTGCCCGCGCTTTCATCGACTTCACCTTCAGTTTCGAGCTGCCTTTTTCCCTGTGACGTTAAGACTTGCCGAGTGCGGGAGCGAGACGCTCCCGCCACGGCGGGCGAGACGCCCGCGCTACGTCCGCTGTGGCCTGCGGTTCTCACTTTCAAGTCGCGCGCCCGCGTCAGGGCCTTCAGCTTGCGTTGAACGCCCCTCCTTTCCTATACTGGCAGCGATGAAACGAAACCGATTTCCGGCCGGCTGGGACCAAGCCCGGGTTCAGAGCGTCCTGGAACATTACGAGCAACAGACTGAGGATGAGGCGCTCGCCGAAGACGAAGCTGCATTCCGGTTGCGGGGCCAGACTGTGGTCGTCGTACCCAACAGCCTCGTTCCTGAAGTGACTCGACTGGTCGGAGCACACCGCTCCCGCCGGCAGATCAGTTCGGGCAGGCCAAACACCGTGTCCAAGCCCATGGCGCACAGAACCCGCCGCAGCAGAACGCCAGGCCATTAGAGACCCTGAAATGAATCCACCGCCCAAAGAGAGATCAACGAAACTCCGCAGCCGCGACTGGTTTGGGAAAGACGACCGCTGGGGGGTAGCGCATCGCGCCTGGCTGCGCGCCGAAGGCTTCAGCGAGCGGGTTTTTGAAGGCAAGCCCGTGATCGGCATCTGCAATTCCTGGAGCGAGCTGAATAACTGCAACGCGCACCTGCGCCAAGTGGCGGAAGCCGTGAAGCGAGGGGTGTGGGAAGCGGGCGGATTTCCCCTCGAGTTCTGCACTATATCGCTCGGCGAAATGCTGATGAAGCCGACCACCATGCTCTATCGCAATTTAATGGCGATGGACGTGGAGGAATGCATTCGCGCTTACCCGCTCGACGGCGTGGTGCTCTTGTGCGGGTGCGACAAGACCACGCCCGCGCAGTTAATGGGCGCCGCCAGCGTCGATGTGCCCGCGCTGATGGTTCCGGGGGGGCCGATGCTGAGCGGCATGTGGCACGGCCGCGAGCTTGCTGCCGGTACGGACGTCCGCAAAATGTGGGAAGAGGTGCGCGCTGGCCGCCTGGGGGAAGAGGAGTGGTGCGAAATCGAGAGCTGTGTGTCGCGCAGCGCGGGGCATTGCACCGTGATGGGCACCGCTTCGACCATGGCCAGCCTCGCCGAGGCCCTGGGGATGACCTTGCCGGGAGCTGCGGATATTCCCGCCGTGGACTCGCGCCGCCTGGCCATCGCCGAACAGAGCGGGCGACGCATCGTGGGAATCGTGGAGGAAGACCTTCTTCCCTCCCGAATTCTGACGCCCGCCGCCCTCGAGAACGCCATCTGCCTGCTCATGGCCCTGGGAGGCTCCACGAATGCCATCATCCACCTGGTGGCCATCGCAGGGCGTCTGGGCATCGCTCTGCCGCTTTCGAGGTTTGAAGAGATCTCCCGGACAACACCTGTGGTTGCGAATGTGAAGCCTTCGGGCAAATTTCTGATGGAGGATTTCAGTTACGCCGGAGGGGTGCCCGCAGTGATGAAGGAGATCGCTTCACGGCTTCACCTGGAGGCGATCACGGCGACCGGCAAGACACTGGGTGAGAACATTTCCCGATTCGCTTGTTTCAATCGGGAAGTCATTAAGCCACTCAGCCAGCCGCTCTACCCGGAGGGCGGCCTGGTAGTGCTGGGCGGAAATCTCGCCCCGTGCGGCGCCGTTATCAAGCAATCCGCCTCTTCGCCTCATTTGCGCAAGCACAAGGGAAAGGCCGTGGTGTTTGAAAACAACCGGGATTTGTTAGGGCGAATTGACGACCCGCGCCTGAGTGCGGATGAGAACTCGGTCTTGGTCCTGAAAAATGCCGGCCCGAAGGGGGCGCCGGGCATGCCCGAATGGGGCCACTTGCCGATTCCCGCCAAGCTGCTCAAGGCCGGGGTGAAGGACATGGTGCGGCTGAGCGATGCGCGCATCAGCGGCACCAGCTTTGGGACCATCGTC
>Ga0187880_1002662_pt1 | contig 13849 bp, 8 predicted proteins | sample June2016WEW_19_4_FD_132998 | JGI IMG/M metagenome (GOLD analysis project Ga0187880, IMG submission 132998) | Peatland microbial communities from SPRUCE experiment site at the Marcell Experimental Forest, Minnesota, USA - June2016WEW_19_40 | ecosystem: Environmental > Terrestrial > Soil > Wetlands...
GTATCGACTCCGAGGTAGGAAACAAAGGAGTTACGCCCGTAACTCCTCAAGATTGACTCTCGCGAGAAATAGGAATTTACCAAAATGTGTTTGGCAAAGGAGGCGTTCTTTTTGTCTATTTTTCGCACTCTTGTGCCAAGGCAATTGGACATAGTTGACATCATTTTTTCGCGTAGGCGAGGACTTGGAAAAAGTTTCTTTCTCGCCACGTCGCGCAAAGCTGCTTCTTGGTTCCACGGTTGTTGACAATAATAGATCGTCGGTTTCTTACTATATTTTAAAAAAAATGGCGAGTAAGTGTAGCGATCCTGTTCGCATAAGACGACGTCGAAGTCTTGCCCATTGATGCTGTCAGCGATATTCCGCTCCGTTCGTTCCAAATCAGCTAGGATGCCTAATGGAAAATTTCTTAGTGCAGAGGAAATTGAACCAGAAATGGTCCTTTTAACCTTGAACACCGAGACCTCGCTTACAACTTCCTCTAAGGGCAGGTAACTCTCATTCGCGGTAGATGGGACAAAGACGTCTACAGCGTGGCCTGAGTTCGCCAGAAACTTGCTAAAAGTATAAAGCGCCCTCTTAGCCCCTCCAGACGATAAATTGTGGAATATCGCAATTTTCATCTTGTTATTTTTTTATTTTTATAATTTAAATTCAGCCACTCATCGTTTGATGTGACGCATAATTCCAGGTCTTTCGATGCTCTTACGGTTCTTTATATATCAATTGGCTTAAAAGTGTTTTAAGAACCCTTACATAATCCTAAGTCGTTAAGTGGAAGCGCCGCACTGTCCTCATCTCTAAGCCCACATATTCCCCGCGGCCAGATGTGAATCGTAGACCAAATGCTGACGACACCTGATCTCATGCTCGTTGGTGAAAATCTACAGCCGAGGATCGTTATAGCTCTCATATCACCGCAGTGCTATCTGCAGACCCATCATTTACTACCAACAACTCAAAATCTGCCTTCTGGCTGAGAATAGCATCAACCGCCACTCGCAACAGGCGCTCACTGTGAGATCGGCACTCCCTCGTTACTTGGACATTCCACAGGGTTGGCTGAACTAAACGAAACAGTGCGCTATTTCTGATATAGCTGAAGCAGGCTCATTACAGGCAGCAAGCAACATAAACAAGGACCAACATTTCTAATAAAAATGCAACGGAAGAATGGTGAACCGTCGCGATGGGGGAACGCTCGCAAGCTATCGCACTCAACAGCATAAAAAGCGCTAACCGATCGCTTGATCATCCTTCTTTGCGTAGAGATTTGGAAATATCAAAACGGAAGTCCACGAAGCAGCGTGAAATGCATCTGAAAAAGAGCGAATACGGGATTTTTAACTAAAATGCGGCGTTTTTTTACTAAGAAGTATATTTCAAGCTTCAAAGCACTACTGCAATGGTCTGCATTCCTGATAAGATACCGACTGCCCTTCTCTCTGAGGCGGAATTCGGCCTGGTCAATGGATGCTAAGGACTTCGAAGGAGTTATTGATGTCTTGCGCGGCTATAGAACTGGCGAAAGCGTGTGTGTAGTTGAGTTAGGCGCGGGTGTTTCGACGCTCGTGCTCGGACACCTTCTGCCTCGACTTTACGACGACGGACACATTATTTCCATCGAAGGCGATGAAAGCTACGCGCATCACCTTCACGACCTCATAACGAGTTATAAACTCGATGATGTCATCAGCTTGCACCACGTCCCGTACGCGGACGGTGATAATGGCTGTTGGTTTAGCAGGGACGTGCTTAGACGTATTCTAGATGACAAAAGAGTTGATATACTACTCGTTGACGCCCCGCCTGGTATTTTATGCCCACGAGCGCGACAGCCCGCGATCCCTTTTTTCTTGTCATACCTAGAACAAGACGGCATCGTGCTTTTGCACGACACGTGCAGACAAGACGAGTCCGATATCTTTGAGGAGTGGAGTCGCTACTTCAATGCCCACCATCGGGTCGAAACTCCTCGTGGGCTTGGTGTTTTTACCAGGCCTCTTAGATAGTATACACGTTTCCTAATCAGATGTAAAGTTCTTGAAACAAAGCGGCGTGCGCCTCGGGCGCCGTAAGGAACGCCAGGAGATACGGCTCCTCGACCAGCTCGTACATCGGTTTTCGCTTTATCAGCCCTTGGTCGGGCACCTCAGTCGGATAGGCGACCCTAATTTCAGGCACGTTATGATACGCCTTGTTGTGCAGCAATCGGCCGTTGATGAGCTCATAGTACGCGCCGCCGCGAAGCTTCGCGTAGGGCTCATAGACCGAATTGAACGACCGGCACACCCAGTTGGCCATCTTAAGCGTTCGCTGCGACGGGTTTATCGTCACGTGACCGTAGTTAGGTGGGACAATGACCTTGTCGCCCCTCGTCGCTTTAACGAGAATGATCTCGTCAACGCTTTCGTTGCGCGCGCGCTGCAGCAGGTAGTGGGCGTCTCCTTCGAGCACCTCGTAGATCTCGGGATACGTATAGCGGAGCTTCACGTTCGTGCGCGGGTGGTAATGCCCGTACGTCTTGACGAACTCGAGCCCCATGTTGAACGGAGGAATGATCGTGATGTCATAGCGGAGCTGGTGCTGCATGATAGTCTCCGCATCTGCGAGGGTGAGCGCGAGGTCGCGGTACATGTAGTAGGCGTCACGGTCCCCAGCCGCTTCAAACCACGCAGTATCGAACGCGACGTCACGAAGGTCGTAGAGCCGCCGAACATCAGGTTCGATCAGCCGTTCGCCAAACTTGAGCTTCATGGCAGCTTTTACTCCCAAATCGATGAATAACGTTTATGTTTCTCACTGCTCGCTTAACTAATTTCCGTCTTCCGATATTGCTCCGTAGGAGAGAGCGCAGCAACGTCAGTTGTACCCACGTTAACGTGCTGTTAATCCAATCGAACTCCCTAGCCTGGACGTGCGGGCTGCTATCGGAGTACGTCGCGTTTTTGCAGGCTATGCGGTACTGTTCCAAAAAAGCAGGTATCGTTCCAAAAAAGCGTCGTGCTGTGTAACTGCACTTGCCGCTTAGTTGCTGCTACGTGTGAGTACGACGGTGCGGTTTCGGGAGGCAACTTCTTGCACGATTTCAGGGATCCCGTCCGTGGACGCGTCTTCTGCGAAGTCCTAAGTCATCTAACGAACTGAACTCCTGAAGTAGTAGTTTGTCTATTTCACCCCGAAATCACTTCAGAAATCATTCTCTTTTCGTAACAATACGCTCGATCGTCATCTTTCGTGGGGCTTTGATGTGCGTGCACAGAGATGTCTTTTTCCTATTAGTGACCCCCTAACCTGGTCTTCCCTCTGTATTAGGCGGCACTTGACTAGGGGGGTAGCACGCTTTTCTGCGGCTTCCCCAGTTCATATCTTGATCAAGTCCGTGATACTGCCAACAGGCGGTGAACTCTTTGTTGGCATTGTGTTGGTCGGCAAGACTGGCAGACAGCACAAGCGCCGGAATGCAAAGCAGGTAAACAAGATAAAGAATGGGTGCGTCGTTTTGGCACTAGGTCGGTAAGCTGACAATGAGTACGAATGGAGCAACAAGGATTAGATGCCGGCTTAAATCTTGATGCAAAACGAAAACAGCAGCAGAAACATGACAAGGGTACAAGGAGGAGCTCAAACGGGGTTCATATCAAACGGTTTCCTTCGCGCGGGGTTCATATCAAACGGCTTCTTCGCGCATTAGTAAAAGTCTGTTCGAACTCAATCCAGAAATACTGCTTTACTGTGTGAGAAACCGGCGCCTTGAATGCGTTTGACGTAGTCTGCATACCAACTATCACTCATTACTAAGCTTGCAGATGGCGTTTCTCCTTAAGACGTCGTTCGCACGAACGGGAGGATATTTATCTTACCTTACTAGCATGTTGAAGGACATATAAAGAGGGCGGGCACGATGCTTAAAATTCTGCACCCGTTCGGACGATGGATCCTTCGACAAGTCGATGCGTTTATCTGCATATCAGACTACAAAGCGTCATTAGTTCAGCGTGAAGACGTAGCAGATGACCGCGAGCGCGGTCACAGTGCAACTGCGAACTTAGTTTCGATTAGGGCGATCATTAGCAAAGGCAAAGTCTTGCGACTCTTTTTACGCATCTTTTGTACGATGGCCAGTTAGCAGCTGTATGTTAATGAGGCTTTGAACGTGCTCAAGCGATTATCCAATAACCTTTTCTCAATCATATGACCACTCCACACGCGAGTATCGTTATCTTAAACTGGAATGGGAAGGACATGCTGCAGGAATGCTTGCGGTCAGCCAGCAGCTTAGAGTATCCGAGCTATGACGTCGTGGTAGTAGACAATGGCTCGACTGATGGCTCACAGGATTTTGTTCGACATAATTTCCCTGAGGCACACCTTATTGAAAATGAGCGAAATCTCGGTTTTGCCGAGGGGCAGAATACTGGTATTCGATATGCTGTAAGGAGCGGGGCCGACTTCATATTCATTCTTAACAATGACATCACACTGGACCAGAACGTGTTACGGGAGCTGGTCGCCGCTTTCGAGGAGGACGAGTCCATCGGGATTGCCGGACCGATTCTATATCACGCAGACCGCCCAACCGTTGTCCAGAAGGCGGGTGCTATGATTTCGTGGCGTACCGGGCGCGCGCCCTATTTAGGGGTAGGGACGACAAGTAGCGTATTATCACTCAAGATGATACCAGTAGACTCAGTGGGCATGTTTCTAGCTAAACCAGCCTTGTTTAAACGCATTGGCTTTTTCGATGCCAGGCTCGTTTCCTACTGGGAGGACACCGACTTATGTTTACGTGCAAAGAAGGGCGGATATCGTGTGGTGTGCGTTCCCGCGGCCAAGATATGGCACAAAGGAGGAGCCACAGCGACCAAGGTGCCCGGCTTGCGAACGTATTACCTTACGAGAAATCGTTTTTGGATGGAGAAAAAGTACGCCTCCTGGGGCGCACGAGTGCTATTCTGCTTGCTTTTCTTTCTTTGGATATTTTGGCTCAACAGTGTTCGATTTCTATTTTACGAACAGAACACCAAAGAGTTCGGCGCTTTTCTACGAGGCATACATGATGGATTGATTCCAAAATAACGCACGCAGCTGTCAAGTCTCCAGCATTGGAAGACACAAAATAAATCGTGAGATGGACCGAAAAGCTTGCCGCTATTGCGTCGGATCTAATGCTTTATTTCACGCACAGCTAGCTTTCTTCCTTAACAGAGCCAGCTAAAACACTCGCAAAGCGCAAGCATTTCGCCCCAGCCACTTACTGCCGGTACTAATGCGACACAACCGCAAAAGTATGTTTCCCTTAAAGTGACCCTACATTCTTCCTACAAGCCCCTTCAGTGCGACAATCGTGGTAGCCTCAAGATAATGCAGGAAGCGACCCTCTTTGAAAGCGGCTCCGATTCAAACGTTCGGTCCCGCCCGTGCAAAAAAAGCTTTGACTTTTTAATTTGTAAGAAATGTAGGCCTCACCGTCAAAATCACCTTAGTAAGAGCCCCTGTAAATCCCATAAATGAGTTTAAGCTCTTGTATGGTGAAACCCCGCAGTGCAAGCAAAATAGCCACATAGATTACTGCGGCAAGTGCGATCGATAATAGTATGCTCAAAAGTCCAGAGGGATTCCATAAGAGTAGAAATAAGGCCATAATACTCGAGCCGCAGACACTCTTCACGATGAAGCCATAGTTGAAGTCAAACTTAAAGTATCTAAGCGAATAGTGTGTAGTCAACAGGAAAGCCAGTAAGAACGCGAGGAAAGTGGTAAGTGCAGCACCTATGAGGCCCAAATAGGGGATAAGTACCAAGTTTAAACCGAAATTCATCACGGCACTGAGAATCCATATCGTGCCAATGATAGCAGTTCTCTTTTTTAACGCGATTATGATAACAATCGTCGAGTACGCTCCAGCGAGCGCAGTTCCTGCGGCAACAAACGGAGTGACCAAATACCCGTTTGCGGCAATCTGCTGCGTGGTGAGCACAAGCAAAAGGGGCTTTGACAAAACCGACAAAGCAAAAACGCAGGGCAATGCTATCCCCGCATACCACTTCAGTGAATACGTCAAGATCGTGCGTACATCCGACATGCTGTTCTCGTCGTAGTATTTTGTGAGAACCGGAGGAAGCAGTACTCCTAATGGAAATGCGACCATGCCGATGGCGTTTCCCAGGTTATATCCCGGAGAATAATAGCCCACCGCTGCGGCACCTAAAAAAAACGCAATGAGATAGCGATCGCTTGAATTTACGACCCAAGCCGATAGACTGCCTGGGACTAATGGTAAGCCATAGGCGAGGTGTTGTCTCGCGTGCTTAAACTTGGGCATAGCAAAACCAATCTCCGCGACGATTGGGTACATTATTACGGCGAACACCACAAGTTGCTGGATTAAGAGTGCTATCACCGCGCCTTCCAATCCGCGACCCGAAAGGACAAAATAAGCTACCAGGGCCGTGTTTAGGTACGCGTTGAAAAAGTTTAGGAACGAGTACCGTTTGATCTGCTGGAATGTTACAAAATACTGCATAACATAAGCAGTCAGGCACGCAATGAAGACGTTCGGTACAAGCAGCAGGGCTATGGTGGTATTGCTATGAAACCAGCTTGTAGCGATTTGTGGCACAAATAGAAGAAGTAGAGCAGAAATAATCGCGCTTGTAAGCACTACGATGAATCCCATGGAATAGAACGCCTCACGGATGTCACGTTTGTCCGTCACAGCAGCAAGAAATCGAGTCATTGCAGCTGGTAGCCCTAAACACGCAAGCACAGGCAATAGGCTAGTTGTAACAATGATCAACGCCCAAGCCCCATAGTCAGCTATAGGAAGGCTTTTTGTCAGAATAGGGAGCAGAATAATATTACTGAGAGTTACTAGTGGAGCTATTACCGAGGCCAGTCCTAGTCGCCGAAAAGTGAGTGTGTATTTCGCCATTTACTTGGTCTATCCCGCACGATACAAATGGATCGGTGGCTTACTGTTTTATTCTGCCGTTTTTTTGATCTGCCGCCGTCACGCAACGCTTGCCTGGGTCACAAAAATGGTCGAATCCCTTCAATCCGTCTTCGCGTGCTCGTCTCCTCTACGCCTCTCTTCTTGGCAGTGTCTTTGACTCTCCCAGGTAGTTTCTCAAAGGCTAGCGACATCCCCTGGGATAATGCAACGTTTATACCTTATTCACGAAGAACGTCCGCCTTATTTGCTTCTTTTTCTAATAACAAGCAAATTAACAAATACCCATTGGTTCCGAATTGATATAGACTTACAAAGCACCAAATCAGTTTAATGATCAATCGGCTGTGTCATTTTGACGAGGCTGAAGAGGTTACTTTTGATAACTTCCGATAGGGACGTCTCAAACCAGGCCGTATCGAATGTGACGTTACAAAGGTCGTGGAGCCGCTGGATCTAGGGTTCGATCAGCGGTTCGCCTCTTGAGCTTCGTAGATGCCTCCGCAACGGTGAACTCAGGTCCGGAAATCTCGGTCAACTACGTTATGGTTTTGCACAATCATTATCGCTGTCTCGCGAGAAAACCGCTGAAGAATCGTATCTCGCTTGCGGTAAATCCTTTGAGGACAAACAGAATCGCTATGTAGGCGACGGCGCAGGTCACGATTAGCGCGGAGACGCTCAACAATCCGGAGGCGTGCCATACCAGAACAAACGACGATACCACGATCGATGCAAAAATACTTTTTAAAATGAAGCCAAAGTCCACATCGAGCGTCATATGTCGAACAGAATAAATCGCCGTAACCCCGAAAACAAAGCCGTAGCCCAGCACCGTCGTCAGAGCCGCAGCTATGATTCCAAAATATGGAACGAGGACCAGATTAAGTCCGATGTTTAAAGTCGCACCCAGGACCCACATCGTGCCGATAATCGCCGTCCTTTTTTCAAACGTGAGCACGATCATGATTATGGACCACACTCCAAACAGCAGAGAGCTCAACGCGGTGAACGGCGTGATCAGATAGCCGTTCGCAGCTATTGCAGGGGTCGTTAGTACCAGCAGTATAGGCTTCGACAGAACTGAAAACACGAACGCTGCGGGCACGGCAACTGCCAGGAAGTATTTTACCGAGTACCTGATAATCGTCTTCACGTCCGCAATTCTGTTTGCGTCATAATGCTCGTAGAGGGCCGTCGGAACTAGAATCGTAAAGGGCGTCGCTAAAACACTGATCGTCCAGCCAAGCTGGTACCCTGGGGAGTAGTACCCGACCCACGCGACACCTAAGAAGAACGTAATGATGTACCGATCGCTGACACCTAACGCCCAACTCGACACGCTGCTTGGCACAAAAGGTAGACCGTATTTTAGATACGCCTTTAGCTCAGAGAAACTCGGCATGGTCACCCCGATATCTCTCAGGACGTAATAGGTCGAGATCAGGGCTATGAGTAGCAAAGTGATGAGATACCCGAAAACAGCTCCGGCGAGTCCGAGCCCACCCACCACGAACGCTGCGATGAGTATAACGTAGAGAGCGGCCTGAAGCAACGAGACAATCGAGTATCGTTTCGCCTGTTGAAATGTCCTGAAGTAGGTCTGTGGCATGTAGTTGTACGCGGCCAAAAACGTGATTAATGGCAATAAGAGGGCAACGGTACGGTTACCGCCGAGCAAATGAGTAGCGACCGAATGTCCAACAAAGAGAAGAAAGAGACTCGAAACAAAACCTACGCCGAGAACAACGAGCGCCATAGAGTAGTAGCCTTCACGTATCTCGTCTTTGTTTTTTACCGGAGCTAGAAACCGTACCATTGAATTCGGTAGGCCTAAAAGCACCACCATTGGCACAAAGTTGGCTGTAACGACGATTAACGACCAAATCCCGTAATCCTGAATTGTCAGGATCTTCGTCAGGATCGGTAGCAAGAGGACAGGACTGAACGAGACGACAAGGTTAGCTAGTCCCGTCAGCCCGATTCGTTTGACCAAAAGCTCGTAGTCACTCACGGTGCCTCAAGATACGACAAACCACGTTAAGAGCGGCGCGCGGCCAGCCCCACAACGTTTCAGTTTCTATGATTGCGCCGAGGCTCTGGGGTGCCCCGTCGCGACTTATCATGAAGATCACCTCGATTGCCTAGGAATGCGGCGGCGTCCTCATCTGTACGCCATTTTCTGCTGAGCGCGCTGCTCACGAATGAAGGCGTAGCTGCGTGTATTTCGGCGACATAGGCCGTGCAATTCGCATAATGGAGTTCATCTTTTTTGTGTCAACAAACAGATTTAAAGCCTCCGCTTCGAACCGCGTTTCTATTCTTGTTCGTTGCTGTGGAACGACGCACAGCGCACTACAAACGTCCTCACGTTGATCGTGCGAGCGAACCGAGTGGTTTACGGTCATACGCCAGAAGCACGTTGAGGTTAGTAGTACATTCGTTCGGAGACGTGCAGGAACGAGCGCATGAACTCGAAACACACGCGCAGCTTGCTCACCAGAATAGGATTCGGATCAGCGAACAAGTGGGGCCATGACGCATACGAGCGTGTCGAAGATACGATAACAGCTGCGGCATGAAACCGGTAGAGAGAGGAGCTCTCAATGTGCTCCAAGGCCTTGAAATCGAAAAAAGAAATAATGAGCTAGGAGCTACGAAGAGGCGAAAAGAACATGCTGAGCTATCCCTGTGACCTTTGCTAACTCGCCGTCACCATCACCGTCGCGTACTTGGGCGCCCTCGAAGGGGCGCAGGTGGCGCTCCTTGATACTTCGTGAGGATCGAGTAGGTGCCAACGCTCGGCTCCCGCGCGGTTAACGAATACGAGCTGGTATAGTTGGTCTTCGCAGCCTTGCTCGTGCTTGTGCGCAATCATGCCCTCGCGCGTGCGTCGGCTAATGAACGATAATCGTCACGACCGTGCTTGTCGTTGCTTGGTAGGAGCTGTCACCGGCGAAGGTGGCGTAGTAGGTGCGTTGTCCGGGAGAGCCGAAGCTCGTGGTGAGGGTGATCTGGCCGGTGGCGTTGGTGGTGTTGGTGGTGTCGTTGTAGCGGACGTTGTTGAGGTAGTGGTAGATGGTGACGTTCTCTCCTGAAAGCGGCGTTGTGCCGTTACTCAATGTGGCGTTGAAGGTGACCTGCTGATTGACGGCGGGGGTGGAGTTGGACGCGGTGAGGGTGATGGTGGTCTGCATCTTGGTGACGTTGGTGACGTTGACGGTGACGACGGTGCTTGTCGTTGCTTGGTAGGAGCTGTCACCGGCGAAGGTGGCGTAGTAGGTGCGTTGTCCGGGAGAGCCGAAGCTCGTGGTGACGGTGATCTGGCCGGTGGTGTTGGTGGTGTTGGTGGTGTCGTTGTAGCGGACGTTGTTGAGGTAGTGGTAGATGGTGACGGACTCAGACGGGAGGGCCGCTCCACTGCTCGTCAAAGTGGCGTTGAAGGTGACTGATTGGTTGACGGCGGGGGTGGTGGTGGACGCAGTGAGGGTGAGCGCGGTCGCCGCCTTGGTGACGTTGACGGTGACGACGCTGCTCGTGGCGTTGGTGTAGGTGGCGTTCCCGTCGTAGGCCGTGCGGTAGTAGTAGGTGCCCGCGGCCGACTCGTTGTTGCTGAACTGGTACGTACCGGTCGCATCGGTCACGTTCGTTGTCACGTTGCTCCACGCGGCGTTGTTGGTGGAACGCTGCAGCGTAACGGTCGCGTTACCTATCCCAACGGCGCTGGCGCTCAGCGTGCCGTTGACAGTGAAGTTCTGCTTTGTCAGTGCAGATGCCGGCGCGGCAATAGTAAGCGCGTTCGCCAGCTTGGTGACGGTGATGACGTTGATGGTGACGACGCTGCTCGTCTTTGCTTGGTAAGAGCTGTCACCGGCGAAGGTGGCGTAGTAGGTGCGTTGTCCGGGAGAGCCAAAGCTCGTGGTGACGGTGATCTGGCCGGTGGTGTTGGTGGTGTTGGTGGTGTCGTTGTAGCGGACGTTGTTGAGGTAGTGGTAGATGGTGATGTTCTCTCCTGAGAGGGGCGTTGTGCCGTTACTCAAGGTGGCATTGAAGGTGACCTGCTGATTGACAACAGGGGTAGTGTTTGACGCGGCGATGGTGAGGGTGGTCGGTATCTTAGTGACGTTCACGTTCACCGTATTGCTCGTGGCCGTGGTATAAGTGGCGTTGCCGTCGTAGGCCGTGCGGTAGTAGTAGGTGCCCGCGGCCGACTCGTTGTTGCTGAACTGGTACGTACCGGTCGCATCGGTCACGTTCGTTGTCACGTTGCTCCACGTGGCGTTGTTCGTGGAACGCTGCAGGGTAATGGTCGCGTTCGCAATGCCGGTAGTGCCGTTGCGCAGCGTTCCGTTGATGGTGAAGTTCTGGTTGACGGTGACCGTCGTCGGCGATGCTGTCGCGGTAAGGGTGGAGGAGGACGACGACTCAAACGCGTGAATGTTGGCGACATAGGCGTTTCCTGCGCCGTAGGCCGTGGCTAAATCATTCCACGTGGTCCCGTCTAGACTGTAGAAGCTCTGACCGGCTATAGCGTTTGGCGCGTTGTCATCGTAGCCAGATTCCCGCTGCTGTACGGGAAGCGGGTAGTCGTCTCCTGGCGTGGTGAACTTTACCACGACAGCGAACGTCTCACCCTTTGTCAGATTCACAGTCGGGCTCAGGCTCTCTGTGTAGTACCCTGCATAGGAGACCGTGCCCGAGATGGTCGACATAAGGGTACCGCTCGTTGGGATGCTAGAGCTTGTGGGGCTAACGTAGACCTGTGCCGTATACTGGGTTCCCTGGACGGGTGCCCAGAAGCTTACCGCTTTAAGCGTCCCAGTGGAGTTGGCCGTAAAGACGTTCGCTCCGTAGGCGGTAGGAGAAGACCCCGATCCAATGGTGCTTTCCATTCCAAAGGGGTCATACTGGTAATTCGTCGTGTAGTTCGTCGTCGGTTCAGCGGTGAAGACTGTGTTTTCCTGGTAGCCCATGTTGTTGTCGTAGTACGAAACGTAAAAGTACCCGGACTTGCCAAATGACGTGCCCCAGCTGTTCTTGCAGATCCACGCGCCATTTCCGGAAGGGATTGTAGAGAAGTTCTTCGCCGAGAAGTTATCATCCCAGCCCACTATGGTCACAGCGTGGTTGGCTGTGGTTGCGCTACCGTCGTAGTAGGCCGCTGTGGCTTGATTCCAATAAGAAGTGGTTGAAGATGAAGCCCCCGCCCAATAGAATGCGGTATATACGCCGCCATACGTCATCAGCGCAGACTTTATGGCGCTGTTGTCTGTTGGTGACTGCTTCAGCGGGAGGAAATACACGTTTTGAACGTGCATCGCTGCCTGAGACGTGGTCGCACTGGAGGTGCACGACGAATCGCTGTAAGGATCAGACGCACTCGTCACCGGCCCTCCGTGGATCGTGGAGCCAGTGGCATCCGTCATGGTGGTGCCCCACCGGGCGAGGTAGGCGGTTGACATCGCTGAATCGCCGCCGACACAGCACGTGTAGTCGAAGTCGGCAAAGTTCTTTAGGTTGTTCTCTGAATATTGCGTGGTCAACCCAGGCAACAGATACGACTCGAGCGAGCCGAACGTGGCAAACGTCCAGCAGCTTCCGCACGAGCCCTGATTCTCCACTGGGCTCACCTTGTTCATGGTGCGAAGGTCGTACGTCGCGGGGTATGCCTGCGCCTGCGCAAGGCTCGTGGCGGTGGGCAGTTTCGAAAGTTCATAGGGTGGCGGCACCCATCCAAGACCGAGTCCGTCAACCGTTTGCGTCGCCACTTTTCCGGCCGACTTGTTCTGCTGATATTGCACAAAGGCGGGGTTTAACGGCTCTTTCTGCAGCGCTGCCGGAAGCGAAGCGCTTGTCTGCGCAACGGGGGCGCTGCTGTTACTTTGTGCGACCACCAGCCCCGTCGTTCCCAGAGAGCCTAGCAGAAGGATCACCAGGACGAGTGCACCCCATTTTGTTCGTAATTGCATTTGCTCGCCGACGTCTATCGTTTCTCTTGTTTTAGTCGCAATAAGAGTTTGGGTTTTGGCCGCTGGCTTCGGTCAATTTCTACGCACGCGCACGTGCCATTATACGTGAAGTCGCGGTGAACTCCATCGCTTTTCTTTTTCCGTGCGGAATTGCTGAGCGGCAGCCGAAGGCTTGTCGTCGCCCAGACGTGTCGCTTGCAACACTTGATCACTTTAACACTACGTTCCATGCGTAAAGCTTTATCCCGCGAACCTGTGCGCTGCAGAAGCCCGCTCGGGGCATGATCGTGGTCAGGTGGCGGCATTGAGCTCTAACCACTTTTTTACAAGTGAGCATTTTGCGTGAGACGTGCTTGGTATGATCCGGATTACGACGGTATGCGTTGAACGCTCACACTTTGAGATAAACGCGTCAAAAGATCGTGGCTTACGTGTGCTCCCCTTAACGGAGACATCTGCCCTTAATTGCTTTCGACGGTTTTCAATTCCGAATGTCCTGTCGTTCTAAGCGCTGTGAAGCCGCCCCACATTGCTCCAATGATGACCCCTCCAAGTGGAATGTTCGCGAACAGCGGCCGATCCGAGGTAAAGCACTTTGTACTAGTCGCACTATGGTGTTAGTATGTCAGTGATACTGACGCTGACGGCGACCACGACCGGAGGCGCGATGACCTCGACGACGTCAGGGATCTCGCTGACAGACATACTGATAGGCGCAGTCATTGTCTCCATAGCGCTTATTGCATCACTCGTCGCCACCGAGCTGCTGTCGTTGCGCGAAGACTCGGGCTCCCCGTTTCACTATAGCAGGAAGGCAGCCGTAGCGGTGCTCGGGATCAACGTGACGCTCCTGATCATTTTTTGCGTCTCCGTGACGTTCAATGTGGCACGGCTAGTATAGGCAGGAAGGGGAGCACGCCGAACAGGA
>Ga0187880_1002666_pt1 | contig 13838 bp, 11 predicted proteins | sample June2016WEW_19_4_FD_132998 | JGI IMG/M metagenome (GOLD analysis project Ga0187880, IMG submission 132998) | Peatland microbial communities from SPRUCE experiment site at the Marcell Experimental Forest, Minnesota, USA - June2016WEW_19_40 | ecosystem: Environmental > Terrestrial > Soil >...
AAAAGGCCGCCGCATTATCACCGCGCTGCTGACGGCTCGCCAAGCCGATGTGGAACAACTGACGGCACTTGCGGCATGAAAAATCTTCCAAAGAATGAATGATTTTGAGCTATTGCATTGCAGACAGGGCAAATGAGTTCGTATATGCACGAGTTCGAACCCGGGGCTCCATCAAGCCTTCGGCCGGACCGCGAGCCGTCCCGGCTCGCAGCGGCCACGCACGTTCCTGGACTCTCTAGTATTCCGGGCACCTCGCGTGTACCTGCGCGGTGCGAGCCGGGATGGCTCGCGGTCCGAGTGAGCTTGGTACAGCCCTTGTTCCGGCCTGAGCGCCGAAGCAGTTATGATTGAGAACGTGATGCACAGCATAGGCGGAATGAGCCTGTATGGGGTGATCTCCATCTGCCTCTTCGTCGCCGTTTTCGTCGGCGTGCTGGTCTGGACGATCCGCCTTAAGAAGTCGTATCTGAAATCAATGCGCAAGCTGCCGCTGGAAGGCGAGTCGGCAGCGGATGCTCAACTACTTGAACCACCTCCGAACCCTTAAGATCAACATGACTGAGTATAAAGACCCGTTGCTGATGGATCACGAGGCCGACGGTATTCGTGAATTGGACAACAAGCTGCCGCGCTGGTGGGTGTGGTTGTTCTACCTCACTATCGTCTTCGCGGTCGGCTATTTCGGGTATTACCATGTTTATGGGAATATTCGACCTGGCAAAGTCAAGTTCAGCGCCGATAAATACCAGGCCGAAATGGCAATTGGCAGCCAGATTAAGAGTAACTCGATGGCGAAGTTCGAAGCCGACATTGCCGTCCTGCAACCGTCAAAGGACCCGGACGTCCTGGCCAACGGCAAGAAGACGTTTCTTACGCTGTGCGCCCCCTGTCACCGCCCGGATGGTGGCGGGTTGGTCGGGCCGAACCTGACGGACGATTACTGGATTCACGGCAGCAACTTCACCGACAATGTGAAGACGATCTGGAATGGCGTGCCGGAAAAGGGCATGATCACCTGGAAGAACATGCTCAAGCCGAAGGAAATCTACGAGGCGGCCAGCTACATCTACACACTGCGCGGCACGCACCCCCCCAATCCCAAGCCGCCGGAGAACCTGGCCCCGGTCAAGAAGGGCCCGAGCGAGTTTGAATAGTCTTCTCCCAGCAAGCCGGCTCTCCGGCATCCCAAAATCCGGATGTCTGCCGCCCTACCCAGAGGTCGCGGCGGGGAAGCTTTATTGTTTCAGTCGCAGCCTAACTTGTCTGTTTCGCGAATCCACTAGCGTATTGGTGCGATTGGTGCGGGACGGATCTGAACTGGTAGCGCAGATTTTCAATCTGCTGTATCGCAGAATTGCATTCTGCGGAGCGTGGGCAGCGTCGAAACGGCAGCGAGTGTTACCTACCCTGCCGATTACAAATCGGCGATTCAGCAGATTGAAAATCTGCGCTACGCGGTTGCGGCACCTCCCCCATTAGATTCATGCAACGGCGCATTGATCTGAAAGCCCATGCCACCGCCCACTGAACATCCGAACCCCGTCCGGCCAGGAACCGTGAAGGACATTGACTGGAAGGATTTCCGCGACCATCTCAGCACGGCGGACAGCGAGGGCCGGCGACAGTGGCTTTACCCGCGCAAAGTGCACGGCCCGTTTTACCGTGGACGCACGTGGCTAAGCTGGCTCCTGCTGGCGGTCATGTTCGCCGGGCCCTTCGTGCGCATCAAGGGCAACCCCCTGCTCCTGTTCAATATCGTCGAGCGCAAGTTCATCATCCTGGGCCAAATCTTCTGGCCGCAGGACATGATCATGTTCGCGGTGGCCTTGCTGATCTTCGTGACCAGCATCCTCGTGTTTACGGCCGCCTACGGCCGGCTCTGGTGCGGCTGGACTTGTCCGCAGACCGTGCTGATGGAAATGGTTTTCCGCAAGATCGAGTATCTCATCGAGGGCGACTCGCATCAGCAACGCGCTCTCGACAAAGCGCCCTGGACTGCCACCAAGATTCGCAAGAAGGTGGGCAAGCACGTGATCTTCTTCGGCCTGTCGTTCATCGTGGCCAACACCCTTCTGGCCTACATCATCGGCACAGAGCAGTTGTTTCAGATCGTGACAGACAGCCCCATGAAGCATCTGCAAGGGCTGACGGCCATGATCCTGTTCACGGTGGTGTTCTACGCCATCTTTGCCCGGTTCCGCGAGCAGGCTTGCACGTTCATCTGCCCTTACGGCCGACTCCAGTCCACGTTGCTCGATGAGAACTCGATCGTCGTCGCCTACGACTATAAACGCGGTGAGAAGCGTGGCCCCTGGCGTCGAGGTCAACCCCTCGATCAGCGCCAGGCCGAAGGCCACGGCGACTGCATCGCCTGCCGGCAATGCGTAACGGTTTGCCCCACCGGTATTGACATCCGAGACGGCACGCAGATGGAGTGCGTCCAATGCACCGCGTGCATTGATGCCTGCGATGATGTCATGCAAAGAATCGGGCGCCCCCGCGGCCTCATCCGTTACGCCTCACTCAACGGCATCGAGCGCGGCGAACGGCTCAAAGTGACACCGCGGCTGGGTGGCTACACGGCCATCCTGCTGGCACTGGCGGTCTTGCTGGGATTCCTCATCTTCTCGCGCTCGGATGTCCAGACTACATTGCTGCGCGCGCAGGGGGCCCTTTTCCAGCAAATGCCCAACGGCCACTTCAGCAACCTCTACACCGTCCGAGTGGTGAACAAGACCTCGCGCGCAATCCCGATCCAGCTCAAGCTTGAAAACACCAAGGGCGAGCTCCAGGTGATGGGGCAGGATATTGTCGTGCCGCCCCAGAAGCAGGCTGAGACCTCGGTGCTGATTGAGCTGGACCAGGCGGTGATGAAACCCGGCTCGACCCCGCTGGTCGTGGGCGTTTACTCCCAGGGCCGCCGCCTGGAAACGCTCAATACCGGGTTCATCGGCCCGCGGGACGACAGCGCTAGGTGACCAACTCTATGAAGACCTCTCGCAACCTCTGGCCCTTATGCATCATCGCTACGTTTGTCCTGTTCTTCGCAGGCACGGTGGGCCTGATCGTAATGGCTTGCTCGCAGAAAGTGGATCTGGTCAGTGCCGATTACTACGAACAGGAGCTAAAGTTCCAAGGCCGGATTGACCGCGTCGAGCGCACGCGGAACGCCGCCACCCAAGGCACGATCGCTTACGACCCCGCCAATCACTGCATCACCGTCTCCCTGCCGGCGGAGCAAGCTCACCGCGAAGTCTGGGGAGGCATCGAACTTTACCGTCCCTCGGCCGCGGGAATGGATCGCGCCGTCAGACTCCTGCCCGACGCCAACGGCGTTCAGCGCCTCGATGCCACCGGGATGGCCCCCGGCCTCTGGCGAGTGCGCGTCTCCTGGACGGCCGAGAAACAGAACTACTACCTCGACCAAAAGGTGGTCGTGGGTTCCAAGCCCTCATAACCCAGAGTATTTCATGCCCTGCAAGAAATGCCCAAAGCTCGGAGCGCCGGCATCTTGCCGGCTTAGACTGTCCGAACGGCTTAAGCCGGCAACATGCCGCCGGTCCGCTTTCGCCAGCCTGAACTGCCTCAACCAACCCTGTCTATGCTCCTTTCCATAGACTGCTGGACCGCCTTCCTCCTGGGCCTGGTGGGCAGCGTGCATTGTGCCGGGATGTGCGGGCCGCTGGCGCTGGCGCTGCCTGCGGCTGGAGACAGCACGCCAGCCTATGTGCTGGGGCGCGTCGCCTACAACGCGGGACGCATCGTCACTTATTGCCTGCTGGGGATTGTGTTTGGCCTGGCTGGCTGGACATTGCTGCTGGCCGGACTTCAGCGCTGGGTCTCGATCGCGCTCGGCGCGGCGCTGCTGGTGGGGCTCTTCGCCTCGCGGAGGCTGGCCCTGTCACGCCCGGTGACTTCTGCCGTGAATCGGCTCAAGTCCCGCATGTCAGTGCTGTTGCGCCGGCGGTCTTTCGCGGCCCTGGCGGTGCTGGGCCTGCTGAACGGTTTGCTCCCCTGCGGCCTGGTCTATGTGGCTTGCGCGGGCGCCGCCGCCACGGGAGGCATTTTAGCCGGCGCATCGTATATGACCGCGTTCGGCGTAGGTACGGTGCCGATGATGCTGGCGATCAGTCTCTCCGGCAAGCTGGTCCCGACCTCGCTGCGCCTCAAGCTGGTCAAGACCATCCCGGTCTGCGTCTTCCTGCTGGGGACGCTGTTGATTCTCCGCGGGATGTCCCTGGGCATCCCGTACCTCAGCCCCGACATATCCAGCACCGGCGCGTCCTGCTGCCACAAATAGTCCTCCGCAGGAAAATGCGCTATCCTTCGAGCAGCAACCCAGCCCTCGGTGTCTAAATGCAGAGGGAACACGACAGGGACGGCGTAGTGCTGCCGTAGTCCCGGCGTGCTGACAGAAGGTGCCGGAGGGAAATCCTAGCGAAGCCCATGCGAAGCCTATGCGAAGCCCATGCGAACAACGCGCTGTCCGTTCCATACCATCACCCTGGCAACGCGCTGGTTACACGCTTGATGCAGGCTTGCTGGAGTGGAATCGGCCCAAGCGCCAAAAGATGCCGAACACCCTGCACGGGCTGCATGAATCCGCAGAGATGCTTGCTGGGGCGTAGGCGCGATGAACATCTCGAAGGGCGTGGTGTCGCATCTGCCTTGGGGCTTGTGCCATCAACTGCCTCACGAGCTATTATTCGGGCAAACCTTAGGGTTCCAGATGTTGAAGCTGCCACGGTGTTTGGCGGATGACAGGTCCGGGATCGACCGGCTGCACCTTGAAACCGAGCTGATTGGCCAGCGGGATTGCGCCGTTCTGAAGAATGCTGGCGAAAGTGGGAGGCTCTCCCAGCATCAGGCCCCAGGTCCAGACTTCGCCATCACGGGTAAGCGCCACACCAATGGGACCGTGGACGCCTATCGCGACGCCATGAGCGTCGCCGGCAGTATATGCGACCACAGCCCGCTGAAACTTAGTCCGCCTGAATCGCAACGCTTTAGCGTGTTTGGGCGGCCGGTTGGCGTCGTAATCAGACGCATCCATCAGCCAGAATGAACCGTCCTTCTTGGTCAGACCCTGACGCCACCACAAACCGCAGGCTGGAATGCTCCGCCAATCGCTGTTCGTCCCAATGCGGGTGGGCCTGGAATCCAGCGCCGGGTCGTGGGTGTCCGTATAGACATGCGCGTTCCGCCCCCAGCTCCATAGCGTCCCATCCGATTTGATGGCGAAGACAGTGTTCACCCCGAACCCCACGTCCACCCAATTGGCGTCCGGAGAAACGCGCGTGGGAACAAGAATCGCGCCGGTGCCTTGAGGAAAGGCCGCATCGGGGTTGTCCCCCCAATACCAAAGACTGCCATCGGATTGCAGTGCCACGGTCTCGAGCATTCCGGCCCATACCTTGATCCAGTTGGTGGAGGAGCCGACTTGCACGGGAACTGCGCTGTTGCTGGTCGAACCAGTTCCCAACGACCCGGCCCAGTTGATGCCCCACGCCCACAAAGTGCCGTCGTTCTTCAGTGCGACGGAGTGTACCCCACCGGCCGCGGCTTGTTTCCAATCATTACCCGAAGCGGCACGGACAGGGGTGTTGGCCCGCCGGTTCTGTCTTCCCACTGTCCCCACGCCAAACTGACCAGCATGGTTCGCACCCCAGGCCCACAGCGTGCCGTCCGATTTGATGGCCATATTGTGAGAATGCCCGGCGGAGATGCTGACCCAGTTGGTGTCATTGCCAATGCGGCGCAATCGGGTCTGCGACGGTACGTTCCCCAGACCCAGGACGGGCCAGCCCAGCCAGTCTGAGCCCCACGACCAGAGGCTGCCGTCTGACGCCAGAATGAGTCCATGTGTCTGGCCCAGACTGACCGCGGGAGTGCCCTTGCCCACCGGCAGCCTAAGCCTGTCCTTACTGAGGGAACCGGCCGGTGACATCCTCACAACAATAGCGATGCCCGTAACCATCAGAACTGTGGCACCCGCGACAGCCGCCGTCTTGAGTCTTGGCCAAGCCATGATTCGTAGAGTTGCTCGGTTGTGCGTTTATGTCGAGGCCGGAGGCTGCTCCTTAAGCGCATCTGGCGACGAGCAACGGGCGAGTGGTTCTCCCTCTCCTCCTTTGGAGGAGAGGGTTGGGGAGAGGAGGCCCGTCACCATTCTCGACTCGGCAATTCGTGGTGACATTCCAGCAGGCTGTCGCACCAAATATCTGGCGTGCGGGCTGAGAGCAACGACCTCCTCTCCCTGCCCCTCTCCTCCAACGGAGGAGAGGGAACCTGCGCCTCACCTCATCAAAGACCTCTGCTCCTTCGCGCGGGCTAGCGAGTCAACCCAGTTTTCAATTCCCAAGTCCCCTCCCACCCGCTATAAGTCCCGGCATGTCTCAACCCAGTATCGGCATCATCGGCGGCAGTGGCCTCTACCATATCGAAGGCTTTACTCAACAGAAGTGGGTCAAGGTGAAGACGCCCTTCGGCTCGCCTTCGGACAGTTTCCTCACCGGCAAGCTGGCGGGGCGCGAAGTAGTGTTTCTGCCCCGGCACGGACGGGGGCACCGGATTCTGCCCAGCGAACTCAATCACCGCGCCAATATCTGGGGGATGAAGAAGCTCGGCGTGGCTTGGATTATCAGCGTTAGCGCCGTGGGCTCACTCCAGGCCAAATACCGCCCCTGTGACATCGTCTTGCCCGACCAGTTTCTCGACCGCACCAAGCAAGCCTATGCCCACACCTTCTTCGGCCGCGGCATCGTCGGGCACATCGCGTTCGCCGACCCGATTTGCGAGGAACTGCGGCTGCTCCTGCTGAAAGCCGCCCGGGCGCTCAAGGCGCGCGTTCACGACGGCGGGACCTACGTGAACATGGAAGGCCCGGCCTTCAGCACGCGCGCGGAGTCGTTCGCCAACCGCAAACTCGGCCATGACGTGGTCGGCATGACGAACCTGGGAGAGGCCAAGTGCTCCCGGGAAGCGGAGATCGCCTATGCGACGATGGCGATGATCACCGATTACGACTGCTGGAAAGCCGACGAGGCGCACGTCACGGTGGACCTGGTGATCGCGAACCTGATGAAGAACGTCGCCCTGGCCAAAGCGATCATCGCCAAGGTGCTGCCGCAGATTCCCGCTGAGCCGAACTGGCCGTGCCATGGCGCATTGAAGAACGCAATAATGACCGACCGGAAATGCTGGCCGGCCAAAACCATCCGTGAGCTGGAGCCGATCTTGCGAAAGTATCTGGATTAAGTAAGATCGCACTGCAATGCCTAAGAAGACCATTATCAAACCAGCCAAGTCCGCTCCCGCAGTCGGACCTTACAACCACGCCGTGCGCGTAGGCGACCTGCTGTTCTGCGCCGGACAGATTCCCCTCGATCCCGCCACCGGGAACCTCGTCGCCGGCGACATCAAGGCGCAAGCCGAGCGCGCCCTGCAAAACGTCAAGGCCATCCTCGATGACCAGAAGCTGACTTTCGCCAATGTGGTCAAGAGCACCGTGTTCATGACAAACCTGGCGGACTTCGCCGGGATGAACGAGGTCTATGCCAAATACTTCACCGCGGACTTCCCGGCGCGGTCCACCATCCAGGTCGCCGCGCTGCCAAAAGGGGCCAGTGTCGAGATCGAGGTCATCGCGCACTATTGAGTTGGCGATTTGCCATCTGCCATTGGCCATTGGCAATCGGCGATTGGTTAATCGCCCTTGCCGGTAATCACCAATAGACAATCGGCACAGATCCCATGTCTCCCGCCGTTTACTTGCTGATTGGCCTCGCTGCCGGGGGCGCAATCGGCTTTCTCGTCGGGTGGCTGTATCGCCGGGGCCAGGTCGTCGCGCCGGATGATCGGCTCGCCAATGAGTTGCGCCAGCAGTTGACGCAGCGCGAGACAGATCTTGCCAAACTGCGGGAGCAATTAACCACCGCCACCAGCGGGCAAGCCGCCGCGGAGGCGAGCCGCGCCGCAGCCGAGAAGCTCATCGCCGATCAGCGCGAGATATACGAGAAGTCCCTCCGCGACGCGAAGGAAGCGCAGGAAAAGGCGTTGGTGGATTTGCGCGCGGCGTTCAAGGCGCTGAGCGTGGACACGCTTCGCGAGTTGCAACCCCAGTTCATCGAACGCGTGACCGAGACCGTGGCCAAGCTCCAGGAGACGGGAAAAGGCGATTTGACCCGGCGCGAGGAAGCCATCAAGACACTGGTCAAACCGCTGGAGGAGCAGCTCAAGATTTACCAGCAGCGCCTGCAGCAGACCGAGAGCGCCCAATCCACCACGCTGGGCGAGGTGAAGAAGCACCTGGAAACGCTGGCGCAGCAAAGCCAGTCGCTCTCGAACGAAACACTGCAGTTGCGCCGCGTGCTCAGCTCGAACCAGGCGCGCGGCCGCTGGGGGGAAGAGACGCTGCGGCGTGTCGTCGAGGCGGCAGGCATGAGCGCGCACTGTGATTTCAGCGAGCAGACTCAGCAGGGCGACAGCAAGCCGGACCTGATCGTTCACCTGCCCGGTGACCGGGTGATCATCGTGGACGCCAAGGTGCCCGACCTCGATTTCCTCAATGCCCTTGATGCCGCGGACAGCACGAAACGCGCGGAGGCGCTGGCCGCCCACGCGGGCAAGTTGAAAGCGACCGTCAAGGCGCTGGCCGACCGGGATTATCCCAGCCAGTTTCCGAATGCGCTGGATTACGTGGTCATGTTCCTCCCGGCGGAATCGCTGTTCAGCGCCGCGCTCGAAGGCGATCACGATCTCATCGTCTGGGCCGCCGGCAAACACATCATGCTGGCCACGCCGGCCTCCCTCATCGCCCTGCTCCGTTCCGTTAGCATCAGTTGGCAGCAGCACGCGCAGACCGAGAGCGCCCAGGAGATTGCCGAAGCCGCGCAGGAACTCTACACGCGGGTGTGCAAGTTCACCGAGCACTTCGAGAAGATCCGGGCCGGATTGGAGAAGGCGAATGCCGCCTACAATGATGCCGCCGGCAGCTACGAACGCATGGTGCGCCCGAGCGGCGAGCGGCTGCTCAAACTGCGCGGTGACTCTCAGGGAAAAGAACTTACTGACATTCAACCCCTGGGCACCACGTTGCGGCTGCCGCCAACGTAGGGGCTCCCCGGCGCCTGGGCTCTCAGAGCCCGTCCGCGTATTTCTGCATCGCCTTCTCCTGCCGCTCGATGGATTCAACGAGTTTGAACTGCGTGCGGCACCGATCGAGGTTGTGGTCGGGCCGGTGAATGCGGAAGTAGGTGTCGCCGCTCAGGAAATCGGTTAGGAAACGAATACCGATTTCAAACGTGATGAGCTTGCCGGAAAAAGCGATGAGGGACTTCTCTCCCCGCGTCAAAAACTGTCCCGCCGTGGAAAGATAACCCTCGGCGAGCTTCTTGAACATCGGCATTTGCATCAGAACCTTCGAGAGGTCGCGTTCGTCCTCCAGCGTCGGGCTGGTCGTCGTGCGCACCATGTCGCCGAAATCATAGAGTGCGCACCCCGGCATCACCGTGTCGAGATCCACCACGCACTTGGCGTCACCCGTAACCGTGTCGAGCATCACGTTGTTGAACTTTGTGTCGTTGTGCGTGATGCGCTCGGGGATCTTCTTCTTCGCCATGGCGTTGAGAATCACATCCACTATCGGTTCGTGCTTTAGCGCGAATTCAATCTCCGGCCTGGCTGCCTGAGCCCGATTAAAATGATCGTTCTGGATGGCCTGTTGCAGGGCGGCAAACCGTTTCCGTGTGTTGTGGAAGCCAAGGATGGTTTCGTTGAGCCGCCCGTCGGGCAGATCCACCAGCAGGCTCTGGAATTCGCCGAAGGCGCGGCCCGCTTGCAAGGCCTGGTCGGGTGACTGCACCGCTTCAAACGTCTGCACTCCCTCGATGAACACAAACGTCCGCCAATATTCCCCGTCGCGGCTGCAATAGTGCGACTGGCCATCGCGCGTCGGAATGACCACCAACGAGCGGCGTGTGATGTCCCGCGCGTTCTGAGCTTCGAGCCGGCGCCGAATGTGCGTGGTGACCCGCATGACGTTTTTCATCACCGCCGGCGGATTCTTGAAGACGTTCTTGTTGATCTTCTGGTGGATGTAGCGGACCCGCATGCCGCCCTGGTCGTAAGTGGCGGAATAGGTCTCGTTGATGTGCCCGATCTTGAACGTCTCGGCGTGAAGGATCTCCCCGTAAATCTGGAACTGCTTGGAAATATCCTGTAACTGCTTTTCCTTATAGGCCATAAGTAATTCGAACTTTCCCAATCGTCGCAGGTTGCACAGCGGCTGACAATCCGTATTTCCACAGAAGCAGGCTACGGACAATTACGCCGCAACGAGACTGGCGCTGGGTCGCTTGCCGGTATCGACACGCCAACGCCTCCGGGCTAACGTGAAACGGTGACTCCGGATGCATTTACGGCGGAAGATCCCGCGCGCAGTACAGGGGACTCCTCGACGAGCGCGGCTGGCCCGGTCACGAATCAGTCGCCCTCCGCTGCCAAAATCAACCTCTTCCGCTCGCTGTTCCGCGGGCGAGAAGATGTTTACCCGCGTCGATTCGAGAGCCGAAAGACCGGCCGGGGTGGCTACCAACCGGCTTGCGCCAACGAGTGGGTTCGCGGGTTGTGCGAGAAGCCCCGCATAAAATGCCTCGAATGTCCAAATCGGCGCTTCCTGCCAGTCACCGATGAGGTGGTTCGCCAACACCTGTCTGGCCGGGATGACCTGGGGCGGGAGTTCGTCATGGGCCTCTATCCGCTGCACTCGGACGAAACCTGTTATTTGCTGGCCGTCGATCTTGATGGCGATGCCTGGCAAGCGGATATCGGGGCATTGCGGGAGACTTGCGGGCGACTGGCGCTGCCGGCTGCATTGGAGCGCTCCCGCTCGGGCCAGGGCGGCCACCTCTGGCTCTTCTTCGCTGAGGCCATTCCCGCCAGCATGGCGAGGAATGTGGGCTCATATCTTCTCACCGAGACCATGGAAGGCCGCCCGGAGATCGGCCTCTCTTCTTACGACCGGCTTTTTCCCAATCAGGACACCATGCCCAAAGGGGGCTTCGGCAATCTGATCGCGCTGCCCTTGCAGAAGAAACCACGGGCAGCGGGAAACAGCGTTTTTCTAGACGAGCAGTTCGAGCCATACCAAGACCAATGGGCGTTTCTGTCCTCCGTGCGGAAGATCCCGCGCGCGCAAGCCGAGTCCCTGGCTCGTGAGGCCGAGCGCCGGGGGCGCATCACCGGCGTGCGGCTCGCTTTCGAGGAAGAGGATGAAGACCTTCCGTGGACCTCCCCGCCCTCGCGCCGCCGCAAGGAACCGCCCATCTCGGAATCGCTGCCCGAGACAATTGAACTGGTGCTCGGCGATCAGATCTACATTGCCAAGGAGCACCTCCCACCGGCGCTGCGCAACCGCCTGGTGCGATTAGCAGCGTTCCAAAATCCCGAATTCTACCGGGCGCAATCAATGCGGCTATCCACCTTCGGCAAGCCGCGCGTCATCCATTGCGCGGAGGACGGGCCGAAGTACCTGGCATTGCCCCGGGGCTGCCTGGGCGATGCGCACGCCCTGCTGTCCTCGCTGAGGATCGAGGCGACGCTACGCGATGAACGATTTGGCGGCACGCCCCTCGACGTGCGGTTCCACGGCGAATTGCGGCCGGAACAGGTGTCGGCGGCCAACGCCATGGAGGCTCACGACATTGGGGTCCTGGCCGCCACGACGGCCTTTGGCAAGACCGTGCTCGCCGCGTGGCTCATCGCGCGCCGCGGCGTCAACACCCTGGTTCTCGTCCACCGCCAGCAACTGTTGGAACAATGGGTGGAACGTTTGGCCACCTTTCTCGGAGTGCCCGCCAAGTCCATCGGCAGGCTCGGAGGTGGTCGGAAGACCCTTACCGGCCGCATTGATGTGGCTCTCATACAAAGTCTGGTGCGGAAGGGTGTCGTGCATGATTGTGTGGGATCTTATGGCCACTTGGTGGTAGATGAATGCCACCATCTTCCGGCGAGCAGCTTTGAACTGGTCGCCCGCCGGGCCAAGGCGCGCTACGTTACCGGCCTCTCGGCCTCGACCACGCGCAAAGACGGCCATCAGCCGATCATTTTCATGCAATGCGGCCCTGTGCGCTTCCGAGACAACGCCCGCAAACAGGCGGCCTCGCGGCCATTCACCCACCACGTGCTGGTTCGCCCTACAGGCTTCCGTGCGCCGGACCTCGCAGCCGCAGATTCGCGAGCCGAGTTCCAGCGGCTCTATGAGGCGTTGACTCAGAGCCCAAGCCGCAATCAGTTGATCTGTAACGACGTGATCGCCGCAGCCCAAGCCGGTCGTTTTCCTCTGGTGCTGACAGAGCGCACGGAGCACTTGCAAATCCTGGCGACGCATCTATCGGCCGCAATTCCGCACATAATCACCCTCAGGGGCGGCTTGGGCCGAAAGCAAATCCGAGCCGCAATGGCCTCTTTGGCACAAGTGCCGGACAACCAACCGCGTGTGCTGCTGGCCACCGGCCGTTACATCGGCGAGGGTTTCGACGAGCCGCGGCTGGACACGCTGTTCATCACGTTGCCGGTATCGTGGCGCGGAACCATCGCGCAGTATGTGGGCCGCTTGCACCGCCTGCATGCGGACAAGCATGAAGTACAGGTATATGATTACGCCGACCTTGACGTCCCCATGCTGGCGCGAATGTTCGACCGGCGCTGCGCAGGTTATGAAGCAGTGGGTTACACGCTCTTGCTTCCCGCCAGCGCGGTTCCCGGCTGGCCCGTCGAGGTTCCTTTGCCCATCGACCCGGAGTGGAAACGCGACTATTCCACCAGCGTCCGCCGCCTCGTCCAGGACGGGGTGGACGTTCCTTTGGCAAACCTCTTTGTGCACGCCTTTCGCCCCGTGTCGCCCGAGGCCGAAGGTGTGGCCCGGGCGCGCAGCGCGAGCGAAGCATTTCTCTACCGCCGCCTGCAAACGTTGCCGAGCACCGCCAACCTCTTCCGCCTGAACGCCGAACTCCCGATTCCCTTTGATACAAAAGGCCGAATGGAAGTTGATCTCCTCTGTGAGGAACTCCATCTGGTCATCGAACTGGATGGCGGACAGCACCTGGCTGATGCCGCCGCCTATCGCCGCGACCGTCGCAAGGATGCCGCGCTCCAGCAGCATGGGTATTTCGTCCTCCGCTTCCTCGCCGAAGACCTCGGACAGCACCTCGATGACGTCCTCGATGCCATCCAGCGCGCGGCAGCTCACCAGAAGGAACTGGCCAGGCGATGAGCGCCATTCCGGCCGTGGTCAGGGATAAAAGCAAAAGGGCCGAAACAATTGTTTCGGCCCTTTAATGAAAAACTGGCGGCAACCTACTCTCGCGGAGTCTATAAAACCACTACCATCGGCAAGACTGTGTTTGACGGCCGTGTTCGGAATGGGAACGGGTCGGACCACAGCTTTATGGCCACCAAGAAACGTCGGTGATGAGCGACTGGTCCTGCCACGCCTCAGCGCAACAGCCCCCGATCACTTACCACACAAAATTCAAAGAGCAAGCAACCGGAGTTACTGGTCACCGGTCACCATTTGGCGTTCTCTGAAAACTGCACACAGGAGAAAACAAGGAATTACGTTCGCGAGTTAAAATCGCTCTTTTTCCATCGGATGAAGGAAAAAGAAAGCGATCAAGCCGCACGACCGATTAGTATTAGTCCGCTAAACGGATTGCTCCGCTTGCACGCCTAACCTATCAACCCGGTAGTCTTCCGGGGGTCTTTAGGGACCTTGCGGTCCGGGAAACATTATCTTGGGAGGAGCTTGGCACTTAGATGCTTTCAGCGCTTATCTCTTC
>Ga0187880_1002670_pt1 | contig 13829 bp, 10 predicted proteins | sample June2016WEW_19_4_FD_132998 | JGI IMG/M metagenome (GOLD analysis project Ga0187880, IMG submission 132998) | Peatland microbial communities from SPRUCE experiment site at the Marcell Experimental Forest, Minnesota, USA - June2016WEW_19_40 | ecosystem: Environmental > Terrestrial > Soil >...
CACATCCCCGACAAGGTCTGGACCGAGGTCGCCGCGGTGCGCCAGCAGATCATCGACGGCAAGCTCAAAGTCGAGCCGATCTTCGACGCCGCCAAAGTTCGTGCGCTCATGAACTCGGTGGCGGCGCCGCCGAAGTAGCTGGTGGCAATTGCTGCGGCATGTCCGCCGCGCAGCGCAAGCTCACGCGAATGATCAAAGACGCAACGCAAGCAGGACAGTCAGCGGATTCGCCCGGATCCGGTCAATTTGCCGTGGCGGCGCTGCGTCACGTCACGAAGCGCTTTCCCGGAATCGTGGCCCTCGATCGCGTGTCGCTCGAGTTCCATGCCGGTGAGATCCACGTGTTGTTGGGCGAAAACGGCGCCGGCAAATCCACACTGGTGAGTCTGCTCGCCGGGATGCAGCAGCCGGACGAGGGCGAAATCCTCATCGGCGGAGCGCTGGCGATCATCGACTCGCCCCGACGCAGCATGGATCTCGGCATCGGTGCGGTCTTCCAGCACATACTGCTGGTCCCGAGTCTCACGGTCCTCGAAAACCTGATGCTGGGCGGTTCTTGGCTGCGACCGCTCGCGCGCGCCGCCACCCTGCGCCGCTTCGAGGAACTCTCGACCTTGCTCGGCACCCGCATCGACCCGGATGCCCGGGTTTCCGGATTGTCGCTCGGCGAGCAACAGCAAGTGGAAATCATGCGCGCGCTCTGGCGCGACGAGAAGTTGCTGCTGCTTGACGAGCCGACGTCGATGCTCACGCCGCAAGGCGTGGCCGATCTCGGCCGCATGATGCGCCGGCTGAAGGACAAGGGCGTCGCGCTCATCCTGATCACTCACAAGCTCCTCGAGGCCTACGAATTCGGCGATCGCATCTCGGTCCTGCGCTTAGGGACGCTCGCCGGCGAAATCGATCCGCAGCGGCTGCAGACGTTGAGCGAGGCGCAGAGGACCGAATCGGTGATCCGGATGATGTTCGGCGTCGCGCCCGGTGTTGATGCGGCGCCGGAGCCGGGGCACGAGGAAGAATTGGCGATTCTCCTCGGACGCAAGCTGCCCCGCGCCAATACGGTGGATCGCAACAGGCCAGCGACGCTTGCGGTGCGCGCTCTGGCGACCGCACCTGATTTCGCCGAGACTCCGCTGCACGAGGTGAGCTTCGAACTCTGGGCGGGAGAGGTACTCGGAATCGCCGGCGTGGACGGCAACGGTCAGAAACACCTCGCCGAGGTGCTGGCTGGGCAGCGCTCCTTGCGGCGAGGGCGCATCGATCTGGCCGGGTCGGATATCACTCAGGGGCGTGTGCCGGAGCGTCGGCAGCGCGGCGTCCGCTATGTTACCGACGACCGGCTGGGCGAGGGCACCGTAGGCACCTTTACCGTCGCGACGAACCTCGTGCTCAAGGAGATCGGCGCCCCGCCGTATTGGCGGCGCGGGATCACGGATTGGGAACTGATCCACAGCAGCGCCCGCGAGACGATCCTGCGCAACGACATCCGCACGCCGTCGGAGCGCACGCCGGTCGGCAAACTCTCCGGCGGCAACATCCAGAAGGTGCTGCTCGCGCGTGAACTCGACGCCGAGGCCAACGTCGCCATTCTCAACAAACCCACGTACGGGCTCGACCTGCATAACCAGCGCCTTGCTCTCGACCGGATCGTCGCTGCTGCCGCACGGGGCGTCGCGCTCATCGTGATCTCCACCGATCTCGACGAGTTGCTCGAGATCAGCGACCGCATCGGCGTGATGTTTCAGGGACGTCTGGCGGGCATCGTCGACAACGGCGACGGCGCGGGGAACAAGGTCCGGCGCCTGATGACCGGGGCCGCGGCGACATGACCACGGAAAGCGAAGTCGGCGCGGGACCGCAGGCCACGATGCTGCGCGTTCTGATTCCGGTCGCTCTGGCGCTCCTCGTCGGCGGGCTCATTCTGCTGGCGCTGGGCAAGAATCCGCTCGACTATTACGGCTACGTGATGCAGCGCAGCTTGCTGCGCTGGGGCGGGTTTCAGGAAACCCTGACCCGAATGGCGCCGCTGCTGCTCATTGCCGCGGGACTGATCGTCGCATTTCGCGCGGGGATCTGGAATCTGGGCGGCGACGGCCAGTTCCTGCTCGCGGCCGTGACGAGCGCCGCGCTCGCGCCGGTGCTGATCGGGCTGATTCCTCGCGGCCTGACGCTCGTCGTTTGCATGATCGTCGGCATCGGAGTGGGCGCGCTCTGGTCGTTGATTCCTGCGATGCTCAAGGCGCGCTACGGCGTCAACGAAATCATCACGACGCTGATGATGAGTTTTCTCGGCACGAGTTTGGCGAATGTGCTGATCAAACTCGTGCTGCGCGACCCCGATACCACGGTGCCGCAGACCCGCAGTCTTCCCGTCGAGGCGCGGCTACCGCGCTTGTTCGATACGACCATTCACTGCGGACTTGTGCTTGCCATCCTCGCCGTGATCCTGGTGCATCTGATGATGAATCGAACCGCGTTCGGACTGAAGTTGCAGGTTCTCGGGGCCAACCGTGCGGCGGCGATCCACGCGGGGCTCCGGGTCGAGCGTCTGACGATCCTCGCCTTCGCTGTGAGCGCCGGACTGATCGGCCTCGCGGGGGCCGTCGAGGTCCTGGGTGTATGGGGCACCGTTCGCGCGGACTGGAATCCGGCCTTCGGTTTGCTGGTTGTGCCGCTGGTGTTTCTCGCGCGCTTCAACGGTTATGCCGTCATCGGCTTCACGCTGTTCTTCTCGGCGCTGATGGTGGGCGGCGAAAGCGCCGCGCGTCGGGTCGGCGTGCCGCAGCACTACGTGCTCGTGCTGGTGGCGCTGTTGCTGCTGTTCCTGGCGCTGGTCGAATACCTGGATCAATCCCGCCGCAAGCGCATCGCCGCCTGAACCATGAATGCATTGTTCACAGAGCCGTTTTTGGTCTCGCTGCTGTTCGGCGCGGTGACGGCCGGCCTGCCATTGCTGCTCGCCGGTCTCGGCGAGCAGATCTCGGAAAAGGCCGGCGTACTGAACATCGGTCTCGAAGGCATGATGCTGTTCGGCGCCTATACGGGCTTCCTCGCCACGTACTACACGGGCTCATTCTGGCTGGGCTTTCTCGCCGGCGGAGCAGGGGGGATGGCGGTCGCGCTCATTGTCTTGCTGCTATGCATACGCCAAGGGCTGAATCAGATCGTCATCGGCATCGCCCTCACGGTGGGGTCCGAGGGTCTGACCTCGCTGCTGCACTTCGTGCAGTTCAGCCGGACCTATCCGCGCCTTCCCGCGGCGCCGGTGCTCGCGCTGCCGATCTTGAGTCAGATTCCGATTCTCGGGAAAGGATTCTTCAGCCACCATCCGCTGGTGTACCTGAGCTGGATCCTCGTGGCTGCGCTGACGTGGATGTTCCGCTCGACGTACCTCGGCCTCAGCCTGGAGGCGGCGGGGAACAAGCCGGCGGCGCTTGATGCGGCCGGCGTCGATGTCGTCCGCACGCGCTCGTTGGCCGTGTTGGCCACGGGCTTTCTCGCCGGGCTCGGCGGCGCGTACATGGCGAACGTCGGCGCGGGTCTGTTCGTGCCCTTCATGACGGGCGGCGCCGGCGTCATCGGTATCGTGCTGGCGATGCTCGCCCGTGGGCGGCCGCTCTGGGTATTGATCGGCGCCTCGTTGTTCGGCGTCAGCCTCGCGATGACGACGGCCCTGCAAGTCGCAGGCATCAATGTACCCACGGACGTGGTGCAGATGCTGCCCTTCGCCGTCGTGATGCTGGTGTTGGTGATCTTCGCCCGGAATAGTATGTTGCCGCCGGCGTTGGGATTGCCTTACGTGCGCGGTGAGCGCTGAGCAACGGGAGATTGCCGATGTCGATCACACCAGATCAAGAGCCGATTTTCACGCTGACGACGGGACCCGTGGATGCGTATCCGCAAGTGCTGCGCGGGTTGTCGCGGCCGGTCCTCTATGACTACGACCCGGCGTTTCTGGGCTTTTACGAAAGGGTGGTGGAGAAGCTTCGCGCGGCACTCCGGACACAGCATATGCCGGTCATTCTTCAGGGTGAGCCGGTGCTCGGGCTGGAGGCGGGTGCGGCGTCGCTGATCGCCCGGAACGATGTCGCGCTCAATCTCGTGTCAGGCGTCTACGGGGCGGGGTTCGGCTATTGGGCCAGGCGCCACTGCGCCGAACTCATCGAGATCCGTGTGCCCTTCGACGAAGTCATCGATCCGGGCCGCGTCGCTGCCCTGCTGAAAGCGCGCCCGGAGATCAAGATCGTCGCCGTCTGCCACCACGACACCCCATCCGGAACCATCAATCCGGTGGCGGAGATCGGCCGGATCGTCGCGGCGCACGGCGCCTATCTGCTGGTCGACGCGGTCTCGTCGTTCGGCGGCATGGATATCGATCCGGATACCTGTCACGCCGATTTGTTCGTGACCGGGCCGAATAAATGCCTGGGCTGCCCGCCCGGCCTGTCGCTCATCGGCGTGACGCCGCGCGCCTGGGAGAAGATGAAGAATAACCCGGACGCGCCGCGCGACTCCGTCTTGAGCATCCTCGACTGGGAACATGCGTGGCGCCGCGATCGGCCGTTCCCGTACACCCCGTCGGTTGCGGAAATCAACGGTCTGGATGCAGCCCTGGACCTCTACCTGACGGAGGGGCCGGAGCATGTCTGGGCCCGCCATGCGCTCACCGCCAAGGCGTGCCGCGCCGGCGTCCTGGCGATGGGCCTGCGCCTCTGGCCGGCCGACGAGCGGACCGCGTCGCCTACCACGACGGCCGTTCGGATCCCCGGAACCATCGAGGATGCGGCGCTCAGGGCGGCCGCACGCGCGCGCTACGGCGTGGTGTTTTCCTCGGGGCGCGGCGAGACGCTGGGCAAGCTCGTCCGCATCGGCCATATGGGCCCGACCGCCAGGCCCATGTATGCCGTCGTTGCCGTGGCCGCGCTCGGCGGTGCGGTCCGCGCGCTGGGCCACCCGGTCGACGTTGCAGCCGGGGTTGCGGCGGCACTCGCCGTCATCGACGAGGACGTCGCCAACGAAGCGGGTGAAACCACTTGACCGCATTGGTCCACGGGGCCTTCGCGTGCGCGTCGGTAGCGGGCCCATCGAGCCCATGACGCTCAATTTGACCACGTTCGGACTGACCGCGACTTACCGGAAATAAAACCCCTACATTCGAGGCACCTATGCACGCGGGATGGAAATTCATTGTTTTAGCCGTCTTGGCGGGATTGGGTCCCCACGCGAGGGCGTCCGCCAGCGATCTATTGCTGCTGCACGGGCATATTTATACCGGGGCGCAGAAGTCGCCGTGGGTCGAAGCCCTTTCTGTCACGGGTTCCCGCATCGACGCGGTCGGAACCGATGCGGAGTTGCTCGCGCGGCGGCGACCCACGACGCGGGTGATCGACCTCCACGGGCGCACCGTGATTCCCGGCATCGTGGATGCGCATATTCACGTATGGCTGGGCGCAGTGGCGCTGCATGGATTCAATTTGTCGACGCCCGAAGCGAGCATCACGCCGGCCAAGCCCAAAGTTCTGATCGCGCGGATTCGAGAGTACGCCGCCAGCCATCCGGCGGATAAGCTGATCTTTGGGCGCGCGGATTTCAGTCCTTCGCCACCCTATTCGCCGACCTATGCGCTTCTGGATCAGGCCGTCAATGACCGCCCCATCATCGTTCACAACATTTCCGAGCATGCCATGTGGCTCAACTCCAAGGCGTTGGCGCTGGTGGGAATCACCGATAAGCCGCTGCCTGATCCCGTCGAAGAACGAAACGTGGTTCGCGACGCCAGCGGACATCCCACCGGAATATTGATCGAAGCAGCCATGGAGCCGGTGGAGCGATTCGTCAGGGCGACGCTGTCGGAGGAAGAACAGCTATCGATGCTCCAAGCGGCCACGCGGCATTTGAACAGCTACGGGATCACCAGCGTCGTCAATGCGACCGGGAATCTGGCGGAAATCAAATTGTATGCGGCGCTGCGCGATCGCGGTGCGTTGACCGTGCGAACGCGCACCGCTTTCGGTGCCGTCTCCGTGCAACACCAGCTCACGCCGCAGTTTCTCGCGGATTTGGATGAAGCTCGAACGACCTATCACGATGAATGGGTGTCGGCGAACCTCGTCAAATTCTTCGCGGACGGATTCACGGGGCTGCTTGCCCCGCTGGTCTACCAGCCGGATCAATTCAGGACTCTCGTCGTGGAACTGGATCGACGCGGCTATCAGCTCATGACGCATGCCACGCGATTCGATACCGTCCACATGGTTCTGGATGCCTACGAGGAGGCGGAGCGCACCAACGGACCGCGGGACCGGCGTTTGCGGATAGAGCACAGCTCCTCGGTCCGCGACGCCGACTTCCCGCGCTACGCTGCGCTGTCGGTGATCAACGTAACGTCACCCGGCTTTTGTTGCGGTGAGTTCGGCACGAACGCCGACCCCAAGGAACCTACCCCTAGTGACCAGTGGCAGACATTCCTCAAAGAGGGCGTGGTGCTGGGATTCAGCAGCGACTGGCCGTGTTCCTGGCCGCCAAATCCCTTCGTCAGCATGCAGGAGGCGATTACTCGCGAAATTTGGCATTCCGACGATACGGCCGACATCATCGATCTGCCGATGGACGGAGCCGCGCTGGCGGGTGCGCGTCCGACCGGCAAGGTCTATACGCCGGAACAGCGCGTCACCGTGCGGCAGGCGGTGGATGCGTACACGCAGGGTTCTGCCTACGCCTCGTTCGGAGAGAGCCAAGTCGGCAGCCTCGAGGTCGGAAAATTCGCGGATCTCGCCGTCCTCTCTCAGGACATCTTTACCGTGCCGCCCAAGGCAGTCGGGAAAACGGGCGTCGTCTTGACGATGGTGGGCGGGCGCATCGTCTATGGGGCAATACCGTGATGCGTTGCCCCGTTTTGGTGATCGACGAACATAGGTCGCGCTCCATCGCTGACCGCCCGAACCACCGATCGGCGTGCGCTTCTCAGCGCCGAACCAATATCCCAAGAGCGAAGCCATGAATGTTATTGTCTTGGCGTTTGCTTAGTGACACTATTGAACCAAGGAGAGAACTTGGTTCACTTATAAAAAAGTTTCGATGACGATCGCTGCAATGAGCACAAAAGGGGATCTTTGAATGCGCCGGACCGGGAACCAGACAGTATCGTGGATCATGGGTGGAATTCTGCTCGCGCCCGTGGTTGGGGTGGCCGCCTCTGACTCGCCGGACCAACTCGAAGCCATCGTCGTCGTCGGTCAGAAAGAAAACCAAGAGATCCAACGAGCGCCCGAAGCGATCACGGCGCTGTCGGCGGATGTCCTCCAGGAGAACGGGATCAGGAACTCCACGGACCTGAACGGCATGGTGCCGAGCCTCGTCATCGGCGAGAGCGACGGCTACAACTTCGACCTCTCCATTCGCGGCATCGGCCTCAATTCTCCCCAGGACGACGGATCCCCGGCGTCGGTGTCCCTGCACCAGAACGGCATCTTCATCCCGAATCCGGTGGCGTTGAGCTTCGGTTTCCTGGATGTGGATCATCTCGAGGTCTTGCGCGGGCCTCAGGGGACGGTCTTCGGTCAGAATTCGGTGGGCGGCACGCTCAACGTCATCACCGTTCAGCCCACGCTCGACGTGGTCAAGGGCTACACCGACGTGGAATTCGGTTCGTTCGATCTGATGCACCTACGCACGGCGATCAATCTGCCGCTCTCCAGCACCTTGGCGATCCGCTTCGCCGGCGATTTCATCAAGCAGGACGGCTACGTGGTGGCAACCGAGGTTCCCGGGGATTTTCATCTCAATGACACGCACAACTATCACGTGCGCCTGTCGGCGCTGTTCCAGCCCAATGACGATTTCAATATCGTCGGCTCGGTGGAGTATGCAAAAGTCGTGCAGCACGAGCCGGAAAGCAAGAACATCCTCGATCCGAATCCGAATCCCTACCAGGAATCCAGCGATTGGCCGGGCCTCTACAACATCGATCAGACCATCGGCACGATCATCGCGACTTATAACTTCAACTCGATGACGTTCAAGTCCCTGTCGAGCGTGCAATACATGAATCAGGGCGGATCGAATTCGGAGGGCGGGCTCGATGTGCCGCTCTCGACGACGCTCTACGGCGGCGAAAACGTGCAATTCGTGCTGCACCAGAACTATGCGGTGACGCAGGAATTCGATTTGAGTTCGAAGCCGGGTGGTCCGCTCGACTGGGTGGTAGGCGCGTTCTATCTCGATACCCGCACCACCGACGGCTACGATCAGTACCTGCGCAATCCGCAGGAGCCCGGCGCGCCGGACATCCTCAACAATGAACTCGAAAGCCTCGTGGCGCCGGAGATCGCGGCCGGCACGCTATATTTCGAGAGTGCGAATTCACTAAGGCGTACCTCGGTCTCCGGCTTCGGCCAGGGTATTTACCACATCACGGACCAGCTTCGGGCCACCGCCGGCTTCCGCTATACGGTCGACAAGAACACCTCCCTGCTCGACAATTATTTCGGGGATCCGACCATCGGCGGCGGCATCGTGCACTTGAGCCAGCGGTCCGACAAGCTTACCTGGAAGACCGGACTCGATTACCAGCTCACGCCGGACAATTTCGTTTACGGCAGCATTTCCACCGGCTTCAAGCCGGGCGGCGGCAACCCGGGCACCGCGCCGGCCGTGGTGCCGGCGAACTATGCGCCCGAAACGATCACCGCCTTCGAAGTGGGCTCGAAGAACTCCTTCCTCGACAAGAAATTGATCGCAAATCTCGCCGGCTTCTACTACATCGACAAGAACATGCAGTATCACGCCGAGGATCTCATCAATTTCGACGGCGGCGTCGACAACCTGCCGAAGGTAGACATCTACGGGATCGAGGGCGAGTTCACCGCGCTGCTGCCATACCACTTCCGCCTCGACGCCAACCTGACGGCGGAAAAGGGCAAGATCGCGACGCATATCTCCACGATAGACAATCTGGCCGGCAATGCGGCCAACAGTGCATTCGCGGCACAATACGGCTATCCAGCGTTCATCGACGCCGAGTTCGGCATCCCGAACCCCGCGCTGCCGAATGGCGTGGCGCTCCTGACGGCGCTCCGGGCCCAAGGCTATCGCGACGTGTACGGCAATGCGCCGCCGAACCTGCCCACCTACACGGCATCGCTGGCCCTGGCCCAAACGTCCACGTTCGGCGACGGCTCGAGCCTGCTGTCGCGGCTGCAGGGCAACTATCGGGATCATTATGCGGATACCGTGTTCGGCAACTCGTTTTTCTATACGACGCCCAGCTACATCCTGATGAACCTCTTCTTCGATTACACCTTCCCGGATCGGAAGCTCGATCTGACGTTCGCCGTCACGAATCTGGCCGACCGGGCGGAGGTGAGCTATCGTTTCACCAACCAGTACGGCGGTGAGACCACTCAGGCGTGGTTTCCGCCGCGCGAGTACATCCTCGGCATCGGTTACAAATTCTGAGTGCGACGCAAGAGTTGCGGACATGGGGGGGAGGATCGAGCCGGGGCGCGCGCAGCCTTGGCCCTCGCCGCGGCGTGGGCGCTCGGCGCGGGGTTTTGCGCCTCCGCCGCCGACGTCAAAACGCTCGCGATCATGCTGCCGGAGGAGCCGACCGACTTCGGCTGGAATCAGCAGGCCTTCGAGGCGGCCAAGGCCGTCGCCGCGAAGTACCACTTGAAGTTCATGCCCGCGTCCGGACTCGGCTACGGCGACGTGCATGCCGAGCTGCGCGAACTCGCGGACGATGGGGCGAGTCTCATCATCGCGCACGCCAGCGGCTACAACACCGCGGCGCCCGAGATCGGCGCGGAGAAGCACGTGCCGGTGGCCATCGTGGACCGTCCCAAGGACAGCAGGCCCGGCGCCGTCGCGGACTACACCTTGTCCGGACGGGAGGGGGCGTATCTCGCCGGCGTTCTGGCGGGGAAAACGACTCGGACCCACGTCGTGGCGATCGTCGTGGCGGCCGAGTCTCCACCGTGGAACAGCCAGTCGGCCGCCTTCGCTCAGGGCGTCCGGGCGACGGACCCGGGCGTGAAGGTGCTGTACGCGGTGATCGGCCCGGCGGCTTATGCCGACGTCGCTGGCGGCCGCCGCGTGACCGAATCGGCGATCGGCGCCGGTGCCGACGTCATCTTTGGCCAGGGTGACCGCGCCAGCTTCGGCATGCTGCAGGCGGTGGATACCCAGCAGTCGACCGCCGGCGGCAAGGTGTGGTTCATCGACGAACTCGGCGACAAGAGTTCGCTCGACAAGGGGCACCTCCTCTCATCGGTGGTCTGGAATCTGGTGCCCGTCTATTCGGCCATGATCGAGGATCTCAAAGCCGACAAGTTCGGCACGCATCCGTATTCCATTCAACTTAGCGATGACTCGGTGCGGCTGCTGCATTCCAAGTACATTCCCGACAACGTCTGGTCCGACATCGAGGCCGTGCGCACGCAGATCATCGGCGGCAACGTGAAGGTCGACACGGTTTGGGATGCGCCCACGGTGCGAGCCATGATGACGTCGGTGGCGGCGCCGCCGAAATGAAAGGAGACAGGCTCCCAGCGATGATTGGCGCGAGCGCCTAACCCCAAGGCCACAGGAGTTCCGATTCATGACCGATACGAAGGTGCATCTGCTCGACGGCGGGACGCTGGTGATCGACGGCTTTCACGCCTTCTGGAACCGCGGTCCTGCCGGCGAGGTCCGGTTTCCCTGTTACAGCGTGCTGATCGAGCACGCCGACGGCCGCTACATTTTCGACACCGGCTACGATTTCGATCACGTGATGCGGGTACTGCCCTTCGAGAAGCCGATCCAGGACGCGTCGCAAACCGTCCCCGGACAACTGGCCAAGCTGGGACTCAAAACCGGCGACATCCAGTACGTCATCAACTCCCACTATCATTTCGATCATTGCGGCGGCAACAAGCATTTTCGCGAGGCGTGCACGCTCTGCCACGCCAAGGAGTTGGAGGCCAGCGGCAACTGTCAGCCGTTCGAACATTTGGGCTATTCGGACCTGAGCTTTGCGCCGAGCCTGGCAGCTAAGCGCGGTTTAAAACTGCCCCCCGATCCGGCGCTCGACATGTACACGCCCACATTCGAAACGCTGACGGGGGATCAGGAAATCGCGAAAGGCCTGTGGCTGTTCGAGACGCCGGGCCACACGGCGGGTCACTACAGCTTGATGGTCGAGCTCAAGAATCGGCGCCCGATGCTGTTCACGGCCGACGCGTGCTATAGCAAGAAAAACATGGACATGATGTGCATCTCCAGCTTCCACTTGGACCCCACCGCGAGCCTCGCCTCGATGAAACGCTTGAAGGCGCTGGCCGAGCAGCATGACGCCGAACTCTTTTATTCGCACGATCTCGAGAGCTTCGCGACCTACCGGACCGGCGCCGACTTCTACTCCTGACCGCGCCTGCCGGCTAACGGCGCCTACCAGCGCACCATACCCGCATCGACGTTGAGCGCCTGGCCGGTGATCCAGTGGGCCTCTTCCGAGGCGAGGAACGCGACCGCCGGCACTACATCCTTCGGTAAGCCGCGGCCCTTGATGGCTTGCAGCGTTTCGACGAAATCGAAAGCATCCTTGTGAGGCGTGGTTTGCACGCCTTCCGTATCGATCAGGCCGGGGCAGATCGAATTGGCGGTGATCTTATAGGGACCGAGTTCGGTGGCCAGGGCCCGGGTGAACGTCAGCACACCGCCCTTGGACGCCACGTAATGCGCCATGTTGGGGGTGCCGGCGAAAATGGAGTTGGAGCTGAAGTTGACGATCCGGCCGTATTGCCCTTTGCGCATCAAGTCGGAGCCGGCCTTGCACATGAGATAGAGCCCATCCAGATTGACACGAAGCACACGGCGCCATTCCGTGAAGGTGAGCTCGTCCCATTTCACGAAGGGCACGATGGCTGCCACGTTGACCAGGACATCCAGCTTGCCGAATTTGGCGGCCACGGTCTCGAAGAGCTTGGCGACGGAGGTTTCCTCGCCGATGTCGCAGCTCGCGGCGAACGAAGCACCGCCGATGGCCTGCGCGGTAGCCGTCGCGCCGGCGCCGTTGATATCGACCGCGACGACCGTGGCGCCTTCCGTGCCGAGTCGCAACGCGACCGCCTTGCCCATGCCCTGTGCGGCTCCGCTCACCACGGCCACGCGGCCTTCGAATCGGCGCATTCGTTCACCCCTCCATTTTTTGATGTGCGAATGATACACGCGGCGTGCGATTCGGCCTATGCGGTAGCAGATGTGATTGTGATTCACGACGGGGAACGCTACGGTAACTTCGAGAGGGCAATCGAGTTGGCAACAGGAGGTGGGAGAACCATGAGAAGAATCGATCGTGCAACGCTTGCCGCAGCCGCGCGTGAGGGTTGCCCGTGAACCAGAGCGAATCAGCGGACTGGGACCTGCCAGCGCCTTACGCCGCGTTGCTGGCCGTCGCCCGGGCGGACATCGATGCCTATGATCACGTCAACAACGCGGTCTACATGACGTGGTTCGACCGCGCCGCCTGGGAGCATTCCGCGGCGCTCGGTCTCCCGATCGAGAGATGTCTGCAACTCGACCGGGGCATGGCCGTGCTGCGCAGCGTGATCGCGTACCTGCGCCCCGCTGTACTGGGCGACACGATTGGTGTTGCGACCTGGCTCCTGCCGGCCGACGGCAAATTGCGCATTCGCAGACGCTTCCAGGTGCGGCGCGAGGCAGGCGGTGAGACGCTGGCCCGAGCCGAGATCGAATATGCGTGCATCGAGTTGTCGAGCGGGCGCCCCGCGCGGTGGCCCGCGGAGTTTCGCGAGCGCTATGTCGCGCTCGACGAGGTGGTGCGTGCCAGCGAAATGCTCGCGCCGGTCTGACGGAGGCGCTGAGACAGTGATGACGCGTCGAAGGCTTAAGGTTGCGGCGGCACCGGTTGCAGCGAGGTCCAGTTCCCACTCAGCTTTTACCATCAGGGCGGCATAACGGCGGTGGATCATAATTGTGCGCTCGTTCAATAGCCGTTGTATGGCGTCATCGACCAAGGCATAGTGAGCAGGGCGCGCGGCAAGTCCGCGCCGGGACAGGCGCAATCCATAGCGAGGACACCGTGACCGACACTCCAACCGCGCCGCGCCGCGGCCGCGATATTCGCCTGGCGCGCGCTCGCACGCAGGCCGCCAAGTATCCGTACATCCGCCGCAAGCTACCGGTGGTCGAGCTGCTGAGCACCGAAGCGGTCGAGATCATCGAGGCCAATGCCGAGACGATCCTCGAGGAGATCGGCCTCGAGTTTCGCCGCGATCCGGAGTCTTTGCGCCTGTGGCGCACGGCCGGCGCCGACGTCGCCGGGGAGCGCGTCCACATCCCGCGCGGCCTCGCGCGGCAACTGCTCAAGACCGCGCCGCCGGAGTTCACGCTGTATGCGCGCAATCCGGCGCGCAACGTGCGCTTCGGCGGCGATGCGACGGTGTTTTCGCCGGTTGGCGGGCCGCCGTTCGTCTACGACCTCGATCGCGGGCGTCGCTACGGCACGCTCGAGGACTTGCAGAATTTCATCAAGCTCGCGCACATGGCGCCGGCCATTCACTTTTCCGGCGGCTGCATGTGCGAGCCGATGGAGATCCCGCCGAACAAACGGCACCTCGACGTGCAGTACTCGTTCTTCCGCTACAGCGACCAGGGCTGCGAGGCAACCCCGGAAACACCCGGCCACGCGCGCGACGCCCTCGGTCTCGCTCGGGCGCTGTTCGGCGCGGAATATCTTCAGACGCACCCGGTGGTGCTCGGCAACATCAATTCGAATTCGCCGCTGGTGTTCGACGGCCGAATGCTCGGGGCACTACGCGAGTTCGCCG
>Ga0187880_1002671_pt1 | contig 13829 bp, 10 predicted proteins | sample June2016WEW_19_4_FD_132998 | JGI IMG/M metagenome (GOLD analysis project Ga0187880, IMG submission 132998) | Peatland microbial communities from SPRUCE experiment site at the Marcell Experimental Forest, Minnesota, USA - June2016WEW_19_40 | ecosystem: Environmental > Terrestrial > Soil >...
CTATTCTAGCAGCGATCAGAATTTCGCACCGAACGCTCACCTGCCGAGCCGGCTCGAAGGTCTCCGCGTCGACCACGGCCACGTAGTCCACGGCCAGGTCGGGACTCTCGGCAAGGCGGCCCAGGATCAGCCGGCGGATGCGCTCGGGATCGGTCTCGCCGGCGCGATGGGCGGCGGCGGCGGCGGCCAGGGCCGCCGGGATGGCCAGGGCCTGACGCCGGGCGGCGGGGTCGAGGCGGGCGTTGCGGCTGGAGAAGGCGAGACCGTCGGAGTCGCGGACGGTGGGGCAGACGACGACCTCGGTGCCGGTGTCCAGGTCGGCGGCGAGGCGGCGCACCACCGCGCACTGCTGGGCGTCCTTCTGGCCGAAGTAGGCGCGGTCCGGGCGGGCCGTGACCAGGAGCTTGGTGACCACCGTGGCCACGCCCTGGAAATGCCCGGGGCGGTGAGCCGCCTCGAGCGTCTCCACCAGCACCCCCCGCAGATTGACCCAGGTGGCGAAACCGTCCGGATACATGGCCTCGGCGGTGGGCGCGTACACCAGGTCCACTCCCAGCTCGGAGCAGAGGAGGAGGTCGGCCTCCAGCGAGCGCGGGTAGCGGTCGAAGTCCTCGCCCGGCCCGAACTGGGTGGGGTTGACGAAGATGCTCACCGCGGTCCGATCGCATTCCGCCAGTGACCTGAGGATCAATGAGCGATGGCCGGCGTGGAGCGCGCCCATGGTCGGCACCAGCCCCAGGCTCTGGCCCGCCGACCGGATCCGAGCGCATTCCCCGCGCAGCTCGGCCGGCGTCCCGAGCGGCGTGAGCCGCCGCGGCTCAGCCATACGAGTGGGCGTCGTCGGGGAAGGTCCCCTCCGCCACCGCCTCCGCGTAAGCGCGGGCGGCCGCCACCGCCTGGTCGCCGAGGGGGGCGAAGACCCTGACGAACTTGGCGAGCGGGTCGCGGGTCAGCCCCAGCATGTCGTTGATCACCAGCACCTGGCCGTCGCAGTCGGGGCCGGCTCCGATCCCCACGGTCGGGATGGTCAGCGAGCGGGTGATCGACGCCGCGAGGCTCCGCGGGACGCCTTCGAGCACCAGGGCGAAGGCGCCCGCCGCCTCCAGCGCCCGGGCATCGCTCTCGATCCGGGCCGCCGCCTCCGCCTCCTTCCCCTGCACCCGATAGCCGCCGAAGAGGTTGACGAACTGGGGCGTGAGACCGAGGTGCCCCATCACCGGGATCCCACGCTCGGTCAGCCTGGACACCAGCGTGACCACCCGACCGCCCCCCTCGAGCTTGACCGCGTGCATCCCGGCCTGGAGGAAGCTCGCCGCGTTGGCGATGGCCTGCTCGTCGGCCGCGTGGTACGAGTTGAAGGGCATGTCGCCGACCAGGAGCTGATCGGGGGCGCCGCGGGCCACCGCCCGGGCGTGGTGGAGCATCTCCTCCATGGTCACCGGCAGGGTGGTCCGGTAGCCGAGCATCACCATCCCCAGGGAGTCCCCGACCAGGAGGACGGGGATCTCCGCCTCGGCGAGGATCCGTGCGGTGGTGTAGTCGTAGGCGGTCAGCATGGCGAAGCGCTCGCCACGGCGCTTGCGCTCCAGCAGGCTCGGGATGGTCACGGGCATGTGGGGTCCTCCGTGGCGGCAGGTGGCACGGGGCCGGTGCTCCGCTCCGGCCCGGACGTCGGCACGCCCTGCCTGGCGTGCCGCGTCCTTGGCTCGGCGGCATTGCCACTGCCGCCTGCGCCAAGCCTTCGCTCCGCACGCAGCCCCGCGCCGCCTTCTCGGTGTCCGCCCATCTCGGCGGCATTGCGGCTGCCGCCTGCCCAAAGCCTTTGCTCAGCACGCAGCCCGGTGCCGCCTTCCCGCTGTCCATTCAGCATGTCGACGAGCTCCTCTCGTCCTTCGGTTCCGGCAAGGCGCACGATCTCGCGCGCCACGGCGCGGTAGAGGGCTTCGACATCCGGCCGGCCCGCCAGCGCGGCGAGGTGCGCGGCCACGGTGGCGACGTCGCCGCGGGCCACCGGTCCGGTCAGCGCAGCCCGCGGACCGGCCTGGCGGGCGTTGGCGATGGCCCCCTCCATGAGCGCCAGCAGGCCCTCCTCGGCGGTCATCGGGTCCAGGCCGGCGGCCTCGAGCAGCTCGGTGGCGGTGGCGAGCAGGGCCAGCGGAGCGTTGCCAGCCAGGACGGCGGCCGCGTGGTACAGCGCCCGAGCACCGGCCGGCAGCGCCACCGGCAGGCCGCCGAGGTCGAGGACCAGGCGGCGGAGCGGCGTCCGGAGGGTGAGATCGGCGTCGATCGCCATCAGGGAGCCCCGGAGCAGGGGCGCCGACCCGGTGCCGGCCAGAGCCTGCAGGGGGTGCAGGCTGCCCACGGCCGCGGCGGTGACCCGGAGCGCCGCCACCGTGTCGACCCCGAGGCTGGCGCTGCAGTGGACGACGCCGCGCCCGTGCAGGGTGGCGCCGCTCGCCGCGACGGAGGCGGCCACCGCGCTCACGGCGGAGTCGGGGACGGTGAGGAAGGTGATCTCGGCGGTCCGCATGGCCGTGAGCGCGCTCGGCACGGCGCGAGCACCGACCCGCCCGGCCAGGTCGGCGGCGTGTGCCGGGTCACGGCTGGCGACGGCGACCACCTGGTACCCGGCCGTCACCGAGGCCATCGCCAGGGCTCCGGCCGCCCGCCCGGCGCCGACGAAGGCGAGGGCGGCGGGCGGGTTGCCGGCGCCGGGGGACGGCGTCTCGAGATCGGGCCACACCCTCTCCGGGGTCGGGGGCGGCAACTCGCCGCCGCGCCTGCTCACCGTCTCGGTCACCTCGGGATCCAAGCGGACTGGTGGTGGCCGGTCCCGCCGAAGGCGGTGCAGATCGCCTCGAGGCGCACCTGGCGTCCCCGGGCCCACCGCGCGCGGCGCGAACGACCGGCTCTCAGTGTAGCGCGGGCTCTGACCGTCGCCCGACCACCGGGGGGGCTCCGTCTCCGGCCAGACGCCGCTCAGGTGATTCGGGGGCGGGCCGCGACCAGGGAGAGGATCAGCAGCCCGCCGAAGACGAGGTCCCAGCCGAGGTCGACGAGGTAGGCGATCGGGTCCCCGGAGACCGCGGTGCCGATCTGGCTGAGCACCGAGACGACGCTGATGACGACGAGAACGAGCAGGACCGCCCGCACCACCGCGAACCTGGCCAGCCAGACGATGAGCGCGGTGAACGCGAGCATGACGACGACCACGACCGCGACGGCCGGGCCGAGATCCACGGTCTGGGGCACCGAGCCGGCGCTGGCCGGCAGCGTGACGTGACGGAGGAACAGCCCCACGATCATGAGCAGCACCGCGGCGAGCAGGCTGGGGACGGCGATGGCGATGCGCACCCAGAGCACCCAGTCGGTGCCCCGCGACGGCTCGGCCGCGAAGATCCCGGGGTAGCCAGCGGCTGCCCAGCCGGGATAGGGCGGGACGGGGTAGCCGGAGGGGGGCGGGCCGCCAGGGCAGTCGGGTGGGACCGGGGCGCCGGGGTAGCCGGATGGGGGCGGGGCGCCGGGGTAGTCAGGTGGGGGCGGGCCGCCCGGGTAGCCGGATGGGGGCGCGCCGCCGGGGGATCCCGGCGGGGGGCCGTACGCGACTGGCGCCGCCAGCGCCTGGTCCACCCGCACCCCCCCGGAGGTGATCAAGGGCGCGCCACAGGCCCTGCACCGCGTCGATCGCCCCAGAGGCTGCCACAGCCAGCATTGGAAACAGGTGACGTCTGGCATTCACGCGGAGTCTCCCGCCCGCGGCGCGGTGGCGGCGAACGGTACGGTCGCGACTCGGTCGCAGCCCGGCCCCGGCCGGATCGGGGAAGGTGCGGCACCGATGGCGAACCCGTCTGACCTGCGCGCGATGGGGGGCACGGGGAGGGCCCGGAGGGCCCGGGGCTCCGACACGGGAACCGGCCCGTCGCCGAGGTGCAGCTGGCTAGACGCCCGCGGCGACCGTCCCCAGCTCCGTCCCCGGCGTCGCCTGCCGGCCCTCGACCTCGTCGATGATGCGCTGCATCTCGGCCCCTTCCATCGTCTCCACCTCGGTGAGCTTGGTGGCCAGGACCCGGAGGACGCTCTCGCGGCGGCGGAGCACCTCCTTGGCGCGGAGGAAGGCGGTCTCGACCAGGTGGTGCACCTCCTGGTCGATCTCGGAGGCGATGTCCTCGGAGTAGTTGCGCTGCTCACCCAGGTCGCGGCCCAGGAACACCATCTCCTGGCGCTCCCCGAACGTGCGGGGGCCCAGCTTGTCGCTCATCCCCCACTCGGTGACCATCTTGCGAGCCAGGTCGGTCGCCTTGCGGATGTCATCGCTGGCCCCGGTCGTGATGTTGGCCTCACCCAGGATGAGGTCCTCGGCGCAGCGGCCGCCGAGCATCTGGGCGAGCTGGTCGAGGAGCTCGGCCTTGCTGACCAGGTACTTGTCCTCGGTGGGCAGCGAGAGCGTCCATCCCAATGCCATGCCGCGGCTGACCACCGAGATCTTGTGCACCGGGTCGGTGTGCTCCAGGGTCATCCCGACCAGGGCGTGGCCCATCTCGTGAAAGGCGATGGTGGTCTTCTCCCGGTCGCTGATCATCCGGCTCTTGCGCTCCGGGCCGGCGATGACGCGGGCGATCGCCTCCTCGAGGTGGGGCATGCTGATCAGCTTCCGGTTCTGGCGCGCGGCCAGGATGGCGGCCTCGTTGATGAGGTTGGAGAGGTCGGCGCCCGAGAACCCGGGGGTCTGCTTGGCGAGCACCTCGAGGTCCACGGCCGGATCCAGCGGCTTGTTGCGGGAGTGGACCTCGAGGATGGCGCGGCGGCCGCGGATGTCAGGGCGGTCGAGCATGACGTGGCGGTCGAAGCGTCCGGGGCGCAGCAGGGCGGGGTCGAGGACGTCCGGCCGGTTGGTGGCGGCGATCACGATCACGTGGGTTGAGGTCTCGAACCCGTCCATCTCGACCAGCAGCTGGTTGAGGGTCTGCTCTCGCTCGTCGTGACCACCACCGAGGCCGGCGCCGCGCTGTCGCCCCACCGCGTCGATCTCGTCGACGAAGACGATGCACGGCGAGTTCTTCTTGGCCTGGTCGAAGAGGTCGCGCACCCGGCTGGCGCCAACGCCGACGAACATCTCCACGAACTCGGAGCCGGAGATGCTGAAGAAGGGCACCCCGGCCTCGCCGGCGACCGCCTTGGAGAGCAGCGTCTTGCCGGTGCCCGGCGGGCCGACCAGCAGCACCCCCTTGGGGATGCGGGCCCCGACCGCGGTGAACTTGTCCGGGTACTTGAGGAACTCGACGATCTCGCCGAGCTCCTGCTTGGCCTCATCGACCCCGGCCACGTCCATGAAGGTGACCGACGGCTTGTCGCCGGCCAGCAGACGGGCCCGGCTGCGGCCGAAGGACATCGCCTGGTTGTTCCCCGCCTGGGACTGGCGGAGCATCCACCAGACGAAGACGATCATGATGCCGAACAGGAGGAGGGTCGGGAGGATGGCCTCCAGGAGGGAGCTCAAACCGGCACTCTGGTCTGCATAGTTGGTGTACCCGAACTTCTGGAAGAGGTCGGTCGCCTCGGTGCTCTGGATGATGGTGGTGGTGTAGAGGGTCCCCGCATTGTCATACCAGGTGACCGTGCTCCCATCGCTGCTGATCTGGGTCTGGTCGCCCGAGCTGTTGGAGATGGCGAGGGGCGCGGTGTGGTTGGAGGCCCATTGTTCCACTGCCGCGGCCAGCTGTCCGCTGGACCTGACGGTCGCAGTGGGGCCGGGGAAGCGACCGTAGAGGATCGCCCCGACCACGATGATCGAGAGGAGGAGCAGCAGCCAGGTGAAGCCGCGCCGCGAGGTGCGCATCGCAGCCAGTCTATAGCAGGGGCTCCGAATTGCGCGGCAGCCGCGATCAGGGAGCGCCCGGACTGTCCGCAGGCCGCGACCCGGCGCCGGCCGGGTGGTCGGCGGCGGCCGCGGGTGGGGCCTCCTCCGGCCCGGCCTGGAGGTGTCGCTGGCGCTCGGCGAGGGTGACCAGGCGCCGGCGGGCGCCGGGGAAGACGGCCTCCAGCGCCGGCAGGAGGTCGTGGCGGACCCGGCTGCGCAGGAAGCGGGGGTCTCGATTGCTGGGATCGTCGACCGGCTCCAGTCCGAGGGCCGCGCAGTAGGCGAGGGTGGCCTCGCGCCAGACCCGGAGCAGGGGCCGGGCCAGCCTGCCCTCCCGCTCGGCCATGGCCCGCAGGCTCCAGGGGGTGGCGCTGGTCAGCAGCCGCATCAGCACCGTCTCGGCCTGGTCGTCGGCGGTGTGGCCCAGCGCGATCGCGCTGGCCCCGATCCGGTCGGCCACCTCGCCGAGCGCCCGATGGCGGGCTCGGCGGGCCTGATTCTGGAGCGAGGGACCGGCGGTCACCTCGACCGCGACCGCCTCGAAGTCGAGCCCGAGGCGGCGGGCCAGGGCGCCCACCGGCTCCGCCTCGGCGGCCGAGCCAGGACGCAGCCCATGGTCGACGTGGACGACGTGGAGGCGCCAGCCGCGCGGCGGCGCGAGCCGGGCCAGGGCGTCGACCAGGGCGGTCGAGTCCGGCCCCCCGCTGCAGGCCACCACCACGGTCTCCCCCGGGCGAAGGACGCCACGACGATCGGCGGCGGCGGCGGCGGCACGGCGGACGCGGCCAACCTCGGCGACCCGCTCCGCCGGCGGGAGCCGGTGCGCCGGCGTGGCGGTACCTGGATTCGAACCAGGGACATACCGGGTATGAGCCGGGTGCTCTACCACCTGAGCTATACCGCCGCAGAGAGCGCCGGGGGCCGGTTGCGCGACCGCGCCGACGCCGGCACCGAACGCGAGGGGAGAGGGAGCGGTGGTTGCGGCGGCTGGATTCGAACCAGCGACCTTCGGGTTATGAGCCCGACGAGCTTCCACTGCTCCACGCCGCAGAGCCAGCATAGCGCGGGTCGCCGGCCCCTCGCCGCTGCGGTGGCGGGATCGCGTCCGGGCGGGGGGAGAGGCCAAGCCAGGTTCGCGAACCACCGGCGGGGCGCACCGCGCCCCGCCGCGGCCAGCCTCAGGGCGTCGGAGAGGAGGTCGCCGCGGCGGGTGCGGGCGTCGAGGAGGGTGCCAGCGGGACCAGGGTCGGTCCGGGGGGGGCGGTCGGAACCGGGGTGGGCGAGGGGGTCGGGGTGGGGGCCGGGGTGGGGCTGAAGGTCGGGGGCACGGCATTCAGGCCGGCGGACGACGGCACTGACTTGCCTCCGGGGTCGACGACGTAGATCTTCTCGCCCGGGAGGTGATACCCCAGCTTGCGCGCCTGGTCCTCCACCCAGGCCGAGCCCTGGGCCTCGGCGATCTCCTGGGAGCGCTGCGCGATCTGGGCCCGGAGGGCGGCGTCGGCGGATTGGAGCTGAGCCACCCGCGCCAGGGCGGCGCGGTCCTGCGCCGCCTCCCCGTAGAGGGCGTAGGCGACCCAACCGCAGGCGACGGCGACCACCAGAGCGATGACGCGCCGCGCCGTGACGGGGCGGGGTCGCTGGGAAGCACGAGAACTCATTGCGGGCCTTGGGAGGACGTGGGCGGGACTGGCCGCGGGAATCGTAGTCTGCGACGGGATCCCCGAAAAGACAACGTACTTGCGACGACTCGCACCGTCCCCGGCGCACGCCGGCAGGCGGACACCCACCTGGAGGGAGGCTCCGCGGCGCCGCAGCCCCGGGGTTGCTACCGGGCCTCCTCCCAGCGGCTCCGCCACTCGTCGGGGCTCAGGTCGTGGAGGTCGACGCCGCCGGCGCGGGCGGTCGCCTCCAGACGGCGGAAGCGGTCGGCGAAGGACACGGTGCGGCCGCGCAGGGCGTCCTCGGGATTGACCCGGAGCTGGCGGGCGAGGGCCACGGTGGCGAAGAGCAGCTCTCCGATCGCCTCCTCCAGGGCGCGCGGCGCGGGAGGCGGGGGCACCGCGTGCCCGGCGGCGGTGTCGGCGGCGGCCACCGCCCCCTCGCCCGGCTCGCCGAAGCCCTCCCCGCTGGCGGTGTCGGCGCCGCCAGGTGCCCAGTCGGCACCACGGCGGGCCCCGGGCGGAGCGGCGGCGGCCAGGCCGGCGAGGGCGTCCACACCCTGGCGGAGCCAGGCCAAGGCGTCGGCGACGCTCGGGGTCTCGTCGAAGCCGACCCGGGCGGGCCGCTTCTGCACCCCCTGGGCGAAGGCGAGCGCCGGCAGGGCGTGGGGCACGCCCTCGAGAAGCGAGAGCCGCTCCCGCTTCTCGGTGCGCTTCAGCTTCTCCCAGTTGACGACCACCTCCTCGGGTCCGGTGACCGAGGTGGTGCCGAAGACGTGAGGATGGCGGTGGACCATCTTGACCCGGGTGGTCTCGGCGACATCGCCGATGTCGAACCCGCCATCGCGCTCGGCGGCGATGGCGCTGTGCATCAGGACCTGGAGCAGGAGGTCACCGAGCTCCTCGCGGAGGGTCTCGGAACCGTCCAGGTCGATCGCCTCGAGCACCTCGTAGGTCTCCTCCAGGAGGTAGGGGCGGAGCGATCGGTGGGTCTGGGCGCGGTCCCAGGGACAGCCGCCGGGCGCCCGCAACCGCTCGACGACCTCGTTGAGCCGCCGCAGCGACTCCGCCGCCTCCTCACGCATGGCAACCTCCTGACGTGCGGTCGTGGGGGTGGTGCTCCGCTACAGCCCGGCCGTCGGGACGGCCTGATTGCCGTCCCGCGGCCTCTGCTCGGCGGCATTGCAGCTGCCGCCTGCGCAGAGCCTTCGCTGCGCACGCACCCCCGCGCCCGCTTCTCGACGCAGCGCCGCTGGGTGTCATCGATAGCGATTCCAACCTCATGCGGGCACCTCCTGGCGGGCTCGGGTCAGCCGGCCCAGCTCGCGCAGGACCCGCAGCAGCACATCCTGCCATTGCTCGTCGGGGCCCCGTCCCGGGGGCGGGACCACGTAGACGCGGGTCGGCGTGGTCTCCGCGTACGCCGGGAACTGGCGGGCCACCGCCTCCAGGTCGAGGCCATGACCGTTGGGGAGCTGGACCACCACGCCGAGGCGGGACGACGTGGCCTCGCGGGAGTCGGCGACGCCGGGCGCGAGCCGGCGGCCCGCATCCCCCCGCCAGGTCTCGACCGACTGGGCGCCGGCGGCGGCGGCGAGCAGCCGCACCCGCAGCGAGCTGACCAGCGCGTCGGCCTCGGGCGGCAGCGGTACGAAGCGGTCGGCGAGGCCGCGGGCCCGCCACTCCAGCTCAGGCTCGCTGGCGCAGCCGGCGAGATCCTGGTAACAGCGCAGACGGAGCTGCTCCTCCTGGATGTATCCGGGTGGGAGGAACGCCGGCCGGGGGAGCGACACCGTCACCTGGGCCGGGGCCTCGGTCAGCGGCCGGCCCTGGAGGGAGCGCACCGCCTGTTCGAGGAGCCGGTTGTACATCTCCAGGCCGACCGCCGCGATCTCGCCGTGCTGCTCCTCTCCCAGCAGGTTGCCGGCCCCGCGGATCTCCAGGTCACGCATCGCCAGCTTGAATCCCGCCCCCAGGTCCTGGAGCTCGCCGATGACATCGAGGCGCTTGTCGGCGCGCTCGGTGAGCGATCTCTCCGCCGGATAGAGGAGGTAGGCGTAGGCGCGCTGGCCGGCGCGGCCGACCCGTCCTCGCAGCTGGTAGAGCTGGGCCAGCCCGAGCCGGTGGGCGTTGTCGACCACGATGGTGTTGGCGTTGGGGATGTCCAGCCCCGACTCGATGATGGTGGTGCAGACCAGCACGTCGACCTCGCCGTCGACGAACGCGCGCATCACCGACGCCAGCAGGTCCTCGTGCATCTGGCCGTGGGCGATGGCGACGCGGGCCTCGGGGACAAGCCTGCGCATCCATTCGGCCTCGCGATCGATGGTCTGGACGCGGTTGTGGACGTAGAAGACCTGGCCGCCACGGGCCAGCTCCCGGCTGACCACCTCGCGGACCAATGAGTCCTCGCGGGCGGTGACGTAGGTCTTGATCGGCTGGCGCTCCTCCGGGGGCGTCTGGATGACCGAGAGGTCGCGGATGCCGGCGAGCGCCATGTGCAGGGTGCGGGGGATCGGGGTGGCCGACAGCGAGAGCACGTCGACGGCGACCCGCAGCTCCTTGAAGCGCTCCTTCTGGAGCACCCCGAAGCGCTGTTCCTCGTCGACGACGACCAGGCCCAGGTTGCGGAACTCGACGTCACGCTGGAGGAGGCGGTGGGTGCCGATGACGATGTCGACGGTGCCCGCCCGGAGTCCCAGCAGGGTGGCTCGCTGCTCCTCGTCGGTGCAGAAGCGGGAGAGCTGGTGGACCGTGACCGGGAAGGGGCGGAGCCGCTCGGTGAAGGTCAGGAAGTGCTGCTGGCAGAGCACGGTGGTGGGCACCAGCAGCGCCACCTGGCGGCCCTCGGCGACGGCCTTGAAGGCGGCGCGCAGCGCCAGCTCGGTCTTGCCGAACCCGACGTCACCGCAGACCACCCGGTCCATGGGCCGGGACGCCTCCATGTCGCGCTTGATGTCGTCGAGCACCAGCACCTGGTCAGGGGTCTCCTCGAAGGGGAACGACCCCTCCAGCTCCCGCTGCCAGTCGCCGTCGGTCGAGAAGGCGTGGCCCGGGGCCGCCTCGCGGCGCGAGTAGAGGGCGAGCAGCTCGCGGGCCACGGCCTCGGTGCGCTCGCGCACCCGCCGCTTGGTCCGCTCCCACTCCCCGGTGCCGAGCCGGGAGAGGGCGGGATGGGCGTCGGAGCCGCCGACGTAGCGATCGATCCGGTCCAGGTGCTGGACCGGGGCAAAGAGGCGATCGCCGTCCGCGTACTCGAGCAGCATGTACTCCTGCTCGGGAGCGCCCGCGGCGGCGACGGTCGCGTCCTCGGCGGTCCCCGCCGCGCCCACCTCGAGGCTCTCCCCTCCTCCACCGGGCGCGGCGGAGAAGGGGGTTGCGGTCCCGGCGGCGGTGCCCGCCTCGGCCACCCGGCGCATCTCGATGAAGCGGCCGACGCCGTGGTCGCGGTGGACCACCAGATCCCCGGGGGCGAACTCGAGCTCGAAGCCCGGCGCGCCTGCCCGGCCCGCGGCCGCCCGGCGCGCGCCCCGGGCCGAGGTCGACTCCGCCCTCCGCGCCCCTCTGGCGAGCGGGGAGCCGCGCCGCTTGACCACCCCGAACAGCTCGTGGTCGCTGAAGACGGCGAGCCCGAGCTGGGGGGCCCGGAATCCGCCCGATGCCTCGCCGGCGACGACCAGGAGCGCCCCGGGTGGCACGGTCAGAGTGGCGGCGTCGAGGTCGTCGACGGGGACCGGCTCCAGCCCGGCGTCGGTCGTCAGCTCGACCACCCTCCCCTCCTCGCGGGTGACCACGACGCAGCACCCGCCCTCCCCGAGCTCCCTCCCGAGCCCCTCGGCGAACGCGCCCCACCGACCGGCGTACGGCTCCGCCCCCCGCCAGCCGAGGTCGGCGGAGGCCGCGCCGGCCTCGATCTCGCCGGGGAGCAGGTCGACGGCGCGGCGGAGGTTGGCGTCGAGGACCGCCGCCTCGAGCAGGCCGGTGCGAGCACCCGCGGGCAGCTCACCCCTCGCCTGCTCCTGGTCGCGCAGCCCCTCGATCTCCTCGAGGTACCGCAGCGCGGCGCGCCGGGCCCGCTCGGCGCCCCCGGCGACCAGCACCAGCGCCCCCTTCCCGAGATGGTCGAAGAGGCTCGCCCCCCCGTTGAGGTACGGGGCGAAGAGGTCGACGCCGTCGTCGTAGACGCCGAGCTCGAGCTGAGCGAGGTCCTCCCGCCACTGTTCGCGGACCTCCGGGCGGCAGCCGTCGATCTCCAGGCCGGCCACGTCGGCCAGGGCTCGGCCCACCGCCTCGGGGCTCAGGTCCAGCTCCCGCGCCGGCAGCAGGCGCACCCGCTCCAGCCGGCCCACCGAGGTCTGGGTGTCGACGTCGAAGGCACGGATCTCGTCGACCTCCTCGCCGAACCACTCCGCTCGCCAGGGACGGCCCCGATCCAGGCCGAAGACGTCGACGATCCCGCCCCGCACCGCCATCTCGCCCGGGGCGGTCACCGCGGTGACCCGCCGGTAGCCGAGCCCGACCAGGCGCCGGAGGATGGCGTCGCGGCCGACGCGCTGTCCCCGGGTCAGCTCGCCGGTGGCGTCGAGGGCCGCGACCGGGAGGGTTGGGCGGAGCAGACCGGCGGGCGACGCCACCACCAGGGCCGGCTCCCCATCGCGGAGCAGCGCCAGGGTGGCGATCCGGCGGCGGGTCACCTCCTCGGACGGTGGGATCCGATCGAAGCCGGGGGTGTCGGCGGCCGGCCAGAGCCCGAGGCGCGCCTCCCCACCCCAGAGGCGGGCGTCGGCGTAGACGGTCTCGGGGTCGGTGGCGATCACCACGAGGTGGCGGGCGGCGTGCCGCCGGGCCCACAGGGCGACCAGCCCGACGGCGGACGCGGGGATGCCCCCGAGGGAGCGGAGCGAGCCGTCCGCGAGCGCGCGCAGGGGCGCCATCGCGTCCAGGCGGGAGGCCAGCGTGGCAGCGCCGGCAGCAGGCGGCTCAATCAACGGGTGCGGCCCCCTCCCCACCCGCCGGCGCGGGCGGAAGCGGGCGGTTGTACTCGCTCATGGCCCGTTCGAGACCGTCGCGCACGATCGCGGTCACCGCGTCGGCGGCGCGGCCCAGGATCGCGGGCAGCGCCTCGCGTTCGGAGGGCGTGAACGGGTCCAGGACGTGGTCCACGGTGTCCTCGCCCTCGGCGGGCCGGCCGATCCCGACCCTCACCCGGATGAAGTCCGGCGTCTGCAGCGACTCGATGAGCGAGCGCACCCCGCGGTTGCCCCCCGCCGAGCCGCCGCGGCGGAGGCGCAGCCGGCCGAAGGGGAGGTCCACGTCGTCGTGGACCACGACCACGTCGGGCAGGGCGACGCCGAGGACGCGCACCAGGTGGACGCCGGCTCGCCCGCTCAGGTTCATGTAAGTGGTGGGCCGGGCGAGGACGACGTCGAAGCCGTCCAGGCTGCCGGCGCGCAGCTTCGAGGGACCCTCCCTGCGGGCCCGCGCGAAGCGGCCTCGTCCCTCCAGCTCGTCGAGGACCATCCACCCGCAGTTGTGCCGGGTGCGGGCGTACTCCCCCCCGGGATTGCCCAGGCCGATGATCAGGGTGGCCATGGCGTCCGGGGCCTCAGTGGGGCGCGAGGTCGGGCACGTCCTGCTCGGGGAGCAGGCGCCGGGTCTCGGAGGTCATGAGGGCGGCCCGCTCGGGCTGGTCGTGGTCGAGGCCCAGGCAGTGCAGCAGACCGTGGACCGCCAGCAGCCGGAGCTCCGCGGGAGGGCTGGCCGGCCTCTGGGCACGCGCCCGCTCGACCGAGATGGCGATGTCCCCGACCCACCCCCGGCCGTCGCCGGGAAAGGCGAGGACGTCGGTGGCGGCGTCCACCCCCGCGTGCAGCCGGTTGAGGCGGCGCAGCTCCTCGTCGTCGGTGAGCCGGACCGCCAGCCCGGAGCGGGAGGGAACGCCGAGGGCGTCGCCGCTCCGGCGCAGGAGAGGAGCCAGCCCGCTCTCCCGGACCTGCGCCAGGGCCCCCCGATCCAGGGCGGCGGAGCGGTACACGGTCACCCGCATGGCGGCCCCATGGTGGCGCAGAAAGAAAGGGGCTCGCCGAGGCGAGCCCGATGGGTGGCGATGACCGCCTCAGCCGGCTTTCGCCCGACGCTTCCTGGCGGCGACCAGCTTGCGCTTGCGGCGGACCGAGGGCTTCTCGTAATGCTCGCGGCGCCGCACCTCCGAGAGGATGCCGTTCTGCTTGATCTTCTTGTTGAAGCGGCGCAGCGCGCTCTCGAAGGTCTCGCCTTCGCGGACCTTGACCTCCGACACGGTTGAGGGATCA
>Ga0187880_1002672_pt1 | contig 13825 bp, 10 predicted proteins | sample June2016WEW_19_4_FD_132998 | JGI IMG/M metagenome (GOLD analysis project Ga0187880, IMG submission 132998) | Peatland microbial communities from SPRUCE experiment site at the Marcell Experimental Forest, Minnesota, USA - June2016WEW_19_40 | ecosystem: Environmental > Terrestrial > Soil >...
ACCCCTTCACGCTTGTGGTAGCCGTTTTCCTGAAAGAAGAGCTTTTCCTCGACTGCAGTCTGCCATCTTTTTCGCGCGATCTGGAATGCGGCGTCATAATCGCCGAGGGCAAAACATGCGCTTAACAGAATATCATAAAATCTGTCGTCTTCCGGGAAAGTCTCAATTTGTTTTCTTGCATACTGGTCCGCCCGTTCGTATTCAAGCGAAAAAATAAGCTCAAAGCCCTTGCGGACCTCCCTTTCGACCTTTTCGCGGGCCTTGGCCCTCTCCCCCATTTGCTTCAACTGTTCTTTGGGCAACAGCCTGCGGGCTTCTTCATGCCCGGGCAGGCAGCACTTCTTGTATTTTTTTCCGGAACCACATGGACACGGGTCATTTCGATTGGTTTTGGATGCAGTAAAGCAGCCGGCCACCGCAGCCTCGCGCCGCGAAGCCTGATAGGCGCTCGTCATTTTGTCGAGCTGCGTTCTGCTGATACCGTATTTTATGCAAACCAGGTCAGGATCGGCTCCCTGGATCAGTTCATACACAGGTTGGAGGGGATTGAACACACCTTTTCCCGAAGCGCTGGGGTTGTCTTCCATTCATGTTCCCTTTCACAATTTGGGGCGGTCGTACCGCCTCCGCGCTAAAATCCCCCTGCCCTTCAGGAGGGGGGAGTATCTCCCTTAGACGGGCGAACTTGTCCTGAGTTTCCGAAGGAGGGCAAGCTCTTTCCCAGCCAGGAGGGAAAATGCCTTTCTTTTAAGTCAAAAAATCAAAGCAGAAACCTCGCGAGGCGTGGAATTCGCACCGGTGTTTCCTGATGGAGACCAGTTGATGCGCCCGGGGGCGCAGTCAGCGTAATCCTTAACAGTTTACGCCCGATAAGTCAAAAGCCCGTTTATCTCCGATGGAAATCGGACCTTCTGGCAACCGTTCGATTCGCTTGACGTAAAGAGCAAGAATGAAGTAATCTTGATAAGAGTTGCCGTGATTTGAGGACCTTGGATTGAGTGGAGAGGATAGAATGCTCTGTGGCGAGAACGCCGAAGGGCTGTCCGCCAGCCTGGAAGACTATCTTGAGGTGATCTTCCACCTCGAGCAGTCCAACCGTGTTGCAAGGGCAAAGGATATCGCAGATCAGATGAACGTACAGCGCGCCTCAGTGACAGGCGCGCTCAAGGCCCTGGCGGGACGGAGTCTTATCAATTACAGCCCTTACAGTTTTATCACTCTTACACCTTCCGGGCGTGAAGTAGCGCGGGAGGTGATCCGCCGTCACGTAGTGCTTAAAGATTTTTTCATGAATACGCTGCAACTGGGTGCGGAAGATGCCGAAGCCAACGCCTGCCGAGTTGAACATGCCATCGACCCGGCGGCTATCGAGCGCCTGGTGCGATTCCTCGAATTCATGAGCATCTGCCCCAGGACGGGTGCAGACTGGTTCGACGCATTCGCCCGCTTCTGCAAGAAGGGCCTCCGCACATCGGACTGCCAGGCCTGTTTGAAACTTTGCGCAGAGCGTATGCAGATCGAGCGCCCCCCGGAGTCCGTGGATTAGAAGTCCTGTGAGCGGACCTCGCGGAGCGTCGAGACAGCTATGCGACTTCCGGTATCTAATCGTCAGACCATAAACCGGGTAAATTAATGGGACTCAAGCCCAGAATTCTTATTGCCGACGACGAACCTCTTACGCTGGAACTGGTCGTTGAGCGTATTCAAGCCGAAGGATACGAGGTGGAGGTAGTATCCGGCGGCAAAGAGGCCATCGAGGCGGCAAGTAAGAGCAGCTTCAAACTGGTGCTCACCGATCTTTCGATGCCCGGCATTAGCGGGATGGAAGTCCTGGCTCACTTTGTCAAGCATTATCCGGAAACGCCGGTGATCGTCCTTACCGGGTTTGGAACTATAGAAACTGCTGTCGAAGCAATAAAGCGGGGCGCCTACGATTATCTCTCAAAGCCTGCAAATCTGGACGAGATTGTCCTGACGTTGAAAAGGGCCATCGAGCATAAAGACCTCAAGGAAGAGAACGTTGCCCTGCGCTCTCAAATCCAGGAACAACATAGACCAGACAGACTTATTGGCCAAAGCTCGGCGATCCACCATCTCTATCGCATCATAAAGCGGGTTGCAAAGACGGATTCAACAGTGCTCGTAACCGGGGAAAGCGGGACGGGGAAAGAACTTATCGCAAACGCCATTCATTACCAGAGCCCACGCAGGGAGATGCCTTTCGTTCCGATCAACTGCGGGGCCATTCCGGAAGAGCTTCTGGAAAGCGAGCTTTTCGGCCACGAGAAAGGTGCGTTCACGGGCGCTTTCAAGGAGAGGCGGGGCCGGTTCGAACTGGCCAACAAGGGAACGATCTTTCTAGATGAAATCGGGGAGATGAGCCCGAAGCTCCAGGTCAAACTTCTTCGCTTCCTTCAGGAGACCAAATTTCAGAGGGTTGGCGGATCGAGAACGGTCGAAGTCGACGTCCGCATTTTGGCCGCAACCAACAAGGACCTGGAGCGCGCAGTAGCTGAAAACCAATTCCGTGAGGACCTGTTCTACCGGCTGAACGTGATTCCCATCCATGTCCCTCCGCTGAGAGATCGAACAGGCGACATTGCGCTTCTGATCCAACACTTTCTCAAACAGCACTGCCTGAAGAAGAATATTCCCCAGAAGCAGATGTCCCAAGCTGCCGTCGAAAGCCTGGAGCATTACGAATGGCCCGGCAATGTACGGGAGTTGGAAAATGTCATCGAACGCCTTGTGATCCTTACCGACACCGATGAAATACAACTTCAGGATTTGCCGGCAAGAATGCAGGCGGCCCCGCAGCAGAACACCGAGGCAAAACATATTGAACTGGGGCAAGATGGGATAAACCTGAAGGAAACGCTCGACACCCTGGAAAACCGGCTGATCGTCGACGCGCTGCAAAGGGCCGGCGGGGTCAAGAACAAGGCCGCCAAACTGCTCGGACTCAACCGGACAACGCTGATCGAAAAGATGAAAAAGAAACAAATCGATTTTCCCTCAAGCAACGTTATTTGAGCGTTGGATATTGTGATTTCCTGCGCCGCAACCTCGATGTCCCGTTCATCGAAAGTGAGATACCTGGCTTCACCCGACTCCCTGCACAGTGCACCCTCCGCACCCTGTACGCTTAGCTAAAACTGCCGGGAAGAGGCGGCGGACCAGTCAGGCAGTACTGCTTCTGATTTCCTTGACCCCTTGCCCAAGGCGACGCCGCAGAAGGGCCCTGAGCGTTACGCCATCGGAATATCCGACTCGCTCGGCGATCTCTTCAACGCTCTCGTCAGTGGTCTTCAGCAGGTGCACTGCGCGCTCCACGCGCAGATCCTGGAAATAGGACAAAGGGGACTTTCCCAGCACGGCTTGCATGCGGCGAGCCAGTGTTCTTTTACTCGATGCGGTAGCCGCTGCAGCATCGTCGAGCGAAAACCCATGCGGAAGCCTACCTCGCGCCCAGCGCTCGAACAGTTCGACTAGTGGATCAGAGTGGGCAAGATGATCGGCAAGGATATAGGCAGACTGTGACGGCCGTGAGTCTACAACCAGATACTTTGCTGTCAATGCGGCAAGCCTCGGGCTTTTCTGCCTGATGAGCCATAAGGCAAGGTCCATGTGACTTAGGGCCGCTCCAGCCGTAACGAACTTCCCGGATTGTACAACCATGCGCGATTGATCGAGGCGCACCTTCGGATATCTCTGTCGAAATAATTGAGAGAGCCACCAGGTTGTGGTCGCGTCCCGGTAATCGAGCAATCCCGATTCAGCCAAGACAAATGTCCCGATACAGGCAGCCGCCGTGGTTGCACCTCGATCCGCCCACGAGCGAAGCGTCTCGACAGCGTCCCTAACATCGGATCTTGCAAGAGCTGCCTGAAGCGGGTCCGGCATCTTGAATCCGATTGCCGGAATCACGACCCAATCAGGAATGATCCTCTTTGGGGCAGGAACAACCGGAACAGTCAGGCCTTGCGATGTTTTGACCGCCTTGCGCACTCCGACGATCGCGACCTCGAATCGCGGCAAAACCATGCCAGACACTTCCGCAAGTTCGTTCGCCGTCTGGAAAGCATCGAGCACTACTGCCAAACCCGTGTCAAAAACTCCATTCAGAGCGAGAACGTTAATCTTCATGGCAATTATGATATCAAAACTGGCGATCTTGCCAATAGCTTATTGAACCCGAGGCAGCTATCTTAGTGACTGCTGAGTTCATCAACCAAGGAGAAAGCATATGTATAGAGTAGCATTGTTCGCACGTTTAGAAGCCAGAGAGGGGAAAGAAAACGAGGTCGCGAAGTTCTTGGAAGCAGGACTTGCGATGGCCAGTCAAGAAGCGACAACGCCCATATGGTTCGCGTTGCGATTAGGGCCCAGAACCTTTGGCGTATTCGACGCGTTTACTGACGAAAGCGGACGTCAAGCTCATCTTAATGGTCCAATCGCCAAGGCGCTCATGGCCCAAGCGCCCGAACTGTTCGCAAAGCCACCTGTAATCGAGCCCTTTGAAGTTCTAGGCGCAAAGCTTCCCTGAAAGCGAGGTTATCATGTTTGTTATAAGAATGCTCTTTGCCGGATGGAGACCAGCGGTGAGGGTTACGGGGGCGGCCCAATGCCAATAACTATCGTAAGACTTGGTTCCCAGAGAAAAGTGAATGAGGGTTTGCGTCTAGGAACGGTTCGCAGACCGCCAAGAGGAGTTCCGAAGTCCGAATATGCCAAGAGAGATTTTTACGATGTTTGGTTGCCCAATCTTTCGCCCAGCCAAGAACTCATGAAAGAAGGCCAGTCAGTGCAAGATGAAAAATCGTGGTCTATCTTTGAGCGTAAATTTCGATCTGAAATGAATGAATCCGACGCTGGAAAGATCCTCGACCTTTTGGCCGCGCTTTCCCATAGGACGGATTTTTCGCTAGGGTGCTACTGCAAGGACGAGAACCGATGCCACAGATCGATTTTAAGGCAGTTGCTTGCCGAACGCGGCGCCAACTTTGGCAAAACCTAAGACTCCGGCAGCAATCCCCTGATCAATGCCGATGGATCAATTACGCAGCCACATTGCTAACGCAGATACAAGTAACGAACCGGAGTGACGCAGACATGACAACCTACGACTATGGCTTGGCCAACCCCCGGGAAGCCGGCGGCATGAGTGGCAAGCAACTGCTGCAGGCCATCATTGACGGCCGGCTGCCGCAGGCTCCGATTTCGAAGACCCTGTCGTTCTGGCTAGTCGAGGTCGGCGATGGCTTCGCCGCATTCGAGGGCGACCCCGGTCCGCACCTGCTCAATCCGATGGGCACGGTCCACGGCGGATGGGCGCTCACGCTGATCGACAGCGCGGCCGCATGCGCCTGCCACTCGATGCTGCCGCCAGGATCGGGCTACACCACCATCGAGACCAAAGGAAACTTCTCACGGTCGATTACGAAGGACATCGGCCGCGTGCGCGCAGAGGCGCGGGTCGTGTCTCAGGGGCGGCATATCATTTCCTCCCAGGCACAACTGCTCGCACAGGATGGTCGCGTGCTGGCGCACGGCACCTCGACGATTATGGTTCTGGCCGGTGGCCGCTAGACCCGCCCCGGATTTCCATATCGCACCCAGCCCTGTCTTGACGGCTGGCCGGCCAGACCGGCCGTTCAGAAATATGCCGGCCTCCGAATGTTGACTTACCGGGCGCATCGAGACCTTGTTTAAAACAGCGTCCTCACAAAAAATGGCGCGTGGTTCGATGTGAAAAAAGGCGGCTCATTGGACAGAATACGCGCTATCGCGGGCTGCCTTTTAAATTCGGTCTCCAGAAACCGTCTGACCTTCGGCCTGTCCCATTCCTTAGGGTGAGAAAAGCCGGTGTAGAGCGACAGATCCCCTTCGTAGTGGGGAGAAGTTGCGAACCTTTCTGCGTCGGGACTGTTAAGTGGCATATTGAAGACAGCAAGATTCAAAAAATCGATAAACCGTTCGTGGCGGACCGTGAAATCAAGCGTTTTGCGGGCTTCATATTCGGATTCCGAGGGAGTCCCGAAAAGGAGATATACGTAGGCGCCTATGCCTGCCTTTTTGAGCGACGCAAGGGCCCTGGACGCAACAGCAAGGTCGATCCCTTTGCCCTCGGAGTCGATGACGCCCTGATCTCCGGACTCAAGACCAAGCTTGAGCATGACGCACCCGCTCAATTTGAGCGCCCGGCAAAAATCCTCATCCGCAAGCCTTCTGGTCACTCGCACGAACCCGTACCAGGGGGCACCCGGCGGGTTAGCCGAGAGTTTGCTCAAAAGGGCCGGACTTATTGCGCTGTCCAGAAAATGAAGGAGCGCCGGCTGAGACACTGAGCATAATTCGCTCGCTTCACGGACCGCTTCTTCGGGTGAAACCGGCTCGTAGCGATTTCCTTCCGCTTTTTCCGGACAGAATGCGCAACGATTCCAATAGCATCCGGAAGATGCGCTATAGGGCAGAATCGGACCGGGCGCAAAGTAATCCTCAAACGGGAACGGATCATAGGAAAACCGGCGCCTGCGCACGATTGCATTGATCCCGGCAAAATCAAGTAGCGCCTGTTCCCCGGGGCCGCTTACAATCCGGTCTACAAGCCCCGAGAAGGGATTGGTCCAGCCCGGCCTGCAAACCCACGAGGTAACCAGGCTGCCTCCCAATACGATCCGAACACGTTCGCATCGAGTCCTGATAAAACCGATAATGGCAAATGCGGTCAGCGCCTGGCTTAGGTAGTTCAGCGAAACGCCGACCACATCGGGCGAGTAAAACTCCAGGGCATGAGAAATTCGCTTTGAGAAGTATTCGTGAAACGGATTGTCCTGATGGTTTTCCGCCGCCCCTAACAGGTCCCTGGCGCGGACAGCTGAAAGCTCGGAATGCTGATAGTCAGACAGGCTGAGCCGTACTGGACCGCCGCTTTGTGCAGACTTGCCGACAAGCCGGTTTAAATCGAAAACCGAGCGCTTGTAACGCTGAAGGTCGAGGTAACCCGGCGCGCTCCGGACAAGTTCGAGATTACGCGCCCGGTTTCGAACGGCCCGCCTTGTCCACCTGTCTGAATCAGGCGGACTCTTTGCGAAAAGATGCAGTATCCCTTCGATGTTTGCGTCGATTACCGCGCATTTCACCCCCGCTGCGACCAAGGTCCCGTAAAGCCGCGCAATACCGGGCGGCGGCTCGGAAGGCTTAACCAGTGGAGGATTAATCAACAGAATCATTATACCCTATTTAATAACCATTAAGGTTTTGGGCTAGTGAGATTCAGGAACACTTATAGAGAACCTCTTCCGCATCCGTGTTGTCCTCTGGACGCCCTCTGCCGTGGGCCGGAATTCCGTGGTCCTGATGCCTTCCTCTGAAAATTCCTTTAGAACCACCGTACCGTCAAGCTCTACGAACAGGAGCCTCCCCTCCGTGCGGCCATCCAGCTCGCCGAGCCGCATGGTGTCATAACCTGGGTCCGGCTGGTCCTTTCTCTTCGGCCAAAGCTTCAGCCCCCTGCCATTAGCGAAATGGATATGGAAAACCGGGAAAACCTTCGGGTTCTGTGCCCGTTGGTATAGGTTTACGCTGACATTGGCGAATCCTGGGTCGAGCTGCAGGTTCGGGTCAAACTCCAGAATGGCCTTAAGTGTTCGCTCTGCAAACTCGGGGGTGTACTTGACGAATCCTTCCGCGTAAACGTCGATGCGAGAAATCAGCCGCCGAAGCACCTCCCTCAATTTCAACCGCATCTCGATCCGCTTGGGGTCGTCCTTCTTGTCCCTAGTGGAGCCGAAGAATTTTATGAGCTTCTTTACCGCCGCCAGCCGCTCTTGGGTGTCACCCACGGCCCTGAATAGGGTATCGATCTCGACCGTCAGGCGCTCAATCTCTCGCTCCAGGAACTCTTTCCGGTCATGGGTCTTGGACAGCCTCTCCAGCATCGAACCGACCGCCCGCTCGTCTGCCGTCTTGCCCATGTTCAGGGTCAGGTTGTCGATGACGGTTTTTGCCTCCAGCAGCTCGTTCTCGCACTTGGCGCGCTCGCACGTCAGACTGGAGATTTCATTGGCCCGCTTGTCGCCTTTCTCATCCAGGATATCCCGCGCGTCGAGGCCAGCGCAATATTTAAGTACTAGGTTTTCGAACCCCTCCCAGTTGCTGTTTCGCAGATCCCCTCCTGTGTTATAGCGGACTAAAATCTTGGGGCAGCCAAGGCCGCGTAGCGCCTTGTTGCAGACCAGGTAACTGCGGCCTGAAGAACCGGGCCTCTTGATTAGCTGCATGGATTCACCGCAATAGCCGCATTTTGCGATATAGGAAAATAGGTTGTTGACTGGCCCTGTGCGCCCCCCTTTCCCCTCGCCCCTCCCCGTTGCCGTGTTTTCCCGGAACCTCTGCTGCACTTGGTGGAAAAGCACCGAATCGACCACGGCGGGGTAATAATTCCCGATCACCTCGCCGACAGGTATCCGGCTCTTGTGACGACCGTTTTCCCGATTCTCCTCCAGGGTGGACGATCTGCACGGCTGGTACTGGCCGATCACGGCCCGATTATGGAGTATCGTTTTTATGTAACTGGACCACCAGCCATCCGTGGTCTGTTTCTTGCGCTTTCTTGGAGGCTTCCAGCTTTTCGGATCAAGGTTAAGGGTCTCGGCGATCTTACCAGAACCCTGACCGGAAAGTTTCATTTCGAATATCCGGCGAATGGTCTCCTTCGCGCCGGGGGCCGGCTTATAGCCCGACTCCTCCTCCGAATCGGGGATGAGCCAAGCAGGGCATGTACGGGAAAGCTTCTTTTTGTGGATATTGTCCCGCTTGGCCTTCCAGGTTGCCCGCAGCCGTTGGGACTTCTTTTTGCTTTCATCATAGGCGAGGAACATCTTCAGCGCGGCTATGACATGGGCAATGGGATTCTCATCCTCGCCCCGCGAGTATTCTTGATTGTCGCGGGTGGTCACAATCCTAATGCCAGCGCCGATGATCTGGGAAAGCTGGCCCTGCGCGTCCCAGGGATTCTCCCTAGAGAGCCTGTCCAGATCCTCCACTATCAGGACCGACCCGCGCGCTATTTCCCCGGCCTCGATATGCTTAAGGAACCGGCCAAGAGCGCCTTTCTCGACATGATCGCCGTAAAAGGCGCTTCGACCAGAGTCTTCCATCCCAGTATCCTCGTCCAGCTCTATGCCGTGCTTACGGGCGTATTCCGCAGCAGCTTCCGACTGGCGCTGAAGCCCGTGACCCTCCCTCTGTTCAACGCTGGATATACGAGAGTAAGAGTACACCTTGGGTGTCATGGTGCCTGCCGCACGGGGATTACCCTTCATGTTCTCTGATGGCGACATGGCGATCCTTCCTCATTATAAGCTGAAAAGAACATTTTGCACGGTCTGGCCGGTGAAGGGCTTATCGGAGACCGTCTTGAAGCCCTGCCGATTCAGCTCCTCGGCGATCTTGACATAGGTCATCCGCCTGCCGCCCTTCGGTTTGCGCCTCAGCCTTTTTATTTCCTCGATCACCCTGGGTGCGACCTCGACATAGCTCTTTCGGCCTTCGCATTTTCCCTTTTCCGCCCTGGCCCGGTCCCTCGCGGCTCGCAGCTTTTTCACCAGCAAGCTCTTCTCCAGTTCGGCGAAGATTCCCTGGATCTGCACGAGGGCCTTTTTCATTGGGTCCGCCTCGATGGCTGCCGTCACGTCCTCTTCCGTCGATGCGTTGATAAGGGTGATACCCTTTGATGCCAGGTAAATCAAAAGGCTTTCCTGAACCCGGAATGCCCTGGCGAGACGGTCGAGCCGTTCAACGATTATGACCCGCACCCCGTTGGCTAGGATGGCCGAGAGCATATCCAGCCAGGCTGGGCGGTCCGACTCGTCCTTGGTTCCGCTCACATCATCCTTGAAAAGCTGGACGATCTCATAACCGGCCTTCGCTGCATAGGCGCGGATAGCATCCTCCTGCCGCCGGAAGCCGTCGCGCTCGACGCCACCGCGCTTCACCTGGCTGCTATCGGAGACCCGCAAATAGCCAAAAGCTTGAGTTTTCATCCTGCCACCTCCTTCGCGATTTGCCCCTATAATATAATAGGTAAAACGAAAAGTAAAAAGTTTTATTTAAATTTTTTTAAATTTTTAAATAATATTGAGACGGGAGATCTGATTTGGGGCCGGTCATCAGCAGGCACCCTGACCGACCGGGAAAAGGGCAGGCCATAGTTCGATATTGCTCCATCGGTTTCATCCGGGAAACAGGGGTCCTAGTGGGGGATTTTGGCGCTAAAATCGGTTTTATCGGGCTGGCCCCTAGTGAGTTACACTTTTGGGATTTTGCGCCGTTTTTTGGCCGTTTAAACGGATGCCTTTCTGCCGCCTGGAAGGGGATTGCCGGAAGGGCAGGATCAGCGTTGATATCGCCCACAGCCTGTTTCCCACCTGTTTAAACAGGAGTCATCAGAAAAATCCCACCCGCTCCGTACCCCCATCGACGATCTCAGGCCATGGGCGTTATCCGAAGGTCCCGCTTGCGAGAGCCGAAGTCTCAATGGTTCTCGCCCTGGCGGTTAAGCATTTACTATTGGCTATCGTATTGCTGCCAAGACCCTCAAACATCGGTCCATAAACGGGTATTTGTATAGACTATTTACCCAATTCCTACCCCCTAAAATCCCCCTTGACATTTGCAGTTATGGTTGAAGAATGCGATTCGGTGTGACAGATTTTAAGGTCGCATCAGGTATCTCACCCATAGCCATATCCGCCTAGTTTTTTTCATCACTTCGGTCAGTTTTACTTTGTCGGTTGTCCAAAATGCTTAGTTGCACCGGCAATAAGTTTTTTCACTCCATAGCTAAGGAGGAACTTACCATGAATCGACTGATGGCTTTAGTTGCTTTCCTGATCCTCGGGCTGCTTGCTCTCATACCGCCCGCCCAGGCTGCGTCCTACACCTTCACCTCGCTAAACAACTATCCAGGAGCTTCTTCTACTGTACCTACTGGTATAAATGACAACGGTCAGATCGTGGGATTCTATGCGGTTAGTGGGGGTAGCGGTGGGAGTTTTTTATATAGTAATTCAACATATACCTCAGTTAACATCCAAGGTGCTACAAATACTAATGGATACTATTATGTTGAAGCCTCTGGCATAAATAACGCAGGTCTGATTGTCGGAACCTACTATAATGGTTCCTATTGTGGGTTCGTGTATAATAGCAGCTCTTATAGCTATATAAGCCTGCCAGGGACTGATGTCTTTGCTCAAGGCATAAATGACAGTGGGGAAGTTGTAGGAACTATTGGGCAGTCAGTGGGATTTTTGCTTATTGGTTCTGCATATACCTATTTTAGCCCTCCTAATGCAGCTACAAGTGCGGCTTTGGGTATTAATCACCAAGGCGAGATTGTGGGCGAGTACTGGGACAAGAATTCAAACTATCTTCAACATTATCAATATGGTTTTCTGTATAATAATGGAGCTTATACCTCGTTGAGCTATCCAGGGGCCTTGTGGACTTCTGCTTTTGGCATCAATAGCTCAGGGCAGATTGTGGGACAATATTCTCTGAATCCTTATAATGACCCAACCAGACAAGGCGACAGCAACTTGCATGGTTTTTTATATTACAATGGAACCTTTACGAGCATAGACGCGCCTAACGCAGTATCCACTCAGCCTTACGGTATCAATGATCAGGGACAGATCGTAGGGTATTGCGTTGACGACATGGGTCCCCATGGTTTCGTAGCTTCTCCCTACGAAGAGGTCACCATCGACATCGAGCCTTGGTTCAAGCCTAATATCATAGACATAATGCTTAAATGGGTGCCCATCCCCGTGGCCATCCTCTCCACGTCAACCTTCAACGCGCCAAAATCTATCGAGTGGGATTCCCTGACTTTTGGCCATAGCGGAAATGAGAAGAGTCTGGTATTTTGCTGTCAACTACCTGTTGATGTCAACGGCGATAAAGCGCCTGACTTGATCTGTTTCTTCAACACGGGGGAAGCTGGATTTCAGTGTGGTGATACTCAAGGCATCCTTAAGGGACAGACCATGGATGGAACGCCCATCGAGGGGAGTGATTCGGTTAAGATAGTTCCGTGTAAATAAGCTACTGTTGGGAATATTCAAGGCAGGGTCAGCAATGGCTCTGCCTTCTTCTTGGTCGGATTCATTTGCTGACCGGTGATGAGCCGGGCACTCAGTCAATTGGCAGCGGACCGGCTGACCCGATCCAGAGGGGGTAAAAGCATGGCACGCACTTATTCCGATTGATATCTTAACGGGATTATTACTGAAAGCCAATCCAGCACTTTAACTGCGAATAAAGCCGCTCCGCTTTCCGCAAATGTCAGTACAGTTCAAAAATATTCTTGCGAAATCGGAATGTGACTGTAATATGATTTCAGCGCCAGGTTCACCTGGTTTGCCCCCTCCCATATTCTGGAGCTTCGCTCATTTTGAAATAACGGATTCAGGGGTCATTATGAAATGGCTTACTAAGCTTATTCATCTGACGACTGAAACGCAGCCCTACCTTGGGAAGGATATCTGGGAAGCAATTCCCCCAGATGTAAAAAGGCTACTGTACACCTCCACCGCGAGGCCACAATCTTTCGGACCTGGTGTTAAGCTGGGAATCAAAATCGACATCGATAAAGGAACCATATTTCTTGAATTTCCTGAACGACTCCTTCCTGATGATCCAAGCACTATTTATCTAAATCAAGAACTCACAGTTCCTGTTGATCCAAAGGCAGTAGCAAGTCCGTCTTATTTCCCTTCATATTCCGCATTATCGCCTGAACAGAAATGGGTATATCTCTCTTGGCTGAGGGACATCACCAGTCCAATTGATATAGGGTTTGTTTTCATTTTCTATTATGGACTGGAACGACAACTACTCCTCGGTCATTTCGATGAAGCCTTTGATATGATACTATCCTTGAGAAAAGCTCACGCCAACCGGTCATTTCAAGTGTACAGCATCCTTGGACTAACGTATGGAACAATATGGAAGGGCCGCGCAGATAGGTTCAGCGATCTGATCGACAGCCTCGACAAGGACAAGTGGGGTAATGAGCGGCTCCTAATTTGCGCGAAACTCGGCGGCCTACTCACGGCAGCCGACATGGCAAAACTGCTGTCGGGCATAACTGGCATCAATGACCGGTATCTCAAGCTAAACCGACAGGATTATACGGATGCCATGGGCGCTGTGCTTGAAGAGAAGTACGGGAAGTCCACATTTGATTTAAACAACTACTTCCCAGTATTGGAACTGGAAAAGCACAGAACCATTCTTTTCGCTAACTATACTTTCCCAGAAGATGTTCGAAATCCGAAGATTCCTAACTACTTTCAGGATGCTAGATTCTTGCGGTACGTTAAGGAACTGCACGAGGAAGCTCATAAGCGAACAAAGGACATCCTTCATCTTCGAAGAATGGCATTGAAGAAACGCAGGGAATGTGGGCAAGATCTTAGCACGCGGACCAATTTCTGTGCACATTGTGGTACGACCCAGCAGACAGAGAGCGGAAGGAGAGGTCAGAAAATGGCACTTATAGAATGCCCGGAATGCAAAACGATAGTGTCCGACCAAGCCATCGCCTGCCCTAAATGCGGTATGCCACGGCAAGCCGCAATGCCACAAAACATACCCAACCCTATCACGGAGTTAATAGACACCGCTCCGGATATATTGCGGGCGGCCAGTAAACCGGCCAAAAACGGCGGTGAAAAAGTCGGCCAGGTTGTAGTCGGGGCAAACCTCGGCGACATTGCCGCTTTGCCAAGAGCAAACGAATGCGGAAGGGGTTCTC
>Ga0187880_1002681_pt1 | contig 13798 bp, 16 predicted proteins | sample June2016WEW_19_4_FD_132998 | JGI IMG/M metagenome (GOLD analysis project Ga0187880, IMG submission 132998) | Peatland microbial communities from SPRUCE experiment site at the Marcell Experimental Forest, Minnesota, USA - June2016WEW_19_40 | ecosystem: Environmental > Terrestrial > Soil >...
CTTGTTCGTGTACATCGGCGTGTTTGCTTTTCAGATCTGGATTGCCGAGCGGGTTCTTGTGACGATTTTTAGCCAACAAGGAAGGGAGGGCTGGAAATTAATGATCAACGAAGCCAGCATCGCGGGACTCCGGGATCACTTCATCGTATGTGGCTATGGCCAAGTCGGCCGGACCGTCGTCGAGCAGCTCAATCGACTCAAGATTCCCTTCGTACTTATTGAGACAAACGAGGGGATCTGCCGACAGCTGCTAAAGGAAGGACTGTTTGTCCTGCAAGGCGACGCCAAACGGCACGATGTTTTGAAAATGGCGGGCATCGCCCAGGCCCACGGTATCTGCATCGTCATAGATAACGATGCTGACAACCTCTACATTACTGTTACGGCAAGGTCGCTCAATCCTGGCGTAAAGATCATCACCCGGGCCGGCCAGCAGCGTTACGCAGAGGCGATTCGCAACTCCGGCGCTGATGAGGTGATCATACCGGAGTACGAGGGCGGCCTGATGGCAGGGAGAATGATCGAAAGGTACTATCCCATCCACTAGCTCGCCGCGGACTGGGGTTTTGTAAAGCTATTTATGGACGGAGGTCGCAAAGGAAATGACCAAGCATCCGATTCGATTTGGATTCCAGTCAGGACAACAGAACGTAACGTGGGAGCGGATGCGTGACGTCTGGGGAAAAATCGACACATGGGGCTACGACTCGCTGTGGGCCTTCGATCACTTCTATCCGATCTTCACGCCCGACCCGGCCGGTCCCTGCATGGAGAACTGGACGCTGTTGAGCGCGCTCAGCCAGCGCACCAGGCGCGCCCGCATCGGCGCGCTCGTCAACGGCAACACCTATCGCAACCCGTGCCTGACGGCGAAGATGGCGGCCACGCTCGACCACGTGAGCGGCGGCAGGCTCAATCTCGGACTGGGCGCCGGATGGTATGAGCTGGAGCATCAGAGCTTCGGGATCGACTTCAAAACCGTCCGCGGGCGTCTCGAGGCGCTCGACGAGTCGTGCCAGATTATCAAGGACATGTTTACCAAGGACCGGACCACCGTCGAGGGCAAGCACTACCACGTGATCGACGCGGTCTGTAATCCGAAACCGCTCCAGAAGCCGCACATCCCGTTGATGATCGGCGGACACGGAGAAAAATCCCTGCTCAAGATCGTCGCGAAGCATGCCGATATGTGGAATACGATGCATGCGAATCCCGCCGAGATGAAACGCTTGATCGACGTTATCGAGCGCCACGGAGACACGGTCGGGCGCAACACCGATGAAATCGAAAAGACCGTGATGATGGCGCTGTGCTACAAGGCGCCCAAGGAGCGCGAGCAGATGATCTCCGGGTTCGTGGCGAGCACGGCGCAGATCACACCCGAGCAGGCGCGTGATCGAATCATGATCGGCGGCAAGGACGAATGCCTCGACAAAATTGCGCAGTACGCCAAGGTTGGCGTCACGCACTTCATCTTCAGCTTGCGCTGGCCGATTCTCGTCGAGGAAGAGTTTCAGGCTTTCGCCGAAGAAGTGATTCCAGAGGCCCGCCAGCAGTGAGGACCGGCTCCACGTGAAGCCTGGTATACCAGCAGTGAGACCGGCCCGCTGCTTCGGGCAGACTCATACATCGTTCGTTTCGCGCCACGCAGCCAGTCGTTCGGGTCCCGTTCATGCTTCGATTTCGACCGCGTTTTTGCTGCGTAAGTCGGACCACAACGCACTAATCGCTTTGCAAAACTCTGGCGACCGGGACATGATTTATACGGGGAAGAATGTGGCGATCCAGGTCGCGAACCGGTTGGCGCAGGCGCCGGCGATAGAAATTCAATGACGAGCGGTCCGGCCGCTCCGCGGAGACGTCCACGATGTTTGAAGACGAAACCGTCGACATAGAATGCCCGAAGTGCGGTCACCGGAACTCGATGCTGGTGCGCGGGTTCGAGGAAAGCGCCGAGACTCACTTCGTATGCGTGAACTGCAAGACCGCGGTCAAGGTCGAGGCGAACGAATTTCGCCATCGGCTAGATCAGATGCGCGAGGAGCTCGAGGCGCTCGAGCGTGACGCTGAGCGAGAAGCGAAGCCCAAACCCAAACGTCCGCCGAAGGACGACTTTCAGATCTGATTTTCATTTTCCGGCGACTGTTGCGCCGAGCGCGAGACGGCGGTGTTCGAGCGCCTTGGCGGCAAGCAGGCCGGCGTCGCCGCGCGGTTTCCTGTGCGCCGAGGTTCCCGATCGCGATGCTCTGCGGGAGTTCATCTCGCGTTTCAAACGTCGAAAATTACGCGTGAGCGCCATCCGCCGGGTGAGTTTTCAACCGTCAGTTGATGGTAGGTCACAGCTTTGATTTCGCCGCGAAACGCGTGGCGGGCCGGGTCGAAAGGCTCGCCTCGAAGCGTCACGCGGAGCGATCGGCCGGCCTCCTTGACCGAAGCGTCGCGCCAGATGAACCCCTCCACCGTGAAAAGAGCAAGCAGCTCCGTGAGCAAGTCATGCATGAGATCGAGATCGGCTTCGGCCTCGACCGCGATCTCCCGCTGCTCGAGCTCCGCGACGCTCGCCGTCTCGACCAACAGCGCAGCGATGGCAATGGCGGCGCGGCGGAACAACTCGCCGCGCGTGGGAGCATCCAACTCGATGCCGAGGTCGCCGGTGTGCTCGAACTCGCGAAATAGAGCGGCGTCTTCGGTCGGTGGCGCGGTCGGTTTCGTCGGCATCAGCCTTTGATGACGGCAAACGGCTTGAGTCTGGCGACCCGTCGAGTTATGCGTGCGGCTTCCATGACCTCAACCACCTCGGCGACGTCCTTATAAGCGTGCGGCATCTCCTCGGCAACGCCGGCGCGGCTGTGGGCTCTGACTGTAATACCCAGCGCCTTTAATTCGGCGTGCAGGTCGCGCCCGCCGGCCTCTCTCTTTGCTTTCATTCTGCTCATCAACCGCCCGGCGCCGTGGCACGAAGAGCCGAAGGTTTCGCGCATGGCAGTTTCAAGGCCCACCAGCACGAACGAATAGCGGCCCATATCTCCGGGCACCAGCACGGGCTGTCCCAGCGGACGCAATGCCTCGGGCAACGCGGGATGGCCGGGGCCGAAGGCGCGGGTGGCGCCCTTGCGATGCACGCAGACGAGCCGCATCCGGCCATTGACACTGTGCTCTTCGAATTTGGCGATGTTGTGGCAGACGTCGTACACCAGCTCGAAGCCCAGTTCTCTCGGCGCGATCGAGAGCGCTTCCAGGAAAGCCTGCTCGGCGAGGTGCATCATTACCTGCCGATTGCACCAGGCAAAGTTCGCGGCGGCGGCCATCGCGCCAAGATAGGCTTGCCCTTCCGGCGAGCTGATCGGAACGGCGGCGAGCTGCCGATCGGGCAGGTTGATTCCGTAACGGGCCATCGCGCCACCGATAAGTTTGAGATAGTCATCGCAGGTTTGGTGGCCCAGGCCGCGCGAGCCCGAATGAATCAGAACCGTGACCTGACCGAGTTCGAGTCCCAACGCATCGGCAAGCTTCGAGTCATAGATCTCGTCGATGCGGCCGACTTCGAGAAAGTGATTGCCCGAGCCGAGGGTACCCAGTTGCTTCGCACCGCGCTGGTAAGCGCGCTCGCTGATGCGGTCGGGGTCGGCGCCCGCGAGCATTCCGCCTTCTTCGGTATGTTCGAGGTCGCGCTCGGTAGCGTATCCGTTGCGCAGCGCCCACTTCGCACCTTCGCCGGCCACTTGCTTGAGTTGCTCAATCGACAGTCCCGGTATCGCGCCCCAGGAGCCGACTCCGGCCGGAATTTTGGCGAACAGCGCGTCGGCCAGCCGATCTATTCGCGACTCGACGACGTTGAAATGGAGATGCGTGCGCGCCAGACGCACGCCACAATTGATGTCGTAGCCGACTCCTCCCGGCGATATGACACCTTCGCGGGCGTCGACAGCCGCCACGCCGCCGATCGGGAAGCCGTAGCCCCAATGGATGTCGGGCATCGCTAGAGAGTAGCCGACGATCCCCGGCAGACAGGCAACGTTGGCAACCTGCGTGAGGCAGGGGTCCTCGCGCATCCCCTCGATCATCTTCGCGCTGGCGTAGACTCGCCCGGGCACCCGCATAGCGCCTGTTTTGGGAATCTCCCACAGATGATCGCTGAGTTTGATCAGATCCATGCTTATGCCTCAGACAAATCATCGGTTCATGATTTGTTCGCGATCATCGGTGGCTCAGGAGTTCGGTCATGGACTGGCCAACGTTCAGGCGACTCACTGTCTCGGCGAGCATCGGGGCCACGCTCACCACCTGGAGCGTCAGCGAGCCGTGCTCCGGAGTTGGCAGACTGTCAGTCACCACGATTCGTTTCAGCGGCAAAGCTGAAAGCCGGCGGACCGCGGGGCCCACCAGCAATGCATGGCTGGCAACTACCGTGATCTCGGGAATGCAACCGGCGGCGATCACGGCTGCCGCGGCAGCCTCTATGGTGCCGCCGGTCGATATCATGTCATCCACGATGATCGGCGCGCGTCCGCCGACCTCGCCAACGATGCCACGCACTCTTACTTCTTCGCCGCTGAGGCGGATCTTGTGGGCAATCGCGATGGGCAGGCGTAGCAGTTCCCCGTACCGTTCGGCGATTTTGACGGCCCCCAGGTCGGGCGCGACGATGACGCCCTTGTCAGTGACAAATTCCCCGATCGCATTTGCAAATAATGATACCGCGCTCAGGTGCTCCAGCGGAATGCTGAAGAAGCCCTCGAGTGAAACGGTATGAAGATCGAGGGCGACAATTCGCTCGAAGCCGGCAACTACCAGCAGGTCCGCGATCAGCCGCCCGCCAACCGCTTCCCGACCGTTTGCCCGGCGATCCTGACGCGCATATCCGAAGTACGGAACTACGGCAGTAAGACGCGACGCACCTGCCCGCCGGCAGGCGTCAGCGAGGAAGAGCAATTCCATCAAGTGACGGTCGACAGGAGGACCGGTCGGCTGAACCACGTAAACGTCGCAGCCGCGCACGCTTTCTTCTATCTCTGCGTGCAGCTCGGTGTCGGGAAAACGGTTCAGAACAGAGCGACAGACGCGGGTTCCGAGCCTTTCGGCAATAGAGTCTGCGAGCGATGGGTTTCCGGAGCCGGCTACAACAACAAGATTCATGTCACTCCATCCGCAAATCTAAGTTGTTCACTTGCTATCAGCACAGCCGTGCCATTGGCGAGCAGCGGCGGGGACTTCAGGCGGCCGAAGCGCGTTCTTAAGTTTAACATTGGAAGTGACGCCACTGGATACAGCGACGATCCCGATGGAAATAAAGTTTACCGGAGTCGGCAAGTCGCGCCTGTTGTTCGATTCGAAGTTTTTGGCAGTCACGGGGAGTGTACCAAACTGATACAGCAACTACTGTACTATAAGACTAGCTTCTGTTTCCCCGAGAGAGTATAAGAAAGAACGCATAGGCGGTGACATCATGCGTGCTCCCCTCGCCGGTTCATCAAGAGTTCTCGAAACCATCGATGAACACCTGAAGCGACGTGGCAGCAGCCGCAGCGCCTTCCTGAAGCTCTGCTCCGCCCTGATGATCGCCGTACCATTCGGCCTTGCGATCACCGATATGAAAGCGCCCGAGGCCGGGGCGTTCCCGGGGGCTGGCTTCGCCACCTACCGTAAGTTTTCGACGCCGTCGGGCGGCCGGAGCGTGCCTGGCGCCGGCCCGCTTGGCGGTGAGGAAAACACAACGGGCAGTTCGCAGACGGATACGAGGGATGACCTTTGAGGGCTGTCGCTGCAATCGTGTTCTTGCTCGCCAGCGGAATATGCCTGGTCTCGACTGGTATGGCTCAAACAGGCGGGCAAGAGCCCGCCTGCATGCAATGCCATAAGCCGAGCGATATCGCCATCGATCCGGCGCGGTTCGCGCAGTCAGAGCACGGCGCCTTTGATTGCACCTTCTGCCACACGACCGGCTTCAACAAGTTTCCTCATACGAGCACCCGTGCAGAGATGCGCGACTGCATGGATTGTCATAAGGAGAGAAAGCTTACCAGGATCGCGCAAGCAGTGAAGGCAAGTGTCCACGTCAAAATGGCGGGCCGGGCATTTCGCTGCACGAATTGCCACTCGCCACACTACTTCATTCCGGCAAGCCGCATGAAGGATGTCTCTGAAGCCATTCTCGTGGCCAACCAAAGCTGCCTGGGATGCCACGCTAAAGGAGATACTCTAGCCGACAAGGATCTCGATCTTGCTAGAAAGCATGCGTACCTGTTCCATGCGGAGTTGCACCTCCAGCGCAATGAGTGTATCGCATGTCACACTGCGCCCGGAGAACAGACCATGCATCTCATTCTCCCGAAGTCGGAGGCAGTCAAGGATTGCGCTACATGCCACGCACAGAACTCGATGTTGGCTACCAAGCTATATGCGCATCTCGCCCTGAAAGAACGAACCCAACAGGGTTTTGTGAATGCAATTCTGATCAATAACGCCTACCTGGTTGGGGCTAACCGGAATAGGTGGTTGGACTGGGGAGCTTTTGGACTGGCTGGACTACTCCTTCTTGGAGTTGCGGCTCATGGGCTAGGCCGGTGGGTATTCGCCCGTCTCAGGAGGAGGTCATGAGACGCGACTACGGTCCATATCCTCTTTGGCTACGTGGCTGGCATTGGAGCAATGTGTTGCTCTTCGTGATGTTGCTTATTACCGGATTCAGCATGCATTTCTCCAGGGTTGGGCCGCCGCCGGTTACGTTCCGAACCGTAGTAGTAATTCACAATACGGCGGGGATACTTCTAACTCTGTTCTACTGTTTTTTCTTGTTCGGAAATTTGCGATTCGGGAACGCTCGTTACTACTTGATCACAGCCGACGATATCACGCCGGGAATGCTCCGACAGGTCCGCTACTATTTGTGGGGCATTTTCCGGGGTTCGCCTCATCCTTATCCGCACAACCCGCACAGCGAGGCGCGCAAGTTCAACCCTATGCAGAAAATGTCCTATCTGACGGTGATGTTCTTGCTCTTTCCAATACTGATAGTGACGGGATGGGCCCTGCTCTTCCCCTATCTATTGCCCAATGAAATCTTTGGCCTGCCCGGTATAGCCCCGTGGGCTCTCGTGCATACGTACACTGGCTATTTTATTTTTCTTTTTATGATCGTTCACACTTATCTGGGCACGACCGGGGCAACGCCGGGCGAACTTTTCCGCTTTATGTGGTCCGGCGTTGGTCCTGAGCCGACCTCCACGCTTCGCACGCCGGATTCAGAGGAGAGAGCCGGAAGTCACGTGCAAGTTACGGCCCAAAAGGACCACAAATGAGCGCCGCGGTCACCCGCCGCCAGGCCCTCAAGGGCATCGTGGGATTGGGGGACCCGTCACCGGATTCCCTTGCTGCTGCGCCACCACGGCAATGGCCTGAGGCTAATTAAGCTATTCCCGATCATGGCCGACGAGCCGCAAGCAGCGCCGGCTGGACCAGAAGGAGAAACATTACGGCTCGCACCTGAAACCTGACTGGAACCTTGCCGAGGGAAGCCGTTTGGTCTATAAGGATAGTTGGAATCGAAGAGTCAAAAAGGGAAGTCCCGGCTTTTACACCAGCATTGTTTCTGGCCTGATGTGCCGCGACGTTGATCGCGTAACCCCGCTCAGAACGCAACCCGATAGGTAGGCTCTATGCGGCGCGACGACGGCCTGGACTTACTGCTTCTGCTACGACGCCCGTTCGGCCTCCTGTTCACCTTGGGTCGAGGCGCACTAATTTTAATCACAATTCCGCCACTAGCCCTGGCGGTCAGCATACTTCACGTTATTAATAGAAGGCGAGCCGCACTGCTTCTCCGCGTCTACCTGGAACGCATGGGCGGTGGTTTTGTAAAGCTCGGACAGTTCCTGGCCACGCGTTTTGATTTGGTTAGTCCAGAGTACTGTAGTGAGTTGATGAACCTTCTCGATCAGGTTCGCCCGCTGCCGTCTGGCACGATCCTGCGAATCGTACGCGTCAGCCTCGGACCGGAGCTGTTCAGTCACTTCGCGAAGATCGAAGCGACCCCACTCGGGTCAGCTTCTATCGCTCAGGTCCATGCAGCCACTCTGCGGGACGGCACCGCGGTAGTAATAAAAGTAAGAAGACCCGGTATTGTCCGCCTCTTTCGAGCGGATTTATTCTTCTTGAGGCTTTTGTCAGCAATTCCGCTAATACCGGGGCTGGATCTTGCTTCCATAGTTCAAGGTCTGGCCGAAGTTACGCAGGAAGAACTGGATTTCCGACGCGAAACCCGCAGCACTCATCAGATGCATCAACTTCTCGCATCGGATGAAATTGATCATCGTGCTCCGGCCGTGTTCAGACACTTATCAAATGAAAATATAATCACCCTTGAGCGTTTCGAGGGTGTATGGGTCAAAGAACTCATCGCCGCGGTCGCGTCGAACGATACGGAAAGACTCACTGAGTGGCGAGCGATTGGGATCTCACCGGAGCGAACCGCACGACTCGTGCTTCGCTCGTTTCTGGAACAGACCATCGGACATCGCATTTATAATGCTGATCCGCATCCGGCCAACCTTATCGTGTTAAAGGGTGGAACCCTGGGATGGGTGGACTTTGGCATAGTCGGTGTACTCGATGAACGAGCCTGGCGCCAACAATTCAGCTTGCGTCTAGCTGTCGCGCATGGCGACGTCGATCGCGCGTATGGGGCTCTCGTGGAAATGCTAGAGCCGCTTCCAGCCAGGGACATGACCAGCTTTGAGCTATCCACGAAATCTGCTATTGCGGGATGGATCTCAAGCTCGAAGGACCCCTGGGCTTCTGCCGCAGAAAAAAGCATTGGTGTTTTCCTCATGAATGTTTTTAGGGCGGCCCGGCGATGGGGAATCACCTTACCGACCGGTCTTACCCGCCTCTACCGCGCAATGATCGTTGGCGATAGTGCAATGCTTAGCCTTGATCCCCAAGTCGATTGGACGGTGGTTCTGAAGGAGTTCGCTGCCGAGGAGAGCGTCGAGCAGTTGAGAAAAGCGTTCTCAGTTTATGGTCCTTCAGCATTTGCACTGACGGCTGAAGTGATTTCGGACGTGCCGGCGGCTGCTCGCCAATTGATCGAATGGGCTTGGCGGTTAAGTGAAACAGGACGAACTTATCAAGGTAACCTCAGCGCGCTTGAACGATCTTTTCTTTTGGCAGTTCGGTCGTTGAAGCGCCTACTGTTCGTGGCAAGCGTGCTCGTCATTTCGACGTTGATTTGGCCGCAGACTTCCTGGTCTCATTACCTGAGGAATTTCGCTGCGAATAGGACGATACTAATCGTGGCAATCACGCTGATTATTTTAAGACTGCTATCACGGCTGGAGTTGGGTCTGGAAGGCGACTGACAAACCCCGAGGCAAAACAGTGCAAGAAGAGACAAAAAAAGAACCCACAACTCAATTTGATCTAAAGAAGCCTTCGGCAGACCGAGCCGCCAAGCTTGAAGGTTTTATGTCTGATCCCACTCGAAACGCTACCACCGTGATGTCTGAGATCCTCGGTGGTATTGCCGCTGCTTCAGCGGCTGCGTTTCAGGCATTGTCCGCCAAACTTAATGAGAGTGCTGGTAACGCAGGACTGCCGATCAACCTTGCGGAGGGTTTGCTCGACGGTAACGCTCGTTTCTTCGACGAACTCGCCGTCGCGGCTCGCCATACCGCCGATCTCATCAGGTCCAGTTCGCAGAGTAAGCCACCCTCTGGAATCGACTACGAGCGGCTCGCCGATCTGGTCGCGGAGCGTCTGCGGAATACGCCGCGCCGGGAAAAAGACTGACAAGATCAATGTCGCGACTGTCCATGTCGCCGGAAATTACGTGTTGAACGACCCTGAAGTGGAGAGATTGCGATATGACCAGTGGGAGCGACGACCTATCAGTTCGGAGCGCGAACTCAGCGCTGCCACGACCGCAGCCGCCTAGAGAACGATGGTTCAGCCGCGTGGGTCGGCTCTTCCCGCGAGACGTGGCGACTGACGCGGTCACGACCTCGGTTCGCTTTCACGCGAGCCCCGAAACGCTTTGGCAACGAATACTGACATACGAGGATGTTCCCGCGTCTCCGCCACTGCTCCTGCGTGTCTTGCTGCCACACCCGGTGCGGACCGAAGGCGACAAGAGTTGCGTTGGAGCGAGCATTCAGTGCACGTACAAGGGAGGGGATATGGTGAAGCACATCACGGTCGTTGAGCCACCACATCTCATGCAATTCGAAGTGACCCAGCAACGTCTCGGGATCGAAGGCTGCATCATGACGCTTGGCGGTTCGTACGAGATCCGATCCTGCGACGACCAAACTGAGGTCGTGCTCACCACGAATTACCGGGGGTATCTGCGGCCGCGCTACTTCTGGCGCCCACTTGAACGATTTCTGGCTCATCAGCTTCATCGACATATCCTCGACGGTATACGCGCCTCACTACCTCGCCCAGGTTTGTCGACGACCTCCGCAATCGCGCAACGCTGAATGCCCAACGGCATTCCTCTGCAGGAAGCTACATGCACGACCTCTCAATCGCGTTCCCACTGTTAATTGTCATGCGCGCCGCCGTCGCGGCCGTCTGGCTGTACGAGGGGCTATGGTGCAAGGTTCTCGGCCGCGCACAACTGGAAGCGCAAGTTGTCGCGAAGGTGCCCAGGTTCGGCCCACGATTCGGTCAATCGTTTCTCAAAGCGCTCGGCGTTATTGAAGTCGTGCTGGCCGCGTGGGTGATATCCGGAATCTATCCCGGCGCCTGCGCGACTGCGGAGGTAGCATTACTCGTTGTCCTCAATGTCAACGGGTTGCTTTGGTCGCGCGACATCATCCCCGATCCTGCCGGCATGATCGTGAAGAACATAGCCTTCCTCGTGCTGGCCTGGGCATGCGGCGCAATTCCGGGAAGGTGATCGTGAGTCTGGAAACACAGTGGCATGCGGGACGCCTCGACGCGGCCAGTGGCGTGCACCGCTTGCTGTTCGGGCACATGTACGAAGACTCGGAAATCGAGCGAGAGGCGTTCCGCAGCGGGGGCCGCGTGTTTTGCATCGCGTCTGCCGGCTGCACAGCGATGCAACTCTGCGATCGCCACGAAGTCGTCGCTTGCGACATCAATCCAGTGCAACTTGCGTACGCAGAGCGCCGAATCCGAGGCGCCGCCGCAGAGGTTGGCGACGCCGAGCGGGTGATGGCCTTCGCACGCGCTTTTATGCCGCTGGTGGGTTGGCGCACCGGGATCATAGCATCCTTCCTGGCTCTCTCCGATGTGACAGAACAGGTTGCGTTCTGGCGCGCCCATCTCGACACGCGGCGGTTCCGTGCAGGCTTCGACGCGCTGATGTCGCCCGCCATCTTGCGCATCACATACGCGCCGCGGTTCCTTTCGTTCTTACCCGCGAGGTTTGGCGCGGTGCTTCGAAGGCGCTTGGAAAGAGGCTTCGCTCGCCACGTGAACGCGACGAACCCGTACGCACGGGCATTACTTTTGGGTGAAACTGACGACGAGCCCCGGCCGAAAACGCCCCGCGTTCAGTTCGTACTGGGAGACGCGGCTTCGTACCTGGAGTCATGCCCTGCGGGGTCGTTTGACGCCTTCTCGCTGTCCAACATCCTTGACGGCGCGGAGTCTTCTTACCGCAGCCGGCTCTCGCGAGCTGTCCGCCGTGCGGCGACCAAGGACGCCGCCGTTGTGCTGCGAAGCTTTGGAGAGCCGCCATCTGAACTTGCCACGAACTACGCCGAATGTGATCGCGCGATGCTGTGGGGAGTCGTGGATGGGCGTAGCGCTCACTCACTCTGAGTGAAACGTCCTGCCAAGCTAAGCCCGCGCGAATTCGCTCGAGATTCCGCCCAACGCGCAGCGGCCAGGATCTAAACTGAGGCTAGGGCACCGGAGCCGCTTATCAGCTCGAGAATTTCGGTGGTTACCGATTCCTGGCGAAGGCGCTGCATCAGTTTTGTAAGCTCATGTGACTTGTTCTGGATGTTCTGATGCGCCGCTTCCATCGTGCGGAAGCGGGTCGAGTTCTCGCTGAAGAACGATTGCATCGCGGCGTTCTCCAGCGCTGCGAAAAAATACTCGCCAACTATGTCATCAAAGAGCCGCTGCGGCCGAAGGTTGACGATCGGGGGCAATCTGGTGGAAGCCTTTGGCACGACCGGCATCTCGAGCGGCAGCAGCCGACGCTGCTCGATGTGTGCCGGCTGACCCCCGGCATATTGTGCGTAGACGACCTCGACGCCCGCGATGCGGCGCTCGCTGAACATCCTATAGAGTTCTGCCGCCACGCGGCGTGCGGCGCCGGTGACTCCCGCGCAATGCGTCGCCATCGGCAGCACCAGGTCCGGACTCAATCCGCGTTCGCGGCAGATCTGGGCGCCGCGGGTTCCGACTAGGATCAGCGCAAGCCCGCCGCCGGTCGCGCGCTCGGCCGCGCGCAATGGATGCTCGTTGAAACCGCCGCACAGGCCGTGCTCGGCGCAGAACACGACCAGCGCGGATTTGTTTGGTCGCTCCACAGCTTCGATCACGCCAGCGGGCGGCAGCAGAGTTGCGGCTTGCGACAACGCCTCGCGAATCTGCTCGGCGTAGCCGCGAATTGCTTCAAGCGATCCGAGCGCCTGCTGCATCTGTACTGCGGCCATCGCGCGAATCGCCGCAACTATCTCGAGCAGCTCGTTGAGCGAGGTGATTCGGATGGCGGTTTCACGTTCTTGCGCCATCGAGTTATCGCTTCGCCGGCGCGGTGCCCGCGTGATTCAAGCTTTCCACCAGCTCTCCGACGGCCGTGACGAGCGCCAAGCGCGTGCGCGGCTCCAACTCTCCGGCTGTGTTGATTCGCCGAACGGGTTCCGCGGCGTGCTCGTTGAGCCAAGGGCCGAGTTTCAACCGGAACTGGCTCACTTTGTCCAGCGGCAGCCGCTCGAGCAGCCGTTGGTCGATTGCCAGCAGCAACGCCACCTGATGCGCGACTGACAGCGGCGCGAATTGCGGCTGTGTCAGGACCGCGCGGATTCGGCGCCCGTGCTCGATTATCTCGCGCGTGCGCTGATCCACCATCCCGCCGAAGCGTGTGAAGATTTCCAGTTCGAGGAATTGCGCGTATTCGAGGCGGAGGTTTTCGGCCAGCTTGCGCATCGCATGCGACTGGGTCTTGCCGCCGACGCGCGACACACTCTTGCCGACGTTGACCGCAGGCTTCTGTCCTTCGTGAAACAGCCGCGGCTCGAGAACGATCTGCCCGTCGGAGATCGAAATCAGATTGGTGGGTATGTAACCGGACAGATTGCCTTCCTCCGTCGCAGCGATCGGCAGCGCGGTCAGCGACCCGCCGCCGCGTTCGCGGTTGAGCTTGGCCGCGCGTTCGAGCAGCCGCGAATGAATATAGAAGATGTCGCCGGGGTAGGCTTCGCGTCCCGGCGGATTTCGCAACAGCAGGGACAGCTGCCGATAGATCACAGCGTGCTTGCTCAGATCGTCGATGATCAAAAGCGCATCGCCACCGCGCTGCGAGAAATACTCGGCCATCGTGCAGGCCGCATACGGCGCCAGCCATTGGATTCCAGGCGGGTCGTTCGCGGGGGCGAATACGAAGATGCATCGCTCCGGCGCGCCGTAGCGCTTGACCGCATCGATCACATGGCTCACCGACGAGGTCTTCTGGCCCACCGCACAGTAGATACAAACTACGCCGGTATCGCGTTGATTGATTATCGTGTCGATCGCGATCGCGGTTTTCCCGGTTTCGCGATCGCCGATAATCAATTCGCGCTGGCCACGTCCGATCGGCAGCATCGCGTCGATGACGAGC
>Ga0187880_1002689_pt1 | contig 13787 bp, 14 predicted proteins | sample June2016WEW_19_4_FD_132998 | JGI IMG/M metagenome (GOLD analysis project Ga0187880, IMG submission 132998) | Peatland microbial communities from SPRUCE experiment site at the Marcell Experimental Forest, Minnesota, USA - June2016WEW_19_40 | ecosystem: Environmental > Terrestrial > Soil >...
CCTCCTCCTACTTCTCCTCTAACGTCCTCGGCCCGCCGCAGCCGCTTCGTCCAACAGCGAGGTAAGCAGCGCGCCCGGGTTAAGCCTCGCCACATTCCCGACCCCTCAGCCGGGCGCGCTGCCTACCTCGCATTCTTGTTAGGCATCACGGTCATTTTGTGTTGGCAATCTGAACTACAAGTCTCTCAACCTTGTTTTGGTCGGATGGTGTGACTCTTACAAACAACTGGCCTAGCTTCTCGTTCAGAAACACCGCAGCCTTCGGGCTGACTAAATCTATATGATGCTCCTGAAAATAGCGGCGCAATAACTGTATGTCACTCTCGCCATCCTTTGGAACTATCTGGTGCTTCAAACTGCTGTAAAAGGCGTCTGGCGTAATCTTGTATGAACGCGTGGACATCCCTGTTGTGGTATCGGTCGGATGATTGGTGTCGCCGGCCATGTGAGCATCAACGATTCCGACGCTCGTGGTGCCGCCGATACTGGTAAGAACGAATCCGATGCTAATGGTGATGGCTGTGAGTAGTGTTTTCATAATTTTGTGGTGATGTAGTGATGCCTAACGAAAAGCGTCAGCCACGGGAGGCAGCCGATGCTGACGCTCGAATACAGGCTGAGCGAAACGGCTGCCTCCCGTTGGCTGCACGCTCTGGTTGGCCGTGATGGTGCTCACTTCGAGTCGGGCACGCTCTCGATCTCATCGGCTCGCACTGAGATGGAGTTTGTCCCGGCAGTGAGCTTCAGGATCGCCCCGCCTCTTGCAACCACGGTTCCAGTGCTCGTGTTGAATTCCGCATGACCGGCGGAGCCGGCGGTCTCGACCGCAGCATTTGCGGCCCCCCGGACACGCAACTCGGCGATGGTTTCACCTCCCGCCTTGAGTAGGTACACCTTTCCCGCTGACGCCTGCTTCTCGGCCAGTGCTACCAGGCTGACGGTGGTGACGACGACTGCGACCAGTACTGCATATTTATATTTCATGTTTATCCTTTCTATCTGTTACGGCGAAAAGGTTTGCCTGGTTACACTGCCTATGGCCAACGTTCCGGCTCACCGACCCCGCGCCAGTGACGCCACACATGCAACTGCGACGCTATCGCGGGGTTCGGTGCAGCCGGTTTGTTCGGCCCCGCGCTTCTCAAAATGCTCAAGTAGCTTTGCGATTTCAACGGCAGAGTGCGTCTTTCAAGTTTAATAGGGCTCCCATCGTCGACATGACAAAGGGGACGAACACAACGAGGGCTAGTATCAGCCCAATCCAGGCAAGCGCCCGCTGCGGCGCTTTGCGCCTCGCGTGAAAGGCGTAAAGCACCGCCAGCGGCGAGCCAAAGCAGAGGATGCTCTCCATGAGCATCAGCATCGGATCGTGTCAACTCCGCCCGATTGCCGACCACAGCGCCACTCCCGGGATCACCGGCAGGATTAACGCGACCAAGCCGGAGGCGCGAAGTCGCTCCGACAGGAAGCCGGCGATGGAACCCAGGAGAGCCATAAAGAGGTAAACTGTAGGTTCATTCATAAACGCAAAGACTGAGATGCCGAACGTCCCGGATCAGCGACCCGGTGCCACTGGCTCCCGGCCTGCAACTGAAACGTCATCGCCGGGTTCGCTGCATCCGGTTTGTTGGGCCAGGTCATGAACTTCCTCAGAGACGGTCTCGATGTGGCTGGTGATCGCGATTCCACCGCACCAAAGCGGCGTCGCTCATGTCTTCAAAAAGAAACTGGAGTTTCGGCGATGCAACATGTCCGTCGCAGAACACCACGTTCGCTTTTCCTTGGTGGCGTGAATAGGATCTTAAAGTGCTCCCGCCCAAATCCTGCAAGCCGCTCGTGCGCTGTAGCCGCCCTTGGTTTTCTGTCGTATCCAAGATGACGCCGCTGCCTCCGACGAATCCGTCTCCAATCGCCATCATTTCCAGCGGACTAACGACTTCTGATTCATGAACTGGGCTGGAGTCCACGTAGTTGGTGGTGGTATTGCCTTTGTGCCCGCCAAGGCCGAGCGAATCGGGGTCTTCCCATCTTCTCAGGCCGTAGGCGTTGTAGCCGTAATTGGAGAAAGAACAATTCGTGGTGCTGGTTCTGGTGCCCAACGTGAAGCCAGAAAGCGGGACAGCCGGACAATGCCAAACAGTGGAGTGCCACCAGTTTGTTCCCAGCCTTTTCAGCGCCCACGGGTCACGCCCGGATAGGGCATCCTGCTCAAGAGCAGTCCGCCATCTGGTTGCGTGCTCGCCGCCATCGGACCAATGCAAATTAACATTCAAAGGGTACACATGGTAGTCCGCGACAAATTGCTGGAGTGCAAGACCCAGTTGGCGAACATTATTCACGCACCCGATTTGCTGGGCCTTGATCCTGGATTTGGAAATCGCCGAAAGCAATAGCGCGGCAAGAATTCCGATGATCGCGATGACGACGAGCAGCTCAACCATCGTAAAGCCGTCTCGATTGTCTCTTCGCATCTCGATTGGACCGTTCCACTGCTGAATCGTCACGGATGCATGATGCAGGTCGCAGCCCAACGTTTTGGCTCAGGCACCCGGGGCCAGCGGGCCAGAACAAACAGCACGGCGCAACCCCGGGTTGCCTGAAGCCAATGGTTGGGGCTCATAGTGACATGATCCTCGCCATGTCCTCCTTCATGAGAAAGGGCGAGCCATGCACCGCTGTATCCAACGTGGCCTTGAGGTTCTGGCCGACTGCGGAGACTAAGACCCCGAGGACGTACAAGGGGACTGCGACAACGGCCCCGGCGAGCAAACCAGCTCCGAAGGACTGAAGCACCTTATCGGTCTGACTGCCAACGATGACAAGAGCCAGCAGGATAAGCACCCCAAGGGCGATGCCAATGACCTTGACCAACGCTCCGATCCCGGTCGTTGTCCTTGCCACGAGATAAGCATCTTGGTACCGGCGGCTTGCTGCTGCCTTCACGTCGCCAGGAGTGCCTGGTCTGCCTTCGGGACCTGGCAACTGGAGGACGGCTCCGACGGTAACCCAATCTCCTGCGCCCGCCTCCTTCGCAGGCCACTCAGATTCCACGGTGGCGTTCTCATAGGCCATTTGCATTTGCTCGTGCGTGAGACTGATCTCCTTGCCGCCTGGGACCTTGATTGTATAACTCATTTAGTTTCCTTTCTTATTGATCGTGGTGCCCCAACTATTTGTTTATTAGGAAAGAATTCCTGTTAAGCTGATATTGGTGGACAAACAGGGAATTAATTCCTAGTTTCATTAGCATACATCAGGAGCCTATGGAAATGAATCAGAGAAGTCAAGCCCAGAATGCGCACGGTTGGGAGAGGCGTCGGGGAGCCGGTTCGGACCTGATCGTGCCCAACCCCAAGCTCAAACTGCTGGAGCAAGTGCGGGAGGTGATGCGGCTCAAGCACTATTCCATCCGCACGGAGAGGAGTTATTGCGACTGGATCAAGCGCTATGTCAAGTTCCACAAGATGAGGAGCCGCGAGGAGTTGCAGCCGGCGGAGGCGAAGATCGAGCTGTTTCTGAGCAGTCTGGCGGTGGAAGGGCATGTGGCTGCGTCAACGCAGAACCAGGCGTTTAACGCGCTGCTGTTTCTGTATCGGGAGATCCTGCACCAGATGTTGGAGAACATCCAGGCGGTGCGGGCCGACCGGCCCGTCCGGGTGCCGACGGTGCTGACGCCGGAGGAAGTGAAACGGGTGATTGAGGCGATGTCAGGCACGACGCAGTTGGTGGCGAAGTTGCTGTATGGCAGCGGGTTGCGTTTGCTGGAAGGGCTGCGTTTGCGGGTGCAGGACCTGGATTTCGAGATGAAGCAATTGACGGTGCGGGACGGGAAGGGAGCGAAGGATAGATTCACGGTGCTTGCGGAGGGGGTCATTCCGGCACTGCGCGAGCATTTGGCCAACGTGAAATTGAAGCACCAGGAGGATTTGGCCGCGGGTAACGGCGCGGTCTATTTGCCCGGGGCGTTGGACCGCAAGTACCTCAAGGCGGCGAGGGAATGGGGTTGGCAATACGTCTTTCCGGCGCGCGACTTGTCCACGGACCCGCGCTCGGGTGTGGTGCGCCGGCATCACTTGGACGAGGCGACCATCAACAAGGCCATCAAGGCTGCGGTGGCGCGGGTGGGGATTGCCAAGCGCGCCAGTTCACACACGTTCAGACATAGTTTCGCCACGCACGCCCTTCAGCGCGGGGCGGACATTCGGACGATTCAGGAACTGCTGGGGCATAACGATGTGTCCACGACGATGATTTACACGCATGTGCTCCGGCAGGGGGGAAGCGGGATGAAAAGCCCGTTGGATTGCTTGTAAAGAAGTCTAAAGTCTAAAGTCTAAAGTCCAAGGTCCAAAGTCCAAGGTCCAAAGTCCGAGCGGACGCGGGCGGGGAACATCAAATGCCCACCGAGAGAGGCGGCGATTGTAACCTTGACCAGGCCGGCGCCGTCTCTATAGCAGGAGTGAGGTGCCGCCGCCTCTCGAGGTCTGAGAAACCGCTGAAGCGGTTCAAGCGACCCTCTGCCGCCGTGCCACCCCGCTGAAGCGGGGTGTTAATGAGAAGGCTGCCAATACGGGAGCTTGGTAAGGTATGATACTTCCTCAAAAACTGAGACGCGCCCAGAAATGCACAGCGCCATTCAGGCCAATCCCTTTGGGATTCGCGGCTTTCCTAGCTCGAGATGTGGGTAATGCTCAGTCCAGACGAGCAGAGGGAGACCGAGTCGTCGGCTGGTGGCAGTGTCAACATACGCAACAAGCATGAGCTTGGAATCGAATGTTATTGACGACGCCGGCTGGAGTTGGTAAGGTGGAGGTGCAAACTGGGTATGAAAGTTTTGGACATTCCGAGATCGGGCAAGCGCGGGGACCGGGTTTGGCAGAGCAATCGCTACGGCCAATACTCGTATCCCGCGTTTGTACCGTTTAATCCCCGGACGCCGGCGCAGGTGGCGGTGCGCGGGGTGTTCGGAGAGGTCTCCGCGAGGTGGCGAACACTTAAGGAGGAGGAGCGGGTGATCTGGTGCGCGGCGGCCAAGCGCAAGAAGTCGCGGGTGCGGCTGCGTCAGTGCGGTCCGCTGAGCGGTTTCCTTTACTTTATGAAGATCAACGTGGCGCTGGCCAACCGGGGTGTGGCGCAGGTGGATCTGCCGCCGGAGCATTGTGAGGCAGCCGAGCGGACCGTTTTGAGCGTGAACTATAGCGGGCGGTTCGAGCAGGTGCCGGTTGGCCCGACGCTGTTTCTGCGCGGCAACCAGCTCATTCGCGGTTGGGACAACGCCGTGCGCCTGTTCGCGGTCAGCGCGCCAGCCCCAAGCGGCTGACGGCGGAGGGCTTAATTCCTGGGCCGAAGTTCGCCTTGGCTTTCGCGAGGAGGGGGTGAGGTTTGCCTTCGTGCCTCTGGCGACCCGTGTGTTCTTCGTTTTGGCGTCTTCCTTCTGGCTTTCCCGTGCCAATGACTGCCCGAAAAGGGCGCGATCCCCACTATCCGGCGGCTGGTATGGGCCAGGCGCGGGACAGGCCGGTTGCTAGCCTACTGATCCGGCACTGGTAGGCAACCGATCCGGTATCTTAGAGCGTGTTTGAAAACTCAAGCCTGGGAGGGCGAGCGTCCCCGCGAGCCCAAACATCATTGGAAAAGGGAAGAAGTTAGGGCTCGCGGGGACGCTCGCCCTCCCAAACGGCCAGTTTTCAAACAGGCTCTTAGAGGGTCCGGGCCAGTGCCGGCATGCGCGTGCCGGTCTTTCACGATCCAGCAGAGGGCGAAGGGAGGAGGAAGGAGGCAGAATGGAGAACGGCCAGACCAAGCCAACTGTGGCGGGCTTCATTTTACATTTGCCAGCCGGAGCAGGCTGGGATTCAATGCCAGCCGTGCGAGCGCCCCGATTATTGGACGGCCGGTTTCGGATAGCTGTCGCGGTCGTTGGCATGGCCCTGTGCGCGGCGGCGGCCTGGGGTCAGCCCCTCGGCCTTGACGGACTGGCAACCCTGACGCCGGGCCGGACGAAGACGGAGAATGCCCTCTGGATCGAGACGCCACTGACGGCCCAGTTCAAGACTTCCAAGCGGGTGGTGGTGGCCGACCTGAAGGGGCCGGCGGTGATCACGATGATCCACTTCGCCTACGGGCAGAGCCAGGTTTCCGGGGCCAACAAGCGGCTCAATCGCGACTTGCTGCTGCGCATTTATTGGGATGGCGAGGCTTCACCGAGCGTGGACTGTCCGCTGGTGGATTTCTTCTGCGACCCGGCCGGCACGCGCGACGAGGTCAACACGGCGCTGGTGAACGTGCGCCGCGGTTTCAATGCCTACTTCCCCATGCCGTTCCGCAAGTCCGCGAAAGTCGAGCTGGAGTATGACGGGCCGCTGGGGCCGGGCGACGAGCTGTGGCAGCTCATGCCGTGTTACTCGTATGTGTGCTATCGCTCGCTGACCGAGGCGCCCGCCGATACGGGCTACTTTCATGCGAGCTGGCGCCAGGAAGGGCTGCTGCTGGGCAAGCGGGACTACGTGGCGCTCGAAGCCCGAGGCAAGGGGAAGGTGGTCGGCTGGAACGTGACGGTCCGCAGCCCGGGCCGGGACGGCTACCCGGTGGATGAGAATGAGAAGTTCTTCATTGACGGCGAGAAGACGGCTTCGATCGAGTTCCAAGGGCTGGAGGATTCGTTCGGATTCAGTTGGGGCTTCCCGGAATGCCAGAGCATGTTTCCGCTGACCGGCTATTTCCCGTTCCTGAAGGGGGCGGCCGCCTACCGGTTCTTCATCCAGGATGCGATCAGCTTCGAGGAATCGCTCCGCGTGGCCATCGGCTTCGGCGTCAATGAGGACCCGATGTTCCGGCGCGAGTTCTCCAAGCCCGGCAGCACGCTGCAATTGTCCACCACCGTCTATTGGTATCAGGTGGAGCCGCACGCGCCGTTCCCCGCGATGCCAGCGGCGGCAGAGCGCGCGCCCGCCCCGGAGGAGCCGTTCTGGCCGGACAAGGAAAAGCTGCCGTCGGCGGACGAACTCAAGAGCCGCGGTGTGAAGCTGGAGATGCTCTGCGGGCGTTCAGGCCAGGAAGTGATGTTCGCGGAGACCGGTTACGGGGCGGCGGTGAAGAGCGGTTACGCCTATAGCGGCTGGACGCCGCCGATTTACTATGCCCGCGCCGGGGATGAGGAAACGGCAGTCGAGCTTACCGTTCCGAAAGGCGCGGCGGGCGTGGTGCGCGTCTATGTGATTGACCCGGACAACTTTGAGGGCGGGCGCAAACAGAAGGTGGCGGTCGCGGGAGACGATTTGGGGACCCTGGAGAAGTTCCAGGAGGGGAAGTGGCTGGAACACCCGGTGAGCGCCAGCCAAACCGCGGATGGCAAGGTGCTCGTGCGCGCCGTCAACGCCCGCAAAGGCTCGAATGCCGTCATGTCAATCATCGAGTGGGTGCAGAAATAGCCCACGTGTTAGTTACAAACAACAACCAGAATAGAATTATGAAACACGAAGACTCCATTACGCAACCGATCACGCGCCGGGACTTCCTCAAGACCTCGACGGTCGCCGCCTCCGCCGCCGCCATCGGCACGCTCGACCTGAGCCGCAGCGCCCACGCCGCCGGCAGCGACATCATCAAAGTGGGCATGATCGGCTGCGGCGGCCGTAACTCCGGCGCGGGCGCACAGGCGCTGGCCGCAGATCCGGGGGCCCGGCTCGTGGCCATGTGCGACATCTTCCGGGATCGCGTCGAGGGTGCGCGCGCGGCGATCAAGCAGCAACGCGGCGCGCAAGTCATGGTGGAGGACAATGAGTGCTTCACCGGGTTCGATGGCTATAAGCACGTGATCGAAGCCTCCGACATGGTTTGCATTGCCAATGCGGCCAAGTTCCATCCGTTCCATGCCATCTCGGCGATCCGCGCGGGCAAGCACGTGTTCGTGGAGAAGCCGCACGGCACCGATCCGTTCGGGGTCAAGCTCATGCAGCAGGCGTGCGATCTGGCCAAAGAGAAGAAGCTCTGCATCGTGTCCGGCCTGCACAGCCGATTCCATACCGGCTATGCCGAAACCGTGCAGCGCATTCACGACGGCGCGATTGGGGACGTTGTGAGCATCGAGGAGAACTTCCTCCGGGCCCCCTACGGCGTGACCGAGCGCAAACCGGAGTACAGCGAACTGGAGTGGCAGTGCAGCACGCAATACCATTTTCGGTGGCTGTCGGGCGACGACGTGCCTCAGTCGCTCGTGCACAACATGGATCGCTCGAGCTGGGCGCTGGGGAACGCGGTGCCGATCAAGTGCCACGGGCTGGGTGGCCGGTCCACGATGGTGGAACCGATTTACGGGGATGTGTTCGATCATCACTCGGTGGTTTATGAGTTTGACAAGGGGGTGCGGGTGTATGCGTTTTGCCGCACCACGGGGGGCTGCTACGACGAGAGCTCAAGCCTGGTGTTCGGCTCTAAAGGCAAAGCCAACGTCTTGAACTGCCGGATTTGGGGCGAAACCAACTGGCGCTGGCAAGGGCAATGCGATCCATACCAGATTGAGCATGATAAGCTCTTCGCCGGCATTCGGTCGGGCAATCCCATCAATTGCGGGGATTACATGGCCCGCAGCACCATGATTACCGTCATGGGCCAGCTTTCCTGTTATACCGGCAAGGAGGTGAGCTGGCAGGACGTCATGGCGTCGGACTTCTATTACCCGCCCAAGCCGGAGGATTGCCGGGACGGCATGGAGCCTCCGACCAAGCCGGGAGCCAATGGCAGCTACCCGGTGCTCGTGCCGGGCCGGACCAAGCTGATTTGAACGGAGAAACCCCGGTTAACCACAGATAGACACAGATGAACACAGATAAGACGTGCCGATGGTACTCCCTCTCCCCATACGATGGGGAGAGGGTTGGGGTGAGGGGGAACACGACCTCCCACCGCTTGCGCCTGCCGATGTATGGAAGCCTTCTTGCGGTTACACTTGTAGCGGTGGCCGTTATTATGGTGGGTGGCCCGCAGTACGCGGCTCCTGCAGCGGAGCCCGCCCCTACGACGGCGAAAACGCGCATCCTGATGGTGACGGGCGTGGATTACCCAGGCCATCATTGGCGAGAGACGGCTCCGGTACTGGCGGAAGCACTGAGCAAGGACCCGCGGTTGGAAGTATTCAGGGTGGATGATCCCGCTTTCCTGGAATCTCCGGCGATCAACAATTACGACCTCATCCTGCTGCACTTTCAGAACTGGCAGCAACCGGGGCCGGGCGAAAAGGCGCGGGAGAACCTGCGGCAGTTTGTGGAAGGGGGCAAAGGCGTGGCACTGGTGCATTTTGCGTGCGGGGCATGGTTCGGCGAGTGGCCGGAGTTTGCCAACCTGGCCGGCCGCACGTGGGCCGGATCGGGCCCGGGCGTGCGCCAGCATGATCCCTACGGCCCCTTCCGCGTCGAATTGGCCCTATCGGACCAGCCGATCATACGCGGCATGACCGACTTTGACACCCAGGACGAACTCTACACTTGCCTGGTTGGAGATCATCCCATCGAGGTCCTGGCGCAGGCCAAGTCCAAGGTGGACGGGAAGTACTACCCGATGGCGTTCGTCTCGCGCTACGGCAAGGGTCGGACATTCCATTGCGTGCTCGGGCACGATGTCCAAGCACTGAGCGTTCCGGCAGTGCAGGAGCTTTACCGGCGGGGCTGCGCCTGGGCGGCAGGGCTCGCGCCAGTGGCACAACCTGCGACTCAACCGGCAACCAAGTAATCACATGAGAACCCTACGCATACTGTCACAACACCCAACCGCCGCGGGGCTTGCCCTGCTTCTGGTCCTCGCCTGCTCTGCCGCCGCGGCCGAGCCTCCCATCAGCATCGACTCGAAGGTGGACGCGGGACAGTTGGTAGTGAGTTACCAGGGCCGCAAGCTGCTGGTGTATGCGTTCGCGACGAACCAGTTCAAGCCTTACGTGCGCGAGCTTTACACGCTGCGCGGTGAAAACGTCCTGCGCGACTCCCCGCCGGACCATCAGCACCACCACGGGCTGATGTATGCCGTGTATGTCAATGGCATCAATTTCTGGGAAGAGAGAGACGCGCCGGGCATCGAGAAGCACGTAGAGCTGCCTCTTCACACTGCCAGAATAGACGCTAACGGGACGCCGGTGGGGTCTTTCACCGAGATCATCCACTGGCTGGCGCCGACCAATAAGACCGCCCATGATACCTTGGCCGTTGCCCTGCTCATCGAGCAGCGCACCCTCACTGTCACTGTTGATGAGAAGAACCAGGAAGTCGCCCTCCGGTGGGACTCGGCGTTTCAGGTTGGGCCGAACGCCGGCAAGGTTAGCATTCATGGCCCGAATTATGACGGCCTGGGCTTGCGCCTGCCGGAGTCGTTTAATCACGTCGCCAGGTTCCAGAACTCCGCCGATCAGCCTTACGTCGGCCCGAACACGCAGAACGTGATTGCCACCCGGTGGACAAGCGTCTCAGGGGTAATGGATGGGCGCGATGTGATGCTGGTCTTGTTCGGGCGCCTGGACAACGCGCGGGGTGACGGTTTCTTCTTTAGCATGCTTGATCCGTTTGCTTATCTGTCAGCTACGCAAGGCGTGGACAAAAAGCCGCTGGAGTACTCCGCCGGCGACAAATTCAACCTGAGCTACCTGCTGACGGTCTATTCGGAGAACAAGCCCGCCGAGTTCGTCAGCCGGCGCTGCGAGCTCTGGGAGAAGGAACGCCGATGACTTTCCAATTCCCGCACGGGAGGGCGAGCGTCCCCGCGAGCCCTGATTCACACGGATGCCCCGAGGAAGTTTGGGCTCGCGGGGACGCTCGCCCTCCCGGGTAGCAATCCACCACTCCATAACTCCAATACTCCAACAATCCACTCCAACGTATGAGCAAGATCCACATTGGCATCAACCTCGAATTCGTCCGCCACAACGACAAACCCTTTGAATGGGGCGTTGAGAAGGCCGCCGAACTCGGCTACACGCATGTCGAGCCGATGGTCCATTGGGGCCGCGAGCTGCTCAGCGAAGCCGGCTACTTCCACAGCGTCTCGATGCTCGACGACCCGTTGCGGGTCAAGCGCGCCTGCGAACGAGCGGGGGTGAAGCTGTCCGGCCTCTCCTCACACACTCCTTTGACCAAGCCGGAGATCGGCACGGAGTACCTGAAGCAAGCGATTCGTTTCGCCGCCGAGTGCGGCGCGCCGGTGGTCAACACCGACGAAGGCCCCAAGGCGGGCTGGACCACCGAGGACGAGGACTTCGTCCTGATGCGCTACACGCTGATGGAGGCGTCCAAGGTTGCCGAACCGCGTGGCATCCTCATCGGCCTGGAGTGCCACCAGCAATACAGCAAGCACCCTGAGGGCCTGGACCGAATCCAGCGGCTGGTCAAGAGCCCGAGCATTGGCATCAACTTCGATACCGGCAACGCGTTCCTGTGCGGACACGATCCTTACCAGTGGCTGCGCCGCGTCGTGAAGCGGCTCGTGCACCTGCACGCCAAGGACATCTCGGTCCAGCAAGGCGGCGCCGAGCGCGGCAAGGTCACCGGCACGCCGGTGGGCTGCGCCTGCGGCGATGGGGTGATTGATTGGAAGAAAGTCATCCAGATCATCCGCAAGGAGTGCCCGCGCGACATCGTGCTGTCTGTGGAGTGCGGCACGATCGAGCAGGCCGAGCGCTCCCTCAAACACTTGAAGCCGTTGCTGAAGTAAGTCACTCCCGGTCGGGGCTGCATAGATGGACAAGCGCGACCAGCCACGCCCCGGGCTTCCGCCCGCCCCATGAGCGAAGCACCACGCCAAACCCCGCCGTCGGCTCTCATGCGCTGGGTGCCCGGTCTGGCGCTGTTCCGCGACTACCGGCGCGAGTGGTTGTCGGCGGACCTGCTGGCGGGCGTCAGCGACTGCGTGGTCATGATCCCCTCGGTCATCGCTTATGCCGGCCTAATGGGCCTGTCCCCGCAGCACGGACTCTATGCCGCCCTGGTGCCCCTCCTCGTGTATCCGTTCTTCGGCAGCTCGCGGCAAGTCATCGTGGGGCCGGACATTGCCATTTCGCTGCTGATCGCGAGCGCCATCGCGCCGCTGGCTGCGGGCGACCCTTCCCGTGCCGCCGTCCTCGCCGCCACGGTGGCCGTGCTCAGCGGCCTTTTGCTCCTGCTGGGGGCCTGCGCCAAAATCGGCGCGATAGCCCATTTCCTCTCCAAGCCCGTCCTGGTCGGTTACATGACCGGCGCCGCCTTAATCCTCGTGGCCTCGCAGCTCGACAAGCTGTTCGGCATCCGGCTTGAACACAACGACTTCTTCCCCCGCCTCGCCGAACTCGCCGGCAAGCTGCGCCTGGCGCGGGCACCGACCTTGCTCTTCGGATTGGGCCTGCTTGCGTTGATCGTTGGCTTGCGCCGGTTCGCCCCGAAAATCCCCCCGGCCCTGGTCGTCGCCGTCACTGCGATTGCCGCCTCGCTCGCGCTGCGGCTCGAAGACCGCGGCGTGGCCGTGATCGGCGCGTTCCCCCGCGGGCTGCCCGGCTTCGCCCTTCCGGTCGCCGACTGGCGGGACATCCACACTCTGCTGCCGGCGGCGATCGGCATTGCCCTGCTGACCTACACCGAGGGCATCCTGCTGGCGCGCGCGTTCGCCGCCAGGAACGGCTACGAGGTCAACCCCAATCAGGAACTCACCGCGCTCGGCCTCGTTGGCGTGTGCACCGGGCTGTTCCAGGGGTTCTCCGTCACCGGCAGCCAGTCCCGCACCACCCTCAACGATTCGGCCGGGGGCAAGACCCAACTGGCCAGCTTCGTCGCCGCCGTTGCCTTGATCCTGTTTCTCGTCTTCCTCACCCCTTTGATCGCGCGGCTGCCCGTGGTCGCGCTGGCCGCGCTGCTCATCTATGGCGGCTTTACGCTGGTCGAGTTCGACATCATGGTGCGCATCTACCGTTTCTATCCCAGAAGCGCCATGCTGGCGGCGCTGACGACATTGAGCGTGCTGGCGGTCGGCGTAGTGCCCGGCATCCTGGTCGGCGTGGCCCTCTCGCTGCTGGCCCTGATCGAGCGCATTTCCAACCCGCCTGACGCGGTCCTTCGCATTGTGCCGGGGGACGGTTTCCACGATCTGGGAGAAGGTGCGGCAGGGGAGACGATTCCCGGGTTCATTGCGTATCGTTTCTATGCGCCGCTGCTCTTCTCCAACGCCAGTCACTTCGTCGAGCGCGTGCGCCAGCTCGTCGCCGCCAGCCCTACCCCCGTCCGCTGGTTCCTGGTTGATGCACAGGCTATCACGGACATTGACATCACCGCGGCGGAAGCCCTGCGCGCCCTCAACAAAGAACTTGAGCAGCAACGCATCGCTCTGAAGTTCGCCCATGCCAACCGCCCCCTCCGCCAGATCCTCGAACGTATCGGCTTCACCAGCGAGATCGGCCGCGAGAGCATCTTCCACGCGGTGCATGAAGCTGCCGCAGCGTTTCAGGCCGCCAGCTCCTCGAAGCCTACCTGAGTTCCCGGGCTCCAAACTCGCCTCATTTTTCCCTTCCCTACCCAGGCCGGGGGGCGTATGGTTCAAGCCAGGACGAAAAGGCACAACCAGATCATATGAACAGTAAAACAGGAGCTACCATGAGAAACATGAATCGCACGATCACGGCGGTTGCGGGCCTGCTCGCAATCAGCGCAAGCTGCGCCCTAGCGCAGGATTGGCCGCAATGGCGCGGCCCCAACCGGGACGCCAAGGCCAGCGGGTTCACCGCGCCCCAGACCTGGCCCAAAGAACTGACCCAGAAATGGAAGGTCACCGTCGGCCTGGGCGAC
>Ga0187880_1002692_pt1 | contig 13779 bp, 12 predicted proteins | sample June2016WEW_19_4_FD_132998 | JGI IMG/M metagenome (GOLD analysis project Ga0187880, IMG submission 132998) | Peatland microbial communities from SPRUCE experiment site at the Marcell Experimental Forest, Minnesota, USA - June2016WEW_19_40 | ecosystem: Environmental > Terrestrial > Soil >...
GCTGCCCATCCGCAACGTGCACCGGGTGGTCGGCACGATTGTCGGCAGTGAGATCACGCGGCGCTGGGGAGCCGAAGGGCTGCCCGAGGATACCATCGAAATCCATTTCACCGGCAGTGCCGGGCAGAGCTTTGGCGCGTTCATGCCGCCGGGCATGACTTTCGTGCTCGAGGGAGACGCCAACGATCACCTCGGGAAGGGCCTGTCGGGCGGCAAGATCATCGTCTTCCCGCCCGTAGGCTCCACCTTCGTGGCCGCAGAGAACATCATCATCGGCAATGTCGGCCTCTACGGCGCAACCAGCGGCGAGGTGTATATCTGCGGCATGGCCGGCGAGCGCTTTGCCGTGCGCAACAGCGGCGTCGATGCCGTCGTCGAATCCGTAGGCGACCACGGGTGCGAGTACATGACCGGCGGTCACATCGTCGTGCTTGGACCTGCGGGCCGCAATTTCGGGGCCGGCATGTCGGGCGGTAAAGCGTACGTGCTCGACGAGGCGGGCGACTTTGCCTCGCGTGTGAATACGCAAATGGTCGACATCGAGACCCTCGAGGGACCGGAAGAAATCGCGAAGGTGCGCGGCATGATCGAGCGCCATCGCGAACTCACCGGCAGCCTCCGCGCGAAGCACGTGCTCGACAACTGGGAGTCCATGCTGCCTAATTTCGTCTGCATCATGCCGAGGGACTTCAAACGCGCGGTCGCATCGCTCGCACGCGCCCACCAGCAGGGCTTGAGGGGCGACGAAGCCATCATGGTGGCGTTCGAAGAGAACGCGCGCGACCTCGCGCGCATCGGTGGAAACTAACAACGAGATCAAGCACAGGATGGGAAAGCCGACTGGATTCATCGAATATCTGCGTGAGCTCCCGCTGGACCGCACGCCGATCGAGCGCGTGCGCGATTGGAAGGAGTTCCATCACCACATGGACGAGAAGCGTCTGCGCAATCAGGCTGCACGCTGCATGGATTGCGGCGTGCCGTTCTGCCACACCGGCACGCTGATTTCCGGCATGGCATCCGGGTGCCCGATCAACAATCTGATACCGGAATGGAACGATCTCATCTACCGAGGACTCTGGCGCGAAGCGCTCGAACGGCTGCATAAGACGAACAACTTCCCCGAGTTCACCGGCCGCGTGTGCCCGGCCCCGTGCGAGGGTTCGTGCGTGCTCGGCATCAACGCGCCGCCGGTAACCATCAAGAGCATCGAGAACGCCATCGTCGATGAGGGTTGGGAACAGGGCTGGATTTTTCCGGTGGTGCCGACGGTGCGAACCGGGAAGAAAGTCGTGGTGATCGGATCCGGCCCCGCCGGCCTCGCGGCGGCATCTCAGCTCAACCGCGCCGGCCACACCGTGACGGTGCTCGAACGCGACGATCGGCCGGGCGGCCTGCTGATGTATGGCATTCCGAACATGAAGCTCGACAAGCAGGACGTGGTCATGCGGCGAATCGAGCTATTGCAAAAGGAGGGCATCAAGTTCATCTGCAACGCAAATGTCGGCGAGAACGTGGAGCCGATGCTGCTGCCGAAAGACTTCGACGCCACCGTCATTTGCACCGGCGCAACCCAGGCACGCGACCTCAACGTGGAAAACCGCAATTTGAAAGGCGTGCACTTCGCGATGGAGTACCTCACGACGAGCACCAAGGCATTGCTCAACGGCGGCCCGGACAAAAGCCCCATTCACGCGCGCGACCGACACGTCGTCGTGATCGGCGGCGGCGACACCGGTACCGACTGCGTCGGTACGGCCATGCGCCAGGGCTGCAAGACGCTGACGCAGATCGAGATCCTTGCGCGCCCACCGATGGACCGCGCGGATGACAATCCGTGGCCGGAATGGCCGAAGGTGTACAAACTCGACTACGGCCAGGAGGAGGCTGCGGCGAAATTCGGCGCCGATCCGCGCGTGTACGTCACGACGGTCAAGAAGCTGAACGGCAATGCCGCCGGGTCCGTGCAATCACTGACGACGGTGCAGATTTCCTGGCAAACGAATTCGAGCGGGCGGCTCGTGCCGATGGAGGTATTGGGGAGCGAGAAGGAAATTCCGGCGGAACTCGTGCTGTTGGCAATGGGATTCACGGGCCCGGAACAGCCGCTGCTCAGGGAGCTTGGGATTGATACCGATGTACGCTCGAACATCGCAGCCGAACATGGCCGGTTCGCGACGAACGTCAAAGGCATATTCACCGCGGGGGATTGCCGGCGCGGTCAAAGCCTCGTTGTGTGGGCCATCAATGAGGGACGGGGCGCCGCTCGGGAGTGCGATCGATATCTGATGGGAAACACCGAGCTGCCTTAGGCCGCACTGACCGCAATGAAGGCCTGATTTGGACAGTCGCCGTGACGGATTGCATCTGTCCGTAGTCAAGCATACAGATCGGCGTCGATCGAGTCGTCCGCCGTCCGAATCACGGTTCCATTCACCCACGCGCCCCTGCTTAAGGCACGCTCGGCGCGCATCGTCGTCCAGCTCCTGCGGTACCGGCCTAATCCTGCGTCCGCAATTTCGCCACCTGGTCGGCCGTGAGATCCGACGCCTTCGCGCCGAACCGCGCCGTCACGTAGTTCGCAACGCTCGCAATTTCGCTGTCCGAATACGTACTGCCGAAGGCCGGCATGTTCGACGGCCCCGCCTCCGCCTGCCGTTCACCGCCGCGGATGACGACCTGAGCGACGTTGGTCGCGGTGGCATCGTTGACGGCGCGCGTACCCGTCAGGGTTGCCGACGCGATTCCGGGACTGATCCCCGTCCACCCGTGGCACCCGGCGCACGCGCCCTCGTAAACTGCCCTGCCGCTTAGGCTCGCATAGGAGCCGACGCCCTCCGCAAACGTGGCGGCCGCCGGAGCGGCTCGCGGCTCCGGCAGGTCCCCTGTAGCGACACTCGCCACGGTGCGCAGATAGGTCACCATCGCCGCAAGATCGCTCGCCTTCAAATGACTCAGGCTTTCATCGACCGCTTCGCCCATGGGACCCGACGCCGTACCCCGCCCATCCACATGTCCCGTTGACAGATAATGCAACAGATCCGCATCGCTCCAGGCCCCCACGCCGCTGCTGCGATCGGGCGTGATGTTGTACGCGCGCCAGCCGGCTTGGACGGCTCCGGCGAATTTCTGCCGATTGTTCAAGGCAAAGGCCAGGTTGCGGGGTGTATGGCACTCGCCGCAATGACCCATGGCCTCGGCCAGGTACGCGCCTCGATTCCACGCGGCGTCACGCTGAACGTTGGGCTCATAGCGCTTATCGGGGTTGAACATCGCCGACCAGATGCTCATCAGACTTCGCTGGTTGAAAGGAAATGCCAGCGTGTTCTGCGGCGCCGGCGCATGCAGCGGTTTGAGCGTAAACAAATACGCCTTGATCGCCAGCGCATCCGCATCCGACATGTACGTATAGCTCGCGTACGGCATCGCCGGGTACAGCTTGACGTTGCCGCGGCCGACGCCCGTGTGGACCGCATTCAAAAAGTCGGCATCGGTGTAGGCGCCGATGCCCGTGTCGGCATCCGGGGTGATGTTGGTGGAATATATCGTGCCGAACGGCAACACGAAGGCACGGCCGCCGGCGAAGGGCTCCCCGCCCTTGGCCGTATGGCACGCCGCGCAGTCCGCCGCGCGCGTCAGATATTCGCCGCGCTCCACGAGGCTCGCCGACTTGAGTTCGTCGGGCACACCGGTCGGGTCCTTGTCGTGATAGTCCGCCAGGGCGACCCGCTTGCCCTGCGCAAATGCGGTGGGACCGGGTGCAAACACCAGATAGCCCGCGAAGGCGACGGCGGCCGCCACCAACACGCCCAACGTCCAGAGAATAGGATGTCTCGCTCGTCCGTTCTCACGTGTGTGCATCGAATTGCCTCGTGCTCAGGTCTTGCTGAACTTCGGGAACGGCAGCATGTGGATGCGCGTGCCCGTCGCGGCAAAGATCGCATTGGCGACCGCCGGGCCGATGGGTGCCACGCCGGGCTCGCCGACCCCCGTGGGCGCCTCGGCCGACGGCACGATGTGCACCTCGACCTTCGGCATTTCATTGATGCGCAGAACGCGATAATTGTTGAAGTTATCCTGTTCAACGCGGCCATTCTTCAAGGTAATGGCGCCGTACATCACCGCCCCCAGACCGAAGCCGATGCCGCCCTCCATCTGCGCAGCGATCACGTCCGGGTTGATGGGGATGCCGCAATCGACCGCGCACACCACCCGGTCCACGGTCACGCGACCCGCGTCATCGACGGTGACCTCGGCCACCTGCGCCACATATGTCTTGAACGCTTCGCCCACCGCAATGCCGCGCCCTTTGCCTTTCGGCAAGGGGCCGCTGCTCCAGCCCGCCTTGTCGGCCGCCAGTTCCAGCACGGCCTTCATGCGCGGCTCGTGCTCGAGCAGATCACGGCGGAACGCAAACGGATCCTTGCCGGCCGCATGCGCGACTTCATCGATGAACGCCTCGACCGCGAACGTGGTGTGCGAGCTGCCGACCACGCGCCACCAGAGCACCGGCACGCCGGTCTTGGTCGTCGACAGCTCGACGTCGATATTCGGTATCTCGTAGGCAATTGTCGCCGCGCCCTCGACCGACGTGGGGTCGATGCCGTTCTTGACCATGACCTCGAACGGCCCGCCCGCCATGATGGACTGGCCGACGATGACATGCCGCCACCCGACGAGTTCCTTCTTCTCGTTCAGTCCCGCTTCGAGCTTGTGGAAGTACATCGGTCGATACAGACCCCCATGGATATCGTCCTCGCGCGTCCATTGCAGCTTGATCGGCGTACCGTCGGCGCCGTACGCCTTCGCAATCGACACTGCTTCCACGATGTAGTCCGACCCGACGTTCGCGCGGCGGCCGAAGCTGCCGCCCGCATACAGCGTATGGATGCTGACCTGCTGAGGATCCAGTCCGGCCGTCTTGGCGGCATTGCCCTGGTCGATGGTTTGAAATTGATCGCCTGCCCAAATCTCGCAGCTGCCGCCGGTCAGCTTGACCACCGCATCGAGCGGTTCCATGGGCGCGTGCGCGAGATACGGAAATTCGTAGCTCGCGGACACGGTATGGGCCGCGTTTTTGATCGCCGGCGCGGCGTCGCCCACTTTGCGCGCAGACGCGGCGGGCTGCTCGGCGAGATGTCGGTACTCGTCCATCATCTCCGAAGAGCTGCGCTTTTCCGCGTGGCTGTCGTCCCACTCCACGGAGAGCGCGTCGCGGCCTTGCTTGGCCGCCCAGAAACTCTTGGCGACCACCGCAACGCCATGCGGCACCTGCACCACTTTGACCACGCCCGGCACGGCGCTGGCGGCTGTCGGATCGAACGATTTGACGGTCGCACCGAAGAGCGGTGGCCGTTTGAGCAGCGCCACGAGCATGCCGGGTAACGCGACATCCACCGTGAATTGAGCGGTACCGTCGACCTTGGGAGGCACGTCGACCCGCGGGGCTTGGTGTCCGATCAGCTTGAAATCTTTCGGGTCCTTGAGTGTCACCTTGTCCGGTACGGGCAGCGCCGCGGCCTTGCCCGCGAGCGCGCCAAAGCTAGCCTGGCGCTTGCTGCCGGCGTGGTAGACCACGCCTTTGTCGACGGTGAGGTCAGTCACCGGTATTTTCCACTCCTGGGACGCCGCGGTGAGCAGCATCGCGCGGCCCTTGGCGCCAGCCTCGCGCAGCTGCGACCAGGAATTGGCCATCGCCGAGCTGCCGCCGGTTCCCTGCAGTGTGCCGAAGGCTAAATTGGCATACAGCTTCGCATTCGCGGGAGCGCTTTCCACCCGCACCTGGGCCCAGTCGGCATCGAGCTCTTCAGCGAGCACGGTAGCAATGCCGGTGTAGGCGCCCTGTCCCATTTCGACATGCTTGGCGATGACCGTCACGCTGCCGTCCGCGCCGATGCGCAAGAACGCATTCGGTGCAAAGACAGCAGGGCTGGCGACAACAGCCGCCGCGCGACGGCTCGGGCCCAGCCATTCAAAGCCGATGGTGAGCGCCACCGTGGTCACGGAGCCGGCGGCTTTCAGAAACTCACGCCGGGTGGGGCGAACAGCGGCGAGTGAAGGTCGGGTCATACGCTTAAGCCTTGATGGATTGTGCGGCCGCGTGAATCGCGGCGCGGATACGGGAATACGTCGCGCAACGGCAAATATTGCCGCTCATCGCAGCGTCGATGTCGGCATCCGTCGGCGCCGCGTTCTTCTCGAGAAGCGCCGTCGCCGACATGACTTGACCGCTTTGGCAATAGCCGCACTGGGGTACTTGAAGCAGGATCCACGCCGCTTGTACCGCCTTGGCCGGTTTGCTCTGCAGGCCCTCGATGGTAGTCACCTGTTTATCGGCCACGGTCGACAATGGCATTACGCACGACCGGACGGCTTCGCCGTCCACATGCACGGTGCACGCACCGCACAGCGCCATGCCGCAGCCGAACTTGGTCCCATGTAATCCGGCAACCTCCCGGATGGCCCAGAGCAACGGCATGGCCGGGTCCGCATCCAAGGTGGTCGAGGCGCCGTTGAGCACAAATGATGTCGACATGAAGTTACTCCGAATCAGTTAAACACTGCGGCTTGGGTAATTCATACCACATCTTGGAGGGCTGGAGCGATCGCAGTGCGGAGATGTATGCAGCTTGAGATCCATTGCGTCTTGGAGCAGGCGCAGGATCTCGATCTGACGAACTGCCGAGCTTACCCGAAACAATACGAAGTGCCGACCAGCGGCCTGACGATACAAGGCGCTCCATCAGTTCGGCCTGGTAATCCGTGAGAACGACGTTTCTGGTCGTTGGAAACCATATTGTGGATTACGGCACATCACTTTGGCGATGGCTGCGCGGGCGGCGGAACGCGCGTCCCTAAGACAAGGGAATAGCTCTTAGTAAATTCGGCTCCAATGAGAAATATTTGAGCAGAATAATAAGCCCAGAGCAAAAAAACGAGAAGCGATCCGGCGGTCCCATATACGGATGCAATTGCGGTCTTGCCCAGAAAAAAACCAAAAGCGAACTTCCCGATATTAAAAAGTACGGCCGTCACCAGACCGCCGACCCACACATCGCCCCAATCCGACCGTTCCTGCGGGACGTATTTGTAGACGAACGCGAACAAAACCGTGGAAACGACCAAGCTTAGAGCCACGTCAATGACCAGTACCAATGTTCGCCATTCGCCCAAGTAGGAGGCGAGCCACGTGCCAAGGGCGGCAAGCACCGTGCTCACGAGTAATGAAACCATGAGCAAAAAGCCCACACCGAAGACCAATCCTAGGGAGAGAAATCTTGATCGTAGGATTCGCCAAAGCCCACCCCCTCTATTGCGCTTAGGTATCCCCCAAATCCGGTCGAGCGAGTTTTGCAGTTCGACAAACACGGTGGAGGCGCCAATGATCAAAGTCACAACTCCAATAACGGTCGCGACCCGGCTCTTTCCCATATAGGTCGCGCTCAAGAGCAACGATTGCACGGCGGATGCACCAGCATCGCCAAACAGATTTTGCATTTGGGGTAGAAGGTCCGTGCGCACGATGTCAGCACCGATGACGAGCCCAAGAACGCCAATCGCAATTATTAAAATTGGCGCTACAGAAAAAACGGTGTAGAAAGCGAGCGCTGCCCCCATGGTTGATGAATCGTGTTCCACCCAAGCGACGGCAGCCTGGGCAACGATGTCCTTAATGTTCCACAGAAGCTCAAGTCTGCGACGACGAGTCACATGAGTGTTCATATTCCAGGCTCGGTCTACGCGGTTAGGTACCTCAACGCTACGCCTATATCGTGCTGATTGTTGATATCACGCCCCCTCGCCAGGCATGCGAGCGCTCATGCCGTTTGCAAATCTCGTATCCGCATAACTAGTGGCGCACCGTCTGCAGCTGAGTGAATCCCGGGCCCGGCGACATCGCCGACTCCACCACCACATTGCTCCCATTCACCCACTGTGGCCCACCCTTGCCAAGTGGCGCCTCGTACCGCTGCCCCGTCGAGGGATCGACCTTCAGCGACACTCCATTGATCACATCGTTGAAGCTGTCGTTCTGCAGCGCGCTCAACATCGCCTGCTGATGCGCGTTTGCCGCGTTGGTCGCCGCAATCGTCGCCTGCGTCGAGGCGTTGATCTGCTGAATCGCCTGGTTATTCAACTCCGTTTGCATCTGCATCCAGACGGGATTGATCGCCAGGGACTCCCCCGCATGCTGCAACATCGCTCCCGCCACCGTACCCTGCGCCGCTGGAGCGATCACGCTCCCCAGCGACACCACCGTCCAGGTCGAGCCCGGCCCTCCCGGCCCCACCAGCGTCGTTTCGGCATACACGTACGCCGCCATCGCGGCGCCATTCTTCGTGCACGTAAAGTACGCCTCACCGCCCGTCGTCCGAACCAAACCGCCTCCCGCCGGATGATATTTCGGCGCCATCGCCTGGCTCTGCGTAACTTGCAGCCCCTCGCACATCGAGCCGAAGCGCGCCTGCCCATACTTCGTCGCAAACACGCTGCCCGAGGCATACGGCGCCACACGCGGTCCCGGCCGCAGAAACGGCCCCGGCACCGTGTACGGAGGCACCGTCGAGTCCCCCACGCGAATGTTCGTGTTGCCATTCGGCGAAGTCATATCCACAACCAGCCGCGCGTCCACCGCACTGAACCGGAACAACCCGCCATACGTCTTCCAGCCCTTCGGCACCGCGATCGAGAACGCTTGCTCCCGCGGATCCCTCACCGTCACCCAGCTCACCTGCGTCGATGCAGCCCCATCCGCATTGCTTGCGGCAGAAGGATGCGCCGAACACCAAGGCAAGATAACCCCAAGAACCCCGAGCGTAAGAAGGAACCCCGCCAGCATATTCTTGTTCACGTCGCCTCCGCCCACCGCATCAGTTGTCCAATTGGGCCCGCCACTCATGGCCACCAGCATACTCCGCGGCAGGTCGCGCGCGAGGGCACTCTAATGAACCCGCGTCACCGCGAGCGCCACGACACGCGTGTTGGTGGGAAGCGTCAGTTTGATCGGTCTTGTGCCAAGCCATGGAATACATTCCGCTCGAGACGGCGGATGATGATCCTGTCAGTGAGTCCCGGTGCCCACGGCTTCGAGAACCCGCATCACCCCCAGGGAGACTCCGTCACTAAACAATTACGATTTTCTTTCGATTCTGTTTTCATTGTCGTCGATGCAAAAATGGCCGGTAAACTCGCGCGAAGGCTGTGTGAGAATGCAGTAGGCAGCATCCGCCATGATCTCGGGCGTCCGGCACATTGCCAGCAATTCCTTGCCGCCCTCCACTGTGTATTCGATGGCGGCGGTGGCTATCGGCGTCCGCGGCCAGAGCGCGTTGAACGCGATTCCCGCCTCGCGAAATTCCTCGGCCATGTCGAGTACCGCGAGACTCATGCCCATTTTTGCTATGGAATAGGCCAAGTGCGGCGCAAACCACTCATATCAACCCAAGATTACGCGCAACGCAGACCACCTGAGTCCGGCGGGTCGTGCCGAACTTGACCCTGATTTTCTGCAAGTGCGATCGACCGGTAGTTTCGCTCGCGAATCGGGCGCATCCGGTCAAACCTGATCGACTAGGTCGCCGCCATCACCCTGGCTGCCGGCATTAACCTCCAGGCGACCCTCCGTGCTTATCGAGCCCGCCAAAACTCTCGATGTTCCTGGCGATCATATCCATGTGGCGGCCCATTCGACTGTCCTCAGTCGAATGGGCGGTCTCCACGAGTCGTTTCAGCAAGTGTTTGAGTACCGGTCCCTGCTGCCCCAACTGTATTTCCGCTTCCGCCTCGGAGGCCCTGGTTCTGGCAATCATTGACAGACAATACTCCCGCCCTGACTCGCTCAGCCACATTATCTCGGTGCCGTCGGTCGACCGCGTCGTTGTTACGTACCCGTCCTTGACCAGGCGTCGCACTGATTCGGCGGTCGCCTTCAGCCCCGTGTAGCCTATGAGATCATTGACCTCTTGCACAGCGCGTCCGTTCATGTCGAGCAACGCGCCCAACAGATACCGGTCAGCCCAACTAATGCCCCGTTCCTCTGCATGCCGGAGCGCCGGCGCACGCAGACCGAAATAGGCGCGCGTAATCAGATATCCCAAGCTTTCGGCGGGTGCATCCGCGAGCGCCTTCGATTCGTCGGTTTCCTTCCGGGGCGCCGCAACCGCATATTGTCCGCCGTGAAACAACAGCGGTCGCTTGGAGACGTGGTCAAATGCGACTACCTCGCCAACAAAAATGACGTGATCGCCGCCCTCGTATTCGAACAGTTTGCGGCATTGGAAGCGCGCGACGCATCCCGTCAACAGAGGCAGGTCATGATGCCCTCGCTCAAAGTCCAGGCCGCCGAATTTGTCGGCGCCTCGCGTGGCAAAGCGGGCAGAGAGCGCTTCTTGCTCGTCGGAAAGAATGTGCACAGCGAAATGACTGGTAGCCGCGAAATGCGGCAGGCTCAGCGAAGTCTTCCCGAGGCTCCACAATACCATCGGCGGATCCAAGGAGACGGAGTTGAAACTATTGGCGGTCAGGCCGACGTCAATTCCCTCATGGCAGGTCGTGACAATCGTCACGCCTGTCGCGAAGGCACCCAGAGCGCTGCGGAATTCTTTCCTATCGATGGTCGACGCCGGAGCGGTCGGATCGATCGACGCCTTGTCTTTCATCTATTTAGCCTTTCTCGGGCGGCACAATTTGCTCCGCAAACTCTCCGGCCTGAGTAGCGACAATAGCCTTCCGGTGGCTCTCGAATGCGAACTGATCGAGTTCGTCCTTCGAAAGATCATACTTCGCTGCGAGCATTTCGGCGCCAGTCAATGTGACAAGATGGTCCAACACACAGGCTGCCAAATCCGCGGGATGAATGGACGAGAGCCGCCCCCCGCGACGGCCGCCCGCAGTCCGCGCTGCCGCGACGATGAACGCTTCACTCACGCACATCTCCTTCAACATCGACGCCCCACGATGTGAGCATGTCGCGGCCGGAGCCGGATGTACGAATTTGCCCTGGAGTCCTGGAAAATCTCGGCGCCGGCGCCGCCTGACGTAACCCGTTCGCGTCGACGTACGTTTCCCGCGCGTTCAGATGCGGATCCGCATACGACTCCTGCAGGCTGATCACGGGACACAAGCAACCATCCGACCCACGAAATATCTCACCCCACTCCGCCCGGCTCTTGGTCAGGAAAATCTTGCGCAGCGCCTCGGCGCGGCTGCGCCAATTGGACTGATCGTATTGATGGAGCAGAAAAGCCGGCGGAGCGTTTATTTTCCGGATGAACTCCTCATAAAAATACGGCTCGAGGGCTCCCACCGCGATTTCCGCACCGTCGGCGCAGGCGTAACAACGATAGAACGGCGCTGCGCCCCCGAGCGGATTGTTGTGCTTGTCCAAAGAGAGTCTGCCGGACGGCAGCAAGCCCGCGAACATCGTCATCATGGATGCCACCCCATCGACGATTGCCGCGTCGATGACTTGTCCCAACCCAGAACGTTCCCGCTCCCACAAAGCGGCCATGATACCGAAAGCAGCCAACAACGAACCGCCGCCAAAATCACCGACCAGATTCAATGGAGGCACTGACGCTTCGCCAGCCGGCCCGATGGCCGCAAGCGCTCCCGTGAGCGCGATGTAGTTGATGTCGTGGCCGGCTACTCGAGACAACGGGCCGCTCTGGCCCCATCCGGTTAAACGCACATACACCAGACGCGGATTATCCTTGAGAAGCAGATCCGGCCCCAAGTGCAGCCGCTCCATTACCCCCGGACGAAACCCTTCCAGCAAAACGTCCGCTTTCGATGCCGCCGCCGCGCATATTGCTTTTCCCTTCGTCTCTTTCATATCGACGGTAATCACATGGCGTCCGCGGTCGACGATGGGATTCGGCCATCCGTTGCCGCCCGGCCGGTCGATCCTGACGACGTCAGCGCCGAGGTCCGCCAGCAACATGCCGCAATGCGGACCGGGACCAATACTGACGAATTCCACAACCCGCAATCCGGCGAGCGGCCCCAGGCCGTTCGCTGTTGGTTCATCAGTAGTTCGCGAGGTCAATTCACTACTCCTGGGGGAGACTCACCACATCCCAGCGCAAGGGCAATGACTCAATCGCGTGCACCAGTCCGATCCGGAACCCATGGCGAACACCGGATTTGGCCGAAAAACTCGGAATGCGTTTAACCCACTCTTCCGTCAAGACACGTATCTCCGCCCTCGCCAGAATGTGTCCCAGGCATAAATGTGCGCCACTGGAAAAGGTTACATTCGATCTCACATTTCCTTGCCTATCGATGTCAAACCGATCAGGGTCTTTGTTTTCGCGATCGTCACGGCCAGAAATCGGCAAGGCACTTAAAACCATGTCTCCCTCAAGAAAATCAATATCGAAGCGTTTGCAATCCCGTCGGACGATACGTACCGAGTTTGCAGTCCCGAAACAGCGCACGGCCTCATCAACGAATTTCGGGATTGATGCGGGGTCGTCCCTTAGACGGACTTGCAGCGGCACATCTTGCGCAAGATACTGATAAGTAAATCCTAGAACGTTGGTGACCGTATCCATACCACCCAAGAATAAGAGGTGACACATGGCAAGAACCTCATCCTTGCTGATGGGCCGGCCGTTGATCTGCGCGGCTAATAGATGGGTGACGAGATCCTTCCCGGGTTCAGAAGTGCGGAGCTCTATCAGAGCAGACATGATTCCGCGAATCTTGCCGGTAACTCTTTCATAGTCTTCCGATGTGATACACCGGAAATAGTCATCGACGATGCTGCGGAATTCCTGAAGCCGCTCATACGGCATTTCCATGAATTCCATGAAGACGGAAACGGGAAAACGCGCTGATACATCAGCGATAAAATCACACTCGCCTTTGTCCGCCACGTCCTCCACAAATTGTTTTGCCCAGTAGTGCAATTTTACTTCCAGGCTCTGAATGGCCTTAGCGGAGAACCAAGGCAGAAGTGCCGAACGATAGGGAATGTTTTCGGGTTGGTCGAGATTGAATGGGATGATGAACGGGGGATTTTTTACTCGCGGGATCGTCGCCTCCCGTGACGAGAAATGTCCTGCGTCCGTCAAAACCTCCCTCATATCTTTGAGACGGCGAACTACCCAGTGCCCGCCGTTGGCGGGAGTATAGAAAATGTCCGGCGCATTTTTTAACGCGTCTGCGTAAGAGCCTTGTACGTCTTCCGTGACCCGGGAGTCACGGTAGATGTCAAAATAGAAAACACGGTCTTGCGGAACATGGCTCGGGATGGGGGTTGTCGCACTCATTGAGTTGCTCCGTATCAGCGGATCCTGGAATCGATCAAGTGACGCTCTTTCCTATGAACCATGAAATGAGGGTTGCCTCTTTTCCTTAACCGAGCTCAGCCCCTCCCGAAAGTCGTTCGAACTCAGCAGCACCGCCTGATTCAACACATTTGACGACCACTCCGCTTCCATGGTGGTTTCCATGCCGCGATGCATGGCCTGCTTCGCCGACGCATATGCCAAAGGAGCCAGGCGCGACAACTCGAGCGCGACTTGCTTGCCGCGGGCATCCAGATCTTCGCGCTTGAGCACCTCCATGGCGAGACCGATCGATACGGCGGTTTCCGCATTCATCGCTTCTGCTCGCAGAACCATTTGTTTGGCGCGGCCCAAACCCACCATGCGCGGCAAAAGAAACAACCCCCCAAGGGGAGGAAGCAGTCCGAGCTTGATCCAGCTTTCCTGAAAAAATGCGCCTTCGGACACCAGTCTAAAATCACACGCAAGGCTCAGCTCGCACCCCACC
>Ga0187880_1002696_pt1 | contig 13765 bp, 13 predicted proteins | sample June2016WEW_19_4_FD_132998 | JGI IMG/M metagenome (GOLD analysis project Ga0187880, IMG submission 132998) | Peatland microbial communities from SPRUCE experiment site at the Marcell Experimental Forest, Minnesota, USA - June2016WEW_19_40 | ecosystem: Environmental > Terrestrial > Soil >...
CGATCCGATCCCGATGATCGAGCATTGGCTCGCGCGCGCCGGCGTCGGCGCCGGACCCGAGCCGACTCCCGCGCAAATCCGCGATCTCGAGCTCGCATTCGCGGTCGCGCGCCGGCTCGGCAGCTACGACATCGGCCAGACGGTCGCGGTCCGCGACGGGATGGTCGCTGCGGTGGAAGCGCTGGAGGGAACCGACGCCGCGCTGCGCCGCGCAGCCGCGCTGGTGGGCGCGGGCCTGGTGGTGGCCAAGGCGGCCAAACCGGGACAGGACATGCGCTTCGATCGCCCCGCGATTGGCCCGGCTACGGTGCAATTGCTCGCCGAGATCGGCGCGGCGATGCTGGGCGTCGAAGCTGAGGTGGCGCTGATTCTCGAACGCGAGCGCACGCTGGAACTCGCGTGCGCGAAAAACGTGACGTTATATGGCTATGCGGAAACCAGTGGTTGAGCTGCGCGCCGCAGTGATTGGCGCGGGACGCCTGGGCACGCTGCACGCGCGCAAGTACGCCGCCATTTCGGGAATCAAGCTCGCACACGTCGTCGATATCGACGCCGAGCGGGCGCGCGCCGTGGCAACGGAAGTTGGCGCAACGCCGCTGGCCGACTACCGGATGCTGGCGGGCAAGGTGGACCTCGTGACGGTCGCGTCGCCCGGCGTGACGCATCATGAGATCGCATCCGCGATGCTGAAATCGGGCATCGACGTGCTGCTGGAAAAGCCGATGGCCGAGACGCTGATCCAGGCGCGGGAACTGGCCAGGCTGGCGTCGACGAGCGGCCGCATTCTTCAGATTGGCCACCTCGAGCGGTTCAATCCGGCGGTCGTTCATCTGCATTCGATCGTGAAAAATCCCCGCTTCGTGGAATGTCATCGGCTCGCGCCGTTCACCGAGCGCGGCACCGACGTGGATGTGGTGCTCGATCTGATGGTGCACGACCTCGACGTGATCCTGTCGGTGGCGCCTTCGGAAGTCGTGTCGCTCGAAGCGGTCGGGGTCGCGATCCTTACCGATCGAATCGATCTCGCCAACGCGCGCATCCGCTTCCAGAGCGGTCTCATCGCGAATCTGGTCACCAGCCGCGTGGCGCCCCGGCGCGAACGCAAGATTCGCTTCTTCCAGCCCGACGCGTATATCTCGGTTGATTACGAGGCGCGCAGCATCCAGATGTATCGCAAAACTCCGCCGGCGCCGGGCGCGCAGTTCTCCACCATCTCGGCCGAGCAGATCGAATTCGGCGAAGGCGATCCGCTCGCCGACGAAGTCAATGCGTTCGTCGCGGCCGTTCGCAGCAGGTCCACGCCGGCCGTCAGCGCCGAGGACGGACTTCGGGTGATGGAACTAACCGAGAGAATCAAGGAAGTGATGCTGACGGATTCGGTCGCGCCTTGACGCTTGCCCTGCGCTGCGACAGCATCGATTTGTGATGCGTCGGATCAGGCTCAGGATTCTCGGCGGTCTGGTGCTCGCAGCCGGCGCCGCCGCGTTTCTCATCTTCATCGCGGCCTCGGATTGCACAACGGTGACCGGCAACGACGAAGTCGTTGTCGACGTGTCCGCGATGCGTCCCGGTAGTGCGCGGCTTTTCTCTTACACCGATGACGCAGGCAAGCGGCTGCGCTTCGTGCTCGCGCGCGGGGTCGATGGCAAGGTGCGCTCGGTGTTCGACGCATGCCGCCAGTGCTCCGCGTTCCATCGCGGCTACCGGGTGGCTGGGGGCGAACTGATTTGCCGGGTGTGCGGGAATCACTACCCAGTCGAACGGATGACGGAAGGCCAGGCGTCGTGCGTGCCCGTCAGCTTGTCGCACAAGGACGATTCCGGAATCGTGCACATCAAGACCGCGGACCTTGAAGCCGGACATACGCTCTTCTGACTATCTGAGTAGCTATAGCAAGACCATGGTTGATATTCGCAAGTTAGTAACGGATATATAACCACTAGGATATGGTATGAGTATCCGGAGTAATCTCAGGTCTTTCGCTATCATCGCAGGAATGACGTCGAGCCTGTTCGCGGCTGCCGGATGCCACGGCGACTCATCCGCGACTGCGTGGAACTGTCTCACCGACACCAAGCTCGTCGATCAGCATGGCAACCAGGTCTCGCTCGCGTCGCTCAAGGGCAAACCGCTGGTGGTGGATTTCATCTATACGTCATGCCCGGGGGAGTGCAAAATGGAGACGGCGAAGTTGACGAACGTCGCGCTCCGGCTGGGGTCCGACCTCGGTTCGAAGGTCACGATCGTTTCGATCAGCGTCGATCCCGAGCATGACGGCCCCAAGCAATTGCTGGATTACGCACGTCAGCAGGGGGCGGACGAGAAAGGATGGTATTTCCTGACCGGAGGCCCCGCCGACATCGATACAGCGCTGGCGGGCTTCAAGCTCAGCCGGCAAGTCATGCCGGATGGTTCGATTGGCCACCTGGTCGACATGATGCTGATCGGACCGGATGGGCGGTTGGTGCATGAATACAACGGCGAGCTCGTAAAAGCCCAGGATATCGTCGACGACGTCAGGAAGACCCTGAACAAGAGTTGAGAGATTCGCCATGAGACGAGCAATTATTTTCGGCTGCTCGGTTGCGGCGATTCTGGCGCTGGCATATTTGTGGCCGTCGCTCGGCGGTTCATCGGCGGACAACGGCGGCGCGCGCGGCGCGATGTGCATCGCGGGTCATTGCTGCTGCGCGGGACGGGCGGAGGCCGAGACCGTCGCGGCCAACGCGGCGCAGGGGCGTTTGACGCTCGACCCAAACCAGTTCACCGGTCCGGTAAAGCAGGCGTACACAATTGCGGAGAAAAACCCCGCGCTGCTGGCGGAACTGCATTGCTATTGCGGATGTGACAGGACGGAAGGTCATCAGAATCTGCTCGATTGTTATCGCGGCCGCCATGGCGAGACCTGCGAAATCTGCACCGAGGAGGCCCTGCTGGCGGATCGGATGTCGGAGCAGCGCTTGCCGCTCGATCAGATACGCGACGCGATCCGCAGGCGGTTCGCTTCCGACAACTGAATCGCACGGGCAGGGCAGGGCTGGGCTCGAATCTCGCGTTTGCAGGCCGCGTGGTCTTGGCGCTAGTCTCGATCGGCTTCAAGATAGGAATTCCGACTTGCTGCCTGCTATAGCAGACCCAGTGATATGGCGTCAGACCGCCCCATGAGGTTGCCCGATTTCATTGGGCTCGGGCCCCCCCGTACCGGCACGACTTGGCTGCATCGCGTGCTTGTGGGTCATGTCGATCTGCCTTATGGAATCAAGGAGACGCAATTCTTCACCACCTATTACTCGAAGGGAATCGATTGGTATGCGCACCATTTCCGCTATGCGAACGGTGACCGCAAGATCGCGGAGATTTGCCCGTACTTCAACGCGATGAAGGCTCCTGCGCGCATCCACCAACATCTGCCGGGCTGCAAATTCCTCGTGACGTTCCGCAATCCCGTCGATCATGCCTATTCGACTTACAAAATGCTGGTACGCGGCGCGTTCGTGCGTGGAACGTTCGATGAGGTGCTCAACCTGCGCCCGCATATCGACGACGGCAACCGCTACGCGAAGCATCTGACGGCATGGTTTGACCAGTTCGGCCCCGAGCGTTTTCTGATCATGCGCTATGAAGAGCTGCGCGACGATCCCCAGGGCTACCTGGACCAGGTGTGCGACTTTATTGGTACGGCGCGAATCCCGATTTCCGATCATGCCCGCAGGCAGCGGCAGGTTAATTTGATCGAGCGCGCACCGAAAAGCCGCAAGCTCGCCCAGAATGCACGGCACCTCGGATACTGGCTGAAAAGGCGTCATGCCTACGGCCTTGTCGCCGCGCTCCGACGCGCCGGCGTATGGGAATTTTGTAACGGCCGTGGCGAAATATTTCCGCCGCTTTCGCCCGAGCAGCGAGCGATGTTGACCGAGCGCTATCTACCCGAGGTCGAGGCGCTCGAGGAGCTGCTGAAGATCGATTTTTCCCAATGGAAAAAGCCCGGCGCTGTGCCGCGCCAAGCGGCGGCGCTTGGTGCCGGGGGCACCTGATATGGATGCAGTGTCCGGCCGATTGGCGAGATTAATCCCCATTAAGGCAGAGCCCCGGCCACTGCTCCCGCACGCTGGCGGCCCAGGACGGCCAAGCTTCGCTGATAAACCGGAACACCGTCAAAAGCTCAGCACCAGGACGTCAGGGCTCCAAGCCGGAAATGCGGGTTGAATCGAACCAGCATGGCTATTTGCGGCGCCGTGTTTTTCAATCACAATCCCTTCGATGCCGTTGAATGCCGAAGCGCCGCCGCCGCTTGATGACCGCCTGAAAGAAACCGCACGCCGGCGCCGCATCATGATCGTTGCGGGCGAGGCGTCGGGCGATCTTCATGGCGGCGATTTGGCGCGGGAAATTCTCGCGCGCGATCCGTCGTGCGACCTGTTCGGAATTGCGGGCGAGAAGATGCGCGCGGCCGGGGTGCGGGCGATCGTCGCGACGGAAGACATCCACGGGCTGGGACTTTCGGAACTGGCTTCCACGATTGGACGCACGATTGGCGCGTTTCGCGCCCTGCGTCGAATCATCAGGCGGGAGAAGCCGGACCTTGTGATCCTGATTGACTACGCGGAGTTCAACCTGATTCTCTCCGGCACGGCCAGGCGCGCGGGCGTGCCGGTGCTCTACTACATCACGCCGCAAGTCTGGGCGTGGCGGCGCGGCCGAATCGACAAGCTGGTGGATCGCGCGGGCCGCCTCGCGGTGGTGCTGCCGTTCGAGGCCGAACTATTCCATCGCGCGGGCGAGCGCGTTTCCTTCGTAGGGCATCCGCTGCTCGATCGGGTCGCCACGGTCCATAGCCGGGAGGAGACGCTCAAGCGCCATGGATTCCCGCCGCGGGCGCGAATCATCTCGATCCTGCCGGGCAGCCGCCGCGCCGAAGTTCGCTACCTGCTGAATCCGATGGTCAAGGCGGCGCGGATTGTCGCGCGCGATCATGGCCTTGAAATGGCACTCGCCCTGGCGCCGACCCTGACTCAGGCCGAACTCGCCGAGGTTGGGCGCACCGATCTCGCGGGAATCAGGATTGTCGAGCGCGACACATACAACCTGGTCGCGGCGAGCGAACTCGCACTGGTTGCGTCGGGGACCGCCACGCTGGAGACGGCGCTGCTCGGATGCCCCGAAGTTATCGCCTACAAAGTGTCGCCACTTACCTATATCCTAGGGCGGATGCTGGTGACGGGAGTGGATTTTATCGGGATGCCGAATATTCTGGCGGGCCGGCAAATCGTGCCCGAACTGATCCAGCGCGACGTGACTGCGGATAAGCTGGTACGAGCCGCCGAGCCGCTCTTGAGCGACACCATACGCGCGGAAACGGTGGCCGCGCTGAAGGCGTTGCGCGAGAAGCTCGGATCGCCGGGAGCGGCGGGCCGGGTCGCGACGATCGCGCTCGAGATGATCGCGTCCAGGACGGCCGCATGAAGCTGCTTACCCCGTTGCAATGGCGACTGTTCGGCTACCTCCGCCGATACCTGTTCCCCTACGTGTTGTTGCTGGGCGTGGCGATGGCCTTGCTGTCGGCGGCCAGCGCCGGAATCCCGTTCATCATGAAGTTGGTGGTCGATCTGGTCGCCAATCTCAAAGTCGCTCGTCAGCTTGATGCGCACAGCGCCTCGAAGCTGCGTGAGTTCTCGCTGATGCTCGCGGGATTATTTTTGCTGCGCGCGTTCGCGAATTTTTCCGACGACTACTTGAGCTCATATATTTCGCAGAAGCTGACGATGGATATCCGGGCCGATCTGAACGAGAGCCTGCAACGTCAATCGCTGAGTTTTTTCAACCGCACGCCGACGGGTGTCATGGTTGCACGAATCATCAGCGACGTCGGCCTGGTGGTGTCGAGTCTGAGCGGCGGCGTGTTTTCGATCTTCGGCGACGGCATGTCGCTCATTGCCTTGCTGGTGACGGCTTTTTGGCTCGACTGGCAGCTCGCGATCATCGCCTTCATCGGTTTTCCGATCGTTGTTCTGCCGATCGCCAGTCTTTCGAAGAAAGTTCGCCGCGAGACCAAGAATCAGCAAAAGCAAATGAGCGGCTTGCAGTCGCTGCTGCATGAAACCTTCCAGGGGAATCGCGTCGTGAAAGCGTTCGGGATGGAAGATTACGAGCGCGCGCGGTTCAATCACGAGCTCAAGCGGCTGTTCCGAATCTTCATGCGGGTGGCGCGGATCAAGGCGTTTACCGGGCCGCTGATCGAAGCGCTGGGCGCGATTGCGGTGGTCGCGGTGGTCTGGTGGGCGGTGGGATCGCTGCAGGCGGGCACGCGCACGCTCGGTCAATTCGCCGGATTCTTTACGACTATGATCCTCGTGTACCGGCCGTTTAAGGCTCTTGGCAAGACCAACAACAGCATTCAGCAGGGGATGGCTGCGGCCGAACGCGTCTTCGAGATGATGGATCAGCCGAGCGAGGTTCCCGACGATCCCGATGGCATCGAGCTGCCGCCCGGCCCGCACCGCGTCGCGTTCGAGAACGTCAGTTTCAAGTACGGCGACGAATGGGTGCTGCACGATATCAACCTGGAGATCGGGGTTGGCAAAGTCGTGGCGCTGGTCGGGATGAGCGGCGGCGGCAAATCCACCATTGCGGATTTGATTCCGCGCTTTTACGACGTGCAGCAGGGACGCGTCACGGTTGACGGAATCGACATACGCAAGCTGCGGATTAAGTCGCTGCGCGCGGAGATCGGCCTGGTCACACAGAGTACGTTTCTGTTCGACGACACGATTCGCGCCAATATCGCGTACGGCAGCAGCGACAAGCATCTCGAGCGCGTAATCGCGGCCGCCAAGCTCGCCAACGCTCACGACTTCATCACGCGGCTGCCCAACGGTTACGACACGATGGTGGGCGAACTGGGCGTGCGCATGTCGGGCGGAGAACGGCAGCGAATCGCGATCGCGCGCGCGCTGCTCAAAGACGCGCCGATTCTGATCCTGGACGAGGCAACCTCGTCGCTGGACTCTGCCTCGGAGCACTCGGTGCAGGAAGCGCTCGAGCATCTGATGGCAAATCGCACGACGCTGGTGATAGCGCATCGGCTGTCCACGGTGCGCCGGGCAGACCGGATCTTCGTAGTCGTTCACGGCCGGATAGTCGAAGACGGAACGCACGATGAATTGTTTGCGCGCGGGCAGGAGTACCGAAAGCTCTACGACCTTCAATTCATGTCCCCCGAAGATCTGGCCGGTAATGGCGGCCTCGTCAACTGATACTCACTGATCGTAATTCGACTCGTCAGGTGTGCCGATCGACGAGCTCTCGATGCTAAGCGCGCTCTACAATTTGCTGTGGTATCCGGCGCTGCCGTTTGCGCTGCTGGCCGCGCATCCGGCGAACATGCGGGACTATCGCGAGCGGATGGGGCACGGCGATTTTCCCGAGGCCGCGGGCGCGCCGCGAATCTGGATTCATGCGGCTTCGGTCGGCGAGATCGAAGCGATTCGGCCGGTCGCCAACGGTCTGCTCGAACACTATCCGGCCGCGGTCTTGGCAATCACCACGATGACGGCGGCGGGACGCGAGGCCGCCATGCGCCGAATCCCGGGGGCGGCGGCCTGGATGCTTGCGCCGCTGGACAATCAGCGCGCGGTGCGATCCTTTCTGGAGCGCGTGCAGCCGAGCATGGTGCTGATCACCGAGACTGAAATCTGGCCGAACTACTTCATCGAATCCGCGCGGGCGGGCGCGACGATCGCGGTGGTCAACGGCCGGATGTCAGAGCGATCATTGCGTCGTTACCTGCGCGCGCGCGGCCTGTTTGAAAATGCGCTCGGCCGGGCAGCCTTGATTCTGACCCAGAGCCCGCAAGACGCGCGGCGTTATGCGGAGTTCGATCTCGCGGCAACAGTGGTGGTCACCGGCAACACCAAAATCGAAGCGGCGCAGGCGCAGACGGCGAATGAAGAATCAATTCGTCCTGAGCTGATGGCGTTTGCACCCGGGCGGAAGATTTTTATCGCGGGATCGACGGCGGCGGGCGAGGATGCCGTGATTGCGGGCGCGTACCGTGAACTGCGCAAGGATTTTCCGCAGCTCGCGCTGACGATAGCGCCGCGCCATCTCGAGCGCACGCCGGAAGTCGAAAAGGCGCTGCATGCGGCCTCGCTCGATTACGTGAAGGCGTCGCAGCTCAATTCACCGGGCGCGGCGCGCGACGCGGACGTTTTGATCCTCGACACCATGGGCGAGCTGCGCAGCTTCTATCGCCGCGGATCGATCGCATTCGTCGGCGGCAGCCTCGCGCCGGGACGTGGCGGGCAAAACCCGGCCGAGCCCGCGTTGGCCGATGTCCCGGTCCTGATCGGTCCGTATCACGAGAACCAGCAGCAGATAGTGTCGTCGCTGGTCAGTTCCGGCGGCGCACGAATAGTCAAAAGCGCGAGCGACATAATCAGTGAAACTTCGCAATGGCTCGCCGACGACGAGGCGCGGCAACGTGCGGGTCAACGCGCGCGCGCTGCAGTGAGCGCAGCGTCGGGCGGCGCGCGATTCGCCTTGAAGCAGCTCGAAGGGCTCATTAGTCTCGGCTGACCGATGCCCTCAAACGAGCCGAGTCCGAATCGCCCACGAATCGAGCGATTGTGGCGGCGGGATCTTCCCGCAGCGCTTCTTCCAATTTGGGCCGGGCTCGCCGCTGCGGCGGGACTTTACCGCGCCGGCGTGGCCGCACGTCATCTGTACTGGCGGATGATGAAGCGTCGGACGCCGGTGCTGACGGTGAGCGTGGGCAACCTGACGGTCGGCGGAAACGGCAAGACGCCGTTCACGTTGTTTCTCGCCAGGCGCTTGCAGAGCCACGGCCTGCGCGTCGGAATCGTGAGCCGGGGCTACCAACGCGCGCGATCCAAAGCGCGCGCCGAACTGGTGGCTGACGGCGGCGCATTGAAAATCTCACTGGAAGACGCCGGCGACGAACCGGCGATGATGGCGAAGTCGTTCACCGGTCCGATTGCGGTTGCGCGCCGGCGCCTCGACGGTATCGAGCTGCTGAGCAAGTTCGGTCCGCTCGACGCGGTGATCCTGGACGACGGCTTTCAGCACGTGCGCTTGAATCGCGACGTGGATCTGGTGCTGGTGAGCAATGAGCGCGGCTTCGGCAACGGCTGGATGATCCCGGCCGGACCGATGCGCGAACCGATCCGCGCGGTCGGCCGCGCAGACGCGATCGTAGTGATGAACTTTGGAACTGGCGCGTCGGCAATTAGACCGTCGCAGATGAAGAAACTAACCGCGCGCAAAATACTTCACGCGTCGGTGCGGCCGCGCGCGTTGCTGGTCACCGAGAACGGGGTGTGGCGCGAAACTCCGCTGGGACTCGGAGGACGACGCGTGCTGGCGGTAAGCGGTCTGGCGGATTCAAGCGCGTTCTACGCGATGCTGCGCGAACTCGACGCGGACCTGGTCGGCGTTTTCGATTATCCGGATCATCACGCCTACACGAACGCCGACTGGCAGGCTATGGTGAACGCGATGCGCGACACCGACCTGGTCGTTACGACCGAGAAGGACCTGGTCAAGCTGGAGCGGTTTCCGTTCCCGCGCGATTCGCTATACGCTCTCAGGCTTGAAGTGACGATGGACGCGGCCGATGCGCGCGCGCTCGACGAGTTGATACTGGATCGCATGACCGCAGCCTCGACGGCGGCGGATGCATAGAAGACGAAGGAAAATGCCTGGAGGAATTTTGCGATGGCGCTGAGTCAGGAACTGCTCGACATCCTGGCGTGCCCGAAATGCAAGGGCGACCTGCATCTCAACGACAAGCAGGACGGCCTGGTCTGCAGCGCTTGCAGACTCGAGTATCCGGTGCGCGATGACATTCCAATCATGCTGATCGAGGAAGCCAAGCCGATCGCGTGACCAATCCGCGGCGCGCGGCCGGCCGGCTTTCCGCGATGAAAACGATCGACTCCCCGCGCGCCCGCCAGTTCGCATGGCTCGCGATGGGCATCTACATCGTCGGGCTCGGCATCTCGGCAACGCTTCGCGCGCAGGGCGACTTCAACGTTTACCTTCGCGCGGGCCATCGCGCACTTCACGCCCTCGCGATCTATCCGCCGGCCGACTCCGATCGTTTTCTCTACGCACCGATCTTTGCGATCGGGTTCGCACCGCTCGCGGCGCTGCCGCGCCATGTTGCGCAATTTGTCTTCTTCGCGGTCAACGCATTTTCACTGATCGAATTGGTCATCGGCGCGGGCGTGATTCTGTTCGGCCGTGAGCGGCGATTGCCGGCCGCGCTGATCGTCGTCCCGGTGCTGCTGTCATCCCGATTCATCGACAACAACTTCGAGCACGGCCAGATAAACCTCCCGACCCTGGCGTTGATCGTGTGGGCGATCATTTACGCCGACGAGTCTCGCGACGGGTGGGCGGGCCTGATGCTTGCGGCGGCGATACTGATCAAGCCGTTCGCGGTGCTGGTGGCGCTGCATCTTGCGATTAGCCGGCGTTTCGCCGCGCTCGGATGGGCGGTGGTGGCGGGAATCGCGCTGATCGTCGTACCAATCGTGATCTTTGGACCGCGTGGATGGATCGATCAAACCGGCGCGTACCTGACGGCGATCGCTTCGATGACGAATCGATATCGCACGATGCTCACCAACCAGTCGGCGGTGTCGGCGGTCGCGCGCTTGATGAGTCTTCGCATCGGCGCTGACGCGGAAACGTCTTCGGCCGCAACGATTGCCGGAATGGGACTCGAGATAATTCTCGTGGCGGCAGTGTTGCTCTGGGACGCGATGAGCCGTGAGCGTGGAAAGTTCGCGGGGCGGCTCGCGCTGTGCGGCTTGTTCTGCCTGATGCCCTCGTTCGCACCGATTTCGTGGAAAAGCTACTACGCGGCGATGCTCGTGCCTTACATGGCGCTGACCGCGGCGCTGTGGACCGATCGGGACGGCGCCGAGCGCCCGCCGATTTCGGTGTGGACGCTGTTCGCGCTTTCCGTGTTACTCAATCTTGCGACCGGAAACTATTTGAACCGCATCGCCCTCTTTTACTCGGCGCATTTCCTTTCATCGCTGCTCGCGCTCGCCGCCGTGTTCGCGTTGTGGCTGCGAAGCGGGAGCGACGACCGAGAAGCGCGCATGAGCCAGGCATCCCAAGCGTGAGACCGCCGTCACAAATGCAGTGGCGCTCGCTTCCAGACTTTTCGGCGTTCAAGATCGGCCGCGGGGAACTCGTGATCCATCGCGATATCGCCGCTCATGCCGCGGAGATCGTGAAAAGGCTCGGCGAGCTGGTGGCCGCATCGGAAGCGGGTGCGGGAAATCGCCAGAGCGCATTCCGGCTGAAGCTCGAGGGCGGGCTCGAGCTGTTCGCGCGCCGGGGCCGGCGTGGCGGAATGATCGGTTCGATTCTGAGCGACGTTTACGTGGGTATGACGCCGCGCCCGCTGACTGAACTCGCCGTGACGGTTGAAGCGATGCGGCGCGGGATTCCGGTGGCAGAGCCGATGGGCGCCATGATCGAATGGATCGGTCCCGCTCTCTATCGAGGATTTTTTCTGACTCGTGCGGTGCGCGGAATGACGCTGTGGGAGTTCCTGAAGACGGACGACGATCCGACAGTTCGAAGTCACGTTCTCGGGCAGGCGCGCGCGGCGATCGACACGATGCACAAGCAGGGGCTCTTTCACGCCGATCTCAATCTGCACAACATCCTGGTGACGCAAGCGCGCGAGAGTTTCACCGTGATTATTATCGATCTGGACAAGGCGCGGCTCTACGATGCGCCGTTGCCGGCTGCGATGCGCCGGGCCAACGCGGCGCGCCTGGTACGGTCGGCGCGCAAGCTCGATCCATCCGGGCGGTTTATCGACGCAGCCGCGCTGGCAATTCTGCAGGGCTGAGCCCTGCACCGCAGGGGGTGACCCCTGCACCCAGTATTAAGGCCGCCCGCCGCTGGCGGGCGCGGCCCCTGCACCCTCAGTGAGAAGACGCGAAAATCTGCGCAGCGCATCTTTTCGCGACTGCGCGATGGAACAGTCCGCGGGCGCGGGTTCCCTTTTTTATTCGCGTTTCAGCGCGATCGCGTCGATCTCGATTCGCGCGTGGCGCGGCAGCGCCGCCACCTGCACGGTCGAGCGCGCCGGATACGGCGGATCGAAATGCTCTGCGTACACGCGGTTGACGATTTCAAAGTCGGCGAGATCGATCATGAAGATGGTGGTCTTGACCACGTCGACGAAATCCAGTCCCGCAGCCGCGAGCACTTCGCCGAGGTTCTGGAGCACGCGCCGAGTCTCGAATTCGATCCCGCCTTCGACCAGAGCGCCCGACGCCGGGTCGAGACCGACCTGCCCGGAGCAAAAGACCATCCCGTGTTGCTCGACCGCCTGCGAATACGGACCGATCGCGGCCGGCGCCTGCCTGGTGTGAATCGAGGTTTTCATTTTTGCATCAATGGCGATTGCCGTTTTGCTGGCCGAGGCGCGACACGCGCATGACGCCGTCGATCGCGCCGATCGAATTCATCAGGTTGTTCAATTGACGGGCGCTGCTCACGCTGACCTCGAAGACCGCCAGCGCGCGTCCGTCGGCGCCGTGAGTCTTCACTTCGGCGGTCGATATATTCACGCCCGCCGAGGCGATCGCCTTGGTCATCGCGGCGAGCAAGCCCGGCTGATCGGCGCATAGCACTTCGAGCCGAATCGGGCGCGGCGCTTCCTCGCCGTCCTTCCATACCACGGGCACGCGCCGATCCGGATCGGTGTTGAGCGCATGCGCGCATCCCGCGACGTGCACCGTAACGCCGCGACCGCGCGTGATGAAGCCGGTGATCGCCTCGCCCGGCAGCGGATTGCAGCATCGCGCGAATCGCACCAGCATGTCGCCGACGCCCGAGACCACGACCGCACCGCTGGCGGATTTGCGCGCTTCCTTGGCGGCGCGCTCTCTTTGCGCGGGACCGAGCGGCGTCGGCAGTTTCTCGGGACGATAGAGTTTCAGCTCCGCCGGTGTCAGCAATTTCGCGAGCAACTGGGCGGGCGTGATTATTCCGTAGCCGACCGCGGCGAGCAGGCTTTCGACGTCGCGCTGCGAGAACTCGGCGAGCACTGCGTCGAGCCGCTTGCTCGATCTAAGCTGCGTGACGCTGAGCTTGACGGGTTCGAGCTCGCGATCGAGCAGCGATATTCCGAGATCGCGGGAGCGTTCCGCTTGTTGACTGCGCAGCCATTGACGGATGCGCGATTTCGCGCGCGCGGTGGCCGCGTAGTTGGTCCAGTCCTTGCCCGGCACCTGCTTTTCTGAGGTCAGCACCTCGACCGTATCACCCGATCGAAGCCGGTAGCGCAGCGGCACCATCCGTCCGTTGACGCGCGCGCCGGCGAGATGGTTGCCGACCTGGGAGTGGATTCGGTAGGCGAAGTCGATCACGGTCGAGCCGAGCGGAAAATCGAAAACGTCGCCCTTGGGCGTGAAGACGAAAACTTCCTCGGGAAACAGATCGTCCTTGACGGTGGAGAGAAATTCCTGGGGGTCCTTGAGATTCTGCTGCCATTCGATCAGGCGCCGCAGCCATGCAAAGCGCTCGGTCTCCTTGACCTCCCTGGAGTTGCCATCCTTGTAGCTCCAGTGCGCCGCGATTCCTTCCTCGGCCACCTTGTGCATCTCGCGCGTGCGAATCTGCACTTCCATCCGCTGGCCGCGCGGACCGATCACGGTGGTGTGCAGCGACTGATACATGTTGGCCTTGGGCAGCGCGATGTAATCCTTGAAGC
>Ga0187880_1002709_pt1 | contig 13721 bp, 16 predicted proteins | sample June2016WEW_19_4_FD_132998 | JGI IMG/M metagenome (GOLD analysis project Ga0187880, IMG submission 132998) | Peatland microbial communities from SPRUCE experiment site at the Marcell Experimental Forest, Minnesota, USA - June2016WEW_19_40 | ecosystem: Environmental > Terrestrial > Soil >...
GCGTGGATGGTGGTCACCGATCCGTCGTGCCCGGTGTTCATGGCCTGCAGCATGTCAAGCGCTTCCCCCCCCCGCACTTCGCCGATGACGATGCGGTCCGGACGCATCCGCAGTGCGTTCATCACCAGCTCGCGCTGATGGACCGCGCCCTTGCCTTCCACGTTGGGCGGGCGGCACTCCAGGCGGACGACATGTCTCTGCTTCAATTGCAGTTCGGCCGAGTCCTCGATGGTGACGATGCGTTCGCGCTCCGAGATGAAGCCGGAAAGAACATTCAGCAAGGTAGTTTTGCCGGCGCCCGTTCCCCCCGAAACCACGATGTTCAGCCGGGCCTGCACCGCCTTCTTCAGGACCTCGAGCATCTCCACGGTATAGGCGCCTTTGGCCAGCAGGTCTTCTGCGGTGAGCGGCGAGGAACCGAAGCGGCGTATGGAGAGAATGGGGCCATCGACGGCCAGCGGCGGTATGATCACGTTGACGCGCGAGCCATCGGGCAGACGGGCGTCCACCATGGGAGAGGATTCATCGACCCGGCGCCCCACCCCGGAGACGATCTTGTCAATAATGTGCATCAGGTGGACATTGTCCTTGAACACGACCTTAGTCTCCTCCAGCACGCCATTGCGTTCGACATAGACCGTCTGATAGGTGTTCACCAAAATGTCGTTAACCGTGGGATCCTGCAAAAGAGGTTCCAGCGGACCAAAGCCGAAGACCTCATCCATCACTTCGCGGGCCAGAGCATCGCATTCCAGGGCGCTGAGCGGGACCTCCTGTTGGCCGATGAGCTCATGAATGACACCCAGGAGTTGCTGCCGGCTGCGTCCATCCGGCAGCCGCATCAATTTATCCAGGTCCAGCCGCTTAATTAATTCGCGATGAATACTGGACTTCAGTTCCTGCGCTCCCTTGGAGAGTATCTGGGACGCCCGGTCCTTCCGCTCCATCAGCGAACGGGGCGGCAGCGCGAGGTTCAAAACGGATTCGGCCATAGCATCGTTCCTCAAAGCTCTTCTTTCCATGCCCAGTTAATTCCAAAACGCGAATCGGCGTTTGCTTTCCGTGGGGGCAGCCTCGGCCGGGACCAGGGTGGACGCCCAGTTCTTGATTTGGCTGGCGAATTCCGACCTCTTCTCCGGTGAGATCGGCTCGCCTCTCTCCACCGCCCGCTTCAGGTCCCCTGAGCTGATGGGTAGAGCGATGGCCACCGGATGCCGGATGGCCTTCTCGATCTGCTCCAGGGTTACGCTGCAATCGGACTCATGCTGATTGATGACCACTTTCAGTTTCTCCGGCTGCACATACCATTCCAGCAGGCGGTCCACGTAGCGGGCCAGGTCCCGCAAGGCCGGCACCTCGGGCGTCGCCACCAGGAAAAGTTGGTTGCAGCCGGCGATGGCGGTTTGGTTCAACTCGCCCAGGCCGCTGGGGCAGTCGATCAGAACATAGGGATAAACCTTGGCGAGAAACCGGATCGCTTGCCCCAGCGCATCCGCAGAAATGAGATCGGTTTCGCTCAACGAGTCGGGCGACAGCAGCACATCCACGCCACTGGAATGATGGGCAACATAGCCGTTCAGCAGGCTGAGGTCGAGCCGCGTGACGTTGCGCAGCAGCTCGTGAAAGTTGTAGCGGTGCGAGCCCATGCCCAGCAGCAGGGCCACGTGTCCGAGGTGGGGATGCAGGTCCAGAATGAGCACCTTCTGGGCGTGCCGCCGGGCCAGAAACGTCCCCAGGTGAATCGCCGCGGTAGTGCTCCCCGCGCCTCCTCTTACGCTGAGAAAGGCCAGAACCTGGCCCACAGCCTGGCCTGGGCGAAGCGGAGACGACAGCCAGCGGGCCCGCAATTTTTGTAGGCAGGTTGACAGTTGACCGGTCTGCAAGGGTTTGGTGAGATACTCGCTGCAGCCGGCCCGCATCGCCTGCAGGATAAGGCCGGGATTCTCATCTCCGGAGAGGGCGATCAGCGCCGTCCTGCCGTTGAGCATGGGCTGGAGGTTGGTGGCAGCCTGCACCGCCAGGTCCTTGCCCTTGTCGAAGTCGATCATGCAAATCAAAGCCTCAGCCCCCTCCAGTTGTTGCTCCAGTTGTGCATGCGACAGGTTTTGCGGGTAATCGGGAAACGCACTGAGAAACTTGACGCTTTCCTGCATGGCCGCTCGTTTTGCGGTCTCAGTCGCTTCCGGGTCCAGTCCAACCGTAATCAGGCATAGACTTCCACCCTCGGTATGGGGAGTCACCGAGATCACGCCACACTCCTTCACTAATGCATATCGGCAGACGGCCCTCGGGGCGTTATTTTCGTTCCGCCCGTAGTCCCTGGTACTGTCATTGGAACGTCGTCGTGGAGCGTTTATCGCCGGTGATGGTTTCCACCTCATAAGGGTGGGTCGCGGCCACATGGGCGCGCGCCACCGCTGGAGCCGGGGAGCGTGCCTCGCTCGAGATCTCACCCACCCGCACCGGCACCGCTGCGATCCGCCCGCGGTCGGCCCCATTGCGCAGCACGAAATGGATGGAGCCCTGGGTGCTCGCCAGCACCAGCTTCTGGGTGTCCTCTGGCTTCAGCAGCAAGGTCACGACGCTGACGTTTTCCGCCTTCCCCCCAGGTTCTGGCTCGGCTCTTTGACCCACCGTGAGAACTTCGACATCCTGCAGAACGATTTGCGTACCCGGACTGGAAATCGCCTCATTGTGGAAGGTGACCAGCACATCCACATGACAACCGGGGAACAGGAATCCGGCCACCCCGATAACTTCATCGGAGCGCACCGAAGCGGCCCGCATGCCATCCGGGATTTTGACCGTAAGGCCTATGCCGGAGCCCGCGGCCGCCAAATATCCCTCCAGCACCGGTTGCCGCGCGGCCATCGGGTAGACCAGGGCCCGGCCAGAGATGTCTTCAATCTTGTTAAACGCGCCTGGCAGAGGCACTTTTACCGGCCATTCCACCAAGGTGAGGTTCTCCGGCTTAAGCAGCTCGCCGGCCGGCAAAGGCCGTGACACAGCGACATATTGCTGGGTAGCTTGGGCAGCGGGGCGCCCATTTTTTCCATTGATCCGGCGGGTAAGAAAATAGGTGAGGGCGCCGGAAAGCAACAACGCAGATAAGAGGGCGACAAGCAGTCGGCGGGGGTTCATTTCATTGACTCAGCGGGGCCCGGAATAAAGTCCTGGCGATGCCCGCCCCTTCCGCAGTCCGGGGGGTGCGGTGGCGAACCAATCCACCCCCGCACAACCCAGCCTGGTGAGGGCCATAACCTGTCTGCTTTCGCGTTCCCGTCTCTATGGCCCGGCTTAGACGGGAGGGTTGATGATTTGGACCTCGCTTGCCGCAGACCCACTGCCCATCGAGTCTGCGGCCGCTTTCATGCTGACTAGGCCGCACCCAGTGCGGTACTTATCGACGTAAACAGGGTCCCAATTGCGGTTGAGACGGCCTTCATGCTGGTCACGGCGCCAAGGGCAATCAAAGCAGCGACCAGAGCGTACTCGATCAGATCCTGACCGGACTCGTCCTTATTCAGGTTCCTGAGAAGTTTCCACATAATGCAACCTCCAATGCGGGCATGTACCCGGCTCGATTAACTTCCTAGGCCACGTGCCAGTCATGCCGATACGGAGCCCAGCAGCGCCCCGCAAGCGCGCGGCTGGGACCGGTTGCACAGGAGCGGAATGCATTGGCAACGACGGTACGACAGCAGTAGCGCCTTACGGTGCTGTTATGTTCATCGGCCTGGGGGCAGGAAACTTGAGGCGGGTTGGGGCGCCCATGACGCCCCGAGAGGACTCTCTCGTTCACCATTTCAACCCAAGGCCGGAGAGGAGCGCCCCGGGGTCTGCCCAGTCAGGTGAGGTTTTCCGGGAACCGATGCGCTGGTAGATTGTCCGCATGGCCGGTTCTGCCGGGCGCTCCACCCGAGCTTGCTTGGCTTGGATGGGTTGTTGCAACCCCTTGCTCGTGCTTAGCTTGGTTTTGGATTCAAGGTCTGGTTCACGCGGTCGGGATCGCGGGCAATGAGGGTTAGATACGCCCGCGTTGGCTGATCTGGCTGCGCCCGACCCTGTTCCCAATCCCGTAGCGTACCCAGAGGAATGTGATAGCGGGCCGCAAATTCCTCTTGGGTCAGATCCAAAGCCCGGCGGATAATTTTCGCCTGTGGGGTTCGCTTCATCCGCTTTAGGTCGATTGCCGTGAGCGGCTGGGCGTCGCGATCGGCGCGCGCCGCGCGCTCAATGGCCTCAGCGGTCATCGGCCGTGGAAGCTTAGCTGTTTTGCCGGAAGTAGTCGTCTTGCTCACGTTGCGTTGCTCTCCGAGCTGAAATAATGCGAATGCGGTCCTCGCGTTCTGTGTAGGCTACAAACAACAGCACATGACCTTCCGCCATGCCGATGATGACAAAACGCTGCTCGCCATAGTCTTCACGCTCGTCGCGGCGCTCGACGGCGAACGGGTCTTTGAATACCGTCGTCGCTAAATCGAAGCTCACTCCGTGGGCTTCGAAGTTGGCCTCGGCTTTGGCCTCGTGCCATTCAAATTGCAATTTCATAATACTACGGGATACCAGTAGTCCTGTCGACTATTAGGAAAAACCTCGAGCAGCTTGATCGTGGGCGCCTGTTCTTCGTAACTGGATTTCTAGTTCTCCAGGCTGGAGAACTTTTTCTCTTCCGCCGCCATGTGCAGCCGCATCCTGCGCGTGAGGTCTTTGCCGTCTCTCTTCAACTGGTTGACGGCATTCTCCAGGTCGCTGGTCTGGCTCAGATGCTCGATGGTATCGCGGAAACTCTCCAGTCGCACCCGCATTTCGCTGTGCTGGCGCTTCATCTCGCGGGCGAACGAAGCCAGCTCCGGACTCATCTTCGCGATGGTTGCCAGCACCGTGGTTTCTTCATGCTGGTAGTGCTTAGGAAGCCACTCCGCCATCCATTTGCCGCGACTTATCGCCTGGTTGGCGGTGGCAAGATCGGTGAAAACCTCGGCATAGCAGGCCATCTGTTCCAGGGCGGCATCCATCTGGTCCAACTGCGCCACCAGTTCCTGGTGTTCTTGATGAATGCTGAGGGTCTCTTCGTGGAACTTCGGATCCAGGCTTGCCATGGTGCACCTCGCCAGCTCGATGGTCGTCCTGCGGCGCCACCTCGGCAGTGACCGAAATCACTTGCCGGCGTGATGTTCGGCGGTCGCCTCCCGCGCACAAAGAAAACCGGAGCTGCCAGGGCCCGGCCCTGGGTGCGTTTCGTGCGCCTCGGCTTACTTCTTGCCTTGCACCGCCGCCAGGCATTGCCCAAACAGGTCCAGTAAATGCTGGGCATAGTCCTCGGCTTTGGAAACGGTGCCGCCCTTGAACCCGGCCTCCGGCGAACCGGTCTTCCCATAGCCGGTGGTGACGGCGATGAATTTCATCATGTCAAGGGCAATGTCTTCGTTACGCCGCATGATCGCGTTACCGATCCCGTGTTCCTCCATAAGTGCTGGCCTCCTGCTGCGCCGGCTTTTAGCGCCGACGGGCAAGAATCATAGCAGAGAGTCGGACCTCATACCTCGAACCCAACGTGGCACACTCGGCCCACGATGTAATCGTGATAACTCCGGCCGCGTTCGATGCGCACCAGTTCCACGGGGTGCTGCGGATTCTGCGGACGCAACACCAGGTGATCACCGGAAACTGAGGCGTAGCCGATGAGACTGCGGGCCTCGGCATGCACCGCGTAGATGTTGGGTCGAAACCGGCGGTACGGTTGCAAGGAATTGTAGTGGCGATCCACCAACAGGGTCGCGCCGGCAGGGATGTGGGGAAACATGCCCGCCGCCGCCCTGGCGTCGAGTCTAAGCAGCACGAAGCGCAGCCACTCGCTGCGATTGCTGGCATCGTTGGGCTTCAGCCGGCGCAAAAATGACCTGCTGAAACTGCGGCTGTCGTGCACCTGCTCGGGCGTGAAGCGAGGCAGGCGGGCGGCTTGCTCCCCACTCACCACGGCCACGTTCTCCAATCCCCCGGCCGGGAAGGCCACCTGCTGCTGGAGGTCTTTGAGATCGGCCAAGTCCAGCACCCCGATGTTCAGGGTCTCCAGCAGCCGGTCCATGGATTCCAGGCTGAGACCGCGGCGGGCGTTGAGGAAGTTGGAAAGATGGCCTTGCTGAAACCCGGCCTCGCGGGACAAGCCGCTTCCGGTCATCTCCCTGCGGTCGATGCGGGCCCGGATATGCGCACGCAGTTTGTCTTGCAGGTCTTGGAGTCGCATGCAAGCCTTGGAGTCTCAGGGCCAATTGTATTTTCTAAAAGCTATATATGTACTTTAGTAATATTCCCAGAGCAATAAACTGTTGACTGCGCAGGTTCCCTATGCCACAGTCGAAATGTCACCAGGTCCTGTGGTTCTGGCCGAGGTAAATGGACCATGATGGAGACCGAAGCAAAAGATGAGGAAAGAATATTCGCCGAGTTGCGGCGCAAAATCAGGCAGGCCGAGCTGCTTTCAGCGGCCACGGAGAAGCTCCTGCGCAATCTGCGCTTCTCGGGAAGACTCAGTGTCGTCGTGAAAAACGGTTGCATTCTGAAGTCCGGATATGAAGAGGGTTATTTCAGCCGCCGGCAAGATGAGCGGATGATACCTTGAAATCCAATGGCAGATGCGCGGCGAGGATCATGCTTGCGTTCGCGCTTAGTGATGTCAATTGTCCGCGTCCCTGCCCGCATCGCGTTTTGCACGTAACCAAATAACCACTAACAGGTCATCGTAACTGAAACGAGCCCTGTGCGCAGGCCCTGATCGTAACCCGGCCTGTCGCCAGGGCTCCTCGTTTTATGACGAGAGGAAGTTAGGAACACCCCATGCAACTCTCTACGTACGAACTGAAATACTGTGAACGGTGCGGCTCGCTGAGACTGCGCCCGGCCGCGTCTGCCGAAACCTATTGCGAACCGTGCGAACAAATGCTGGCCAACTACTCGCTTCCCAACCATGCGCAGCGGGCGAGTCTGCTGCTGTGCAAGTCGCGGCCGAAATCCGTCGCAGCGCCGATGGTATCCGGCGATACACCATCCGGGGTGCCGTTTGGGAGGCTGCAATGAAGGACCTTCAGTTAGCGCCTTCGCAGTTACGGCTGTTCCACCCCGCCCACCCGGCTGTCGAAGAGGGCGACGAGATCGATCCCCGCCCGGAAATTTCATGCTACCGGGGACAGACCTTCGCCATCGTGCGGCATTTCTTCGAGATCTCCTCGCAAGTGGGAAGGCTTCCCTCGTTGCTGGGGCGGGAGTTTTTCCGCGCCCGCGTCACTCACCACGCCATTCCCAGCTTCGAAGACCAGGCGGTCTTCGTGCGCGATGTCGAACTCTGTTTTGCCCGGCTCAGCGAGCCGCACGCCGAGATGATTACCCTGGTCGCACTGTATTCTTTCTCCCGCGACGAAGTAGCGGAGATGCTGCGCGCCAGCAAAACCTGGGTAAACCATCGGGTCGCCGAAGCCCTGGACGCTCTCGGTGAAATCTTTTTGCAGGCCCGCCTGCTGCGCGCGGACCATCCTGATCGCCGGCAGTGCCAGGTGACAAACCGCTCCATACCGCGTGACGTCGCTGCCCCATACGGGAGTCACTCGGGCGCGGCCGTCAGGGGCGGCCCTGCGCGCAAGCCAGTCGTGCAGGCACAGCAGCCGCCAGCGGATCGGTGTCAGGCGAGGCCGGCCTGAGGCGAGGCCGGAAAGATCACCGGGAGGGGTTTTGTTGGTTGGTGAATGCCGATTGCGGAATACCAGCAGGCGCCGGCGCACTCGAACCGGGGGCCCCTTTGCGAGGCGCATCAGCGTCAACGAAAACCCAGGTTCTTCCGTCGTCAGTGCGTCCGGTGGTCGAGCGTCCGTAAGCGCACCATGCCCGGAACGCGTTCGAGAAATAAGGAGCGGGCCACTTCAAACCGTTGAACTGCTCGGCGACGGCGGCAGGTTCAACTGACAACGGATCATGCGGCACGGCGGCAGCATCTACGTCGGGATTGAATGCGGTCATCTTCGCTGGATCGTAATCCGCAGGCCGGTCCGCTCGCTTCACCGCCCTCCGACGCACAATGCTTCTTTCAGCCTCAATCACAATTTCGGCCGCCTGAAAGCTCACCCTGGCCCGGTACACGACTTCACCGTTCAATTGGTCGGGGCGAAACCATAAGTACGGGCCGTCTAACCTGGTCCAGTCGTGTTCGTACTTCCGTGCAACCAGGGTCGTGTCGCTGATTACGTCCGCCAGCTCAATCCATGACGGGTTCCATTCCTTCTGGTCCGCGGCCAGATAGACAGGGAACTGCTCGACCTCGAAGGTTGCACCGCTCCTCTTAATTACGACCACGTCGGCTCTTTCCTCAAACTCACCTCTGGCCAGGGGTTCGTCAATGTTGGCGGGGAGATATAGAAGAAGGGTCGCCGTTTCACTGTCGGAAATCCGCCGCGGCAACTGGTGCCTGAGGCGGTTGGTGAAGTCCACCATGTCCGGTGGCGGAGAATCCGTTTTGTCGGCCCATTTCGTCTCCATCCGAACCAAGGCAAGGGTCATGGCATACAACTGCAATGCCTGCTTAAACGACAATCGTCTCTTCGGCGTCCGATACTTCACTCCTTTTCGTGTGGCCGTGGCGTCCGTCAACTTGTCCAGGGCTTTGCGCAGCTCATCCAGCTTCCAACTGGAATAATCCTCCAGCGCCATGGCTGGCTCTAATTCGTTGTGCAGGTTCTTCAGCGGACCGGAGAGTTGAGATTCAGGAAGCGACCCAATCATGCACAGTAACGGCATGGGGCTGAAAGAGGGATCTTCGTTGGCAAAGCTGGCAAAGAATCGCCGATCGGCGGGATCGTCAGGGTGGACTCTCTTTTCGGGCCCCTCCAGACTGGTACCCAGACTTGGGTAGTACTTATGAATCAGTTCCCAGCCCGTTTGGTTCACCGTTATGAGAGCTTCGCTGACTCGGGCCACCGGCTCGGCTTTGCTGTCGTATGCGTCGATGTCCTCGCGATGAAGCCCTAGCATGCTATAGGGAAGCGTTGGCCTGTCGGGATTTTGTCTCTTCTGGGCCGCAACTCCCCAAACCGAGCCAGGCAACAAACCCGCAATAAGCATCCCGGCGATACGAACTTCTATCCAGCCAACCATTCCGGCGACCTTTATTCGCTTGTCAGCGGAAGACCCTTCTCTCGCCATTCGCGAATGCCGCCGTCCATGGAGGCGACATTGGTATATCCCATTCTTTGCAGGGCGTCAGCCGCCAGCGCCGAGCGAAACCCGCCACCGCAGTACAAAACCAAGGGGGTACCCAGGTCAGGCACGCGCTGCTCCACGTCGCGTTCGATGATTCCTTTGCCCAGATGCACGGCCGCCGGCAGGTGGTCCTTCGCCCATTCGTTGTCTTCGCGGACATCGATGAGGAGAAAATCTGCCTTGTCGTCCAGCATTTGCTTAACGTCGTCCACGGTTACTTCGCGGACACGCTGCCTGGCGGTGTTGACGATGTCGAGAAATCGCGGCGAGTGATGAGGTGCCATGCGCAACATGATAGCGCGAAAGAATAGCGGCCGCGGCGGAGTTTTCTATCCGGCGTGGACCTCGCGCCTGGGGCACAAGCTCTGCAGGGCATCACACCTGATTAATGAAGGTGCATACCCAGGAACTTCGCATCATTAAGATCTCTTGAGTCCCCGCAGCGCGGCGGACCGCCCAGCGGGTTGTAGTCGAAAAAGTTGTGCGGCACCATTTCGAAGCCAAGCCAGTGGACCAGGGTGATACCGGTTCGGTCACCGCTGCCCATCTGGTTGTCGGCATCGGTGGGCTCATGGTGCGTCGATCCGAAATACCACAGCACGATACCGTCGCCCGTCCCACCTAGCGGCTGGTTGTTCAGGTACTGCAGCAGATAACTGTTAGGGTTGTACCACGTGTAGAGCCAGTCGTTGTAGCCGGAGCCAGTACCGTCTTCGCCTGGATTATCGTTGGTGAGATCCTGGTCGTGCTGCGTGAAGGTTTCCTGGAAGTGGCCGGTGCCCTGGGCATTGTAAGGGTAGAATTGGTAACCCACCAGATGCCCGTAGTCGTTGGCTTGGGTTTGACTCTGGACGATGGGGCTGCTGAATTGCAGCGGATTCCAATCCGTGGTCTCTTCGTTGGGAATCGGCTGGAAGGAATCGGTAGCGATATAGCCGTTCGCATCCTCGACGTGAACGAACTCTACTGCTTCGTTGTCGTCCCGTCCTAAGAGCTTAGTACTCACCCGCCAAAATCCGTTGTGAACATGGGCCTTCGAGGTACCTCCGGGAAGGTTGAAGCCGGTAGCGCCACTGCGGAAGGTAATGCGGCCGTCCTCGTGGAAGGTGTACTCGATGATGTAGTCGTAGTTGAAGGCGTCGAAAACCGACCACACCACAACCTCCTGGATACGCCGCCGCACGCGGTTGCCAGACTCTTTGCACAACCATCCGATTCCCTCGTCACGGCATTCGACCCCGACTTTGGGTACGCTATCGCGCACGTAGCCACTTCCCATCTGCGACCGAAAGTAAACCAGCGCGGCATTTTGCGCCGGCAGATCGGCGGGATCCATCTGGTCCATGCGGTCGTTGCCGAACGACATGTCGTAGTAGGTCTCGCTGCGATCGTCGTAGGGAACGAACATCTCCGCCATGCCCGCGCGCTTGATGATGTATTGTGGCGAGGCGTACTGCGCCCCTTGGATGGAAACATCGAGCGCCTGAGTGCCCTTCAGACCCATGTTGCGCAAGCCGAAGCGCCAATGCGTATTAGGGTAGTCGATGCGCAGGTAAAGATCTTGGTGCAAGAATACGCCACCATCGGAATAGTCCTCTTCCGTTACCTGACAGCCATTGCCGTTGATGATGATGCGGTCAGTGGCGCGCACAGAAGGGATTGTCAGGAAGAAGATCGCCAGCGCGGTGCAGCCCGCAAGCAGAAAACGTGCGCTTCGCTGTCGCCACAGGAGCCCGGTCGCCATTACGATTGTCGCGGCACAAACAGTTAAGCTAAGCGTTAACGGCGTGGGAGGAAGGGGAATCGCTGGAAGGTTCATATTCAATCGCCTCGTCAGGAAATGCGGTTCCTTTGCAGTGAAGAAAAGTCGCAGTCGCAGTGGATGCCGGACCGCACCCCAAATTCCGGTGAAGGAATGGTAGTACGTTTCTTGGTTTTGGCAAGGGAATTCGTGGTCGTGAGGGCTTGCAGCGCAGTGTCTCCATCGGGGTCCGACCGCTTGTTTTCCCCCGTGGGTACGCGCACTTGGTTGCGCCACCAACACTAAGGAACTGTCCCGCCCCTAGCTAAAACCGGGCTAGAGCGGGGCACAAAGATGTTGATCTTCGGGAAGAATCAAACGTCCTCGTCGTCCTCCTCCTCCAGTTCTTCGCCGGGATATTGGGCCTCGTAGTAGAACTCCAGGTCCTTATCCAGCTTGGCCCAAAATGCGGCATCCCGAACCGAAGGCGAGTCGTCGCGCAAGGCATGCTCGCGCGACGTAGCCCGCAGGGTGAGCATCTGGTTCAGCGCATCCAGCAGGCCCCAATCGTCGGCGCGCCAGCTGGCCACCGGCTTGTTCTTGTAGGCCAGCATTTTCCGGGCAAGTTCGCCGGTCTTGATGTTGCGAAGTACGGGATATAGCTCGGCCCACAGCCGTGGGGTGTACTCGTCGTCCACGAAACGCAGTGGCATTTCCATGGTGCCATTTTGATTGCCCTTCGCGAGTAGGGCAAGCTTTATGTTTATAAAGCGCCTCCCGCGACACCTGCGGGGCGGAAATGCTTGCGGGATAGGACCGGACTACGAAGTCCGATCAGAACAGGTAGATCAGGTTGATGGCCGACGTGAACTGCCGACCAACGAGGGTGTCCCGCCGCTGGAACACGTCTTGGTTTGACAGGTCCTGACGAAATTCCCCGCGGATGACAAACTTGCCGTCCAGCTTCTTCAGCCGGGTGTTGATGTCTGAGAACTTTGCCGCCATGTCGTATTCGGGGGTCAACGTATATCCCTGAAGAGTCTGCGGCACTCCAGTACGGGTGCCCCCACCGTCGTTGAAGACCTCGCCCCGGAAGGCGAGCGAGAATGGCTTGGTCAGGTTGTACTTGGCGTATCCGGCAAGGCCTTTCCAGATTGCGTCATGGCCCAGCGATACTCCGTTCTCTTCGTGAGCGTAAAGCGCATCGAAGCCAAGGTTCAGCTTCGCAGTCGTTTTCCAGCTTCCCACCACTTCGTAGGCGCTGCGCCGGTCGTAATCGTCCTTGGGACGTTCCGGGCCATGAATAAAATTGAAGTACAGCGCGGTGCTTTTGGTTGGAGTGATCGTGATTTGCCCGCCCACCGAGTAGCCATGATTGAACCTTTGAAACTCATCCCATCCATTGGTCACTAGCAGCACTCCGGAGATCTTGCTGGTGAAGGCGTAGGTGGCCTTCACGCCGGTGTGGGTAAACGGCACACCGAAGCCGAAGATAAATCCCCGGCTAAATTCGTCGTTGTAACCGTCGTACCCTCCGATGACCTCCGATCCCATGTGCGTGGCAAACTTCCCGGCATCGAATCGCAGACCTTTCCCCAGCGGCACGTTGTAGCTGAGGTACAACTCGGGAATATCGACGTGGTGCGCAATCCCGGTCTCGCAGCTTCGGAACAAACCGTAAGCCGCAGTGACCTCGGGAACACCAGAGCCGGCGAGCAGGTTGAAGCGGAAGCCAAACTGGTTGGGCTTTTCAATGGCCCGCTGGATCACCAACTGGGCCACGTCGAGCTGGGGCTCGTTATCGTTGAAGTCGAAAACGCGGAATTGGTTCAGGCGGGAATCAGGCTGGTTGATGTTGTAGCTGTACGATAGCGACAGGAAACCGTCGGTGGTGATGCCGCGCCACCAGGGGCGGGTTTCCGGAGTGCCGGCCGGATTAGCCGAGGCCAGACCTGCGGCGACGGGATTCTCCTGCGCACCCAAAAACAGGGGTGAGATGATCATCACCCCTGCCAAGGCGATACTTCCCAAGAACCGGCCAAACGCGTTGAGCGGCTCGGCCATCGCTACTTTCTGCTGCCGACCAGTTCTCCCTTTTCGTCCACCTGTTCGATCAGATTGTGCGGTTCGCCTTGGAACAACTCCTCCACTTCCAGGGTCTCGTAGGCGTGCTCGCCGTGAATCGATTCATCCAGACCGAGCTCTTCGCTCATCTCGGTCACCTTGACGGGAGTGAACAGGTTAATGACCCACAACATGCCGTAGGTGAAAGCGAATGCCCATACGGACGAGAAGATCACCGCAACCAGTTGTTTCACGAAGAACGACGGATTGCCATACAGCAAACCGTTCGTCCCGGCGGCGGGGTTGAACGCCTTGTTGGCGAACAGTCCCAGCATAACGATGCCGAGGAAACCACCGACTCCGTGCACACCCCAAACATCGAGGGCGTCGTCCCAGTGCAGACTGTTTTTCATTTCGACCGCGAAGTAGCAAACCACGCCTGACACCAGTCCAATGATGACGGCCGTGGTGGGCGAGACATAGCCTGCCGCGGGAGTGATGGTCGCCAGTCCTGCGACCGCGCCGGTGAGCAGTCCGAGGAACTTGGGCTTTCTCTCCCGGAACCAGGCCACCGCCAACCAAGCCACGGCGGCGAACGAAGCGGCGATATCGGTGTTCAGGAATGCACTGGCCGTCACCGAGTCAACTCGCATTTCGCTGCCCGCGTTGA